>Ga0326513_10001617_pt1 | contig 17274 bp, 16 predicted proteins | sample 2_2465_0518_D_FD_203654 | JGI IMG/M metagenome (GOLD analysis project Ga0326513, IMG submission 203654) | Bovine rumen microbial communities from UC Davis, California, United States - 2_2465_0518 | ecosystem: Host-associated > Mammals > Digestive system > Stomach > Rumen | place: USA... | reverse complement strand
CAGTCAGCCACAGAGCGTAAACCGCTTCCACTGCGAGCACCAGGACAAATACAACCAATTGCATAGGCGATGCATAACTCGGATGCTCCATAAAGATCCTGGTAGTGAGATCGATCAGGAAATGAACTGTCACGACCTGCAGCAGACTCTCGTTTTTGACATATATAGCTGCCAGGACCAGCCCTATAACGAAAGAATACACTGTCTGCACCATGACGCTGGCGGGCTTCATGCCTGCCAGATTCGTAAGATGCGTGGCGGCAAACAGGGCCGATGAAATGAGCACGCATTGAAGATCGCTGCTGACCTTTTTCTTCAGGTTATAGATGAATATCATTCTGAAAAGAACTTCCTCAAATAGGGCCGGCGCTATTGCTGTGATTGCGCCTTCTATAAAGAAGTTCGCTCCTCCGAAAGCTATTCCCGAACTGAGGTAATAGAATATATTCCAGGCCGGAAACAGCAGGGCGGGGAGCACGATCACAAGGTTGTCAAAAAAGTGATTTCCCCTGTATGCTCTTTTATAAATGACCAGCAGCGCAATAGCTGTCAGGATCCGCGCGGCCGAGTTGCTGATATCCGGGTGCAGATTGAAAATGTATCCCACAATATTAAATACTGCGGCGACCGCAAATGCCGCGATCAATAAAAGGATCTCAAATATCACCGGATGTTCTTCGCCATATTTATACATGTTTTACTCCTCAATTCTTACTCTCAGATTCCGCTCGAAACCTCAGATCACGCTCGAAACCTCAAGTTCCTCTCTAATCCAGCAGCTCCTTGTCGATGATCTGGAAGTTGGCTCTGTGGATATAGAGGGCCTTTCCGTCGATCATCAGCTTGGTAAACCTCGGCAGGTCCTCCTGGATCTCCCAGTAGACCTTATTTCCGGAAAAGGCATAGATCGGAGCGCCCATCTGTGATTTGATGACTACCACCATCGGTTTGCCGAATTTATTCTTTACACTGTTTACTCTTCCGCTGATCAGTGTCGAGTCCAGAAGACCTGACGCGTCACCCTCTATTTTGTCCAGATAGAATTCGTACTCCGGAGTGAGCCGCTTGTCATAGAAAATGCAGGTGTCTCCACAGGAGATCAGCTGACTCCCGTCGACCGTGATCGTGATCACGGAACTCAAAGTCTTTGTCGAATACCACTCATCCGTGGAGGAGGAATAGGTCTTTTCCTCTACAATGTTGTTATCGATGTCGATCTTTTTTCCATGGGATCTGAGTGTGCGGATCCCGGTGTTGTCGAATATATCGATGTTGTACTCATTTCCTATTATACTTCCGTGGAGATCGTGTATCCCGCTTCCCATCTGAGCACAGCCGGCCAGGCCTGTCATCAGAAGAGCAAGCGCAGCGATCAATATTGTTTTCTTCAGAATCTTCAAAATTCATACCTCCGATCCGGGGCTCGGTCAGCGAGCCGGGTTGTTAACATCTAAAGTATACCATACGTGATCCCGATAATGACCGCTTTGGATCTTTCAGGAGTATGTTCTGCTGAATATATGCTATATTATCTAAAGGGGAAACCCCTCAGATCTCACGAAGGAGGATCACTATGCCCGCCACATACGCACACTACCGCTTCGGACAGGATGTCCTGAAAGCGCTTCCCTCCAAATACAGGAATGTACTTCTGCAAGAGGAGGATCTTTACAATATCGGTCTGCACGGACCGGATCTGCTCTTCTACTACAAACCTTTCTCCCATCACCCGCTGCACTCCGAGGGAGGGCGCATGCATCGTCTCACGGGCAGGGAATATTTTGCAGAAGCGGGAAAGGTCTTCCTGGAGAGCAGTCCCCGAAAGGCGGATTACGCCTACCTGTGCGGCTTTTTGTGCCACTTTGCCCTGGACCGCGCCTGCCATGGCTATATCAATGATCTCGCCGCCGGAGGAGAGGTCTCCCACGAGGAGATCGAGAGCGAATTCGACCGGATCCTTCTCGAAGAGGACGGGATCGATCCCATCCGCGCCAATCTGGCCGCCCACATTCACGCTTCCCGCAGGTCTGCCGCTGTGATCGCGCGGTATTTCCCGGGCGCCACAGATAAAGAGATCCACGAGGGAGTCCGCTCCCTGTCGCTGTTCAACATTCTGCTCACTCTGCCCGGTCACATAGGGTACCGTCAGGTCGACCGGATCCTGCAGCGTCTGCCCTCCTACAGCTTTATCCATGGGCACATGATCAATCTGGATCCAGACCCGCTCTGCGAACAGAGTAATACGGATCTGCGGCAAAAATATGAAGATGCGGTCAGCGATGCCGTTCTCCTCATCAGGGGCTTCATTCCGGCCCTTCGCGGCAGGAAAGAGTGGTCCTCCCTGATGGACTATGATTTTGAATCTATAGAACACTGAAAATACCCGGCATATTTGCATGAAATATGCCGGGTATCTTTCTGTCACTTCAGATCCTCATTGATCGACTTCTGTCTCACTCTCACCTGGTCGATCCAGTGCGGGCCTTTCTCATACATCTCCGCCAGCTGTGACAGCTTCTGATCTTTAAAAGTGCTGTAGATCATAGTCACCCCCCTTTTCTCTTCAAGGCTCGCCTTGCGAGCCGATGCGCCGCGTGTGGGTTGCCTGTAAGGCAACATTTACCATTCCGCACGCATGTGCATCATTTATCTCAGAGGGGGCTTCCCCCTGAGATAAAACAATTGATCATAGTCATTATACTGTATTTATGCGGCTAAATTTTGCAAAATCTCTTGCTAACAGGCGATAATGCGTTCAAAATCATTATGAAAAAGCAATATTCCTTTGCGCCGGAACGAAGCGCAGAGAAAGGAGAAGAAATGAATCAAGCAGTATTTTCAAAAGAAGATATTTCAAAGGCCATTAAAGGATCTAAGATCACGATCCCCTTCTATCACGATATCACCGCAGCCTGGGACTGGGCGGATCTGGACCCTGCAAATCCGAATGACGCCCCCAGTCTGAACCTCTCTGTCTGGGGCCTGATCCTGTCGAGCAATATCGAGCTCACTGTGGGAAGACATGCGTGGAGCCTGTTGGAGAAGACCCTGGAGATGCTGGGCTTTACGAATATCAAACATCACTATTTTGAACTCGCCGAAAAGATCAACCGCCCCTCCGTGGTGTTTGGCAGAAGCACGGAAAAAGTAAATGGCAAATATGTCGTCGCAGCGGTATATCGCGGAAGTTCCTCCACCGAAGACGTTATTTCGGATATTGACGCTGAGCCCAGAGGTTTCCTCAAGGCGGGGATCAATTCCACCGTTGAGCTTGAAGCATATCTGAAAAGCGAGGGTCTCACCAAGGAGGATACGATCCTTTTCATCACCGGCCACAGCTACGGCGCGTCGACCGCTTCCCTCGTCGGGATCCTCAGCACAGATCTCGCTGAGAGGGATTCGATCTTCTGCTATTCCTTTGCTACGCCCAACTATGAGAGAAACGGCCTGACGGGCGATGGCATGAAGATGTTCTGCTTTGCCAGCAATGAGGACGTTGTGCCCCAGGTGCCGGTCGGCCCGGGCCTCGACAAGACCGGAAAGATAGTTCCTTACGACAGACTGGACCTCAAGCTGAGTGACCCCGCCCGGTTCGCCCGGTTCGAAAAGCTTTACAAATACTTCCGAGGCAAGGATTTCGATTCGGATTCCAGCTTCCTTCCCAAGGAATATTCCTATAGGCTTTTCACCAAGATCCCGATCAACACCATACTCATCAGAAACCACATGCCTTACACCTATATGGCACTCATTCTGTCAGAGCTTCCGGACGAGATCGCCTATTCCTATATTAATGAAAATTGATCTCCCTGAATTTGCGCGCATCCAAAATATCCTCCGTCTGAAGGCGGAGGATATTTTTTTTGCAGGCAGCGAAATGAGGATCATCCTTCAAAATTTATCGCTCACCCCTATCGCTTCAACAGTTTAAAGCGTTTATTAACTAAATTGTTGCAATCGCAACGGAATGTGATTATTATATTGAATTTAGAGAGCAAAAAAATCGCGCTCCATTGTTCATTATTCTCAGGATATTGCAAAGAGGCACTATTTTGACATATTACTGCTCACTACTGTACTAGAAAGGAACTGAAAATGGCTTATCCCTACAAGAAAATGGACGCCGCAGACTTTGACTACATCCGCAGCGTTACTGCACCGCACCGCGTGAAAGTCGGCGAGGATATCTCCGAAGACTACTATCACGACGAAATGCCCAACTATGGAACTTATCCCCCGGAGCTCTACGTAGAAGTCGTCTCCGAGGAGGAGATCTCCAAGATCATGAAATACTGCAACGAGAACAACATCCCCGTTGTCGTCCGCGGAGCGGGCACAGGTCTCGCCGGCGGTTCCAACTGCAAATACGGCGGCATCATGATGTCGATCATGCGCATGAACAAGATCTTCCCCATTGACCACCAGAACCATACCGTCACCTGCGAGCCCGGCGCGCTTCTGATCGACGTGCAGAAGGCCGCAACCGCGGAGGGTCTCTTCTATCCCCCGGATCCGGGCGAGAAAAACGCCTCCATCGGCGGCAATGTCATCACCAACGCCGGCGGCATGAAGGCAGTCCGCTACGGCCTCACAAGGGATTTCGTGCGCTGCGTGCGCGTCGTTCTGCCCGACGGTTCCATCGAGCAGTTCTCCTCCAACGTCGTCAAGAACACGACCGGTTATTCCTTCAAGGATCTGGTCATAGGCTCTGAGGGCACGCTCTGCGTCGTGACGCAGGTCACCCTGAAGCTTCTTCCGGCGCCAAAATATACCTCGACCCTGGTCATTCCCTTCAACAGCCTTGAGGAATGCGCGGATATGGTGCCTCATGTTCTGGCACTCCCCTACATTCCCACCGCCATTGAGTTCCTGGAGAGGGAACTTCTGGATATCGTAGAACGCACACTGGAGAGAAGGCTCCCGGTCAAGGAAGGCAACGCAGTGCTGCTCGTTATGTATGATTCCACTACTCCGCAGGAGCAGGACGGCGCGATCGAAGTCTGCGCCCACTCCGCTTTCCGCCACGGCGCCATCGACGTCTTCGTAGCGGACACGCCGGACCGCATCGCACAGGTCTGGTCCGTGCGCGGCGGCATCCTTGAGGGCATGAAGGCCGATTCCGTCATGCAGGAGGAATGCGACGTGGTCGTTCCCAGAAGCGCGATCGCCGAGTACGTTAAGGCAGCCAAGCGCATCGCCCTTGCCCACGGCATCCGCGTAGAGCCCTGCGGCCACTGCGGTGACGGCAATATCCACACCGAGATGCTCCGCGGTCCCGAAATGACCGACGAGGAATGGGAAAGCGCTACCACTGAGTGCCTCAGAGAACTGTATGCTCTTTCCAAGCGCCTCGGCGGACAGCTCTCCGGCGAGCACGGCATCGGAAACGGACGCCTCGAATACTTCAAGGAATTCGTCGGTCCCCGCATGATCGAGCTCCACAAAGCGGTCAAGCTGGCCTTTGACCCGAACCTGATCCTGAATCCCGGCAAAGTCGTGGAATTCAACGAAAACTGATATTAGCATAAGAATGTGCGAAAAGGCGCCCAGCGGTTATGATCTGCTGAGCGCCTTTCCTGATGCCATTTTTCTTTTATCCCGAAGGATTTACTTCAGAAGTTCTTCTGCCGTCTTCACAATATCTTCCTTGGTGATGCCGTTGATCTCAAGAAGCTTGTCATAAGGGTCTGACTGACCGAACCAGTCCTGCACGCCGATGCGCTTTACAATGCCCTTGCCCATGCCTGCGCATACCTCGGATACAGCGCTGCCCAGACCGTTGATAATATACGCGTCCTCGACAGTGATGACCTTGCCGATGTTGACGAGGCAGTCGGTAACTGCTTCCACGTCAAGGGGCTTGATGGTGTGCATATCCAGCACGCGGGCGCCTGGTGGCTCGCGCCGTCATCCGCAGGCGTAAGTCCGCCGTGGGAGCAGGCGATCTTGACGTTGAGATTGGGATAGCAGATCTCCTGGCGGATCATCTCCAGCATACGCATGGAGCCGAAAACCGCATAAGTTGTGATATACGGGATCTTGCCGCAGGTAGCCAGTCCGGCCGCCATAGCTGCGCAGCCCTGCTCGGCAATGCCGCAGTTGACATACTGCCCGGGCAGCTCGTGCGCGAAAGGCAGTGTCAGGCAGGATTTTCCGACATCAGCGTCCACGACCCAGATATCCGGGTTCTTTCTTCCGATCTCGATGATCTCGTCGCCGTAAAAGGTGACAGGTCCCCGGCCTTCTGTCACCAAAAAAGCTCCTCATCCGGCATTACCTGCCGGATGAGGAGCTTAGGTTCAATGTTAAATTGTTACCGCTCACGCGGGATCAGGGATTAGCAGAACTCTACGAATCTTCTGTCTACCCAGCCGGTCTTTCCTGCATAGGAAGCCCATACATAGTTGCCGCTTACCTTGTCAGCCTTGATGCTGAAAACGGTTCCTCTGTAGATACGAGCGATCTCGTTCTCATACTTGTAAGCAGGTGCGCTGCGAAGTGCGAGATAGTTCTTCTTAACGATGCATCTTACGCATCTCCATGTGCTGCGGCCCTCGCCGACGCCACCGTCTACTGCGTCAAGCTCTTCCTCTGTAAGGGGGGAAATTTCCAGTTCAAAGTTTTTCTCTTCCATAGTTGTTCTCCTTTTTTTAAATAATGAATATCAAGTTTTAAGGTTCAAACTAACTGTATTAAATTATACACTAATATTTACCTGTTCTAAATGCTCAAAAACAATAAATTTATGAACTATTCGTACACGCTCAGTATTCTTTGATCACTCTCGTGATCTCCGGCAGCGCGGCGATCCTCTTCGCCGACGCGTCCCCGATCCTCCCGGCTTTTTCCTCCAGATGCGGAGGAACAAACCAGAGCGGATGCATTCCCGCATCCATGGACCCGCGATAATCTTTCCAGTAGTTGTCACCGACGTAGATGCATTCCTGCGGCTCACACCTGGCCTTCCTCAGGCACAGCGCGTAGAATCTCGCAGCCGGCTTGTCCGCGTTCGCCTCCTCACTCGTGACCACGAAGTCAAAGTATTGAAGAAGCCCCAGCTTTTCCAGTTTCCTGTACTGGATCCATGCTGTCATGTCAGATCCGATCCCCAGCCTGATCCCCATCTCCTTCAGAGCTTTCATAGTCTCTTCCGCGCCCGGTGAGATCTGTGATCTCTCTATGAGAGTGTCCCAGTACAGGGAGTAAAGGTTCATGACATGCGGTGAAAGCGGCAGCCCCCGGTCCTCCAGGATCCTCTCAAACCGCAGCAGGCGGTTGTGAGCCGAGCCGATCTCTCCGATCTCGTCGAAGATTTCCTGCATCATGTCTTTATATACGACGGAGAAGGTATCTTTTCCACACCCAAATTTATCTTTTACGTAAAAAAATACTTCTTCCATGCCCGCCTCATGGGCCTCATCGAAATTATAGAGCGTATTGTCGATGTCAAAGATCACTGTTTTGATCATATATACTCACTTTCCGGTCATCCGAAGCCGTCCTATGTGCGGTTGCACCGCTCACTTGACCTTTTCATAAAGCTCATTTAGGAGTTCCGCCGTCATGGAACCTGTCTGGTTGTAAACGATCGTTCCGTTCCGGTCGAGCACAACCGTCTGCGGCAGGAGCGAGATCGAGGCGCCCGACAGATTGAAGATCGTATCGTTCTCATCATCGATGCAGAACGGCATCTCGAGGCCTCTGGGCTCGAGGAATTCAGGCACATCCTTGAGGACCTCCGAGGCGTGAACTGCCAGGACCGCCGCGTCATCCTTGTGCTCCCTGTAGAAGTTATCAAAGACCGGAAGTTCCTTGACGCAGGGCCCGCAGTAGGTCGCCCACATGTTGATGATCACCACTTTACCCTTCTGATCGGCCAGATGGAAAATTGTGCCGTCCAGGCAGGTAACAGTAAAGTCTCCGAACTGATCGCCCACAGCAGTGCCGGTCTTCTCACCTCCCGAAGCGGCGCTGTCCGAAGCACTCTCATTCACATCCTGTTCCTGTGCGGCCGCTGCCTGAGCCTCACTTCTCTTTCTCACGGAAGGATCAAGGAAATTAAACCACACCAGGGCAAAACATAGAACAGCCAGGGCCACTCCCCATCCGATCCGTCCGTTCTTCTGCCGCTTCTGAGCGGAATCCGGCGTGTCATCGGCGCAGCCCTTTTCGGGTGCGATGATCGTATGTGTTCCTGCCTTAAGAGAGAGCGCACTCTGTGCGCAGACCCCCATACATTTCGCGCAGTTGATGCACTCGTGATCGCCCACATGGCGCACATCCATCTTACAGGAGCGGACGCACGCGCCGCAGCCATTGCAGCGGTCCTCGTCGACCTTGACGCTGACCAGGGCGAGCTTGTTGAACATGCCGTAGATAGCTCCGAGCGGGCATATGAACCTGCAGAAGGAGCGGTAGCAGAAAATACACGCCAGGCCGATGATCAGCATGATGACGAACTTCCTGGTAAATAAGATCCCGAGCATGCCAAATAAACCCGAATTCTTCGGGTTGGACAAAAGTCCCATGGCTCCCTCAAATGTGCCGGCCGGGCAGATGAACTTGCAGAAGCCGGGCACAGGCATATCATATTTGAGACCGTAATACAGCGGGATCGACACGACGAAGATCACGATGATCACATATTTGAGATAGGAAAGCGCTCTCGTAACGCGGCTCTTCCTGATCTTAGGGGTCGGGATCTTGTACAGGAGCTCCTGAATGAGCCCCAGCGGACACAGCCATCCGCAGATCGTTCTGCCCAGCGACAGTCCGAAGATCATGATAATGCCCAGCACATACCAGCCGGCGTGATGGCCGGAGGAAGCAAGCGCGTTCTGGATCGAGCCGAGGGGACATGCGCCGACAGCGCCGGGGCAGGAATAGCAGTTAAAGCCGGGAACACAGACCGCCTTCGTCTGTCCCTGGTAGATCTCTCCGTCTATAAAGCCTTTGAGATGCGCATTATAGAGAAGAGCGCTGTAAAGCTGTATGAGCTTTCTTGTTGATGGACGGTGGGTCTCCCACCAGGTCAATTCTTTATCCAAGGCCTACACACTCCGTACAAATCTTGATCGCCTTTACTAATACGTCTCTCATGCTTCCGTTAAAGATGCCCATCACCACAAAGCATATGGCCACTGCATACAGGATCCTCCGGATCGTGATCCGCTTTTTGGCCTTCTCCGGACCCGCCTTATTGAAGTCGCGGTTCTCTGCGGCCATTTTGTTGAATTCCTCATCCATGACCGGCTTGTCTTTATTCTCATCCTTGATCCCCATGATCAGACCCGCGATCGTCACCGCGGCTGAGATCAGGATCAGGGGAATAACAGGCGCGATGGCTGCAGCTGCCTTCTCACGGGTGTAGATCCATTCAGACGGATGCCCTGCTGCCTGCCAGGCGCTCCCCTCGAGGTAGATCCTTATGGCCGCCGCAGACAAAAGCACGGCGATCAGAACGCACAGAGCCGACTGGATGATCAGAAACACATCCTTTTTCGTCATGTTCTCTCCTTTCCGGATGATCCGGTGTATTGCGTGAATACAGGGCTGCTGCAGAAGCAACAGCCCTTGACATTCCATTCAAATATATTGTTGTTTACGCGGCCGCTGTATTATTTGAAGAATCCCAGCCGGTCTATATCGGAATCGCTCAGCTCATAATAACCCTGGTTCCTGCAGTAGTTGATCGAGCTCTCCGCGCTGATGAGCTGCGGATATCTGTAACCGTTTGCGGTCAGATAGCCGTTCTCAATGACTTCCTTCACATTGTCGGGATCATCAAGACCGGTGACGCCGACATACATACGGAAAATGCTGCCGCAGTCATAGATCTGATACATGGCGCAGGACATGGAAGTGAAGTTCGGATAGATATCGTTGATATTGATGTTGACCATGTCATCCGTGGTAAAACCTGCGGATTTGTAGAAATCATAGATCTCAATGAAATTCGTCAAAACGCCGGAGCTGTTGCCAATGACATTGGCAAAGGCCATGATCCCATCGGCCTCATTCACATAGAAGGATGTGAGCTCCTGCCTTGTTCCGTTTACATTGACGATCGCGTTCAGGGCGGCTCCGTCCGCTCCTTCCAGCCCTTCGATACTCTCTACATCCGGCGCTGCTCCCAGTGCCTGCTGCGGATCATCCATATCTGCGACTGCTGCGAACTCGGTTGTTTCCGACTGTATGGATGGTGATATAACGCCAAGAGCGGCGCCGTTCCCTGCTGTCAGTTCTCCCGTGGCAACATCCGCTGTTGTCGCTTCCGCTGCATCTGTGCTCTCCGCAGGCGCCTCATCGTCAACCACATCCTCCGCAGGTGTTTCCGCATCCGCCTCAGGTGCTGCCTCAGCCTCAGCGGTCTCTTCCGCCGCCTCAGCCTCAGGTGCTGCCGCCTCTTCTGTTTCTTCCGCCGCCTCTTCTGCCGGCGCCTGAGCCTGCCCGCTTGAAGTTCCTGAACTTCCGCCGCATGCTCCCAGCATAGATGCGATCAGAGCGGCGCAAATCATAACTGCTACTTTGCGTCTCATTTTTTAATCCTCCCCAAATAAAAAACAAAGGTGATTAGTTATACTCCATTACTATCGTATCACATCTATGTAATAACGTCACGAAGTCTGTCAAAAAAGCGCCCACCTCTGGTCCGGCACAGAAAAGAGCCCCCTTCTTATCCGGCACAAAAAAGAGCCCCCTGCCCGAAGGCAGAGGGCTCTCGATCTTTTGACCGGAATATTATCTGTAGCCGTATGCGTTAAACTGGGGCGGAAGTCCCTCCTCAGGGTTGCCCTGGTACCTGCTGTCGCCGAGTCCGAGGATCAGCGTGAACACAGGTGTGAGGAACATAAGGCCGAGGCCGAACAGGATCCCGTGTCCGAATCTGTTAGATAACTTAATGTTAAGAAGCAGGTTTATTACTGTGACTGCAAGTCCGCATGCCGACGAAAGAAGGGTCAGTATCATGGGGACCGAGCTTCCGTCATCCGTGTAGCCGGTAATACGGTTTGAAACGATCGAAGAGACACACATGATCGCGAAAAGGATCCAGAAGTATGTGCCCTTCCATGCGATCCTGTATGTGCAGTAATCGCTGTAGACCGGGATCAGGGATTTCCATCCTGCGATGCCCGCCTTGTCAAAGACCTTCCATCTCGAGACCAGTACCAGAATGTACCATACCGCCCAAAATGCCATAAAGCCCATAAGAAATCCTAAAAGTCCTACTGCGCCTACTGTTGCTGTTGTTGTATCCATCTCAATCTTCCTTTCTTATAAAGAATCGCGTTTTCGCAAATTGTTGTTGATCTTACTGTTGTTGATTTGTTCTGCGCCGGCGCTCTTTTGCACCGGACATCTATACTTACGAGGCCTGTTAAAAATATCCACGCCCGAAATTGAACATGACCCTTCTTTTTCCCCTTCTTAAGTGGAAATTCCACTTAAGAAGGGAAAATACAGAGGGGTATAACAAAAAAGAAGTGATCCCGCCCGCTCAGGGCAGAGTCACTTCTTTAATCTCTATTCTGCCACATGGACCGGCTCCCCTGGCTATTCTGCCACATGGGCCGGCTCTCTTGCCACAAAGACTGGCACTGTAAGCTCATAGGTCGTGTTTGCTATGATCTTGCCGTCCTCCGTCATGCGCATCAGGACGCCGGCAAAGTTCCCGTCGTAGGAGAAAAGGCCCGGCAGGTTTGCGTAGGCGTGCCATTTCCCGTCTCCCCAGGCGTAATCAATGTTGTATGTCAGATACTGCCTGCAGTACTCCTGGCAGATGTATTCCTGCCCGTAGAGCTCCCTGCAGAGGTTCTCCCACTCCTCGCTTCCGTACTCCCGTCCCGCCGCGTAGACGCCTTTAGAGCCGTAGGAATCCATCGGCTTGAGGATCCAGCGGTCCTTTTCCCGTATGGTCTCCTCCAGGCACATGCACTCGGGCGAAAACTGGCTGGTGAGCGGAAAGTGCGCCCTCACAAAGCTTCTCTCCTCCTCGCTGAGGATCTGCATCGTGCGGTCGAGAAAGAGAATGTGGAAGAGCCACTTGGTGTGAACCACCTGCGTACTGAAGGCGCCGGCGAGAAATACGGCGTCATCGCGCACCGCGTTCAGGAAATCCGTGATCTCATCGTAATGGGCCAGGACATCGGATGTCACCGCCCGCCTGTAGATCGCGTCGATCCTGTTGCCCGCCTCCGAATAGAGAACGCCGTCTCTATAGGAAACAGTGCGGATATCGCAGATCTCACAGTTGAAGCCGGCCTCCTGGAAGCGCCTTGCAAACTCCTCAAAGTCCGACCGGGTGGCAAATTCCATGAAATCCATGATGGCCACATTCGGATGCTCCCTGCTCTTCGGCCATGTCCTGTAAAGCTTGAGGAAGGTCCTGATCCAGCTGTCAAACAGCTCAAAGCTCTTCAGTCTGTATTGCCGGATCACTGCCTGGTGAGCCGGATTGCAGATCAGCGCCCTGCGCAGCTCCAGCTCCTTGGCCATTCCGGAAGATCCGTCCGTATTGATCTCGCAGAAGCGGAAATCTCCGGTCTCCTCATTGTAGAAGATGTCGAACCGCGCCATGGGCAGAAAGCCTTCATATTGCATAGGGAGCAGGATCAGCTCCTCCAGCTCCCGCGGAAACATGAACAGCTTCCGGTAGTCCTCTTTCGTCCGGTATTCGCGGATGATCTTGCTGAGGATCGTATAGGTTGTTCTTACGATCCTTTCAAAATCACTCACCGCTCTTACCGAAAACACCTTCGGGATCTGCACCGTGCCCTCCAGCTCTTTCCGGCGCGACACCGGGCTGTGCTCCAGCAGGTCTCTCACCGCCAGGGCCCCTCTGCGGTTTAGTTCCGGATGCTCCAGTATATGCGTTCTGTACGCCTCATATACTTCCGTTTCAAGATTCATCTGACGCGCGAGCCTCTCAGTCCTCTACAAAGTCCTGTCTGTAAGGATTGAAGATATCCAGCAGAACGCCTGCCTCCAGGCATACGCAGCCGTGAACCACGTCGTTCATCTTGAGCAGGGTATCGCCCTTTTTGACGATGCTCTTGACGCCGTCGATCTCGAACTCGAATTCTCCGCTCACCACGTATGTGATCTGCGTGTGGGGATGATGGTGGAGCGATCCGACCGCACCCTTCTCAAAGGTGTTCTCCACGACCATCAGGTCGTCGGAATACGCGAGCACGCGTCTGACAACGCCGCCGCCGAGGTCCTGGGGTTTTACGTCCTTATAGTAGCAATATCTGTCATTTTTCATAATTCTGATCCTCCTTAGATCAATAAAGTGCGGGTGCACTATGTTTTGCCAAAACAGCGTTTCCCGTCAGTGTCCTGTCTCTTACAGCCATTTCTTCTTGCGGAACCAGAACACGCCTCCGATCAGGATCGCCGCGCTCACCAGGATCACCACCAGATAGCTGTACTTCCAGTGGAGCTCCGGCATATACGTGAAGTTCATTCCGTACCAGCCGACGATCAGCGTCAGGGGCATGAAGATCACCGTGACGATCGTCAGAATGGTCATGATCCTGTTCATGCGGATGTCCAGCTGGGTTGAGAAAAGCTCGCGGAGTTGGACTGTATAGTCCCTGAGCTGCTTGACCTGGTCCATCAGTCGCATGACACGCTCTGTGAACAGACGGAAGTAACGCAGGTTCTCCTCTTTGAAGAAACCATTCTCATTCTCCTCCAATTCCTGGCCAAAGTCCAGCATCTGCTCGTAGTGGATCCGCATATCCATCAGGAAGCTGCGGATATCGTTGAGCTTGTCGGGGTACTTATCCAGATCGCTCTCCAGGATCTCATCCTCGATCATCCCCAGCTCCTGCTCTGTCTCCACAAGGAGGCGCAGGTCCCTCTCGATGAGCATTTCAAGAAAATCATACAGGAACCGCTCCAGAGACGGAAGTCTCCATCTCTTTCTCCAGCCGATCTTTTCTACGATCTTGGCCGCGTAGATGCCGTTTTCGATAAAGACGATCCCCTTTTCATCCAGAGCGAACGCGAATCTGTGCGGGATCCCCCCCATCTCCGAGCGCCGCGGCACATAAAAAGTACCTGTCAGAGAGTCAAAGTTGACGATCGCTTTCGTCTCCAGCACGTCCGAAGGGTCCAGGTCCAGGTCGATGACCATATCAAAGCGTTCCTTCGTTCTGTTCCAGGTCTCCGGATCGATGATCGCCACATAGGGCGGATCTCCCGGCTTTCTATTATATATCTCTTCCGCGCTGCACGGCGTAAGTGTTTCTTTGATCTGATAATACATATGACTGTCTTCCCACCCTCTAATGTAAGTTCCCTATCTTTACATTTTACCATTTAGGTAGATTTTCTCCATAAATATATCAAATATTGTCATTGAATTTCTTTCCGGACGTTGTAGAATGAACGACCGAAGAGATAAAAAAGAACAAAAAACACACTCACAGAAAAATCTCAAAAAGAAGCAGAGAAAGAAGTGTAAAAAAGCATTATGACTGCACATTTTATGCCGCGGCTCCACATGCCGCATGTAACTGTCAACCCCGGTCTCCGGCTCCCCGATGATCTTCGCGAGAAGGTCAGTCATGTCTTCGACAGCGTATCGGAACGCGTTCTTCCCAGGCCTGAGACGGCACAGCCGCTCATGTTCTCCAACAGCGCGCTCTACAGTCTTCTGGTCCCCATCATTGTCGAGCAGTTTCTGAACGCCCTCATGGGCATGGCCGACACAATGATGATCTCCAACATCGGAAGCACCGCCATTTCGGCAGTCTCCCTCACAGATTCGATCAACACGCTGATGATCCAGGTTTTTGCCGCGCTCGCAGCCGGCGGAACGGTCATCTGCTCCCAATATCTCGGACAGCGCAATATCGAGCAGTGCAACAAGGCTGCTAAACAGCTCCTCCTGATCATCCTTGTGCTTTCCGGGACCATCACAACACTGTGCCTGCTATTCCGCGCGCCTCTCCTGGCCCTGATCTTCGGCCAGGTACCCGCTGACGTCATGGAAGCGTCCCTCACCTATTTCGGGATCACAGTGCTGTCCTATCCCTTCTTCGCGCTGTTTCAGGGAGGCGCCGGCCTCTACAGGGCCTGCGGTGACAGCAAGCTCCCCATGCGGATCAGCATCCTCACAAACCTGATGAACATCGCCGGCAACGCGCTCCTGATCTTCGTGATCCCCTTGGGCGTCGCAGGCGCGGCGATCTCCACACTGGCTTCCAGGATCATCGGCGCGGTGTGGATCCTCAGTTACCTGCACAGAAATAAACAGGAGATCGTGATCCGCAACTATATGTCCGTCTGCCCGGACTCCGATATGATAAAGCGCGTCATGTGGCTGAGCATTCCCTCGGGCGTTGAGAACGGCATGTTCCAGTTCGGCAAGCTGGCGATCCAGTCCAGCGTCTCCACACTGGGCACCACCGCCATCGCTGCGCAGGCCATGACCTCCATCCTGGAGAACGTAAACGGCATCGCGGGATGCGGCGTCGGCATCGGCATGATGACTGTCGTCGGACAGTGCCTCGGCGCCGGCTATAAGGACCAGGCCATTTACTACATCAAAAAACTCACGATCTGGGCCGAAGCCGTGATCCTGGCTTCCTGCATCCTCACTTACATGATGTCAGGCACCGTCGTAAAGCTCGCCGGCATGGAACCTGACGCCGCAGCGCTCTGCCTCAAAATGATCCTGCTCATCACGATCTTCAAGCCCCTCTTCTGGGTGCTGAGCTTCATCCCGGCCTACGGCTTCAGGGCGGCCGGCGATGTCCGCTTCACGATGATGACCTCCTCCCTCACCATGTGGTTCTGCCGGGTCGCAGGTGCGATCTTCATGATCCGCGTGCTGCATCTGGGGATCCTCTCCGTCTGGATCGGCATGTTCCTCGACTGGGGCGTGCGCGGCATCATCTACCAGATCCGCTTCCGCAGAGGCCACTGGCTGAAGAAAGCCGTGATCTGATCTTTCGGGGCCGGCTGTCAGGGTGCTGGCTGAAGAAAGCCGCGATTTGATCTTTCGGGGCCGGCTGTCGGGGTGCTGGCTGAAGAAAGCCGCGATTTGATCTTTCGGACCGCCGCTCTATTTGGCGCAATTGGCAAACAAAGACCATCTGTATTTTGATATACTTAAGTCAAAATACAGATGGTCTTTTTTTCTTTTGAGAGGTGCGGTCCGCTTCTGCGGGCGCTGGGCTCTGCGGGAGCCAGGTCCTGCGGGCGCCAGGCTTTTCAAGACAGGTAATAAACGGGGGAACATTTATGAATAAACTATATGACGTGATCGTGATCGGAGGCGGCGTCGTCGGAAGCGCCGTCGCCCGCGAGCTGTCGCGCTACAAGCTGGACATCGCCGTCCTGGAGAAGAATCTCGACGTCTGCTTCGAGACCAGCTCCAGAAATACAGGCGTATGCCACGGCGGATTCGCCTACGATCCGGGCTCTTTGAAGGCGCGCCTGTGCGTCGAGGGCAACAGAATGATGGGACAGCTGTCCGAGGAACTTGGCTTTTCCTTCAAGCGCTGCGGCAAAGTCCTGGTCGGCAACACCGACGAGGAATACGAGCAGCTTCTGCGCGTCATGGCGCAGGGCGAAGTGAACGGCGCGACCGGCCTTCGCATGATCGATGAGGAGGAGCTTCACAGGCTTGTTCCCGCTGTCGTGGGCAAATTTGCGCTCCTCTCCGAGAACAGCGGCATTCTCGACCCCTTCATGTTCACCATCGCGCTGGCGGAGAACGCTGCGCACAACGGGGCGGAATACTTCTTTGACAGCGAGGTGACAGACATCCGCCGCGAAGAGGACGGCACCTGGACGCTCATGACGGTCCACGGCATCTTCCACGCGCGCTGGGTCGTCAACGCCGCCGGCCTGGGCTGCGGCAAGGTCTCCGACATGCTCGGGCTCACCGGTTACCGCATCATCGGCTCCAAGGACGACTACATCATCCTGGACCGCCGCCTCGGCAGCCTGGTTCCCATGCCCATTTACACGGTCCCTTCCAACACCTACATGGGCATCCACGTCACCATCACCACGGACGGCAACGTGCTGCTCGGCCCGACCGCCGAGGACACCGATGACCTCTCCTACTACGGCGTAGAACAGCGAAACCTCGACTACCTCTACGAGGAGGCCGTCAAAATATGGCCCCACGTCGAGCGCAGCGACTACATCCGCACCTACAGCGGCATTCTGCCCAAATGGATCGATGAAAACGGCAAGATCCAGGATTTCAAAATAGAGATCGTCGACGACGTCGCCCCTCACGCGGTCAATCTC
>Ga0326513_10001616_pt1 | contig 17279 bp, 15 predicted proteins | sample 2_2465_0518_D_FD_203654 | JGI IMG/M metagenome (GOLD analysis project Ga0326513, IMG submission 203654) | Bovine rumen microbial communities from UC Davis, California, United States - 2_2465_0518 | ecosystem: Host-associated > Mammals > Digestive system > Stomach > Rumen | place: USA... | reverse complement strand
GGAGGAGACAGCGTGGCAAGTCAGAATGAAAATGCGGCACCCATGGAGCAGAGTCCCGAGCTGTTCAGGCAGTTCCTCGAGGACAGGCTCCCGCCCGTGTTCTCGCGGGCGCAGCTCTACGACGCGGTGGACAAGCTCATGTTCACGCCGAAGAGCATGATCAACTACGCAAACAGGGGAATCGGACCCAAGTTCTTCTACATGGGAATCCGCGTAATGTACGAGAAGGCGTCGTTCATCGAGTGGGCGATGCAGAAGTTCGGAGGAGCGACGAGAGATGACTATCGCAGAAATCGCATCAGCCTTGGCGGACGCAAGGGCAAGGCGGACGGCACTGGAGAGGGAGGCGCAGGAGGTCAAGGCGCAGGAGACTGAGCTTGAGCAGGCGCTTCTCGCCGAGCTTTCCGCGCAGAACGTGAAGAGCGTCAACCTCGAGGGCTTCGGCCGCGTGGTGCGCAGGGACACTCCGCACTACGAGATTCAGGACGCCAACGCGCTCGCGGTGGCGATGCTGAAAAGCCTCGTGGCGGCGGCCAAGGAGAAGCGCCCCCTGTCGGAAGGCTTCATGCTCCAGCGCCGCGCCAGCAGGGACGCCGTCGAGACGTACATCAAGGACCTGTCCGGCCTGAACCCGGACGACGACGGCTTCGACGCCCAGTGCGCGGCCATCGGAGTCAACCGCGTGGTGCGTCAGGGCATCACCATCACCAAGTCCAAGTAAGGAGAAAGTACCATGGCAATGCTTCCCGTTTCTTTCAACGCAGAGATGTTCGTCGACGCCTCTCAGGTGAACCTGCCCGACAACGTCAGGCAGGGCTTCGGCGACATGATGTCGGCGGCCTTCGCCGGCATGTCCGCCGGCGGCTTCCGCCGCATCGTGATCGGCAAGACGGGCTTCCAGCTCGTCGACGGCGGCGGCACGGTGGACGTGCCCGCCGACCAGCTCTACGGCGTCTGCGTGGGCGCCTCCGCCTGCAACTATGCAGTCTGGTATGCCCGCGCCTACCAGCCCGGGCAGGAGCCAGAAGCTCCCGACCTGATTTGGAACTTGAACGACCGCATGGACAACTTCCCTGCGGCCCTGCCCGCAAAGTTCAGGGAGAAGATCGGAGACGGCCCGACGAAGCGCTGGGGCTTCCAGATCCGCAAGCGCCTCGCCTTCGCCCTGCTCCGTCCGGCGGCGAACGGCGGCCTCGCCCTCGACACGGACAATCCCTACGTCCTCGACATCACCAGCATGAGCATCTTCGGCAAGGGCGCCCCGCAGGCGAACATGTACAAGTGGAGCGGCCTGCGCAGCATCTGCATGCAGCACAGCGCGGGCGGCGTGCAGGTGACGCCCGCCATGTTCATGGTGCAGATCGTCCTCGACCCCAACGTGGCCGTGCCCGGCGTGGTGAGCTTCAAGCCCCACGTCCAGAACGGACGCCTCATGCTCCTCAACCCGAGCCTGATGCAGGCGGTGTACGACTGCATGACCAGCCCCGCCACGCAGGAGCTTCTCCAGATCAAGGAGAAGCTCGACTACGCCGGAGCGCAGCAGGCGGCCCCCGCTCCCAAGCCCCAGCCCGCCCCCGCTCCGAAGCCCGCTCCCCAGCCCGCTCCCCAGCCCGCCCCGCAGGCGCAGCCCGCTCAGGTGACGGAGCAGCTTCTGCAGCAGGCTCAGGCCGCCGCCAAGCAGGCCCAGCCGGACGGCAGGCTGGCTCAGGCGCAGGCCATGATGGAGGAGGCCAAGCCCGCGCCCGCCCCCGAGGCGGCGCAGGCCCAGCAGGCGAACGTGACCGACCTGCTTAACCAGCTCAACTTCTAGCAATCTTGACTTGGAGGCCGGCCGGAGGGTACACCTCCGGCTGGCCGTCCTGTCCCTTCCCCCGCTCCCGCGCCGCCTGCCGGCGGTCCGATCCCCCCGCCGGGAGGACGGCCCGGCGCGGGAGCCGGGGAACGGGCAGGAAGGAATCGCGGATGGCCGTTCTGCGGAGGCGAGATGGATCAGGTAGAATTTCTGGAGGCCGTGCTGCCCGACCTCGAATCGGGAGCGTTCGGCCAGAGCGAGTGCTACTACGGGCTCCTGCTGAAGAAGTCCCCCGACGGGAAGCCGGAGCGCAGGCAGAGCCTCGCCTACTCGAGGGAGCAGCTGGCGCAGTTCCTGCGCGAGGGCTCCGCAAAGGGATGGGACGCCTACATGGCGCTGTCGTCCTTCACCGCTCTGGAGCGGGGAAGGAAGTCGGTCAACGCCCGGCGCGAGCGGTGCCTGTGGGCGGACGTTGACGTCGGCAAGGCGGGATGCAGGTGGCAGACCCGCGAGGAAGCCTTGGCCGGACTGGTGGGCTTCGCCAAGAAGACGGGCATGAAGCCCACCCTGCTCGTGTCGTCGGGAATGGGATGGCACGTTTACTGGCGCCTGAAGGAGGAGCTGGAGACGCCGAGGTGGAAGGCTCTGGCGAGAAGCTTCGGAGCGTTCCTCAAGGCCGAGGGTATGGACGTGGACCCGTCCCGCACGGCGGACGCGTCGAGCGTCCTGCGCCTGCCCGGCACCCTGCACCAGAAGTCGGGGCGGGAAGTGGCGGTCGCCCTCGACACCATGTCCTCCTACGGGGAGGACGAGCTGTACAAGATTTTCGGGACGCAGGCTCCCGTGGAGATCCCTCTCAGCCCGCCAGCTTCCCGGCCCGAGGCCCTCGACGGCTTCGGGCTGGGAAGCCGCCCGCCTTCGGGAAGCGGACGCGCGGCCGTCGCCTGCTGCAGGCAGCTGCGCGAGATGGGCTCGCAGTCTTACCCCAACTGGTTCAACGCCATGTCGGTGCTGAAGCGGTTCGAGGACGGCCTCGAGCTGGCGCACGAGCTGTCCTCCGGCGACCCGAGGTACGACCCGGCTGGGACGGAGGAGAAGTTCGGCATGGCGGCGGACGACATGCCGGCCACCTGCGCCACGTTCAGGATGAACGCGCCGGAGCTGTGCGAGGGGTGCGCGTACGCCGCCCTCGTCAAGTCGCCGGTGCAGACGCCGAAGCTGGCCCCGCCCTTGCAGACAGCGGAGCCGGAAATATTATCCGCAACGGAACCTGCGGAGAATGAAATATCCGAAAAGCCCTTCGCCATTCCCGACTGGACGGCGGAGGACGGCACGGTCGAGCTGCGGTTCGACGAGGACGACGACTACGACGTGTCCCCGGCCGGCATGCAGTGGAAGCACTGGACGGGCTCGGGCAAGAAGGCCGTCGAGAGGACGGACCTGCTGTGCCACGCCAAGGTGCGCTACGTCAGGGGCGAGACGTTCTACGACGAGACGATGCGTCCGCTCAGGGCGCACGTGTTCGACATAGAGCAGCAGAGCGGAGCGAGGCAGCAGTCGGTGTTCGTGGTGAGCACGGACTCCGGCCCGCAGGGCGCCATGACGTGGTGCCTCAACTCGAAGATCATACCGCTGAACCCGTCGTATACAGGAACTACTTTCATGGGGATGATCAACGCATATCTGGCCAAGGTGGCCGCGCGCCCCGGCATGGAGCGGGAGGCGTACCGCATGCTCGGCTGGCAGAAGGTGACGGCCCGCGCCACGGGCGAGCAGACGACGGGCTTCGTCCTGCCGTGCGCCGCCTTCACGGCGTCGGGCATGCAGCCCGCCGCGCTGATGGGCCCGGCGGGGGGAAAGACGGCGGAGGCCTACTCCTCCAAGGGCGACGTGGAGCGGTGGAAGTTCCTGCCGAAGATGTACAGGGCGCTGGGGCAGAACGCCGGCATGCTGTGCATGTGCCTGTCGTTCGCCGCCCCGCTGATGAAGTGGGGAGGCGCGGACGCCGCCAACGGCATCTTTTCCCTCTACTCGCGCGAGTCCGGCCTCGGCAAGTCGTGGTGCCTGCGGGCGGCCGCCTCCGTGTGGGGCGACCCAGAGCGGGCGCTCATATCGCAGAGCGCCTCCGCCGTGGCGCGGTGCCGCAGGATGGCGGCCGCCCCGAACCTGCCGGCCATGCACGACGAGCTGACCGAGATGTCGCCGGAGGATCTGGCGAACCTCGTCTACGTCCTCGCCGCAGGGCAGGAGAAGCAGAAGCTGAAGTCCTCCGGCGACGAGTTCATCAAGACGGGCGAGTGGAGCACGGTGTCCTTCGTCACGTCGAACAAGTCCCTCAAGGACAAGCTGTCGAAGTGGCACGTCGACACGGAGGCCACGGTCCAGCGCGTCCTCGAGTGGGAGTGCGACTTCAGGCGGTGCCTGCCCGGCAGTCCTGAAGGCAGGCTCGTGGCGGCCTGCCAGCAGGTGGCCGCCGACAACTACGGGCTGGCCGGCCCCGAGTTCATGTTCAGGCTCATGGAGAGGCCGGAGCGCATCGGCACCCTGCAGCAGACGGTGGCCGAATGGTACGCCTCGAAGGGCTTCCTGCAGCAGGAGCGCTACACGGGGCGCATGCTCGGCATGGCCATGCTGGCCGGGCGGTGGGCCTGCGAGTGGGGCCTGCTCGACTACGACATGGACGCGCTGGAGAAGTGGGCGCTCGACGTCCTAGTCCCCTACAACAGGGAGATGAACCGCGCCTACAGAGTGGACGACCTCGGAATGTTCGGAGACTTCCTCGACACGCTTGTGAAGTCCACGCTGGTGGTGCGCCACGAGCGCAGGATGCCGGACGAGAAGGACCCCGAGAGCGAGATCATGCCGGACAAGTACGTGCTCGTCCGGCCAAAGAACGCCCTGCTGGCGTGGCACTGTCCCGAAACGGAGAAGCTGCGCGTGGCGTCCACGGCGTTCACCGAATGGTGCCAGACGCGCGGCGCGGCTCCCCGTCCGATGCTGGACGGGCTCCGGCGCCTTGGCGTTCAAGTGAAGGAGACGAGGGCGTGCCTCGGGGCGCACGTCTCGATCTATCCCTCGGCGCGCGTTAGGGTGTACGAGATCGAGGGAGACGCGCTGAAGAAGCTGGGGTACGGAGCCCCGCAGGAGGACGCGGAATGATACGGTGCCTCTCCGTCTGCTCCGGCATCGAGGCGTGGTCGTGCGCCGTCGAGGGCATGGACGGCTACGCCATGTCGGCGCTGTCGGAGATAGAGCCGTTTCCCTGCGCCGTGCTGGCGGAGCGGTATCCCTTCGTCCCCAACCTCGGGGACATGACCAAGATCAACGGCTGGGCCATGCGCGGCCAGATAGACCTGCTCGTCGGCGGCACGCCGTGTCAGGGCTTCTCGGTGGCCGGGCTCAGGGGAGGACTTGATGACCCAAGATCAGGACTGGCAGGACACTATGTCCGGCTGGCTGCGGAACTGCGCGTCCCGTGGCTGCTCTGGGAAAACGTGCCCGGAGCCCTTTCAACTTCGGGAGGCGCCGACTTCCTCGCCTTCGTCTCGTCGCTTGACGAACTCGGGTACGGTCTGGCGTGGGCGGTGCTTGACGCTCAGTGGTTCGGAGTTCCGCAGAGGCGGAAGCGCCTGTTTCTTGTCGGACGTCTTGGAGACTGGAGAGGTCCCGGACAGGTACTTTTTGAGCCCGGCCGCGTGTGCGGGAATCCTCCGGCGCGCAGAAGCAAGAGGGAAGGAAATGCACCCCGACCTGAAGGCTGCGCTGAAGCGGGGGTCTGCCCGACGATGACGAGCAGCGGCGCCGGGTTCGCCCGCGTGGACGGCAGGGCGGAGCACGACTGCTCCACGCTGGTGCTGCAGCCAAACGAAGTGTCGCCCGCCGTGACGGCGTCCGGCGCCGCGTTCTCCCGCACGGGGCAGAACGGCACGGAGGTGGACGCCCTCGTAGTCCAGCCCAACGTGGTGTCCGCCACGCTGTGCGCATCGGGCGCGGGCACCGACAGGCCGTCGGCGCAGGGCTCTCAGGAGGGGTTCTGCGTGGTGGACGGCCCGCTTCCCCGCAGGCTCACCCCCGTGGAGTGCGAGCGCCTCATGGGGTTTCCCGACGGGTGGACGGACGTCCGCTTCCAAGGGAAGCCCGCGCGCGACACGCTGCGGTACAGGGCGCTCGGCAACAGCATGGCGGTGCCGGTCATGCGCTGGCTGGCGGAGGGCATACGGGAATTTTTCTAGGCGCGGCCCGGCGAGTCGAGGCGCGGTCTGGCACGGCCTAGCGCGGCGAGTCACGGCACGGCAAGGCGCGGCCCGGCAAGGCAGGGACTGCGGCTTGGCGAGGCCCGGCGTCGGCGAGGCACGGCGCGGCAGAGCTCGGCAAGGCAGGGTCTGCGGCTTGGCCCGGATGGGCCCGGCGCGGCAACGCATGGCGCGGCAGTGCGGGGCAAGGTCTGCGGCTTGGCGAGGCATCGCACGGCGATGCACGGCTCGGCTTATCTTGGCGGGGCGGCGCATGGCATGGACGGAGGCATGGCACGGCGGGGATAGGCGAGGCATGGCCAGCCACGGCAAGACGAGGTCTGGCGAGGCTTGGCGAGACTCGGCAAGGTTCGGCACGTCCGGGCGGGGCCTTGCAGGGCTAGGCATGGTAACTACAGACAAGGAGAAAGATCATGGAACGCTACCAGATTTCCCTCGAAGGAGAGACGCCTCTCCTTCTCCATCAGGACAACATCAACTTCAGCGAGCGCGTCCGCGCATGGCAGAAGGAGAACCGCTCCCTGTCGCAGGCGGGCGACGACCGCACCCCGGCGTGGACGTGGATCGGCTCGCTCTACCACGACGGGAAGTGGGTCGGCCTGAGTTCGGACAACGTCATGACCATGCTCCGCGAGGGCGGAGCGAAGGTGCCGACCGGCTCCAAGAACGAGACGTACAAGCGGCAGACGCAGTCCGGCATCGTGCTGGAGGAGATCTGCCCGCCCCTGTTCGTCGGCGGGAAGCGCCTCTCCATGGAGCCCATCGAGGCGCTCATGGACGAGGACGACTTCGACGCGCACCTCGAGGCCGTGCAGGGCATGGGCTTCGACCTGCTCGTCAAGCGCGCCAAGGTCGGCACGAGCAAGCACATCCGCGTCCGGCCCATGTTCAAGAGCTGGGCGCTCGTGACGACGCTCGTCGTGCCCGATCCGAAGGAGTCCGGCCTCACGCGGGAGGTGCTCCAGAAGATCCTCGACAAGGCGGGCTCCCTCTGCGGCCTCGGCGACTGGCGCCCCAGCTCCCGCACGCCGGGCCAGTTCGGCAGGTTCAAGGCGACGGTCGAGCCCGTGGAGGAAGAAGATGACTAAAGGAGAGATGGCCGTCTACGTCACGCAGTGGCTCTGCGGCCAGCTCTCGCGGGCGCGCATCCTCGTCAATGGAGAGATGTGCGCCCGCTGCGAGAAGTACGGGCCCGGCACCTGCGCGCGGTGCTGGGAGGAGGCGGCGTGGGCCGCGGCGGCGAAGGAAGCCAAGCGCCGCGAAGAGATGCCCGAAAACTGCGCGACGTTCGATTCTGCGGGGCTTCCGCACGGAGGATGGTAAATCGTATGGAAATTCGTCTGATGCGCATGGAGGGGCTCCCTGAAGCCCTGTTCGGCATAGGCCTCAGCTACGGGCTCACGTCGGAGTACGAGGGATGGGACGACGTGCCGTTCGACAGAAGGATGAAGCTGCAGGAGATCGCGTCCAAGCTCTGCCGCAAGGGCGCCGGGGAGGACAAGTTCCTCCGGCAGGTGCTGTGCTGGTGGGACGTGCGGGCGCCGCGCTTCTGGTGGTCCGAAGCCGACACTTTCAAGGTGGCGACCACGGCGCAGAGCGAGAGCACCATGCACACGGTCATGCGCCGTCCGCTGGAGGAGCGCGACTTCGAGTACTCCGTGTCGGGCTCCGTGCGGAACAGCCTCAACAGGATGTTCCTCGAATACTCGGAGACGAAGGACGAGCGCGTCTTCCTCGAGCTGAAGAACGCCCTGCCGGAGGGATTCCTGCAGCGCAGGATCTGGACGCTGTCGCTGGCCAACATGAAGAACATCCACCGGCAGAGGAAGAGCCACAGGCTTCCGCAGTGGCACGCGGTCTGCGACGCGTTCGTGGAGGCCACGCCGGACTTCCTGACGGGAATGTACGAATGATGGAGATCCTGAACAATCTGGCCAAGGGCATAGGCTACGCCTTCCTGCTCGCCGCGCTCGCGTTCGCCATTGCCATGTGCATAGCCGCGCTCGACGAGTTCTGGCGGTACTGGAGACGCAGGTGAGCCTGATGCACCCGTGCCCCTACTGCGGCTCGGACGAGGTTTCCGTCGAGGAGACCGAAATCGGCGGGTACGTCGCGGCGTGCCCGTGCTGCGGCATGGCGGGGCCGGAAGCTCCGTACGCCACCATCGCCGTCCGCAGGTGGAACGTGCTGTGCTCGAAGATGTGCAGGAACTGCAAGTACCACCTGCTCATGGTGGTGAAGGACTTGAGGAGGCAGCTGCATGAGCTTGAATCAGGGAATGATGACGTCGAACTCGGACGAGTGGACGACGCCTAGCCGCCTGTTCCGGGCGCTAGACCGCAGGTTCGGGTTCGAGCTCGACCCGGCCGCGACGCATGGGAACGCGCTCTGCTCCATGTACTTCACGCAGGCGGAGAACGGGCTCACCGAGCCGTGGACGCCATGGAGGGTCTTCGTCAACCCGCCGTACTCCCGCGTCGCGGACTGGATGCTGAAGTGCAAGACCGAGTCGGAGTGGGGATGCCCGCTGATATGCGCCCTGATTCCGGCGCGCACCGACACGAAGTGGTGGCACGACTTCGTGAAGTCCGCCGACCTGATCCATTTCCTGAAGGGCAGGCTGAAGTTCGGAGACGGCGCGGGCTCCGCCCCGTTCCCGTCCGCGCTGGCCTTCTGGTTCGGCCTCGGCAGGCTGAAGGAGGAGATGTGAAGGTCTACATGAGCATACCCGTGGAGATGCTGGACGCCTCGCAGGCGGAGAAGCTCTATGCGGAAATGTCGGCGCTGCTCGCGGAGCACGGCTTCGAGGCCGTGTCCAATCCCGCCGCGCTGCAGCCTCCTTCGCCGGACCGCGTCTGGAAGCACCTTGCCTGCGCCATGCTTCTGCTGAAGGACTGCGGAGGCATGCTGTTCTCGCCCGCGTACCTCGACCTGCGGACGAAGGCGCCCGCGGTGGAGTTCCACGCCGCGCTCGGAGGCGGGAAGCGGCTCATGTACACGTACCGGGACGCGGACAGGAAGCTGGCGCTGACGCCGGACAGCCTAGCGCCGCGGGGCATGAAGTACCCTGAGAAATAGGAGAAAGCCCCCCTGCCTCTCGCGAGGCAGGGGGGCTTTTTTGCGTCCGGCGAAGGAGCGCAGGGGACGCCGGACTAGGACACGGTGAAGGCAATCTGGGCGGACGCCGTCTCCGTGCCGTTGAGGTTGACGGCGTAGAGGGTGAAGCTGACGTTCCCGGCGGAGGAGGGCGTGCCCTTCATCAGCACGAGATGGCCGTACCTGCGGACGGTCATCCACGAGGGAGCCGCGGACGCGTCGAGCGTGATCGGGTCGGAGCCGTCGAGCTCCACGGAGCCCTGCCACGACGCGCCCCTCGAGGCGGCCGGGGCGTTCACGGAGTGGAGCGTCACCGGCACGGCGGTGCAGTCGCCGTCCTCGCAGCAGTCGTAGTGGCAGATCAGGTCCTTCACCACGGCCATGACCGTGGGGGACACCGTGGAGACGCACGCGCCGTAGGGGTGGCGTACGCCCTGCGTGCCTTCCACGCCGCGCTCCAGCACCAGCGTGCCGGCGGAAATGGAGCACTTGACGGTCTCGGCGTTGAGCTCGTCGCGGATGGTGAGGTAGACGTAGGAGCCCTCCTCGGAGAGCAGGGCCTTGAGGTCGGCCTCGGCCGCGGCGTCTATGGGCAGGTGGACGTCGGATGGGTCGAGCGCCCTGTTGAGCAGGGCGCTGAAAAACTCGGTCTTCATCAGCATGGCGGGCTCCTATGCGGTCCAGTTGTAGGGGTCGGAGGCGAAGCTCTGCTTGGCCGCCTGCGCCTGAAGCAGGTCGCCCGTGGCGCCGAGGACGGCCTCGTAGACGACGTTCGACAGGGAGCCTATCAGGCCGTCGAGCTGGGCCTGCGTGAGCGCGCCGTCGAGGCCGGACGGGCCGGCCGGACCCTGCGGACCGCGCGCGCCCTTCTCGCCCTGCGGACCCATCGGGCCGGGGTCGCCCCTGTCGCCCTTCAGTCCCATGGGGCCGGGAGCGCCCTGCTCGCCGCGCAGGCCGCGCTCGCCCTGCGGGCCGGGAGGGCCCTTGGGTCCCGTGTCGCCCTTCTCGCCCTTGAGGCCCTGAGCGCCGCGCAGGCCGGTGAAGCCGGTCTCGCCGCGCTCGCCTCGGTCGCCCTTCGGGCCGGGGTCGCCCTTCAGCCCCTGCGGGCCGCGGTCGCCCTTGTCGCCCTTGACGGGGGCGGTGATCCACTTGAGCTGCCCGGGCTCCCTGTCGGAGAAGGACAGCACCTGCCCGTTCTCGGCGTTGCCCGGCAGGGCGCAGGGCATGAAGTCCATGGCCGGGGGGTAGCATCCGTGTATGGCCATCTATTCGTCCTCCATGCAGCCCTCGGGAATCAGGGCCGCGATCTGGTCTACGTAGTGGTCGCCGCAGGACGGCGCGAGGTCGATGCCGAAGGCGGCGACGACGCAGCACCGGGCCGGAGGCGGAGGGGGAGGAGGCGGGTCGGGGAATGGGTCGCCGCACTGGTTGAGCGCGAACTCGTACCCCTCCGGCAGGCGCACCTCGTCCGTCTTGGGCTTGCCGAGATCCCTGAGCGGGGTCAGGCACATGGGCTCCATGGGCGGGCAGAACCGCAGCTCGCCGTGGTATCTGCCGGGCGGAAGCCCCCTGAAGGCGTCCTTGATGCGGAACACCACCCGCCCCTCGGCGTCGAGCTCGAAGGCTTCGATCACGATGGCGGGGAAGTCCGGCCTGAAGTTCGCCACGTCGACGCCGGGGCCGGTCTGCGAAGGCCCGGGCCAGCACCCGAGGAAGTACATGGGCGACCCGCCGCCGCACTCGTCGGGACGGGGGCCCGGCTCCACGAGGAGCTGCAGGCCCCGCCACGAGGCGGCCTGAAAGTTTGGCCCCGCCTTGACGCGGAGCGCGAGGCGCACGGCGTCGGGGTCGATGCGGATTATCATTCCCAGCCTCCGTGGTAGAGGTTCATGTTGGCGACGGCGCCGGAGTAGTAGTCCGCCTCGCCGTCGAACTTCTTCCTGAAGGTTTCCTTCAGCTTCGTGCCGTCGTCGTCCGCGTTGAAGGCCTCCAGCAGGGGCTTGCGCCACGTCTGGTGGCTCTTGCGGATGGCGGCGTCGGCCTGCAGCATCGTGTCGAGATCCTGCAGCTTGGCCTCGCTCCAGCCCTTGTCGCGCAGCTGCTGCACGCGCCACCTGCGGTAGGCGTCGGGGTCCTTCTTCTTCCGGAGCTCCTCGTTGTTCCACTCCACGTTCTCGCGCCGGACGTCGGACTCGAGGCGCGCCTTGGCCTCGTAGAACAGGGTCTTGTCGGCGTCCAGCACGCGGCCGTAGTACATGGTCCCGCCCATGGCGGCGAGAAAGCCGCCCATCTCCTGAGCGGCGGTCTTCCTCTCCTCCTGCACGGCGGGGTTTTCGGACTCGATGTAGGAGCGGAACAGCTGCCCGACGCCTCCGGTGTAGCCCTTGACGATGGCCTGCACCTGCTCCGGCGCGAGGTCGTATCCCGTAGCGTCGAGGATGTCCACGGCCATCTTCTTGTACGTCGGGTTGGTGGCGGCGTAGCCGGACGCGGCCTTGGGCTCCATGCCCTCGTCGCCTCCGCCCGCCTTGTAGGAGATGGGCCTGCCCCTGTAGTTGCGGTTCGTGCCGACGTCGACGACGGGGCGCAGAAGCTCGGGGCTGAAAGCCTGCAGCAGCCACGCGGCCGGGTTTTCCTTGGCGGCGTACTCAGGAAAGCTCTGGGGCGACACGTTCTTCGCCACCTGCGCCATAGCCGCGAACGCCGCTTCGTCGGGGTCGATGATCCCGCGCTCGGCGCGGTCGGTAGCCACGGCGAGGGCGAGGGCTATGCGCGGGATGCCGAACGGCACGGGGATGCGGAGGTAGTGCCCGTCGCCCGTCGGCATGGGGATGGACGAAGCGAGCTGGCTCACGGACAGGGAGTCCGCGTTGAGCGCGCCGGAGTCGTCCTCGCCGAGCGAGTCGCGGGCAAAGCCGTAGAGCATGGAGCCGGCGGCGTAGGTGCCGACCATCGTGGCGACGGCGCGGGCGTCCGGCTTCTTGAACCTGCCGGCTGCGTCCACGCCAAGGCCAAACGAGCGGAGCATGGCGCGTGCGCCCTGCAGCGTCGGGCGGGCGAAGGGGAACACGGCGCGGAGCGTGTTCAGCGCGGTGCCGCCGATGTTGTTGTTCAGCATCTCGTTGACGGCGTTGCCCGCGGCGCGGGCGGTCATGCCGCGCTTCCGCATGGCGATGAACTGGGCGAGCGGGGCGATGTTGTTGAACCAGCTATTGTAGGCGTTGAGCCAGTTGTTGGCCGTCTCGCCATAGACGCCGGCGGTCTTGAGCGCTTCCTTCAGGCCGTCGGGAAGGTGCTCCTCCGCGAGCATGGACACGACGCCGCGGCGCCCGCCGACAACCGCGTCGAGCCCCTGTCCCGGCGCGTTGAGGTCGCGGATCATGACCGGGTCGCACCCCTGCTGGACGTATTCGGAATAGTACCTGCCGTACTCCGTATTGGAGTCGAGCTTGCCGCGCACGGCGTCGAACAGGATGCGCTTGGCCGTCATCACGTTGGCGGCCATGCTTCCCATGAGCTGGTATCCGGCGATGTGCGTGCCGTCGGCCGCGATGTAGTCGCGGTTCGCCATGTTGACCATGCGCTCGCCGAAGTCGCGCAGGCCGTTGATGGGGGAAAATCCGAGCGACAGCTTGGTGTACATCTGCCCCATGAAGCCCGTCATCTTGCCCAGCACGCCGAGCTTGTCCGCGGACTTGCCGATGTCGCCGAGCAGCTTGTTCAGCTCCTTGGCGACGTGCATGCTCCTGCCCGGACCGCCCGCGACCTCGTCGAGCAGGCGCTGGTCGAACTGGATGAAGACCTTCTCGCGCTCGCCCTTGGCATTCACGAGCACGTCCGACACGATGCCGCCGCCCCCGTACTCGTTGCTCGTCTCGCGCAGGTACTGGTTGAAGGCGTAGTTCGACATGCGGTTGACGTTGCCCCACTTCTTGACGCGGAGGCCGGACCTGTCGCCCAGCTTCTGGTGCATGTTGTAGAGGAGCTGGGCAAGGTGCACGCCCCCGGCGCGGTAGGCCGCGCGGTTGGTGAAGTGGCGGAGCGCGTGCCACGCGCTGGCCGGATGCTCGGTCATGCCCTGCATGGCCTTGAAGCTGCCGGGCTGGTAGACGTCGATGTTCGACATGGACTCGGCAAGGTTGTCCATGTAGGGCACGAACGGCATGAAGCCGTCGATTTTCGGCATGCGCCTGATCTGGCCCTCGGAAATCTGGCCAGACTTGATGAGCAGGTTTTCCGCCTGTTGGTACACGCCGTACATGCGCTTGTAGAAGTCGTCCACGACGGATCGGCTGATGCCCGCGGAGTCCAGCTTGGCAAGCGCGTCCGCTTCGATTTTCGCGGCTTCGCCGTCGAGGTATCCGCAGCACACTACCTTTTCGACGTCACCTTTGGGCTGCTCTGTGAGATGCCGCATCTCCTTCAGGCGCCGGGCCTTGTGTTCCAGCGCACCGGCTTCCCTCATGAGCTGCGCCTGCAGCTCCGCGTCCGTCTCCACGCCGGCGCGCTTGCGGATCTCGTCCGCCTCGGTCCGCCACTTGTTGTAGAGAACGTCGTTCCTGCTCTTGGCCTGACGGCAGTTGATTATTATGCCTATGGAGTTCAGCAGGTCGCCGCCGTCCATGTCGGGATTCTTGGCGCACAGCTTGTTGGCGTCGTGGAGAATCTCGGAATGGAGCTTGTCGAAGAAGCGCTTGTGGCCGACCATGCCGTTGATGGCGGCGTTCAGCACCGACACGCCGGTGTTGTTCTCGGCTCCGCGCCCCTCCTCCGCCAGCATGTTGAGGAAGAACTTGGCGAGCGGAGTGTTGCGGTCGACGAACTTCTCGTTGAACCAGCTCGCGATGCGGAGCCACAGTCCGGACTTCGCCTGCGCGCTCTGGCCGATGCGGTTCATCACGCGCTCGTTCTCGGCGCGCGCCAGCTCCTCGGCCGCCCGGCGCCAGATCTCGTACTTGCGCTGCTCCGCCGTGGCGAGCTTCGCCAGCGCGGCCTCCACGCCGGACGGCAGCTTGAATCCGGGCTGCACCGCGCCGGAGGCGATGCCGTCTATGATGTTCTGCTCGGCCTCGGCCTTGGCCTCCTGCCGGCTTATGTATTCGCGCTCCGCGCGCAGATCCTCCTCGAAGGACGACTTGAAGCGCCCGCTGGCGCGGGGCTCCCCTTCTTTGGAATTGTAGGAGGAAGATTCCGCGCCCTTGCGCGCGTAGCTTTCGTCGTAGCATGCGTCCATTGGCCGCTCCTATCTGGCGCAGAACGGGGTTCCGTCGTTCGTGGCGTCGAAGTCCTTCTCAAGCGTCTTCTTCGGATCGAGAACTTCGCTGATGTCCGCGACTTCGACGGGCTTGCCGGATTTCCACCGGTCAGGGAATACGTCTCTTTTGAAAGCGGAAAGCACGTCAAGATGCGCAAGCTCTTCCGGCGTAGCGCGGCCGAATATGGAGTTATCCGAAATTCTGCCGATTTCGCCATTTATGAGCGACGCGGCGTCGGCAAGCCAGCCTTCGGACATGAACGGCTCGAAGCGGAGCGTCTTGACGGATTCGCCTCCGAGCTCCTTGCGGTACACGATGTCGTTGAGCCTGTCGAGAAGCGCGCGTGCAGGAGTTCCCGGCTCGTAGGGAAGCATGTGCGTGCTGTACACGGCAGGCACGGCATTAACTCCCTTGTCAAGCGTGTTGTAGTGGCGGGCAAGGTTGGCAAGCCCGGACTTCATCGTGTCAGTAAAGGTTTCCTTCCCCCGCGCCGAGCGTTCTATGAGACGCGCCACGCCGCGCTGGGCTACGCCATAGTCGCGCAGAAGCGCGTCTGCGACGGGAGCGACGCTCTTCGTCCGCTTTCCGCCGGCGGCAGACAGCCGGCCTCTGGCACGTTTCGCGGCGGCCGCGTCGTTCTTCTGGCGATCCCATTTTTCTAGGAGCTTCGGCGGAGTGCCTCTTCCAGAAGGAGCGCTTCCTGCGACTGGCTCTGCCGGAGGTTGAGCCCCTCCTGCGCTCTGACCTGCCTCTGGACGGACAGCGGCTGCTGGCCCAGCACCTGATTTTCCGACGGCCCTTTTGCCATTGGGCTGGCGTCCTGCCCACGCAATTCCAATGCCGCCCGCAGAATTTTCAAGCGCAGGGGTGCTCCCTCCGGTCCCCCCGCCAGTCCCGCTTCCCGGATCTTGCGGATTGCGAACTCCAGCCGGCGCAGAAACTCCACCGGCATCGGTTCCAGCAGCGTTCTGGGGATAGGTTCCCAGCGCACCACCAGCTCCAGTATCCGCTTGACCAGCTCGTCCTTCTCTTGCGGGTTCAGCACCGGATACGGTGGCACTCTTCCCTGCTTCTGAAAATCCTCTTTCTCCATTGGCGGCCTCCGGGCGCGGTCCGGCGTTTCTGCCGCCGGAAATTATTTCTTCATCCCTCAGCATGAACCGGCCAAGAACGGACGAGAAGCGGTCGCGGGCGCGCGACACGGCTTCAGGGTCAGGATTCTTGGCTTTCATCTGCCGGTCAAGATCCTGATAGGCGCTCTGGAACTCCGTGTCGGACTCCCAGCGGTCCTTGACGCTGTCGTACCATTCGCCGCGGCGGGACCACATTTCGCGGATGCGGCCAAGCTGCTCGTCGGTAAACGGGCTGGCCGCACCTGCGGCATCGCCCGGTTCGCCTGCGACTCCGTCGCCGGACGGACGGCGCGGTCCGGTGCCGGGAGTGCCGGGAGTTCCGGAATCCGAAGAAGCCTCGGGACGCACCGGTGCAGGAAGGTTCTCGCCAACCTTGCCCTGCTCCTCCAGCTTCTGCTGGTGTCCTGCAAGACGCGTCTCGGGAGACGTCAGCTCCGCAGCCATCCGCCGGCTGCGGATTGCTCCGCCTATTCCGGCCGGGATGCCGAACAGCAGGCCCATGGCCGCGGCTTCGGGCACGTTCTGCGTGATGGAGTCGTTCTGCCCGGTGAGCTCGTTGTAGTGGACGTTGCTTTCCAGCATGGCCCCGGCGTTGAGACCGGACGCCATGGCGGCCTCGGGCACGGCGTTGTACTTGATGCCTCCCATGACGCCGCGCTCGGACTGGCGGACAAGGTCGGCGGCGATGGGACGCATGGCGGCCTTCGCCACCGCCTGCTCCGCCGCCTCTCCCGCGAGGCCTCCGAAGCGCTCGGCATAGGACGCGGTGTCGGCCGCGGTGCGCCACGCGCCTCCGCGGGCGAACGCAGCGGCGCCTTCCGCGGCTTGCTTGCCAAGCGTTCCCCTGCCGGCGGCCGCAAGAGCGGTGCGCCCGGCACGGGTAATGGCCGCGCCGCCGAAGGGGATGGCGTTCACGGCGGCGTTGATGCCCATCTCGGACATCTTGCCTTCCTCGTATGCCTGCTCCTTCTCGGCCTCCGACAGCCTGTCGTCCATGGCGAGGCGCTCGCCAAGGTAGGTGTCGCCGGAAGCCGCGCCGCCCGCGCCGGCTATGGACGCGCCGATGCCCGCGCCAATGGGGCCGCCGACGGCCGCGCCGAGTCCGGCGCCGACGGCGATGGGCACGGCGGACGGGTCGCCCAGCAGGGCGCCCGCCACGTTGGCGGCCACGCCGCCCGCGCCGTCGGAGCGCTCGAGCAGGCCTTCGCCCTCGGCCTCCCGGCGCGACTGCTCGCGCAGGTACGGGTCGGCCTCGCGGATGGCCTGCTGGCGCTCGAGGGACGCGCGGCGCTTCGCCAGCGTCGTCTCCGCGTCGTCGCCAATGGTGGAGAAGAAGGTGCCGAGGCGGTCGAGGCCTATCTCGATGCTCGACAGGAGTCCCTTCCCGGCGCCGGCAATCTCCTTCTTTTCGGTTTCGACCTGCTCCTTGTACGGCTTGGCCTGCCGCTCGATGACCTCGTCGACGGCCTCGGGCGACATGCCGGACAGCGCTTCGGCGCCCTTGAGGGAGCGGAACTCGGACAGGGCCTGCTGCTTGGCCTTGTTGCTCGCACTGCCGTTGCGCAGGACGCCCAGCAGGCGCTGGGCTTCCGGGTTGGCGTCAACCCAGTCGGCGGTCTTGTTGTAGTCCTCCCCCTTCATGTTGATCTTGCGCTCGTCGCCTGTGCCGCCGGCGACCCAGACCTTGTCGTAGCGCTTCGTCTCGGGGTTGTACTTCATCACCCACTCGCCCTTCTCCTTCTTCTCGCGG
>Ga0326513_10001615_pt1 | contig 17288 bp, 35 predicted proteins | sample 2_2465_0518_D_FD_203654 | JGI IMG/M metagenome (GOLD analysis project Ga0326513, IMG submission 203654) | Bovine rumen microbial communities from UC Davis, California, United States - 2_2465_0518 | ecosystem: Host-associated > Mammals > Digestive system > Stomach > Rumen | place: USA... | reverse complement strand
TAAAGACTAGTCCGAGCCCAAGTAATCCTAAGTATAACGTATGGATTTTTGAGGATGATGATACTTTTGATAGCGACCTTCATGAGATAATTCAGGAGGACCGCCGCAATGACAAAAACTAAGAAAATTTATACTAATATGTTAGTTCCTTATGATTGGTATAATGAATTAACAAACGAAGTGGGAAAAGATACTCCTAATGTAGAATTGGGGAAAGAAAGACTTTGGAATTTGTTTATTTCTTTAAGATCGGGGGAACAGTCTTTAACGGGGGATATGTCTATTGATTATCCAGTTAGTAGCTTTTTGGCTCAAGAAGAAAAAATGAGAAAAGATTTAGAAAATGAAGATTTGACTATTGCAAGAATGAGAAGCTTAGGAAAGACATCTGATGAAATTGGTACTATTATAGGTGTCACTGGCGGAGCTATAAGAAAAAAAGAGGGGTGGAAGAATTATAAGAAAATTCTTGAAAATGAGAATTGTTGATACTTTTGTGATTTTTTCACATTTTGTGAATTTTGGAACGAGATTTGAGATAATTTTCACAAAATGGAGCGAACGTGAAAATTTTGTGAACGCGAAATATAATATAATATAACGCGTTCACACTTCGTGTAATTTAATTTTCACACTTCGCTACGCTCAGTGTAAAAATTTTAAGGCGCCCCGATCTTGACGTTGTTTTTTGATAGGGGGTATCTTTAAAAGCGCCGCAGGCTTATTCCGGGGTACAGGGGAACCTTTTTTCAATTTGCTTTTGTTTATGGGAGAACCTTTTTGCAAAATTCTAATAGTTGTTAAGCTATTAAAAAAGAAAGAGAGTTATTTATGGAGAAATATTATTATTTATTAAATAATAGTGATGAAATAGAAGAATTGAAAGAATATATTTGGACTTTAGTTGTTAATAATGATAAAGTGACTGTTGAACAACATGATTTAGGCGAAAAAGGTGTTTTATATGAGATAAAAGTAGGAGAAGAGTTTAAAGTTGATTGGAATTGGTGGGGAAAGTTAAGTAAAGAGGAAAAAGAAGCTTATTGGAAAAAACTATTGAAAGAAAATCGTGTTGAAGCTGTTTATATGTAAGAAAAAAAAGCATCTGCGGAAGAGCAGATGCTTTAAAATATAGAAAGAATAAAGAAAAACAAAAAAATTTATTTAAAAATGTAGAAAACTGTGAAGTAAACTGAAGAAAATTGTGGAAAACTGTAATAAATTGCGAGAGTGCGGTGGCGCTAACCCAGATCCTACTTTTTCATTTTAAATAGTTTCTTTTCCATTTTCATCGTTCACAAAAGTGCGACTGGAGGCCAGCCGCACTTACATAAAAATAATTAAATATTATAAAGAGAGGAGATCCTCTACGAGCGCCCGCAGTTCCTTTTCATAATTCTTTTCTGCGATATCCTTCTTTTCTGTCTTGCTCTTGTTTGCAAGCTTTTTGAGAGCGATAATATTCTGTTCAAACTCTCCGAACTGGGTAAACACTTCTGTGCTAACGTCTTCCCAATCTTCATCCTGAATTACATCAAGAGCACAAAGATAGTCTGCGAAAGCAGAGGCAAGAGCATCCCGCGCAGAAACAATCTCTTCATCTCTGTCATTCCGCTCTTGAAGTTCTTTATCAACCTCATCAACTTTTGCCTTAATTTCTGCGGCAGTCCAACCTTCATCGAACAAGTCATAAATAGAATCAAAACTAACCATAATTTCACCTCTTTTGTTTTTTGTTCTTTATTGATTATAAATATATTATATCAAAAATTTTTAAAAAAATCAAGCGTGAGAGCAGCCGGAGTTTTGCTAAGCAGATTTGGCAGGATTATTTCTTATTTTCTTTTGACATAATAGTTCACGAGTATTTGTTAGAAAGTAGTAATTTACTTAAAAAAATCGTGGCAAATTCTGCTTCTTTTGATGATTGCGGGAAAATTTTACGTTTTTTTTATAATTATATCATAATTTTTTATGAATTGCAACGCGGAATGCTATTGTTTTGCTGCGCTTAAAAAAGAATTTTTTTATTTTTTAAAAATTTTTTGGCTAGTTTTAACAAGTTTTACCCAAGCTGACACCACTTTTCCGTTACCGTTTTCCTTTTTTGGGCCAGAAAAATTTTTCGTCTCGGCTGGCGAAATGAAGCCATATGAGTAGGTTGCTCTCGGCTGGTCGCTGGATCGCATATAGGCGCGGGAGCTAGGTGAGTAGTGTCACCACCGAACACATGTTCGGACTTTGCCGCATCACCACTTCATCGCGGTGAAGTTCAGCAGTTTAACGCGCTAAAGTAATAGCGCGCTTTCATGCGTTAAAGTTTAGAAGTTTAAAGTTTTAATACTTTAATGTGGTGACGCGTCAGACTTTTAAAGTTCAACGCGTTAATGTAATAAAGTATTTTCGGGATTTTCTGAATTGTCTGATAATTGAAAAAATGGATTAAAAAAACTGAATAGTGTGAATTGTCAGAAAATTCTCGGCCCATGCTGCGCATAAGCGGGCCGGCCGCACGGGTCATGTCAATAGGCATTTTGCACAAAAATAAAAAGGGTGCCGCCGCACCCTTTAACCTATCACATTGTAAAACATCAAGAGGAAATAAATATTCAGAATCGCATTTGAGCAATGCATGAGCAAACCACTAATGCGTCTGTCAGTTGTTAAATCTTTGACAATGCCCAACAGGGCAACCGCAAGCCCAAACCATGAAATAGAAAGACCATAAATCATGATAAGAATTACATTTACAAGAGTAACAAAACAGCGTAAATCATTCCATTCAAATTTATAGTTTTCTTCGATTCCGAAAAATTTCTTCATCAATAATTCTCCTCTATGTCATACTTTACAAGTCTACCGAAGAGCGAACAGCATTCAATCCAATTATCATTATCTTCGGCTATTGATTCAAAATCATCTTCGCGGGGTTCGTCTGGGACTGCAAGAGTAACCCAATCCATGTAAATATCTTCATCCCCAATTTCAATGATGTATTGATGCATTCCCTTGAGAAGCTTCACTCTGATTTCAATAGTTTTCTTATCCATTACTCTTCTCCTTCTATACCAACCATTTCATCCCAACATTCTTCGCAGATACCAGTGGACAGCCGCTCTCTGTCATTTGCGGACAGGTAAGGGAAAGCTCTCTGAATCAGCGCACCCTCACACCATGCAATGTAATCTTTCTTGCGGACTGCGACAAACTTAGCACTTCCGCAAAAGGGGCATTCACACAGCACTTCCATTTTAGTTTCGCCTCTGTACATTTTTTTATCTCCCTTCCTTTTGATGATTCTATTATATCAAATTATAGGAAAATAGCAATAGACAAAAGTAACAAAATTTTAAGGTGAAAATTGTGCAACATTGCGGGGACGTGACAAAAATGGCTCGCGGCGCCCGGTCGCGAGCCACCAAGGACTCGTTAGAGCCCTCAGCACTCATCAGTGTAGCATCCCAGATAAGGGTCGAAACCCATATCCTCATTGTATCCCCAATCTTCGGAGTCGCTGTCTTCATCATCTTCGAAAGTGACAATGGGTTCGCGAGTGTTATTATCCATGATGGTGCAAACATCTCCATACCCCTCGACCCAATGCTCCATGGCGAACTCCGCCGCGTAGTCAAGGTCATCTGTGTTAATAAGAATATCATCATTGATGTAGACTGCGAAATCGCCTTTAAGATTAAATGTAATCTTCATTTTTTTATCTCCTTCTCTTTTGATGATTTAATAATAACATTTTTTTTATTAATTGTCAAGTGTTTTTTTGCCAGTCTTTTGTGCGCACGGGCGCCAAATTTTCTGAAAATTCAGACAATTTTTGCCGCATAAGAAAAGCGCGACAGCCGAAGCCGCCGCGCCCAAAGGAAGGAGGACAAAACATGGAAAAAATTAGTGCGCTCAATGGGACTTGAACCCATGACAACTTGATTAAAAGTCAAGTGCTCTACCACCTGAGCTATGAGCGCCAATCCCATGGGGGAGTCTTCATACTCCCCCATTCGGCTTGAGAGGTTAGGCGATGTAGAACCTCGCCACCTTCTTCTCAACCTCTCTCTTGACCTCTTCGCTCTTAACAAGCTGAGTCAGAAGAGCAGTAGCCTTTGCAAGGGTGATACCCACTGCAGTTGCCACTTCAGTGGCAGTCATGCCCTCGCCATCTGCGACAGCATTTACAATGTTGCCCTTGATGACTTCATTCTCAGCCTGCTTCTTAGTAGGCTTATCGGACTTGCGAGAGTTGCGCTTGATAACAGCCGCCTTTTCCTTCTCAAGGAACTCAACCTGCTCAGCGGACAGACCTGCAACAGCGATGATGGAATCGAACATTTCAACCTTAGTCATAGTAAACACCTCTTTCTTTTTTTGAATTTGTTTTGTTTTCTTTACCTTACATACTTATTATAACAGAAGTTTTTTTCTTTGTCAAGAGTTTTTTTTTATTTTTTTTTGAAGTTTTTTTGTTTTCCTTTTCTTTTTCCTTTCCTCTTGACAATTATTATTATACTAAAAGTTTTTCTTTTTTACAAGTGGTAATGTTGCACAAATTTTGGGAAAAAAATTTGTGCAATTTTTTTTGAATTTTTACTTGACAAAAGGGTGGCGGATGTGGTATAATGGAATTTCGGCCGCGCTACAACCCAGCGCGGCCCGCCCAAAAAGTCAAGGGGAAATTTTGCACAAAAAAAGGGGCAAGATTTGTGCATCTTGCCCCTTGACAATATTCAGTTTTTGTGAGTGGCTCAGATGGAGAAATGAGCCACTTTCTTTTCGACCTCACGCTTCACTTCCTCAGCCTTGACCATCTGAGTCAGCAGAGCGGTTGCCTTTGCAAGGGAAACCCCAACAGCGGCGGCGACCTCAGTCGCGGTCATGCCCTCAGCCTCAGCGAGAGCCTCGCGGATGGCGTTCTTAACCTCGCCATTCTCGACCTGCTTCTTGGTAGGCTTGTCGGACTTCCGACCATTGCGCTTCTCGAGCTGAACCTTGAGAGCCTCAAGCTTCTCGACAGCTTCCGCATCCTCGACAGCGGCGATAGCGATTTCCAGAGCCTTTGCGTAAGTCATGTTCGTCATAGTAAACACCTCTTTCTTTGAATTGAATTTTTTGTTTTCCTTACCTTACATTCTTATTATATCAAAAGCGCTTTTGTTTGTCAAGAGTTTTTTTATTTTTTTTTGAAGTTTTTTTCTTTTTTTTCTTTCCCCTTGACAATTATAAGTATATCAAAATTTTCGGGATAATACAAGTGGTAATGTTGCACAAAATTTACATGAAAAATTTGTGCAAAATGCCTATTGACAAAAATCACGGAGCCGCGCGGACATGCGCGGCCCGGCATTATACCACAGCGGCCGCCGCATGTCAATAGGAAAAAATGTACAAAAAAATAGAGCCAAGTTTGTGCAACTTGGCTCTTGACAACTCAGCGGATGCTGAACCTTGCGACCTTCTTCTCGACCGCTCTTTCGACCTTTTCAGCCTTGACAAGCTGAGTGAGAAGCGCGGTAGCTTTCGCAAGCGTGATGTTGACCGCATTGGCGACCTCTGTTGCTGTCATGGCTTCGCCATTCTCCTCAAGGCACACAAGGATGCGGTCTTTGATTTCGACATTCTCCTTCTGGACCTTTGTCTGCTTGCCTACGCGGTTCGCGGCTCTCTTTTCGAGGCTCTCCGCTTCCTTCAGAAGCGCATTTACGAACTCCTCATTCTCTGCGACTGCTTCGATGGTTGCGATGTTGCGGAAGATTTCTGCTCTTGTCATGGTAAAACACCTCTTTCTTTTTTGAATTTTTGTTTTGTTATCTTACAGTTATTATTGTATCAAATCTTTATTTAGTTGTCAAGTGTTTTTTTAATTTTTTTTTACTTGGCTTGCTGTCTCTCTACAACAAGCCTTGCCCAATTGCCTGTTTTGTACAGCGCGGTCAGAGGAGAGAGGCTAATCCGCGGAAGTTGAATGAACAACCTCTATTTTAAGTTTCTCGTGTTTGGTTCGGTGGGTCTCTCATGAAGTTCACTTCCTTTCCTTATCTTGTAAACTTATTATAGCATTTCTTTTTTGGTTTGTCAAGAGGTTTTTTGAAAAATTTTTATTTTTTTCTTTCAGCTGTTCCTTGCTCTTCTGACTAAGCGATGGCGCGAAGCTCATTCTTGCCCTACTTGGAAGGTCTTGGCTGTCTCCTCTTTCCTTACCTTGTAAACTTATTATAGCATCTTCTTTTTTATTTGTCAAGAGGAAATTTTGATTCGCTTTTGTTGCCTTTGCTCGAGTCGGTTTCCGCATACCTCTTTATTTCCTCTTGACAATTATAAGTATATCAAAGTTTTTTTCTTTTTACAAGTAGTAATGTTGCACAAATTTTGGGATTTTTTAGATCAAAAGTTTGTGCAAAATGTCTATTGACAAAAGGCTGGCAGGTGTGATATAATGAAAAAATGGCCGCGCGAGGGTCATGCGCGGCCCACTCAGTATAGCAGATCCCGTGCGATTTGTCAAGTGGTAAAATTGCACAAAAAAAGAGCCAGATTTTTGTTAAATCTGGCTCTTGACAAATCAAGCTTTCGGGGGGCGATGCTTGACAAGCTTGACAGTGTAAGCGTTTCCATGGTAAGTGAAAGAAAATTCCGCTTCATTCTTTACACTGTCGATTTTAGTTTCCACTGCGATGGTGTCCATGAGATGCTCAAGGATGTAAAGCTTATCCTCATCAATTTTACGCTCTTTCACCACCTTTTTACGCTCTTTGGTGGACTTTTCATAGCGTTTGACTTCTTTGGCTTTTTCGGTCATGATTTCGCCCTCTTCACCAATTTCGTCATTTTCATCATCTTCAATCAACTGGATGGCTTCTTCTCTGGAAATATCCAGATTCTTCATGTACAGTTCAATTTTCTTTTCTCTTTCGTTCGTCATAGGCTTTTTACCTTCCTTTCTAATAAATAGTATAAAGCAAAAAACTTAAAATGTCAAGTCTGAATATTTCAAAAGTTGTCTGAAAATTCGGCGGCACGGGCGCGGTGCGGCAATTAAGCCGCCGCCCGCTTTTCAAAAACATTTTTTCTCATTTTTTTATGCTGTCTAAAGCAATGTCTGAGAATTTCTTTTTCTATTAACACATCTTCAAGACCTGTGTGTGATTCATCAAAATTTTCATTCCCTGTCAAGTATCTGTACAAAATTTCAGCAGTTGCGCGCGGTCTGGGTGTTTTGTGTTTTGTCATGTATCCATTTCTTTTACAATATTCAATGTAGCTTTTCTGCTTGCAAATGGTATCCTGTGACATTTTCAAAGTATCCCAAATTTCAGTTCCCCATCTGAAAAAGTATCTATACTTTGATTTCGTAATGTATCTGTAGGTTGTGTTCAATGCTCTTAAGTCAAAACTTGCATTATGAGCAAAAACAATGTTTGTCTTAAATTCTTTCATGTCTGCTAACAACGCTTTTCTTGCGGTCTGGAAAGTAACAAGCTTTCTTTTTCCGCTTTTGATGTCTTCCCAATACTGAGGAATTTTTTCTGCGTAGTATGCGGACTGCATCACATCTTTCATGCCCACAAAAGTTTCGAAAATAACAAAACTCTGCTTCTTATAAACTTCCCCATACTTATCAACTACAGCCCAACCCAAATCATACACAAGAGAACAATTCAAATCAAGCTTTTCGTTCACCATGATACCATTGCAAGTTTCAGTGTCAAGACCAATCAGAAATTTTCTTCTACTCAAGTTTTATCACTCTCCTCTCAATTGATAAATTCATTATAGCAAATAGCTGTCAGCTTGTCAAGCACTTTTTTAATTTTTTTTGAACCGCCGCCCGTGGGAGTTAGTCATTAGTAACTCCATTTCTCTTGTAAAAATGCTGAATGTGTTCTACCATTTCATTCCATCTTTTATTCATTTCTTTTTCATGAGTTCTTAAATATTCAATGCCCCATGCGGTCGCCGCGTATTCTGTAGGGAGTGCGAAATATTCAAAAGACTTTTCTTTGTAATTTTCTTCATTGATAGTATTTTCAATGAATAATTTTTGTGTATGGTCAAAACCCCATTCTGCATCATCAAAATCGTCAAGTGTGAAATGATGCCCCACTTCATGCAAAAGAGAGACTAAAAAAATATTTGTTACTTTGTAGTTAAAATTTTTTTCGATAAACTCAGAGAAAAAATTGTTCTGGTCTTCATCAACAAAAATTGCATACTGAACAAGTTCAGTAATAACATTATAGCTAAATTCTTTACCAAACTCAGACTTTAAGCCAAAAGGCTTTAACACTTTATTCATGTGACTATTGAGTTTTTTTATCCCTTTAAGCTTCATACTCTAATCCTCCATTTGTATCTATTATACAGGGCGGCGGCTTCCCTGTCAAGCAAAAAATTATACAAAAATCGGGATCTGAAGAATTAAAAATTTGTGCAAATTGCCTATTGACAAAAGGCTGAGAGCATGGTATAATGGAAAAATCGCGCCTGCCCGACCGCAGGCGCGCCGCCAAAAGTCAAGAGCAGGGCGAGATTTTTTTCTCGCCCTGTGTTTCTTACTTCGCGTGCTCCGCGAGCCACCTTTCCGACTTCTTGCATTTTGACCTGTCCATTCTCTGCTTTGGCGGATTGTAAGGGGTGTATTCCGCGATGTACTTCGCACCCAGCGCCGCCGCCTTTTCCTTAGCCTCTGCAAGTGTGGAAATGTTTCTCTTGAGAACAGTGCCTTTGTAGGTTTCAATTCTGTAGGTAAGTTTTGTCATGGATTTTTATCCCCCTTCTTTTTATATTCTTATTATATCAAAGCAAAGAATCTTTGTCAATCCTTTTTTTCACTTCTATGACAATATTATTAATTATCCAGTCATTAATATTTTTAAGGTAGCTACTGTTAATAAGATTATCGGCGGTGATACGATTAGAAACAGCTTTATAAATTTTATCTATAGAGAGAGCTTTGTCTTCATAGCATTCTCTAATCATTTCTTCTATATCAATCTGAAATTTTAAAGTGTATTCTAATTCCATTTATTTTTATCCCCCTTTTTTTATATTCTTATTATATCAGAGTCCAAGGCATTTGTCAATTCTTTTTTTAACTTCTGTTACAACTTCGTCAATCATCCAACCTTCAACACAGAAATAAGAAGTGTCTTCGAGTTCTGCAACATAATTTTGTACAACTGTGTAAATATCTTCGGGGTAAATGTAATTTAATTCACAGCATTTGTCAAAAATAAAATCAACATCGAAATAAACAGTTCCAGAGTATTCAAATTCCATTTTTTAATTCCCCTTTCTTTTCTTTTATAATAATATTATATCATAAAAAAAATTTTTTGTCAACTACTTTTTTTGAAAAATCCGCCCGTGCGGGCGTCGGTGAGTTGTGTTACTCACCGAGTTCCGCAATTATCAGTTCTGCAAGTGCTTTTAATACATTGTTGTTTGCGTCTATTGTATCGCCTAACTTCCATCCTTTTCTAATTTTTTCGTTGTCATCAATCAGAATCTGAAAGCCGCCATGTCTGCGAGTGCAATTTGCTTTTGTTGTTCCATACTTGACAAGATGAATTTCATCATATTCAAATCCCATTCTGTCAAGCCAATCAATTTTCGCGGCTCTTACTTTTTCATCATATTCTTTAGTCGCGCCTTTTGCTAACCATGTAGTAACTACTATTTTCCAACCAAGATTTTTAAGAATATCAATCAAGCTATTTAGTGTGTTAGTGTTGTAAAAAGGCTTTGCTTCGATGTAGGGGCGAGGGTCGCTGTTCTGTAAATCTCTGAGCCAACCATCCACTCCATAGAGGTCTGCAATTGTTCCATCCATGTCGAATACTAAAGTTTTGTTCATTGTCTGTATCTCCTTTCCTTTTCTACTATTATACTATCAAATCTTGAAAAGATTGTCAAGCATTTTTTTAGAAAAAGTTAAAAGATACCGACCACAGAATAAAGAAGCTATAGCCGAAAGTTACTGCAAAGCAAGCGAGAAATTCCCACTTATTAGAAAAATTAAAAGTCCAAACCTTTGCCCACAGAACTACCAGAATGAATACGCTAATTGCAAGAATTGTCATTTTTTCTTTCCTCTTTCCTTTCTGTTGATAATAACATTATAATAAAATTTTTTCTTTTTGTCAATTATTTAAATTGCACAAATTTCAGGATCCGGGCGAGAAAAATTTTGTGCAAAATGCCTATTGACAAAAGTGCGGCGGCTGTGGTATAATAATGTTTCGGGCCGGACGCGTGAGAAGCAGTCGCGCCCGGCCCGACAAAAAAGCCGCAATTGCGGCTTAAATAAAAGGAGCAAGATATCTTTCAACTGTTGCAAGGTCTTCATTTCTTGCGTTGATGCAGAGAATCACGCTCTCGGCTTCAACTTTTGTACCTATAAAGCAAGGAATTAAATTAGCTAATGAGTCAATTGCGGCGAAAAAAAGTAAAGTTGCTGTTTCGTTAGGAATATAATAAATTTTTTCTGTCATGATTTTATCTCCTTTCCTTCTCGGCTATATTAATTTTCTCATATAAGAGGTCTTTTGTCAAGACCTCTTTTTGAGATTTTCAAGAGTGGATTCAACTACGATTTGCGCGCCTTCCAGTTTGACTTGATACTGTTTTCCGTTGATTTCTATGTCGCCTGCAACCCAGAAGCCTATGCTGTCTTTTCCGCGGTACTCGATGCCGTTCCTCTCAGAGACAAGCTTTTCAAATTCTACGCCCTTGTTATATTCGCCATTCAGCACTTCTTCTGTTCCAACAAGTTCCGCGCCTTTGCGGATAAGCTGTTCTTTATACTGATTGTTAAGTCTCAGCTGAAGCTTACGGCGACCGCCATTTTTGGAGCTTTCATGTTCAACTCTTATGAAACGTGGTGCGATTTCTTTCATAGTTGCAATGTATAATTCATGCTTGTAAATAAAACCAATAATATAAGCATCTGCCGCACTAAATTTTCTATAGTTACGAATCATAGTTTCTTTTGTCATTTTTTACCTCCTTGTTTTGATAACTTTATTATAGCATGAAGCAAATATTTTGTCAATTATTTTTTACCATTGAACGGTAGCGCCTTTTTCTTCGAGATAGATAGCCGGGAAACCTGCTTTTTCCCACTGCTTGATGTTTTCCATTTTGTCATCAATCAGAATACCTTTTTTAGTTTTCATGCGGTCAACTTTGCGACCTTTGCCTACGATAATGATAATACGATAAGCAGGAATTTCCGGTAAATACTTTTTCAACCAATCAATTTTTGCCTGCTTTGCTTCTTCGGAAGCTGCCTTAGAAGAAATATAAACCTTGTTTCCTTTTGCAATCATTTCTTTTGCTACAAGGATATTGTTTTCAAAAGGACGAAGATTATAAATGAAATCATAACGAGTAGCCTGTTTCCAACCAAAAGCATGCTCATGAAAATTTGCAAGGACACCATCCATGTCGAAGTAGTAGTTGTTTTTCATTTTTTGTATCTCCTTTCTTTTGATGATTTAATTATAGCACGTTGATAGCAGAAGTCAATACTTTTTTGAAAATTTTTTTTATGCACTTTAACACTTTACCGTACTAAAATCTGCCAATTCGACAGATCAATTGAATTTGACACGTTACCACTTCACCGCGCTAAAGTGCTTCGGCGATTTAACACTTTAACGCAGTAAAGCATGTAGAATTTTGGGATAAAAAATTTTTTATTTTTGTGTAAATTGCCTATTGACAAAAGGCTGAGTGCTGTGGTATAATAAAATTTCGGCGCGCAGGGGTCGGATGCGCGCCGCTCATAGAAAGAAGAGCCTTATGGCTCCTCTCTCATTATCTCTTCCATTTCCTCTTTTGTGTACCCCATTTCAGTGAGGATGTCTCGAATGTTGGTTGTCATTTCGTTCATTTTTGATCTCCTTTCCTTTGATGATTTAATTATAGCACGTTGAGATTATTTGTCAATAGGTTTTTTTATTTTTTATTGAATCAAGACAGTTTCTCTTGTGGTTACGAACATTTCTGAAACGGGATAAGTTCCTTCTTCTTCTGAATAAAATTCAACAATAGCATTTTCGCCATTTTCAGATTCGTGAGCAATTTCTTCTAATTTGATAATCATTTCTTTAATAGTCATTTTTTTATCTCCTTTTCTTTTGTTAATTTTATTATAGCACGTTTTATTATAAAGTTAATAGTTTTTTGAAAAAAAATTGCACAAATTTTGGGATTTTTTTAAAAATATTTTTGTGCAAATTTTCACTTGACAAAAGTCTCGGCTAGTGGTATAATAGGTTTTTCGGGCCGCCGCGGGAAGAATCAAGCGAAGGCGGCCCGCCCAGAGCAGAGCTTTATAATTTCATTTTATCATGGGTAAGAGAAAAAGTCAAGTCTTGTTTTTTATTTTTTTTCTTCTCTCGGCTCTTAAAAAAATTTCATATACTCTTTTTTATGAAGAGAGGGATTAGAATCCCTCTCTCTTCAGCTCTTCCTCTTCCTCTTCTGTGATGTCACAGAAGCCATAATATTTTTCGCTGTATTCTCTGAAAGTCATTTTCATTTTCTTTAAGAACTTTTTCAATTCGTTCCATGTCATGTTTTCTGTCCACCGTGCAAGAATATCATTCCAGTCTTCATCGTTGATTGTAACATAATATTTATTTGCGGTTTTTTCAAAAGCTTCACGGTTAGGAATAATTGCCTTTGCAGAAAAAAGCTTGCAAGCTTCGTCCCAGATGATGTCTTTCAGATCGACGGTTTCATTTTTGTAATTTGTCATTTTATTTGCCCCTTTCTTTGTGGCTTGTTTTCCTTTGTTGACTATATAATACTACTTTAAAGACACGTTGTCAATACATTTTAAAAAATTTTTTATTTACAGAATTGTCTGAAAATTCAGTTAATATAAAAATTAAAAGAATTAGTATGTTAAAAATTTAACAATCTCGCTTGCTTCAACGCTCTAATACATTACCACTTTACTTCGCTAAAGTGATTGAATTGTCTGACAATTCTGTAAATACTTTATTACGTTACCACTTCACCGCGCTAAAGTGCTTGGGACAGTTTTGTGCAAAACGTAGAATTTTGGGATAAAAAATTTTTTATTTTTGTGCAAATTTTTGCTTGACAAATTTTTGAAGACTGTGGTATAATGGTATTTCGGGCCGGTCGCGGGAGAAGCAGTCGCGACCGGCCCGGCCGCGCGATTGCCTGGAGGAGGAGCTTAAACCAGCTCCTCCATGATTTCTACGATTTCCTCCTCGGTGTATCCCATCATTGCCAGTCTGTCTTTTGTGCTAATTGTCATTTCGTTCATTTTTTTATCTCCTTTCTTTTGATGATTTTATTATATCACGTTGGGATTATTTGTCAATAGGTTTTTTAAAAGTTTTTACAAATTTTTTTGCCTTCCGCTCTGTTATAATCTTTTTTGCTCTTGTGTGTTCTTGTTCCTGTATTAAAGTTTACCATGACTCGGTTTTTCTTATTTCTTTCTTTTTCTTGTTTCTTAGTCATTTTTTGCTCCTTTCTTAATATTCATTATAGTGATTTTTCACTGTGTTGTCAATAGCTTTTTCAATCAATCCTGCGGGAATTTCTTTTTCATCTTTGTAATATCTTTTAATCTGTCCTATTCTTGCAATGAGTTTTGTTATCATTTTGTTCGTTCTGTTATTGTAGATGATGATTAAGCCTGTGCTTGTGATTTCGTGTCTTTCTGGTCCGTTGCGGTGTCCTCTGTCTACTACGAAGCTATTTAAGACTGTTCCTGTTCCGATCTGTCTGATGATTTCTTCTCTTCTCTGTCTGTCTGCGGTGTAGTGTCTGCTTGTCATCTCTTTGTTCTCCTTTCCTTTTGTTAATTTTATTATAGCACGTTCTAAATATTTGTCAATACTTTTTTTGAAAAAAATAAAAAGGCTAAAAGCCTTTTTATTTTATAATTCCTAAACAGCCTCCGATAACCATAGCAATAGGCGTCATGATAAACATAATAATCAATCCATAGCAAGGCTTGTCATCTTCTAAATTACTTATTGTCCAAAAAGCTCCAAAAGGTGTCACCATGAAAATATCAAATCCAATAATGATTAAAAAAATAATTGTGAAAATTGTTCTCATTTCTTTGTTCTCCTTTCCTTTGATGATTTTATTATAGCACGTTGGAAAAAAATGTCAATACTTTTTTTGAAAAAAATAAAAAAAAATAAAGAGCCTTGCGGCTCTTTATCTTAGAGGAATCTTTTTGCCTTTTCTGCGGTGACTGTCATTTTCCAAAAGTCTGTGTTGAATCTGATTTTTTTATTTTCTTTTTCTGCTTCTTCAATTGCCCTTGCTACCGCCTTGTTGAAACTGTTGTAGTTCCCTAATTCAATTCTGTTGTTCCTGACCGTGAATCCGAGGAAGTTTTCTGTGATTGTGATGTTCTTTGTTGTTTTCATTTTTTATCTCCTTCTTTTGTTTAGGTGTTTTGTTTTCCTTTGATGATTTTATTATATCACATTGTAGCACGTTGTCAACTCTTTTTTTAATATTTTTTTATTTTTATTATTTTGTTTGTGAGTTCTTCATTCCGTTTATAATCTTCATCTGTCCATTCGCCTTTAAGGTTAAGAATGAAAAACTGTCTTTCAAGTTTCTTGAGTTCTTGTTGTTCTTTCTTATTTATCTTCATTTTGTTTTATCTCCTTTCCTTTTGTTAATTCTATTATAGCACAACGTGCGCAGAATACAATAGGTAAAGTTGCACAAATTTAGGATTTTTTATTTAGTTATTTTTGTGCATTTTTACATCTTGACAAGTGCGAGGTCTATGTGGTATAATTTTTCGGCCTGCGGCGATGCTGTTCGGCGGCCGCCGCACAAAAAGAAAAAGAAGGTTTTTAACCTTCTTTTTCAATCGTTCCTATCAGTTTCCATCCATCGAACTCTGGCATCCAGTCGATCGGCATCTCATAAACCTTGTCTGAATAAGTGCTTTTCCAAAGATTGACTTTTTTCATTTTTTTATCTCCTTTCTTTTGATGATTTAATTATATCAAATCCTTTTTACGTTGTCAACATCTTTTTTAATTTTTTTTCAGTTCTTCAATTTCTTTTCTCAGTTCTTCATCTCTCTTAAAATCTTCTCTGTTCCAGAAATCTTTCATTGCAAGAAAGAATCTTTTATTTTCAAGTTCTCTGATTTTCTCTTCTCTTGTCTTCATTTCTTTGTTCTCCTTTCCTTTTGTTAATCTTATTATAAGCTTATTAAAACGTATTGTCAACACTTTTTTGTAAAAAATTTTTTATTTTTTTATTTTCGTAATTTTCAGTTAATTCTTCAAATTGTCAGACTATTTGAACACAACTCAAACATCAAATTAGTATGTTAAATTTTTAACAATCTCGCTTGCTGACTTGCTTTAGCACATTAACGCTTTACTTCGCTAAAGTGTTTGGGACAGTTTTGAATTGTCTGAAAATTCAGTTAATACAAAAATAAGCTTAATCAATGTGTTAAAAATTTAACAATCTTGCTTGCTTCAACACTTTAACACTTTACCTTGCTAAAGTGTTTGCTTCAGTTGATAATTAAAGATTGTTATTTTTTTAACAATCTCGCTTGCTTACTTGACCTGTTAAAAATTTAACAATCTTGCTTGCTTGTTATTTTTTTAACAATCTTGCTTACTTGCTTGATTAAATAAAATACATTACTTTTGTGTAATGTATTTATTATTATTAATGATTTGATTGTACTTTATTTTAATTAAATTAAAGTTGTTTGTTTGTTCACAAAAGTTACAAAAGTCAATTGTGACCTTAGCCTCAAAACCGTAGTGGCCGCACACATCGTCGATCATGCGTTCGATGACTAATTCTTTCATGGTTTTTTTCATTGCTTTTCTCCTTTGCTTTGATACTTTAATTATAGCACACGGACAAAAAAAAATCAAGGGGTAATTTTGCACAAAAATAAAAAGAAATATTTGTGCAAAATTACCCCTTGACAAATGTAATTTCAGGATGGTATAATTAAAGTGGCAGGCTATTTTTCTATTTAACAGATCTGCGACATCACCTGATTAAGAACAAAACGGCTGGTGATGGCCGCCCACCAGCCGATGGTATAGTATGTATGTGTATCTATTAAGTAATAATAATTACATTAATATTATTTTATTTTATTTATTTTATTTTTATTTTATTCTTTTGCTTTGATCTAATCACTTTGATTGATCTTTGTCTTTGTTGTGTTGATCTTTGTTTGCTTTGATTTGCTTCTTTTGTATTGATCGTTTAAAGCACGGCGTATTAAAGGGTGTCTGTTTTTATTTTGGATCGTGTTTCTACGCAGCGTTCTACCGAGCTATCCGGGTAGTATTTTCGGGAAAAAATTTTTTTGTTTTTGGAAATCAATTGCGCCTCGACACAACTCTCTCCAAAAATCTTTTTTGAAAATCAGAGACGACCAAAAGTTTATTTGAAAACCAGAAACGACCAAAAATCAAAATTATATCAACTCAATCCTTATGTAATCAATCACGCAGTTACTATATCTGAACTTAGTGCCATTCGTCTGCACGCCCGCACCTAGAACTATATTCTGATTGAAAGTAGCAGTCCTAACAGAAAGCGATCTCTGAGTACTCCCCGCTATCTGAGCGTACCACTTCCCGTCTTTTCTCCAGATATAAAAATTCTTATTTAATAAACTCGCAACAGTAGGCTGATAATAACTATATCCGCCAACGTCAAATTTACTATTGCCGTTAGCTCTTATATAAATCCCAGGCCACTGTTGTCCGCTAAGGGTGCCTTCATACTTACATCCTAATATAACAGCCTGCGCTACAGCATAAGTATACGAACTCAGCCGAATAGTAATTTTAAAATCAGTGCTTGCATAGTCCGTTGAGAATGGGGCAAACCCAGTATCATAAAAGGTCGCCCCATCACAAACAAGATTTTTACCAATAAACAATATTTTAGGATCCTTGGCGCGCATGGCTTGTCTTCGAAGATCTATATTCATCATGTCACCTCATAAACCCATACAGCGTACACGCCCTAGTTATTAACAATATCTATCTCATATTTAGAATTTTCTTCTACGCTAAAAGAATTTGGCATTACAACTGCGGCTGGCAGAGTTAAAGTTGCGGCGGCTGCAGGACTAATAAAATCAAAATGATACTGTGCGTCACTCTAACCACCAAAAGTGATCGTTAAATCAGTTATCGCTCCTGAAGTAAAATGATAAACAGTGTCAGGCTACAATTCTTGCGAAACAGATCCGCTAGAAGTTATAG
>Ga0326513_10001614_pt1 | contig 17298 bp, 7 predicted proteins | sample 2_2465_0518_D_FD_203654 | JGI IMG/M metagenome (GOLD analysis project Ga0326513, IMG submission 203654) | Bovine rumen microbial communities from UC Davis, California, United States - 2_2465_0518 | ecosystem: Host-associated > Mammals > Digestive system > Stomach > Rumen | place: USA: California... | reverse complement strand
CGCCTGCGCGTTCGGTGTGCAGCGTCGTAATCGGATCGTAATGCGGGCCGGACTCCTGCGAAGCGTTCCGATCACCGCGTTCGGCGGGATTGAGGCCGGTCGTGATGAACATGGCGAGGTCGGCGACGTCCAAATCGCAGCCGACGAAATAGGCGCTGCCTTCACCGTACGCGTTTCGCGTGATCGCGGCGGTGCCGTCCAGAGCCCACTCGTCGGCTTCCTCGCCGGCGTAGGTCGCCAGCACGTCCACGCCGTCGTCGTCCACGTTGATATCGTTCTGCCACAGGCGCGTGGTCATGCCGTTGGACAGGTGGATCTCGCACGGCTCCCCCGCCGCTTCGGCGCCGAGAATGTTGAATTCCTCGCCGCGGATGCCGAGCATGCCGCGCAGCACGCCGTCACCGGCACCCGGGTATCCGCCGAGCCACGTGTGGAAGTTCTCATCGATCAGGCCGGTCGCGTAGCCGACCACCACGGTTCCGCCGCCGCGCACGAACCGTTCCAGCCGATTAACGTCCTCGCCGCTCAGTATCAGCACGGTCGGCAGCACCACGGTCCGGTAGCCGCTCCAGTCGTATTTCAGGGGCACGATGTCGGCACGCGTGCCGGCGTCGAGGAACGCACGGTACCAGTCGCGCACATCATGCCAATGGTTGAGTTTCTTGCTCGGCAGGGTTTCGCTGCGCGTGGCCCATTCGGATTCGGCGCTGAACAGGATCGCCGTGCCGGAGGGCACCAGTTCGGTGCCTTGCACGCCCGCGTCGCCGAGGGTTTTCAATGCCGCGCCCAATTCGCACACCTGGCGGTAGAGGCGCGTGTCCTCGCCGGCGTGGGGCACCATCGCGGAGTGGAACGATTCCGCGCCGAACGCGGAGGCACGCCATTGGAAGAAGTTGATCGCATCGGCGCCCATGGCCACGTGGGCGATGGAGTCTCGCACGGTTTCACCCTTGCGCTTGCGGGTGTTGAGATCCTTCCACTGCACGGCGGAGGTGGAATGCTCCATCACATACCAGGGCTTGCCGAGCGCCAGCGCATCCATGAGCGCGTCGGAGCAGAACAGTTCGTCGATATGCGATTCGCCTTCGTGGAAGTAGTGGTCGTTGGAGACGAAGTCCACTTCCCCGGCCCAATCGGCGTAATCCATGCAGCACTGGTCGGTGGAGACCATGAAATTGGTGGTGAACGGCTTGTCGGGGCAGATTTCGGCGATGGCGTCACGCTCGGCTTTGTAGAAGTCGAGCAGCATATCGTTGCCGAAACGTTCGAAATCAAGCTTCTGGCCGGGGTTCACCATGGAGTCGGCGCCCATGAAGCGTGGGATGAGCACTTCGTCGAAGCCGTTCATCTCCTGCCCCCAGAACGTGGTGCCCCACGCCTGGTTGAGCGCCCCGATGGTGCCGTACTTGCGCTCGCACCACGCACGGAAGGCGTGCAAAGCGTTGTCGCAGTAGTCGTAACGGTTGTTCCAGCCGTATTCGTTGCCCATATGCCAGGCGGTGACGGTGGGGTTGTCGCCATAACGTTCGGCCAGTTTGCGGCACAGCGTAAGCGCGTATTCCTTGAACACCGGGCTGGTCGGACTCCACGACTGGCGCGAACCGGCGTTGATGGGGTGCCCGAACTTGTCGTGCGGCAATACCTCCGAATGGGTTTCGTACAGCCATAACGGCGCGGTCGCCGTGGCGGATGCCAGATCGACGGCGATGCCGGCCTTGCCGAGCTTATCGATGATGCGGTCGAGCCAGCCGAATTCCCAACGGTGCTCCTCCGGCTGGATGCGGTCCCAGCTGAAGATGGCGAGGGCGACGGTGTTGACACCGGCCTGCTTCATCAGTCGGATGTCCTCGTCCCATATATCCTCCGACCACTGGTCGGGATTGTAGTCGCCGCCGAACGCAATGCCTCGGCCTCCTTCGGTCAGCAGCGACGGCCAGCGGAAAGTTCTGCGATTTGCCATGAGTACGTCCTTTGCAATCTCATTGCGCCCAAGTGGTACAACTGTGTATCAATCGGCAATGATACACAGTTGTACCACTTGGTGTCAAACGACGCGGGCCGACCCCGACATCCCGTCGGAACCGGCCCACATACGCAAAACCGCCAAACGGCGCCGCCCGCGTCTACATCCTGAGCACCCTGTCGGCGATACGCATGGCGGACGCGCGATGGGACACAAGCACCACGGCCTTGCCACCACCCGAATGCCCACGCTTGGAGGAATGCCGACCACCATGAGCGAGCTCATCGATGGAGCGGAGGATGATCGCCTCGTTCAACGCATCAAGCCTGCTGGTCGGCTCATCGAACAGCACCACATCGGCTTCGCGCAGGAACACGCGGGCCAATCCGATACGCTGGCGCTCGCCTTCGGACAGCCGGTCGCCAAGCTCACCGACCGGCGTATCGAGCCCTTCGGGCAGCGAGTCGATGAAACCAAGCACGGACGCCTTGCGGCACGCCTCGCGCAATCGATGTTCCAACGCGTCGGACGGATGATCGTTCGCATCGGGTACCGCCACGCCGTCGGGAAGCGCCATAAGCAGGTTGTCGCGAATCGTTCCGTCGAACAGATGCGTCTCCTGGCTCATCAGCGCCTGCACGCGACGGCGATGACGCGCGTCCACCTGCGGCAGATCGCAGTCGGACAGCCGTACGGAACCGGACTGCGGATCCCAATACCGCATCAGCAGTTTGACCATCGTCGACTTGCCCCTGCCGGAAGCGCCCTGCACGCCGAGCACGCCATGCCTCGGCACGGTGAGCGACAGCCCGTTGAGCACCGGCCCCGCATCCTGCGTATACGCGAAGGTGACGTTCCGCATGCTCATGCCCTTGTACTTCGGCTTCTCGGTTCCCTCCTCCACCACGGCCGGGGTCTCGTCCATCAGCGCGAACAGGCGACGGGCGGAGGCGAAGGTCTGGCTGAGGTTCGCCGGCAATGCGGCGAGTGCCAGCGTCGGTCCGAAGGAGCTGGCGATGAGCACGAACGCGGTCAGCATCAGTTGGGTGCCCGTTCCTTGGGAGATCAGCATCAGCGCCACACCGGCCGCAGCCAACGTGAACAGCATGACCAGAGCCTCGCCGATGCCGGAGAACATGCCGTTCTTCCTGCTGAGCTTCGCATGTTCGCGCCACAGGTTCCGTGTGCGTTCCTCGATGCGTGCGGCGCGCTCCTCGCCACGGCCGAAGCGGATGATCTCGCCCAGTCCGCGCATATCGTCCAGCATCGCCTCGTCAAGTTCGCCTGCCTGGCCGCGGATGCTCGGCCCGAGATTGCGTACGCCGACCGCGAAGAACCTCGGCACCGCCACACCGATGACCAGATGCGCGGCGAGCAGCAGCAACGCCATCCACGAGCTCAACGTAAGGGCCACGCCCACGGTCACGATGGTGATGACCACCGCGATCACCACCGGCGAAATGGTGTGGGCGAAGAAGATCTCCAGCAGTTCCACGTCCGTGGTGAGCATGGCGATCAGCCCACCCTTGCCACGTCCGGCGAGCTTCGCGGGGGCGAGCCTGCGCAGCGCGGCGAACGCCCTGGAACGGAACAGCGCGAGCAGCCGGAAAGCGACGTTGTGGTTGAGATACTGTTCCACATACCTGAGCACGCCTCGCGTCAACGCGCACACCGCCATGGCGATGACCGCAACCGTCGCGTTCACGCCCCAGACGGGTTTGCCCGCAAGATCGGACAGGGCGACCACGCCGAACACCGGCATGAAAGTCGCCGCAAGATGCCCGACCGTTCCGGCGGCGGAGGCGGCGGCCATCAGACCGGCGAGCGGACGGGCCTCGTGCAGCAGACGCTGCACGACCCTCGACGTGGACAACCCCTCGGCCTTCGATTCATCCGACCCGTCGCGTTTGTCCGCAGGAGCGCCGCCGGCACGCCTGCGCGATCCGGCGCTTTCGAAATCGGATGGCGCGGCGATGGCATCGTTCGCGACGGAGCTCACATCCGCGAACCGTTCCACCGAACGCTGCGCCTCATGCAGCTTCGCATACGCGCCGCCGACGGCCATCAATCCGACATGGCTTCCCGATTCCACGGCATGGCCGCGCTCGAACACGACCACATGATCCGCACGCTCGGCGTTGACCATGCGATGCGTGATCATGATCACCGTCTTATGCTGCCCGTGCGCCAGATCGTAGATGGTTTGGAGAATCAGATTCTCGCTTTCCACATCCACGCTGCTGGTCGCCTCGTCGAAAACATACACCGGGCTGTCATGCAGCAGCGCACGCGCAATCGCGATGCGTTGGCGCTGCCCGCCCGACAGGTTCGCCGCATCCGGTTCGATGACCATATCGAGTTCGCCCGGCTGCCCGTGCACGAACGCGGCCACACGCGCCTCGACCAGCGCACGCCACATCGCCGCGTCATCGGCCTTTGGATTACCCATAAGCAGATTCTCGCGCAACGTGCCCGCGAACAGGTGGCTGTGAGCGCCGACCAGAGTGACCGTACGCGACAGCGTCTCCGCGGACAGGTCGGCGAGTTCGGTGCCGTTGATGATGATCGAACCCGTGTAACCGGAACGCGCCCCGGCAAGCAGCGCCGCTGCCGTGGATTTTCCGGAGCCGGATGCGCCCACGATGGTGGTGAGCTGGCCTGGGGCCGCATAAAAGGACGTTTCGTCGAGCGCACGTTTCACGCCGCGCCGATCACCGTCATAGGTGTAGCTCACGGAATCGAAGGCGATGGCGACGATGGATTTGCCCACACCGGCGAGCGTCCCCTCGCCATGCTTGGGCTCCGGGGCGTCGAGCAGCGCGAAAATACGTTTGCTGGAGGTCATGCCGTTCATGGTCACGTGGAAATACGATCCCAGCTGTCGCAACGGGATGAAGAATTCGGCGGACAGCAATGCGATCAGCACCACCGATGCCACGCTCAACGATTTGGTGGTCGCGAACTGCCACAACGCCACGCCGATGCCGGTCGCCGCGCCGCCATACGCCACCAGATCCATCGCGGACAGCGAACGCAGCTGGATCTGCAGCACCTTCATGGTCATGACGCGGAATCGTTCCGCCTTCTCATCCAGATCGCGGGCGGCGCGATCGTCGGCATCGAAGGCCTTCAACGTCTCCAGGCCCTGCAGATCATCGAGGAAGGCGGCGCCCATATCGGTGTATTTGCCCCAGTATTGTTTGAAGGCGCGTGATGCGCTCATCGCCACCATGCCGACGATGAGCACGATGAGCGGCGCGCATATGAGCAGCGTCAACGCCGCCGGCGTATTCAGCGGGGAGACGAAGCAGAACAGGGTGATGGGTGCCAGCACCGCATAGAACAGTTGCGGCAGGAACAGTTCGAAGAAGCTTTGTATCTGTTCGATGCCCTCACCGGCGGATTGCACGATGTCCGAAGTGCTCACGCGCGTGGAGTATGAGGGGCCGAGTTTGAGCATTTTGCGATACAGCTTGCCGCGCAGGGCGAGTTTGACGCGTTCGGAGGCCTCGGTGCCCAAATGCGCGGCGACGGTCGTGGAGATATACCGCAACACGACGCAGATCGTGAGGATCCAGGCGAAAGGCGGATTATCCGCACCTTGCAGCCAAGGGGCGAGCACGTCGCCGAACAATGCCACCACCGTGACCATGAACACGACATTGCACAGCAGGCCGATCCATAGGCAGGCAACCTTGCCGGCGATCAGCCGGCCGATACCCGGTACCAGTCGAAACAACCGCTTATCGAACATATCAACCTATTTCTGTTGTGACGGCGCCATCCATGATGGCCGGCAGCCGCATCGTCATGAAAAACGCAGCGCCCGTCTCCGACTGTAATGAAGACGGGCGCTGCGAGCAAGAATCCGCTTTTGGATTCACAAGCATCTCATAAGCTGAGGAACAGCTCGTGGATGCGGGTGTCCTCGGTGAGCTCCGGATGGAACGCCGTGGCGAGGATCTTGCCTTGGCGCAAGCCGACCACATTGCCGTCGACTTCGGTTTCGACGGTGGCGTCCGGCCCGACGGACACCACGAACGGTCCGCGGATGAACACCAGCGGGAAATCCTTGACGTCGCCGAAATCGGCGTTGGCAGCGAACGATCCCAGCTGGCGACCGTACGCGTTGCGACGCACCACGGCGTCAAGCGCGCCGAAGTAGACGTTGCTGTCGTTATCAAGCTTCTTCGCCAGCAGAATCATGCCGGCGCAGGTGCCGAACACCGGCTTGCCTTCGGCGATATGCTTCGCGATGGGGTCGAACAGGCCGGTGGAGCGCAGCAGTTTGCCCTGCGTGGTGCTTTCACCGCCGGGCAGGATCACACGATCGACGGATTCGTCGAAATCCTCGGCCGCTCGCAGCAGCTTCCACGGTGCACCCAGCTTGTCGAGCATGGCCGCATGCTCGGCGAAGGCGCCCTGCACCGCGAGGATGCCGGTCACGCCATGCTTGACGGACTCCACGTTTTCGGATTGTTCCTTGGAAATGTATTCAACAGCTACAACCATAAGTCGCTCCCGATGTTGCTAAGTAAAACGAGCGGGCAGCGTTTCCGCTGCCCGTCCTAGCGAGAATTGCTGTGGACGACGCGTCACTCGCCGCGTGCGGCCATGATGGTTTCGATCTCGTCCTCGTTGATGCCGACCATGGCCTCACCCAGGTTGGCGGACAGCTCGGCCAGCAGATCGGCGTCCTGCCAGTTGGCGGTGGCCTTGACGATGGCGGCGGCGCGCTTGGCCGGATCGCCGGACTTGAAGATGCCGGAGCCGACGAACACGCCTTCGGCACCGAGTTCCATCATCAGGGCGGCGTCGGCCGGGGTGGCGACGCCACCGGCGGCGAAGTTCACGACGGGCAGACGTCCGTTGTCGTGCACGTACTTGGCCAGATCGTACGGAACGGCCAGCTGCTTGGCGGCCTCGTACACCTCGTCGTCGCGCAGGGAGACGAGTTCACGGATCTGCTTGTTCATGGTGCGCATGTGGCGCACGGCCTGGATCACGTCGCCGGTACCCGGCTCGCCCTTGGTGCGGATCATCGCGGCGCCTTCAGCGATACGGCGCAAAGCCTCGCCCAGGTTCTTGGCACCGCACACGAACGGCACGTCGAACTGGTTCTTGTCAATGTGGTACACATCATCGGCCGGGGAAAGCACTTCGGACTCATCGATGTAGTCGATGTCGATAGCCTGCAGGATGCGGGCTTCGGCGATGTGGCCGATACGAACCTTGGCCATCACCGGGATGGACACGGCTTCCTGGATGCCGCGGATCATCGCGGGATCGCTCATACGGCTCACGCCACCGGCCGCGCGAATGTCGGCGGGGATGCGTTCCAGAGCCATGACCGCACAGGCACCGGCGTCTTCGGCGATATGCGCCTGCTCGGGGGTGGTGACGTCCATGATCACGCCACCCTTGAGCATCTGGGCAAGATTCTTGTTCAGTTCGGTTCGGTTTTCGGCCACAATCGTTCCCTTCGATTCCTGAATGGCTGTTCCTTCCTCATGCTAGGGGAAACGACGCCCCTAGCAAGCATCACGACCACATTGTAATTCGCAAAGGCACCGTTGTGTTACGTACTTCCTCTCTCCGAGTCATACGGGCCTCCTCATTGCCAAGGTCGTGGAACGCGCGGTCCATGCCGCGCCGCACAAAAGAAACAGCCGGTTTTTGGAGTGCCCTACAACGTGTCGCAACCTACGCGAGCGTAACCTTGAAGGAAGTGCGGCAAAATCGCCTATGACACAAAGAAAGTGCGGCTATCTATGCTCTCCGAATACACCACCCCCGGCGTCTCCATCGAATTGGACGACAATCAGACCATCTACTCCCTCCTCACCCGGCGTATCGAACGCACCGGCACGGACACGGTGATCGCGGCGAAGAAGCTCGGTCCCGGCCGCTGGCAGGACATCACCGCCGGCGAATTCCATGCATCCGTCGTCTCCGCCGCGAAAGGCCTGATCGCGCTGGGCATCGCCAAAGGCGACGCGGTGACGCTGTTCTCCTCCACCCGCCTCGAATGGGGCATCCTCGATTTCGCACTGGCCGCCGTCGGCGCGGTGAACGTGCCGATCTACGACACCGATTCCGCCCCCCAGGCCCAGCGCATCATGAACGATTCCGCGGTCAAACTTGCCATCGCCGACAACCGCGAACGTTATGACCGCCTCGATTCCGTCAAGGACAACTGCCCGAGCCTGCGTCAGATCCTCATGATCGACGGCAACGCCTTGGGCGCATTGGAAGGACTTGGCGTGGCGGTGTCCGACGAGGAGCTTGCCGAACGTGTCGCCTCGGTGCATGTAGACGATCTGGCGACCATCGTGTACACCTCCGGCTCCACCGGCCTGCCAAAAGGCGTTGAGCTCACGCACCGCAACTTCGTCAGCATCACGATTTCCGCAAGCGAAGCATTGCACGAGATAGTCCTCGACGATCATCCGCGCCTGCTGCTGTTCCTGCCGCTCGCCCACTGCTTCGCCCGTTTTATTCAGTACGCTTCCATCGCCTCCGATGACGGCGTGGTCGGCTACCTGCCGGACACGAAGACGCTGCTGCCCGATCTGCGCAGCTTCGGCCCGACCTACCTGCTGGGCGTTCCACGCGTGTTCGAGAAGGTGTACAACGCCGCCTCGCATAAGGCCGGCATGGGCTTCAAGGGGCGCCTGTTCCTCAAAGCCGCCGAGGCGGCGCGCGTATGGAGCCGCAAGGAGCAGGCCGGCGAATCGCACACCATTGGCGAGATCGCCGAACATGCCAAGTACGAGGCGCTCGTATACCGCACCGTGCGTAGCGCACTGGGCCCGAACATCCGCTATGTGGCTTGCGGCGGCGCTCCTCTCTCCCTCGACCTGGCGCACTTCTACACAGGCATCGGACTGCCGATGATCCAGGGCTACGGCATGACGGAAACCGCCGCGCCGTTCGCAGCAACCCGCGTCAACGACAATGCGATCGGCACGGTCGGCCAGCCAGCACCGGGTTCCTCGGTGCGTATCGCCGAGGACGGCGAGCTGCAGGTCAAGGGGCCGAACGTGTTCCGCGGGTATCACAATCTGCCGGAGAAGACCGCCGAGGTGTTCACCGAGGACGGCTGGCTGCGCACCGGCGATCTGGCGAATATCGACGATGCCGGCCGCATCAGCATCACCGGTCGCAAGAAGGACATCATCATCACCGCGGGCGGCAAGAACGTCTCCCCCATTCCACTGGAGGAGGAGATCTCCAAGTGCCCGATTGTGGAGCATGCCGTGGTGGTGGGTGATCAGCGTCCGTTCATCGGCGCTCTGATCACACTCGACCCCGAGGCGTTGGCGCAGTGGCTGCCGAAGCATGATCTCTCCGCGGATACGCCGTTGGACCGCCTGGCGTTGAACGCGGCCGTGCATGATGAGATCCAAGCGTATGTAGACAAGGCGAACGCCACGGTTTCCCGCGCCGAATCGGTGCGCAAGTTCGTGGTGCTTGATACGCAGTTCACGCAGGAGAACAAGTGCCTGACGCCGAGTCTGAAGATCGTACGCCCGGCGGTGAACCGCGTGTTCGCCGACGTGATCGACCGCGATCTGTACGGCGGCAAGCGCTGAAGCTGGCTTAGCGTCAGCGCATAACAAGGTGCCCTGCCTCGTATCCGATCACATGGATACGAGGCGGGGCGCTTGCGTTGGAAGACTTCGGGGCGAAGGGCTCACCGGAATGGCCGCGGATAGCCGCAGGATGGCCGCTCGACCGGATGCGCCGGCACGCCATCATGCGCCCCGTTCGGACCGTTCGGACCGTTCAGACCGTTATTGGCCGTTGTTCTGCTGCTGGTTACTGGAGGAAGCCCCTGCACCGGTTCCATTGCTTCCGCCGTTACCTGTGGAACCGCTGTCGCCGGTGCCCGTGGAACCGCCGGATGACGGCTGATTCGACGGCTGTTGATTCGCGGAACCGCCGTTGGAGCCGGATGCGTTCGCATCGCTGTTGTCCTGCTGCTGGTTATCGGCATTCGAGTCGCTGTTGGGCGTCGCCTGCGTGCCGCCATACTGGTTCGTATTCTGATAACCGTACGGATAACCATTCGAGTAGCCGTTCGTCGAATTATAGATGCCGTTCGTATCGGATGCGCCGGAATCATCACCCGTATTCGACGAAGCGGCGTTCATCGCATCCTGCACCTTGCCGCTTGCGGATTCAAGCACGGAAAGCGCGTTCGTAATGGCCTTGTCATCCGCACTGTTCCCGTCAATCAGCGTGTTCGCGGCATCGATGGCCTGCTGCAGCGCGTCACGCACGGATTCGTCGCCCACGTTCCCGTTGCTGCTATCCAGCAGGTCCTGCGCCGTGGCGACCGCATCCTTGAGCGAATCGAAGTCCTTGGCGGTCTTGCTGACGTTCACCGCGGAAGCCGCCTTGCGGATTGCCGCGGCGCTCCTACTCATATCGTCGGACTTCGTCTGCATGAATTTGGCACCGTTCTTCAGATCGGTCAGTGAACGGCTTGTGGCACAGCTTTGCGCTTCACCGAACCGCCCGGCGTTGTCCACCTGCTGCTTCAGCTGCTGCACGGTCGCGGCATCCGTGACCTGCGCCGAGGTGATCGTCTGGGCGCTCTTGGCATCCTTCAACGCGGCATCCAACGCCTTCCTCGCCTTATTGTATTGTTCGGCGGCCCTGGAGCAGGCTGCCACGGCATCGTCACGCTTTCCGGACTGGCTGCCTTTCCATAGCATGAAGCCGCCGATACCCGCCACCAGCACAACCGCCAAAACCACGGCAATGATGATGATTCTCTTCTTTCCGGCAGTACCGGCGCGTTTGCCGGAAGCGGAACGTCGTGAGTCCGAATCGGAATCCGCCAACTCATCCAAGTCCAACGGGTTCTCGGCATTACCGCTCACCGGCGGCAAGGTAACGGTCTGTTCGCCGCCAGCGGTTTCCGTCCGAGTCGATGGCTGATCCACGGCCACCGGTGCCGCAGACATGTGATCGAGGGGATGCGCCCCTTCCGAAGATGCCCCTTCCGGCAGGAACACGGTGGGGCTTTCCTGCGAAGCGGACTCCCCCGTTGCGCCCTGCTGTGCCGCCGATTCGCCCGTCTCCGACGAATCCGAGGCGTCCCCGCCAATCACGCTCAGAATATTGCGCTTCGGAGCGGCATGACGAGGTCCTTTCTCCGCTTCCGCCGCGAAATCCGGGAAGGTAAGCGGCTCGAAATCCCAGGAACCATCGACGATATCGCCGGGGAAAATGGGGGAAGACTTGCGCTCGCCGGGAGCATCGGCGGACGCTTCACGCCCCTGCGCCGCCGGAAAACTGAGATTCGAGGAATCGCCCGTGAATTTCTGCTCGTCCATATATCGCTTCACACCCTCTTCTCAATCACACCTCATGGCATATAGCGTGGAACAGTCTACTTGAAGACCACGCCCTTTTCCCACCTCACGGCATTCTCTTCACATATCGAAACATACGGGTCCCGGCGATTGCCCGAAAAGCCCCTTGTAATGCGAAGACGACGCTCGCGCGGGCGGGCGTCGTCTTATGCCTGTAGCGGAATCAGTGCTTTCGTCCGTTCCTTCGAGGGGTACTGCGTCTCGCACCGTCCTCGTAATAGTAGTAGTACGCGTTCTTGTGTTCCTTCTTCGGGTTGGCGAAGTTGAACACAAATCCCAGCACAGGTACCTTGGCCGTGCGCAACGCGTCCATTGACTCCTCAAGATCCTTCTTCCGGCAAATACCGTTCGCGGCGACAAGCACCACGCCCTTGGCCCAGCTGCCGAATACGATGCCATCATTGGAAACCGCAAGCGGCGCGGTATCGATAAGCACGTAATCGTATTGCATGAGCGCCTGCTCAATCAGCATTTTCATCATGTCGGAGTTCAGCAGCAGACTGGCGTTGGCTGGGCGTTTGCCCGCGGGCAGGATATGCAGGTTCGGCTTCCAATAGCTCTGCACCACATCGACCGGCGACATCTGGCCGGACAACACATGCGCCAACCCCACACTGCCTTCGATGCCCAGATGATGGGCCACGGAAGGATGCCGAAGATCAGCATCGACGAGCAACACCTTCGCACCATTCTCGGCCAGCACCGCCGCGACGTTGATGACCGTGGTGGTCTTGCCTTCGCTGGGCGAAGTGGAGGAGATCACCAGCAGCTGGCCGCGATCGGGGACCTTATCGACCTGCAGGAATTTGATGTTCGCGCGAATACGGCGATACTCTTCGGCCACCGGGCCGTTTGGCTCGGTGATGATGACAGGACGCGTGCCTTCCAAAGCCTCGTTCTTCGGTATGGAGCCGAGCGCGGAGGCATGGACGATGCCCCGCACGTCGGAGGATTCCTCGACCTTGGTGCGCAGCAAATCCTTCAGCAAAGCGGCAATAACGCCGACGACCAGACCGAGGACAACTCCAATTGCAAGATACAATCCCGTCTTGGGAGAACTCGGTTCATCAGGAACATCCGCCTTCTGCACTATGGAAACCTTAATGGGGGATTGACCATTATTGCTGACGTACAGATCATTCTCAACGACGTTCTGCAAAGACTTCGCAACCGCATTGGCAATAGCAGCCGCTCGCTCCGCATCACCATCCGTGGTGGAGATATTGACGAATGCGGTGTTGGTTGGATTATTTACAGTCAGTTGCTCTGCAAGCTCTTTGACGGATTTATCAAGATGGAGTTCATTAATAACGGGTTGCAGAACAGTTCCCGTGGTGGCGAGCGTCGGATAGGAAGTAATCTGACTGGAAATGTACGTGCCGCCGGTATTCTGCTGTGTGATGTCAGTGCCGTTTCCGCTCTCCTGCGCCGAGTTAAAGGTAGCGATAACCTGTGCTCTCGCGGTGTATTTAGGAGGAGCCATAAACGTGTAGCCGCTCCCACATGCTACTACAACAACGAATGCGACAATAACCGTAACAATATGCTTACGGACTATGACTAATAGGTCCAACAGCGAAATTACTCTCCCAGAGTCGCCACCGGAACCCGATGACTCCACTACTCCCTTTTCCGAGCCCAATTTGATCGCCTTCCCCGCAACCTTCAGCTAACAGAATCCTGATTTTAACAATGCCCTCAAACTTATGCAAGCTTGAGGGCATTATGCACTCGGTTAAACGGAAAGATCAGGCGTTCTTCTTGCGGCCGCGCTTCTTCATGGTGCCGGACGTCGCCGCGTCGATGTCGAAGATGATAACTTTTTCCTCAGCATGAATCGTGCCGGCGACGGACTTGTACGCCACTTCGCCCTCGGAAACCTGCGGAAGCTCGAAGTACTTATGCAGCGCTTCAAGCACCACCGCCTCCTTAATATTCACGGATGCGGTCTGCTTGCCTTCCGGCTTGCTGAACTTCACTGCATTGGCGCTCTTCGCGTTACAGGCCTGCACGGCAATCTGGCGGGTCTTATCGTTGATAAGAATCTTGACATACGCGGGGTAACCAAGATCCGCTGCAGTGGCCTTATTGAAACGTGCAACGGATTCAGTAACCGTCATCACGGCCTTTCCCGTTGGAACCGACATATTGATTTCCTCAAATCCCTGAAGCAATGCCATAATTTTCCTTTTTCTTTGCCAATACCTGTGGCGCTATGCACCGGTTACGCAGCTAAATTATGCTGCAATTAAGCTACGTTTTCTCAACTATTTAACAACAGATTTTACCCATAAAGCAAATCCCATTGCCGACAACGAACTCTACCTTTCAACGCATAATACTGTTTTCAAAATATCGTTTCCAAAAACGCCCCCTTTTAGAAACGAGCATTTCTACAAGCGATCGCTTGACCGAACCACCGCTGATAACGTTCTCTTCTGCAACGCATTGACTTCACATATGCTACACAAATCACGACAAGCGCCAACGTTTTCACTGTTCTACCAGTCATGCCATTCGCAAATCGGCGATTTTTGGCAAAACACCGCATACAAACATGCAGCCACTAGGCCTGTAGCAAATTCAGAATTAGACAAACCGAATGAAACCGTATGCATCTGTCCATCATCAAACGTTGAAAAATATGATATTCTATGATATTCTTGATAACGCGTATATCACGCGAACGTTATCAAGGTAGATAAGATCAGACACAGCGCCGTGCTGCACGCCCCAACAGGGAACACAGTCACGGAAGGAAGCGGCTTCTCAGCAACTTCCATCGCTGCGACTGCATCCCTATATCAGGAGGGCCGATGAAGGTTAGAGGTAATCAGTCAGACGGCGGAGAAGATATGTATTCTTCGACACACTGGCATGCCCCGACGCATGAGAAAATCCATGCGTATCACAAGAAGAACACCATTTGGAAGAAGCTTGCCGTAAGCGTGGCCGCAGTAGCCACCGCCATCGGCGGCGTCACCGTCACCACTTCGGCGGCACAGGCCGCCACGAACCGCGACAGCTACGCCGATACCGTGGAGAACTCCACGTTCCAGGCAGCACGTGCCAAGTACGGTCTGACGGAGCAGATGAGCGAAGGCGCCACGCTGCATGCGTGGGAATGGTCGTTCAAGACGATCGAACAGCACATTCCGGAAATCGCGGCAGCTGGCTACACCTCCGTGCAGACCGAGCCGATCTCCGCCATCCACACCGGTAATAAGGGCAAGATCTTCACCGAGAACTGGTACTACGTGTATCAGCCGACCGACACCACCATCGGCAACTGGGTGATGGGCACCGAAGATGATCTGAAGAGCCTGTGCGACACCGCGCATAAGTACGGCGTGCGCATCATCATCGATGTGGTGGCCAACCACATGACCGCCACATGGAACGCCATCGCCGACCGTTGGAAGAAGAGCGAGTATTATCATCACGACTGCAACGACGGCAAAGTGCAGGACTGGAACAACCGCTATCAGGTGACCCACTGCAAGCTGCTTGGCCTGTATGACATCAACACCGAGAACACCGAAACCGCCAATATGATGCACGATTACTTGGTGCAGGCGGTGAACGACGGCGTGGACGGCATCCGCTTCGATGCGGCCAAGCATATCGAGCTGCCTGGAGAATACAACAACTCCCAGTACTGGGATATCGTGCTTAACAATGGCGCTCAGTTCCAGTACGGCGAAGTGCTGCAGGATTCCATTTCCCATGATGCCGATTACGCCAAGCTGTTCGCCAACAACAGCCGTCATGGCGGCGGTGTGACCGCTTCCGACTACGGTGTCAAGCTCCGCGGCGCGTTGAGCTCGAAGAATCTGAATGCTGGCAACCTCAACAATTGGGACAACGCCGCAGGTGGCAACAATCTCGTTTCCTGGGTGGAATCGCACGATAACTATTCCAACAAGCCCGACGATTATGGCGCGTCCTTGAAGATGAGCGAATGGGAAATGACTATGGGGTGGGGCGTCATCGGCTCCCGCTCCCAGACCATGCCGCTGTACTTCGATCGACCTGTCGGCTCCGGCGGCAGCCAGCCGCAGTTCGCTGAGAAGAGCCAGCTTGGCGACGCCGGCTCCGACTCTTGGAAGGATCCGCAGGTTGTAGCGGTGAATCACTTCCGCAACAAGATGAACAATGCCAAAGCCAAGGAATACATGCGCAACTGCGGTGATAATTCCTGCCTGATGGTCGAACGTTACATCAAGGACGGCAACGCCGATTCCGATGGCGTGACCGTGGTGAACATGAATGGCGACAAGTCGCTGGCTGGCACCGAGACCACGCTGGACGACGGCACCTACACCGATCAGGTGAATGGCGGCACTCTGACGGTCTCCGGTGGCAAGATCACCTCCGGCACCGCCAAGGGCGGCAAGATCAGCGTGTTCTACAACAACAATCTTGCCAGCGTCTCCGCTAACCCGACCGGCGGTTCCTTCAAGACCGACACCACTAAGGTGACGCTGCACGCCTCCAACGTGACGAGCGCCTCCTACACCACGTCCGAAGGCGCTTCCGGCTCCTACCAGGATGGCGACACCATCACCATCGGCGCTAAGACCGCGGTCAACGGCACCATCACCCTGAAATTGCAGGGCACCGATAAGGACGGCAAGACCGTCTCCGCCGAATATACCTTCACCAAGAAGGATCCGGCAGCCGTCAGCGTCGCCTACGCCAAGAAGCCGAGCAACTGGTCGAACCTGTACGCCTACGTGTACGTGGACGATTCGAGCGCTGCAACGCTCAAGCAGAACGCAAAGTGGCCCGGCGTGGCAATGACGAAGGTCTCCGCAGGAGACAGCTGCGGCAAGGATGGCGAATACAAGTACGAAATCCCTGACGGATTCGACGAGAACGTCCGCATCATCTTCAACGATGGCAATGCCACCAACACGCTGAAGTATCCTGCCGATACCACCGAAGGCGTGGATGCAGCCGGTCTGAAGATCGACGGCACCTACGCTTGGAACGGCGATACCACCGCTTCCGGCACGTGGACGGCTCGTAGCTGCGCCGTTGTTACCGTGAACTCTGTGAAGATCAACCAGAAGGACTTCACTACCGACCTCACCAATGGCGCAAAGACCATCAAGCTGACCGCCACCACCGATCCGGCTGGCGTGAATGTTTCCTGGTCCTCCTCCAACGAAGCCGTTGCGAAGGTCGCATCTGACGGCACGGTCACTCCGGTGAAGGCCGGCAAGGCCACGATTACCGCGAAGTCCGGGACCAAGACCGCGTCGATTACCGTGACCGTGACGGGCCAGCTTCCGCCGGATCCGGTAGCGAAGAACACGATCTACGCCGCCAAGCCCTCGGGCTGGGGCAAGATGTACGCGTACGTGTACACCGGCGACGGCGCTACCGCGAAGAACAACGCGGCCTGGCCGGGCGTGGAGATGACCGCCCCGAGCGCGACCGACGGATGCCAGCAGACCGAACTGTACAAGTACGTCGTGCCCGACGACCTCGCGTCCGACGCGAAGGTGATCTTCAACGACGGCGGCAGCCAGCAGTTCCCGGGATCCCGACAGCCTGGCCTGGACTACAACGGCGGCATCGTCAGGTGGGCCGGCTCCGGCTCCACGCTGGAAACGCTCAAGTGCGAGACGACCATCCCGGTGGAGTCCGTCACGCTCTCCGGCGACGGCGTGAAGGCCGGCAAGGCCTCCGTCAGGAAGGGCGCCTCGCTGCAGCTGACGGCTACGGTCAACCCGGGCAACGCCACCGACAGGACGGTCGCCTGGACCAGCTCCAGCACCGCGGTCGCCACGGTCGACAAGTCCGGCAAGGTGACGGGCGTGAAGGCCGGCACCGCGACCGTCACCGCGAAGGCGGGCGGCAAGACCGCGAGCGTCGAGGTCACCGTGACCGATACGCCGTCCCCGGCCCAGCCGATGACGGTGTACTACAAGGCCCCGTCCT
>Ga0326513_10001613_pt1 | contig 17308 bp, 8 predicted proteins | sample 2_2465_0518_D_FD_203654 | JGI IMG/M metagenome (GOLD analysis project Ga0326513, IMG submission 203654) | Bovine rumen microbial communities from UC Davis, California, United States - 2_2465_0518 | ecosystem: Host-associated > Mammals > Digestive system > Stomach > Rumen | place: USA: California... | reverse complement strand
GGGTCAGCCGAGAACTGGTCACGGATAACCGGATTCTGTGCCATAGATACCAAAGGCACAGACATGAGTAATGAAAGATAAATCTTCTTCATTGGCGATGGTTTATTATTATAAAGATAGTAATACTATCAGTTTATTCATACATACATCATTTATTAGAGTGTTTTTTCTCTAAAACGTTTAATCAGACATAGGATTTTTTTTAAGAATTGTTTCTTTTCTTTTTTATTGAATGTGGTATTTTGTTTGCGTTTTTGTGTCTTCTGCTGGCGTGGAAGGTTAAATTTGTGAAAATGGGAAGGTCGAATCGCTTGTTTTTACCCTCTAACCAAATAGAAAATAATTAATAAATGTAACAAAGACTTTGTAATTTGTAACATTTTAGGGCTTTTCTTGCTTTTTACAAACTCTACGTTACAAAAAATAAAGTATTTAAGTTAATTTTAATTTATCTTTGCACGCGATTCGGCACGTCCGAGCTCAACTATAACTTTATTAAAACTTTTAAAAAATGACTTATGACCCGAAACAATTCGTCCTAACTAATGAACCCGCTAACCTGTTTAATTTAATAAGGTGGCGAACTTAGTGTAGTGCTTTTGCACTCCTAGAACTAAAATCAACTAGAGAATTATTATCAAACCAATTATCTATAGTTAAAACTTAAGTATGAATCGAAATTTTAGAAAGACAGCGCTGCTGATGGGTACCATGGCCTTCTTGGGACTTGGTTACTCTTCGAATGCCTACGCCGCAGAGTCTCCTCAGGAGGTTCAGCAGGCAACGAAAAAGATTACAGGTACTGTAGTCGATGCACAGGGCCCCGTTATCGGAGCTAGCGTGGTTGAAAAAGGTAAGACCGGAAACGGCGTTATTACCGATTTCGACGGAAAGTTCACTCTCAATGTTAACCCAGGAGCAACAATCGTTGTTTCTTACGTGGGTTATCAGACTCAGGAAATCAAGGTTGGCAATCAGTCTTCTATCAGCATCACACTGAAGGAAGACGATGCGTTACTTGAGGAAGTAGTAGTTGTAGGTTACGGTACCATGAAGAAGAAGCTGGTTACCGGTGCTACAGTTCAGGTTAAGGGTGAGGATATCGCCAAGCTGAATACAACCAACGCTCTTGAGGCTATGCAGTCAAGCACTCCTGGTGTGCAGATCACCCAGAGTTCTACACAGCCTGGTAAGGGCTACAAGGTTTATATCCGTGGTATCGGTACCACTGGTAGTGCTTCACCTCTTTATGTAATCGATGGTGTTGCAGGTGGTAACCTCGACGGTATTAACCCTAACGATATCGAGAGTATCGACGTATTGAAGGATGCTGCCTCTGCAGCCATCTATGGTGCTCGTGCTGCCAACGGTGTTATCCTGGTTACAACCAAGCAGGGTAAGGCTGGTAAGGTTGAGCTTACCTATAATGGTGCTATGGGTTGGTCAAACGCCTATAAGCGTCCTCAGCTGCTCAACGCTCAGCAGTACATGAACATTATTGATGAGTATACCTTTAATACTTCTGGTTCTAAGCTGAATTGGGCTGACTATGTTCCAAGTGACATCCTTAATAAGGTGGCTAACGGTTGGGAAGGCACTGACTGGTGGGATGTCTTCACAAACAAGAATGCTCAGCAGCAGAACCATTCGGTTACTCTGACTGGTGGTACTGACCGCAGTAAGTTCGCTATGTCATACACCTATACTGGTAACGAAGGTATCATGGGTGCTGACCAGGCTTCTTACTACAAGCGTCATACTATACGTATCAACAGTGACCACGTGCTCCTGAAGGCTAAGGACTTCGATGCTATCACCATCGGTGAGAACATCTCTATTGGCTACAACAAGAGTCACGACCTCGCTGAGGACGGTATGTACTGGAGCTATATCCACAGCTTGCTTCAGACTGTTCCCCTGCTGCCACAGTATGCAGAGAATGGTGATATCTACAATTTCCAGGATCCTGAGGGTAATATGACTTATGGCAAGGGCTGGAATCCAATCATGTTCAATAACCCATGGGAGAACCTGTCAAAGGGTGGTTTCAACTCTATGGCTGAGAGCCGCAACTTCAATGCAAGTGCTACTGCATTCTTGACCATTCAGCCTATTAAGGGTCTGAGATTCCGTTCACAGTTTAACTACAATTGGGGAGCAGGTGCATACCGTAGTTATGGTGAGCCACGTGCCCCATCAGATGGTGCTGCTATCGTTAACTCTTATAGCGCAAGTCAGAGCACTTGGTTGAACACTTCTTTCTCTATTGAGAATACTCTTACATATGATCTTCCTCTGATTGCCGGTCATAAGATCAGCGCCATGGTTGGACAGTCATTCCAGAGCAGTGCTTGGAGCACAAACCTGGGTGCATCTAACAAGGTTGTATATGGCGAACAGCTTGCAACTCTGAAGGGATGGGATTCTGCTTGGATGTCAAACTTCAAACTTGCTAGTATTACTGACGCTTCTATTACTGGTAATCCAAACGATGAGGAATACCTCGCTTCTTGGTTCGGTCGTTTGACATGGGACTGGAATGAGCGTTATATGGCTACTGTAACCATGCGTTATGATGGTTCTAGTATCTTCCCTGATGGCCATCGCTGGGGCTTCTTCCCATCTGTATCTGCAGGTTGGGTAATCACTAATGAGTCATTCATGAAGAGCACTAAGAGCTGGCTTGACTTCTTCAAGCTCCGTGCTTCTTGGGGACAGAACGGTAACTGCGCTATTTCTAAGTATCAGTATCTGGCTACTATCGCTCAGTCTGGTAGTGCAAATGATAGCGGTTATAAGTTCGGTTCAGACATGACATCATCTGTTGCTGGTATTCCTAATACAGGTGCTTATGCAAACATCGTTCCAAATCCTGACCTGACCTGGGAAACTTCTGAGCAGCTCGACTTCGGTTTTGATGCTCGTTTGCTCGACAGTCGTCTGGGTGTAAACTTCGACTGGTATAAGAAGACTACTAAGGACTGGTTGATCACAGGTCCACAGATTGCTATCCAGGGTACTAACCCAGCAGCTATCAATGGAGGTGACGTTGAGAATACTGGTTTCGAGCTTGCTCTTACTTGGAATGACAGAATTGGTAAGGACTTCAGCTATAACATTGGCGTGAACCTGGCTACCAATAAGAATAAGGTAACTCGTATTGCTAACGAGAACCACTACCTCAATGGTCCTAGCGGCGTACTTTCACAGGGTACTGAGTACATCTACCGTGCTGAGGAAGGCAAGCCTATCGGTTACTTCTATGGTATGTCATACAGCGGTATCTGGCAGAATCAGGAGCAGATTGATGCTGCTCGTGCAGCTGGTAAGGCCGTTCTTGACAACGCACAGCCTGGTGATATGATCTGGGATGACTGGAATGGTGATGGTGTGATTACTTATGCTGAAAGTGATATTTGCGACCGTCATGAGATTGGTAATCCAAACCCAGACGTAATGCTTGGTATCAACCTCGGTCTGACCTATAAGGGCTTTGACTTTGCTGTAAATGGTGCTGGTGCATTCGGTCAGCAGATCATGCGTTCTTACCGTTCATTCGGTGATGCTGCTTATCAGAACTATGATACAACAATCCTGAACCGCTGGCATGGTGAGGGCACTTCAAACAAGGAGCCACGTATGTCTGCAACTGGTCACCAGAATACAATCTGGGTATCTTCTCGTTACATGGAGGATGCTGACTACTTCAAGATTAAGACTGTAACTCTGGGTTACGACTTCAAGAACATCTGGAAGTCTTGTCCATTCCAGCAGCTCCGTCTCTATGTTCAGGCTCAGAACCTCTACACCTTCACAAAGTACACTGGTCTCGATCCTGAGGTTGGTAACTCTGCTGGTGGTTCAGGTTGGGCTTCTGGTGTTGACCTCGGTCTTTACCCACCATCTCGTACATATTTGGTTGGTGCAAGTATTAAATTCTAATTCGACAATATAAGTTATGAAAAAATATATTATATCATCGTTAGCTGTTTTGTCAGCAGGTGTGTTTACATCTTGTAACGATATGCTGGATACTGATCCACGTGTTACAGAGATGACTCAGGCTACCTTCCCAGGTAAACCTGCAGATGTTGAAGCTTTGAATGCTGCTACCTATAGTATTCTGAATACAATGGGAGGTGGCGACTCAGATAACCAGAATATTTTCTTCTGGTGGGAAGTTATGTCAGATAACTGCTACGGAAGTGGTGGTTTGCAGGATAACAAGGTTAAGTCTTTGCATCATCTTGTAGAAATGAATGTCAATCAGTACGAAACACCTTTCATCCTTCTCTATGGTGGTATCTCACGTGCTAACAACACTATTGAGACTATCGATAATGTGCCCTGGACAGAAGCACAGCAGGCTCAGCGTAATCAGCTCCTTGGTGAGGCATTCTTTATGCGTGGTCTGTATACACTCTGGCTCACCCAGCTGTTTGGAGATGTACCTCTGATTACATCTACCACTATTACAGAGGAGATGCAGCAGCAGGTAAGTGCTGAGGAGGTTATCTATCCACAGATTCTTTCTGACTTTGTTTCTGCTGCAAATCTGATGAAGCCAGAGAGAGCTAATGGCTCTGGTCATGCAGATAAGTTTGCTGCTGAGTCATTCATGGCTCGTGCATATATGTTCTGGGCTGGCTTCTACAAGAAGGTTGGTGAGCTCGCTTCAGGTGGTGCTCCTGCTATCAATCTTGTTGAACAGGAAGGTGTTAATAGTGCATCTCTTTCTCAGGCAGATGTTATCGCAGCTCTGAAGGACGTTGTTGCTAATGGTGGCTATAAACTCTGTGAGGATTACCGTTCACTGTGGCAGTACTCTAATAGTCTGCTGTGGGATGAGGCTCACGATGGTGAAAACCATGCCTACAACTACATTGCTGACATGAAGCGTGAGAACTGCTTCGACCAGCCTGGTATGGGTAATGGTAACACTGAGGAGATCTTCCAGATCCAGTTCATGAATGCTTCTAGCTGGAACATTGGTGGTACTTATAACGCTCAGCGTATGTATTCTAACTATATCTCTGTATTCTGGGGACTTCGTAATGGTGCCAGCGGTCAGAATGGTGATCGTAACTTGACTTACCCATTCAACCAGGGTTGGGGCCAGGGAACTCCTTCATGTAATATCTGGGATGACTGGACAGCTGCTGAGAATGCAGATCCTGCAAATCCTTATGTTGATGTTCGTAAGAAGGCTTCTTTGATTGATCTTGAGGCAGAGCTTGATCAGTATACTTATGAGAAGGACGACTGTGAGGAGTCCGGTTACTCAGTAAAGAAGTATGCAGAGGTTAACCTCGATGCTTGTGGTGGTAACAACGAGACATGGTGGAGCCAGTGTGAGGGTTATACCGGAAGTTCACTTGATAACAAGATGCAGGGTGACCACTTCGAGGACTTCTATCTGATGCGTTATTCAGACGTTCTGCTGATGCTTACCGAGCTCACTGGTGATGCTTCTTACATGAACCAGGTTCAGAAGCGTGCAGGTGTTCCTGAGACTCCTTATTCTCTGAAGGCCGTTCAGAACGAGCGTCGTTGGGAGTTCTGTTTCGAGGGTCTCCGCTTCAACGATATGCGTCGTTGGTCTGGTAAGGATGGTGGTGAGTCTTGCTACGCTGCTAAGGCTCTGCAGGCTCAGAAGGGTAAGCAGGTTGTATGTCTTGGCCAGAAGGGTGCAAAGCGTACACTTGACCACATGACATGTTCTTGGGCTAAGCGTTATGCTGATACAAATGGATTCTTGGCTAAGCCTCAGGCTCAGATTACTCTGATGAATGGCAATCTTGAGCAGAACCCAGGTTGGGATCCTGCTAATGCTGAGACTCAATATAAAGTTCTTTATTAATATTTTTAAGTAAGTAATCAATATGAAAAAAATAATTTTAATGTTTGTCGCAATATGCGCTTTTGCTGCTTGTGATCCTGTTCATGAGGACATCAGTAATGGCGGCCACATATCTGTTGACGAGCTCATTTCGAAGACAACTGTCACTGTCGACAAGGCTGCAAGTGGACAGAATGGAAATGTTATTTCTTGTGAGACTTTGGCACCAGTCAATGCAAAGTGGAATATCGGTGGCAAGGAATTCGTTAGCAACTTTGCTAAGAAGAAGATGAAGTTGGGTTCTTATAACGTTATTCTGACTGCTATTTGCGCTGACGGTACACAGCTTACTGCAGAATTCCCTGTAACATGTCAGGAGATTACCGATCCACTTCAGAAGTTCTATATCTATGGTGAGGATCCTGTTGCTCAGCCACCATTCACTCCTGCTGCTTGGGATGCTGCTGCTATGCGTTTCAGTGATAGTGAAGGTAAGCATCTGCCATACCTCTCTGATGACGTATATTGGGGCTTCAAGACTCTGGTTTTCGACATCTCTAATGCAACTGATGATTGCGCAGGTCGTGTTATGAATGGTTGGTGGTCTGCTCGTTACGATGGCGATACAGATGTTCATTGGACCAACGGTCTGTGGGAGCTCCCACTTACCGAGGCTATTGCTAAGGACTGTGCCCGTGGTAATGGTGGTTCTGGTAAGGACCTCGATATCATGGTTACATCTGGTAGCATGACCATTAATTCGATTTATTATGAGGAATAATTATTCCTTATAGGTATAATTAATTTAGGGCTGACTCAGTTATTGAGTCGGCCCTTTAACTCAAAACAATGACTAATCAAAGCAAATTATCTTGTGCCTCCCTCTATGTAAGTCTGTTGGCTTTCATTTCTTTCGTTGTATATATCTTATACATTAATCAAGAGGTTCTCTATACGGCACATGAGCGTTCCGAGTTTCTATACGGAACTCCATTCTTTAATACTCTTACGTCGAAACCCTTTGGCTTGATGCAATATGTGGGAGCATGGCTCACGCAGTTTTTCGCTCATCCAGCTGTAGGTACAGCCTTGTTAGCTGCTATCTGGGTAAGCATTTTCTATGTGGGTACCAAAGCATTCCGGTTACAGGGAAGCGCCTCTGCGCTGATGCTCTTGCCTGTTGCCTGTCTGCTCACATCGATAGTGGACCTTGGATATTGGGTATATGTATTACCCGTTAGAGGTTATTGGTTCTCGCAGTCCGTAGGCTATCTTATCATGTTGTTGCTCTTATGGGTAGCACGTTATACGCCCCGCAAATGGCATCTTGTATGGTATGTGTTCGGCGCTTGTATCTATCCAGTGCTTGGATGGTTTGCTTTGCTTTTTGTGCTTTGTCTGGCACTTTTCGAAAAGACAACCTGGCGTGAATTAGTAGGTGTCATCCTGCTCCTTTTTACCGCCAGTATCTGGCATACGCAGTTCTACTCTAATCTGAAGGTAGATGATGTTATGTTAGCAGGCTTGCCTGTCTTTGAAACGCCAAGCGATAGCAGTCCGCATCTTTCCTATCCGTTCTGGCTGCTTGGTGCCGTCTCTGTACTGATTCCTCTGTGTAACAAGTATCTGACAAAGTGGTTTGTGCCTGTAGCCTGTGTCGTGGTCGGCATTAGCTATACATGGACTGAGATGTACTATGACCAGAACTACATTGACGAAATGCGTATGGCGCGTTATGCTTCAGAAAATAACTGGAAGGACGTACTGCAACTGGCTGAAGAGAATAAGAAACCTACTACTACAATGGTGTTTCTTAAAAATATAGCCTTGATGCGTGAAGGTGGCTTACTTGACCGTTCTTTTGCTATGGGTAATGAAGGAGGCAGTATCTGTAATCCCGATTCGGTCCATGTTAGTTTCCTTGAAATAGCTGCACCATTGGCATATTACAATTATGGTATGTTGAACGAAGGTTTTCGTCTTAGTTTTGAATGTGCTGTGCAATCAGGCTTTTCTCCCGTCTATCTGAAGATGCTTGCTAATTGTGCTTATGCTAATGGTGAAGATAAACTTGCAAATCGCTATATTGCTCAGCTTCACCAACATCCTTTCTATACCAACTGGAAACCGCAAGAGGCATCAGAAATGATAGGTGAACTACATAATTCCTACCAAGATGAGATTACTGGTGTGGAGAGTAGCGATGGTTATATTGTTAATAGTATCAGTCTTTGGTACGAAACAGATAGTAAATTGGCTTCAGAACAGGCTCTGTTCTATTCTATGTTGCGAAGAGATTCGCGTCGTTTTTGGGCTTCATTCCGAACATTTATCAAGTTGCATATGGGCGAAGCTTTTCCTGTGTCTGTAGCTGAGGCCTATGTCCTGTATATGGATAAGGCGCCTGAAGAAAAACGTGTGATGATACCAATCAACGAGGATCTCTATAAACGTTATAAGCAGTTTTGGGAAACTCTTGGGAATCTTTTGCAATCAGGCAAGAGCCGAGAAGAGGTTACTGAGCAAATGCGTTTAGAGTATGGCGATACCTATTGGTATTATAATCTCTTTAGCCGAAGAGTCTATTAATAGTGTAAATCTAAATATATTCCAAGATAACAATGAGAAGAAATATACTATCCTTTTATCTGATTCTAACTGTTGGTATACTACTATTGTCATCATGTGTAAGTCACCCAGATGTGCCCTCTTCATCCAAGGAGGCTAAGTGTCTGCCAGCTATTTATCCCGATTACTGTAATGTAACTATACCTTGTAACATTGCTCCGCTTAACTTTATGCTCCCTGCTGATGAGTATGAGGCCTGTGTGGCACGTCTCACTACGCCAGATGGTAAACAGCAGACCTACGGCAGTGGTGTGAAGGTGCAGATACCTGAGGAGGAATGGCACGATATGCTTCAAGCCTCGAAGGGAAAGAGTCTGAAGGTAGAGGTGTGGGGCCAGAAAAATGGTGAGTGGCTGTCGTACAACCCGTTTGATATCATGGTGGCCGAGGAGCCTATCGACGAATATCTGTCATATCGTCTGATTGAGCCAACTTATGTGGCTTGGACTTATATGGAGATTGCACAGCGTCATCTTACTACGTTTGAAGAGACACAGATCTTCAACAACGAGATTACCATGAACGATAAGGAAAAAGGTCAGTGCATTAACTGTCACAGCTATCAGAACTATAAGACTGATAACATGCTGTTTCATGTGCGCCTCTCGAATAGTGGTACCATTATTGTGAATGATGGTAAAGTGTCAAGAGTCAATCTGAAGCGCGACTATACCATCTCGGGTGGTGTCTATCCCGCATGGCATCCTACTGAGAAGTTGATTGCTTTCTCTACAAACTTGACACGTCAGGCATTCCATACCTCAAATCACAACAAGATTGAGGTTTACGACCTTGCCAGCGATATGATTCTCTATGATGTCAAGACCGACTCGGTGAGTATCGTCAGCAATGATTCTACGCTGTTGGAGGTTTATCCTACTTGGTCGCCTGATGGTAAATACCTTTATTACTGTAAGTCAGTTCCTCTTCCAGAAGGTATGGATAGTAAGGATATCAGAACCACCTATCCAAAGATACAATACAACCTCTATCGTCGTTCGTTTGATGTGGCAACGCACAACTTCGGTGATGAGGAGCTGGTGTACGATGCAGCCTCGTCTGACAAGAGTGTGACCTTGCCAAGAATCAGTCCTGATGGCCGCTATCTGCTGTTTGCCTTAGGTCAGTATGGCTGTTTCCATAGTCGTCACCATGACGCTGACATTGTATGTATCCCGATGGAACAGTATACAGGTACGCCCCTCACAGCAGAAACCGCTTCGTTTGTAGATATGAGGCTTGTGAACAGCGATGGCTATTCTGACAGCTACCCGTCATGGTCAAGCAACGGACATTGGATGATGGTAGCCAGTCGTCGTGGCGATGGTAACTACAGTCGTGTATATTTTGCTTATTTCAAAGACGGAAAAGTTGGTAAGGCCTTCCTTTTGCCTCAGGAGGACCCAGAGCATAATATATTCCTGCTGAAGAGCTACAACCGTCCTGAATTTATGATTGAACCTGTAAAGATCAGTGTTGATGAGTTCAGTAAGGTCTTTGATAAGTAGTCTTTTCTGTGTGGCGGTCATCCTGTTTTTCGGGATGGCCTACCCTCATCACCTGCATTATCAGGAGCAGTTTCAACTGTTTCTGTTTGACAGCAATTATGTGTGGGATGTCGTTAAGCAGACAGGCGGTGTGGCCGACCTGCTGGGACGATTCTGTACTCAGTTCTTCCTTTTCGCCTGGGTGGGGGCTGTTATCATCGGACTCCTACTCACGGCAATACAACTGCTTACGTCGCGTTTTGTCGGCGATGGCTGGTTATACGGCTTGAGTTTTGTGCCTTCGTTCCTGCTATGGATATTCCTGCTTGACGAGCATGCCTTGCTGGGAGGCGTATGGGCGGTGATGATTACACTACATGCTGTATGGCAGATAGTTAGACTTCCCAAAGGGTGGCAGCGATATGTGGCGATTGTTGTTCTTCTTCCTGTCCTGTATTGGATGGTGGGACCTTCCTGGACTGGCAGCCATTATTACAGGTATCCCAATGTTGCTCCAATGCTGCTTTATGCTGCATGGCTGTCTGCAATAGTAATTCCGCTTCTCGCTTATGTCTGCCGAAAGTGGATCAAACCCTCGAAAGGTTATGTAGTGAGTCTTTGCTCGTTTGTGCTTGTGGCTGGTGTCATGGGCAGTATAGTGTGGAAGAATGCCAATTTCAAGGCTGAGAAGGTAATGCAGTATGATTTCATGGCCAGCCACCAGCAGTGGAACCGCATAATCGAGACTGCCAACAAGGAGAAACCCAACAACCAGATAGGCGTTACAGTACAGAATCTGGCCCTGGCAATGCGAGGCGTACTGCTTGACCAGATGCAGAATTATAACCAGAACGGCATAGCAGGCCTTCTGCCTGATGTACAGAGTGATGCTGTCAGTCCGATGCCTACTGCCGAGGCATTCTATCAGTTGGGTATGATTTATGTGGCTCAACGTACGGTGTTCGAGGCGCAGGAAGCTATTCTTGATTTCCAGAAGAGTGGTCGCTGCTATAAGCGTTTGGCACAGACCAACCTTATCATCGGCAGCTACGAGGTTGCCCGAAAATACCTGATGGCCCTGCAGAAGACTCTGTTCTATCGTGAATGGGCAAATGAGACACTGTCGCTGTTAGGTGATGAAGTGGCGATAGCAAAGCATCCTGAATACGGACGACTGCGCAAGTGGGCATACAAGGATAATTTCTTCTTCAGCGACCATGTAACGCCTGAGATGCTGGAGAGCCTATATTCTGGCTGCACAGACAATAGTATGGCCTATCAGTATCTTATGGCCTACTACATGCTTACGGGTGATCGCGAGAGGTATAATAACTTCATTTCCAAGAATAGATGAAAACAACTATATATAATATAATTAGGTGTTGGGTGATAGGTGTTGGGTGTTGGATGCTTGCTGCCTGCTCTACTGCTGTTGAGAATGCCAAGCAGGAAGCTGCCCGGCCTGATATATATCCCGATTACCTTGGTGTGACTGTTCCTGTGAATATTGCCCCTCTCAACTTCGGTATGGCCGATGAGCAGGCATCGCTTGTTGATGCTGTGGTTACCGACAGCCACGGTAATAGCTTGCACAGTCAGGGAGAAGAGTCGGTAGATTTCGATATAGATGACTGGCATTCACTGCTTAGCAAGAATGGCGGTGATTCACTTAGTGTTACCGTTTCGGCAAGATATGAAGACGGTTGGCATACATACAAGCCTTTCTCTATCTATGTCAGTCCCGACAGCATCGACTATGGTCTCTGCTACCGTCTTATAGCTCCGGGCTACGAGGTATGGAGCAAGATGGGTATATATGAGCGTGACCTTTCCTCGTTCGATGAGCGTGCACTGATAGAGAACACCCAGTTTGAGGGATGTGTTAACTGTCATAGTTTCAACCGTGGCAATCCTGCCGACATGAGTCTGCATATCCGAGGACCTCATGGCGCCACACTGCTGCGCCATAATGATAGTCAGCTGACTGCTTACAACACCAAGACCGATCAGACTCTCGGATTCTGCGTGTATCCCTACTGGCATCCTTCGGGCAGGTATATTGCTTATTCCACCAACTCAACGAGTCAGCTGTTCCACAGTGCTCACCGCAATCGTATTGAGGTGTTTGATACAGCCTCCGACCTGCAGGTATACGATGTAGAGAAGAACGAGCTCCTGCTGTCGCCAGTTCTCAAGCAGGATTCGATATACGAGACCTTTCCTGTATTCTCGGCCGACGGACGTTCCATATACTTCTGTGCAGCCAAATCCATTCCTGAGGGCAGTTATAAGCTCGATTCCATTCGCTATAACCTCTGTCGCGTTGATTTCAATCCGGAGACAGGCAGTTTTGGTGACCATATAGAAACAGTCATTGATGCCGTAGCACAAGGTAAGTCGGTATCTTTCCCCCGTCCTTCATACGACGGCCGTTTCCTCTGCTACACGCTTTCAGATTACGGACAGTTCAGTATCTGGCATCATGAGGCCGACCTGTATCTGCTTGACCTCACTTCAGGAGAAAACCGTGCCATGACTGCAGCTAACTCGGAAGATACGGAATCATTCCATAACTGGAGTACAAACTCACGTTGGCTCGTGCTGAGTTCCCGTCGAGATGATGGGCTATATACTCGACCATACTTCTGTCATGTAGATGCAAATGGCCGAATTGGCAAGGCGTTTATGCTGCCGCAACGCAATCCGCGCCGTTTCTATCGCGAGCGTTTCCTCTCGTTCAATGTGCTAGAATTTGTCATCAGGGCCACACACTTCGACGGAAATAGAGCAAGTAGGATTATCAATGATGAGTATCGCAAGAATTTTGACGTTCGTAAGTAGCGCTTTTTCTGCATAATGTTACATTTTTGTATTGTTTTTGTTACTTTAAATGAAGCTACTTTAATAAATTTGCGTTAAATTTGCAACCGAATCAAAATGTAAACCTATATATATCAACTTTAGAAGACCAAATAAATATTACGATTATCAAACAGACAAGTATATGAATTTGCTATTCCCACTCGATTTCCGAATGGTTTTTCGAATGGATGTGCAGAATTAGATTGTGAAATAATAGTAGTTAGTATTAGACACATTGTTTTGGTATTTCGAAGGTGCTGCGTCGTGATGACGCGGCACCTTTTTTATTTAGGACGGGAAGCTATTGAACTTCAGTAGCTTCCGCGTCTTCTATTATTACTTCTGGTTCTTCAATAACCTCAGGCTCAATATAAACCTCTGGTTCTTCTATTACCTTTGGAGTTTCAACAACAACTTGTTCGGGCTCAGGAACCTGTGTTGGCTCTATAGATGGCTGTGCTATAGGCTCTGTTTCTGGCTCAATCTCTGGTTCCTGTTCTGCCTCTGCATTATTCTGAAGCATCTTTCGGCCGCCCTTGAATCTGATAGCCAACAAAGCAATATCATCTCTTTGCTCAAAGTCGCCAGCAAAGCGGTTTACAGCATCAAGCATATTGTCGATGAATGGTTTTGGACGTGGATCAAGTTTCATTGCCTGCAGTGCACAACCAAGCATGCGCTTCTCGTTGAATATTCTGTGTTCAGCATTCTTAACCTTTATCAGTCCGTCGGTATTCAGGAATATCATTGTTCCTGGCAGCATCAGAATCTCCTGTGCTTCGTATTTGTAGTTAGGCTTCTCGCCTATGGCTATGTTCTGCTCTACTGGAAGATGGTGCAGCTCGTTGCTTACCAATAGCGGAGCATCGTGGTTAGCATTGCAGAATAAAAGAGCGCCGCTGCTAATGTCAAGAACACCAACAAACAGACGTACGGCAAGTCCTTTATCACCTTCTTTAGCTATAGCGTTGTTTATTGACTCTACAATCCTATCAGGCTTCTCCTCGAAGGCAACAGCCGTACGGAACTGGGCTTTTACTACTGTAGTCAACAGCGATGCTTTTATGCCTTCAACCGTTGCCTCACCCACGCAGAAGAACAGCTTGCCATTGCGCATGGTATAGTCTAACACGCCGCCTCCCTCTATTAATCCTACTGTTGTAGAACTCCAGATGTCGAAGAACTTGTGATGTGGCAACTGACTTGGGGCAATCGTTTTCTGTATGTTCTGTGCGATACGTATTTCAGATGCCTCGCGTTCTTTGACAATGGTGTTGGCTTCGAGTTGGTCGTAGTCGTATCTCAAATCTTCAAATTCGGCCTCCATGCGTTTGGCGATACGGTGACGTATGATAACGAAGATGACCATGCAGAGAATAACGAAGGTAAAGGCGATAACAATAAGAATATTGTATTTTCTGTTCTTTTTAGCTTGTAGCTCGGTTAAATTCTCTACATTCTTAACAATCACTGTCTGCTCTTCTTTCTCAATCTTTCTTGATTTAGCAATCGCTTGTCCCAGTGAATTGCTTATTTCAGAGGCAATCTTCAATGCAGAGTCGCGTCGACCGGCAAGTTGGTTGATGCGATACTTCTTAAGGACAAAGTTCTCGATATTCTCAAGCGAGTAGTTCTTTGGTGTCTCACCTATCATGTCGTCAAGACTGTTGTAATGCTCTGCTGCCTCGTCCCATCGGTGTGCAGCAATCAGATAGTCGTTGGCGTCAATTTGCCCTTTTGGCGTGTTGCTGAACTTGGTTGTTAGGAACTTTTCGTAGGCTTTCGCTGCCTCTTCTGATTTATGTAATCCCTCAAGTGCGATGGCCTGATAGATGTCGTGGCGCGCCAACTGACGGTCAATGTAGTCGGCGTCGGCATCTGGGCGCTGCTCGTATTCGCTAAGCACCTGTCCGAAACGGGCTGTCCATAACAGTGCCTCCTGCCATTTTTTAGCATAGATATAATCATAGGCAATATTTATAAGGCCTGTTATACCGTCTTTATATACTACATCGTTATGGAAAGTCTCAATGTTCTCCATGTGTCGCTGATATGCCTTGTTGAATCCATCGGCATTACCGTCGGTAGTACCCAATCCTTCCTGGCAGCAACCTATATATATGAGAATGTTAAGGTAATCGCTGGTGCTGTCGCACTCAAGTGATTCCAGTTTGTTTGCCACGGGTATGGAGATGTTAAGTCCCTCCTCATAGTCGCCTCTGACCGATAGCATGTTTGCCAATCGGCTGGCCGACTTGGCGTAGTATATCATTTCGTCGCCATCTGTCGATTCCTCAGCAGCATCAAGTGATGCTTTCCAATAGTATTCTGCCAGGCGTTGGCGCTTCATCTTATCGCAGGCATAGCCTCGCCAGTAGCAGGCTTTTGTCGGAGTGATGATACTATTTGCCTCCAGACTGTCTACAACCTTAATGAGTTCGTTGTAGTTCTTGTTCTTTTGCGTAGCCTCAATCAGTTTGTCGGCTTCGCTTATCTGTGATTTCTTTTCCTCTTCATTACATGCCGTCATCAGCACACTGGCCAATAAAACCAGAAGAATCCAATACTTTGTCTGTTTCATATATCGTTTTGAGTCATTGATGTTTCTGGATGCAAAGATACAAAAGTATTTTAAAAAACCCCAAGAAACGGCTAAAAAAGTGCGTATATAGCCGATATGATACGAATAAAAAAGTAAATGTAACTCAACGAAAAGGCTTATTTAAGAAAAGTGAGTAATTTTGCGGCCGAAATAAAACTGAAACAATAATGAAGCGAATAATTGCTCTAATATCAATCTTATGGGCGCTTGGCGCCGTAGCACAAGAGGCGAAAAAATTGCCTTCACTTCATACTGAAGGCAGATGGCTTGTAGACAAGCATGGTAATCAAGTGGTGTTGCATGGTGTGATGGACACGCCGAGCAATTATTTTAATGGTGGACGTTGGGAAGGTTCTAAAGCACTTGGTTGGTGGGATCATTATAATGATACAGGAGCTGCTAACTGCCTGGCCTATTTCGAGAAATTGTTTAAGGGAATGCAAAAGGCAAAGTGTGATGTGTTCCGTCTCCATATGGATCCTGCTTGGACTAACGACCCAAGCGACAGTTATGTATATCCTGGTTCAAATGGTCAGGCTTCTGATGCATCAGGTGAAGCCAATATCAAGAAATTCAATCCTGAACGATATAAGAAATTCTTGCCGCAGGTATATCTTAAGTTAGCAGAGATGGCGATGGATTATGGCATGTATGTCGTTGTACGTCCACCGGGGGTTTGTCCTGGTAGTCTTAAGGTAGGTGATTACTATCAGGCTTATCTTACAGAGGTATGGGACATCTTCTCAAAGCAGCAGTTCGTGAAGGATCATGCTGGTCAGATAAGTATTGAGTTGGCCAATGAGCCTGTTAGTCTTAAGAATGCTCAGAATCAGGACGATTCAAAGGCTCTTCATGATTATTTCCAACCTATTGTTGATAAGATTCGTGAGAATGGCTTTTCTGGTATCATCTGGGCACCAGGAACAACTTGGCAGCAGAATTACCGTAGCTATGCTGAACATCCTATAGAGGGTGAGAATATCGGTTATGCTGTACATGATTACTGTGGATGGTATGGTTGTAGTGATGATAACCCCGATCCAGACAACAAGATTAATCAGTTCCACCAGTCGGTACCAGTAATTGATTTCGCTCCGGTTATTATTACCGAGGTAGACTGGAGCCCAGAGAACCCAAATGCGGCAGGTCACTATAATGAAAGTGGTACTTGGGTAAAGCCTAACTACGGCACATGGGCCACTGGTTCTACTTCAAAGTGGGGAAAGGCATATAAGGCCATGCTTGACTACTTTGGCAATATCTCAATGACATTGTCAGGAACAGGTTGCTTGTTTGATATCGACAAACTTCTGTCTACAGGTAATGTATATCCTGCTTTTAATGGTCTTGAAGAGGCCTGTGGTAAGGCTTGTATGGACTGGTATGCAGAATACTACAAAGTGAACAGGCCTCATGACGACGACGAGGAGGAAACTGGTGATTTCTATACTGTTCAATCCTTTTCTGGAGAAAAAGATGCTTATGAGTTGATGATAGGTGATAATACTTATCTCTCTTTGAAGTTGAATTATGCTGATGGTCATAGCAAGGATGTTTCTGAAGTTGCAACCTATGCTATCGATAAGCCATCGGTTGTTGAGGTGAAGAATGGTTATCTGTGTGCTGCTTCTGATGGCGAAGCAAATATTACGGCCTCATATACTGATGTTAAAGGCACTGTTTGGCAGAAGTCAATCACAGTAAAGGTTTCAAAATTCGAAATCAGTGGCATGAGCTCTATGAGCAGTCTTTCTGAGATTGTAGAAGATAACTTTGCTATCCTAAATAAGGAAAGTCAGAAACTTTTCTATGGTTCAGACAATCAGAACCTTGGTTACGCTGATGCTAACACGGTTATTAACAATAAAAATATTAATGGATATATGTTCA
>Ga0326513_10001612_pt1 | contig 17312 bp, 12 predicted proteins | sample 2_2465_0518_D_FD_203654 | JGI IMG/M metagenome (GOLD analysis project Ga0326513, IMG submission 203654) | Bovine rumen microbial communities from UC Davis, California, United States - 2_2465_0518 | ecosystem: Host-associated > Mammals > Digestive system > Stomach > Rumen | place: USA... | reverse complement strand
GGAAGATCCCTGTCCATACACGCCAGTAGTATCAGAAAATTTGCCATAAGGATTAGTTGCAGCAGTAGAAGAAACAGCCGATCCACTTGAACTAGCATTAGCCTGACTGCTACTACTACTAGAAGGATTTGTACTAACACTGTTACTTGTAGGAGAGCTACCTACTGGAGGCTTTATAGTGTTCTGATGTTCTCCCGCTTTTGCAGCATTACCAGCAGCGACGCCCTCTTCTGCCTTATGGAATTCTTCAACCAAAGTCTTAATCCACTCATCCTGGCCAAAGGCACTTAAGGCTTTAAAGGCTTCCATATCCTGCAATTTTGCGACTAAGTCTGAGTTTAGATTTAATTCGCCGCCTTTACCTATAGCATTATTAATTAACTCATAAACTTCGGGCCACAGCTCACCGTAATCTTGAGCAACTTGTAACTGCGCCCGCATAACCTCAATCTGCGTCGCTCGTTGCTCTGCAGCAAGATCCGCATCATCTTTCATTTGCTGAAGAGCTTGATCAATTAATTGATCTTCATAGCCTTGACGCTTTTCTTCTAATTCTTTTTGAAGTTGGAGAATTTCTAATGCATTAGCACCGGAAGTATCTCTGCTTAAGTAAGCAAGTCTGGATTCTTTATCTGCGATTTCTTGTTCGGTTTTTTCATTTTCGCGCATTTGACGCTCTGCTTCTATTTGAGAACTAATACCATCCAAAACTTTATCAGTACTGCTATCGATGGTATTAGATAAAGATTCAAATTCATCAATAGCTCTCTCATAGTAGGATACCACCGCGTCATAAACACGCTCTTCAAAACTCATATAAGATTCAATAGCTTCATCGGCTAGTTCTTGAATTGTATCTTCCATATCCCAAATAGTATCGCGAGTTTCTTCATAGCTACTAACGAGTTCTTCTAATTTTCCAATATATGCTTCTACTGCTTCACCTTCCTTAACGCGATTAGGATCTGCTTCGATTTTTTCTAACCCTTCCCAATCAATTGTAATTAGGCCTGTCTTTTCGTTGTAGTTTGCATATTTGGTTACGCCGAGGTCTTCAAAAGAGGTACGCTTTCCTTCATCATCTTCGTATATCTCTTTATTGAGTTTTTTGATTTGACGAAGACGCCCAGATGCAAGTTGTTCTTGGAGTTTAATTTCTTCACGGAGAGAAGCAATTTGAGTGAAGTAGTCTTTGCGGATTTGAGCATTTGTTGCAGTTTCAGATTTTAAGAGCTTTTGATATTCGCGTTCAAGACGTTCACGAGTACGAAGGGCTTCGTTAATTTTTTCTTGGAGGTTGTAGAGTTCATCATAGGGGTTTTCCCAATGCTCGGTTTTATCGGAGCCACCTCCGCCACCACCATTTTTCTCATCAAAATTAACACCACCACCCTTAGAACCAAGAGACGTCAATGTTTCAACAACCGGGACTTCCATTTCTGTTTCTACTGGGATTTGTCCTTCGTGCCAGCCCTGTGCAGAGTCATCATAAGAAATCACACCTTGCATTGTAGTTACTTTCTTTTTGACCACTCTGACCGTTGCGTCATAACCCATAGCTCTAAAATATTCAATAACTTGATCAGCCGTCATACCAGCTTTTTCAGCCATCGCGTTACAATTATCATAGAAATCTGCATATTTACTCTTATCTAACTCTACACCTACCTCTAATGATGGTAAATCATAATTCCTAACATAATCCGCAAACTCTTTAAGTACTGCTGTAGAAGTATCGGTCTTTGCATTAATTATAATATCAGCAGCGGCGGCTTGGCGCAAATCTTGTATTGCATTTTCATCACCCTTAACTGCCTTTTCTAATAATGCGATATTCTTTTTTGATTTATAAAAACTATCAGACAAATCCTCGTTAGAGCCAACCAATAAATTAACATTTTTCTTAAAATCATTAAAGACCTTAATTTCAGCAGTCGTTTCCAAAGAACCTTTTTTAACTACTTTTGTCCAATCTTTTTGAGTGTCAACAAGTCCTTGTAAGCCTTTAACTGTTTTTGCCGCTCCTAAAGCAGTCAAACTAGCGTGCATATCATCTAGCTCATTTCCAGCATCTTTAGCTTGCTGTTTTATAACATCCACATATCCATTAAACTCTTCTTCGCTAACTCCTAAATCAGTAGCTTCGCGCTTTGCACTCATTATTACTGATTTCTCAGAACCACCAGTTGCATAATTCTCTTCGGCAGTATAAGTTTGCGCACGACTATAATCTAATTGCTTTTGTAGTAATACCTGCTCTTTTCCATATTCTTCTCTATACTTGTTTAAAGCCTCTTGAATAGCTTTATAATTATCCTTATCAGCTTCATCAAGATACCCCATTGCAATTAATTGGTCCTTTTGCTCTGATTCAGTTAAGTCAGAAAATTCTCTAAAAGTAGCTTCGTTTTGTTGAATAATAAACTCTTGATCTGCTATCGCAGCTTCCCTTAAAGCCTTTATATATTCTTTAATGGCTTCAGTATTGGCTTTCCATCCGTCTGCTGTCATTTCAAATACAGAAGCGTCTACTCCTGCAGCAATAAGCATATCAACATCTTCCTTAGTGCCCTTGCCCTCAGTAAGCCGATCTTGTGCTTCACCGATCTTATCAAAAGATTCTTTCATCATCTCCTGCATTTGTAAAGCACTTTCAACAGATTTAATATATGCTTTAGACTTACTTGCAGCATCATTATAAAATTTAATTGCAGCTTCTCTAGTGAGACCATAAGTATTAACAAGTTCGTCTAGGTTCGCTCCATATTTAGTTAAATCTGTGAAATCAATACCAGCGATAAATTCAGCCAAGCCTTGTTGTTTATCTGCGGAAACAGATTTAATTGTTTCAAGAAAAGAATTTACATATGCTTGTGCATTCTGAATACCGAAATCTTTAATCTGATTACTTACTCCACCAGCGGCCTCAAGACCTATCTGATCTATTACTCTTGCACCGTATATGCCTTTTTTACCGAAATCTGCTCTAACCTTATTTTCTTCATTTTGTGTATTTTGCTTGTTTATATCAAATTGTTTCGCTTCCGCTACAAAGTTGCTAGCACCTCCGCCTAAAACCGCAGCTAAGGCCTTTGCTATATCTTCTCCGCCATAATTTTGATAATCTTCTTTAGTTGATTTTCCACTTAAAAATCTTCCTAATAAGCTATCTGCTTTTACTCCCTCTAGCCTTTTGGCAATTTCAGAAGTAGATTCTGCCATACTATAAGAGGCTAATCGCTTTCTTATTTCATCGTCGGTAATATCTTTCCCTTCGTTAGCTCCAGCTTTCCAATCTGCATAAGAGGAGTATCCTTCCCTCTCTGCAAGCTCCTTTCTAAGATCCTCTCGGCCTACTTTAGCGTATTGCTCTTCTGCTAATTTACTAAATCTGTTTAAATTATCTCTATTAAAGAAGTTGGAAGCATATACCTTCCCTTGATCAGATAAACCAGCATCTTCACTTATCTTAGAAACAAATATCGCTGCAGAGCCCTCTAAACTTGCACTAGCTTTCCCAGCCTCTACAGCCAATTTTGCCAAAGCTAGTTCGGCATCTTTTGTAAAGGTAATCTCTTCCTCTCTTAATCCGTAGTAATCTCTAACTATCTTCTCAAACTGTTCCATAGTTAGAGTACCTTCTCTTAATTGACGAAGATATTCTTCTGTAGCTTTCTGATCCTCATCTAAAAAACTGGCGAATGCACCTGTATCAGACTTCATTATTGCTTGTCTAATTATCTCATCAGTTCGAGCACTTTCTGCAGAAAAAACCTCCGCTTGAGCAGCGGTTTCTCTACGTTTATAGCTTTGTTCAACCGTCTGCATGCCCTCATTACTAATTTTTAGTACGCCGTCTTCAAAGGTTACATATTGACCTAATTCTTTATATTTTCCAACTAATTCAATAATTTCACCATTAAGTTTCTGTGTGGCCTCTCTCCATTCATCGGTTCCTTTGGTTAAATTTTCAATTGTTTCATATTGTTCTTTTATTCCAGTTAAAGAATTATTTAATTCATCATAGGCAGTAGTAGCCTCTTGTGCAGCCTCTGTAGCAGCTCTTGTGCGCTCTTCAACCTTTGCCATTTGTCCTTCTGGAGAAATATCGTTTAAATGCTTAACAAGCAAAGCAATACCTGCAACCAAAAGAGCAACTGCTGCTATAATAGCGCCTATTATACCAAGAGAGATAAGCATCTTTGCACCAGTAGATAAAGCTTCATTACCAAGAATACGTTCCCATTTAGCAGCTACAGCACTTACAACAGGAATTTCTGCAACCGCGGCCGTGTGAAGCTTTGTCTGAAGTGTACTAAGAATTCGAATACTAATTCCTTGCTCTGCAACAGCTTGCTCCTGTTTTTCAGCAATCATAGCTCGAATTTTGGCAGCTGTATCCTTGTTCTCTGTATCTTCTAAACCTTCTAAAGCTCCTTGTTGTTTTAAAGTAGTTAAAATTGCCTGCTCTTGATCTGTGTATCCAGCCTTTGCCCATTGATTTAATTGATCTTGTGTTATACCTAAAGCCTTCTCACTTTCTGCCAATTTATTGTTTGCATCTTCCAAACTATCATAAGCATCAGCCATTCTCTCAAGTGGTCCAATTTCATCCCCCATTGCAAGAGTGGCAAAATTAAAAGCATCCTCAGCAGCGAGAACCTCTGTCTTTGCTTTTTCTATAGGCTCGCTTAAACTAGAAAAAGTATTTTTAATTTCCTCAAAATTAGACATATCAATAAGATTTTTAATATTAAAAGCGTCGCCTTTAATAAAATCTTGCCAATGTCCTTTAACTCCTTTAGCAAAAGTACTTAAGAAAGAAGTAGAGCTTTCTTTTGCGGCATCTCCAAACAACCCAGGCAATCCTGTTGTAATTTTACTGAAAATACCCTTACCCAGAAGGCCAGTTCCAATAACCATCCCAATACTTGCAATACTTTTTCCTATCCCTGAAGTGCCCTCAAGTACTTTATTTAAAACACTAACTAACTTTGTTAAAATGTCAATAACCCCTTTAATAATATCACTATTCGCAATACCCATTAAAAAGGTATCCCAAGCATTTTTAAGTCTTTCAACTTTTGTTTGAAATGATTCAAGAGTTTTTTCAAACTGCTTTTGTGATGCACCTGCTGCATTATTCGCTTCTCCAACTAATTCCGTCATGCGCCCATAGTCCTGCATTAAAGCAATAAAACGAGACTGTTGACGAGAACCAGCGGCCATTGTGGCAATATATCTTTGTTGAACCTGATCTAGACTATCCCATTTTTTAGAAAGCTCCATAAAGATATCATCTAGACCTTTCATGCCAGTTAAATATTCATTTAAGTTAATACCAGCAGTACGAAGTGCGGCAGAAACCTTATTAACATTAATCTCTTCGCCTTCTGTATCTGTTCCTAAAAGCTCTCCTTCACTATAAAGAGACTTAACTTCAGAGAACCTAGCAATAACAGTTTTAAGAGCAGTACCAGCAGTTTCTGCAGATTCACGAGTTGTTTCAATAATCTGCGAAAGGAACGCCGCTGTATTTTCGAATGACATATTAGCGTTGTTAGCCAATGATGCCACTTTAGTCATAGCAGTTGAAATTTCATCAACATTAGAAGCGGTCTTCGCAGCAAGGTTTGAATAAACATCATTAATATTCTGTGCGTTGGCTTCCGTAATTGCCATATTAAAACCACGAAGTGCGTTCGTCATTCGGTCTGTAGCATCAGCAGCATCAAGACCAGCAATACGAGCCATCTTTAAGGTTTCATTTGAAACCGCCATTACTTCATTAGTAGAAAGACCTTGTTGATAATAAAGTGTTGCAGCTTCATAAGCGTCATGAATTGATACACCGAGTTCGTTTGCGCGTTTTGTATATTCAGGTAATTGAGACCACATATCACCAACATCAAATTCGGTAACAACAGCAGTCTCAGTCATAACTGCATCAAGGTCTTTTACTGTATCCATTGCAGATTGTACTGCACGCTGGAACATATGAACAGCATTATTAAGACCAAAAAAATAACTAACCTTATCTTTAAAATTACTTAAAGAATTTGATAATTTGTTAGTTGCCTCTGCGCTTTGCTGACTCTCTCCCGCAAATTCCTTTGTGCCAATAGTTGCTTTTACTATTTCTTCTATATACTTTCTAAGACTTTCCTGCCCAGCATTATTAGCATCAATCTGTATTTTTTCTAATTCTTGGGTCGCTGCGGCTAATTCTTTTTCCTTTTCAGTAGCCTCTCCAGTCTCCCCTTTCATAATTGAAAGGGCCTCTTCATAAACCCTTACACCATTAGCATATTTATACCATGTATCTTCCGGATTGGTAGCTGCTTTAACCTGGTCAGCATGATTCTTAACCTGAATCTGCAAACGTTTTAGAGCTTTTTCTGCCCCTTCAATATCACCAGATTGAAAGGCTTCAAAAAATGCTTTCCAAGCACCGGCATCACTTGGTTTGTCCTTATAAACTTTTGTGACTGCTTCAAGATTTTTAGTATTTATACTATCTATATCTTTCTTTAATTGTTCAATCTGTGCAGTTAATGTTTTTACCCTATTGGGATCGCCAACTTCAAAAGTTAATTTTGAACTATCAATTTTTCCCGTTAATTCTGCAACTTTCTGCATATCCGCAACTATGGCATCAGTCGCTTTTCTATATGCAGTTACACTACCTTTATCTTTAAATCCAGTAGCTAGCGCCGCAGATGCCTTCTCCGCATTTTTCTCCAATGCAGAAAAAGTTTTGGTAAATTGAGTCCTTAAAGCTTCAGGTAATTGTAACCCAGCTAGACCCTTCTGAATCTGCTGAATATTACTCTGTACATCTTTAATATCCGCAACAGCTTTTAATGTAACTTGTATTGTTTTTGAATCCGCCATTTATCTCCCTCCTAATAAAAATCGGCATTAACACTTTTGTTAATGCCGATCTCTCTATAGGTCACTTTCGATATCATCACTTAAGAAGTATATCTCACTTACATAAGTGTTCTCCCTTAACCCAACCGGAACTCCAACGCCAGTAAAATTTCCAACAATTGGGCTGGCCTGTTTTCCGAGTCTTATAGATAAATCAGACATTAACCTTAAGTGAGGAATCACCACTAATCCCGTCGAAACCTGTCCGGTCGTGTCGTCTTTAATTCGCGTTCTCCCCTCTAACTCTACGAATCCATTTATAAGTCTCTTTCCGATTTTAAATAACCGCGCGCCATTCGTATAAGTATATGAATAATCAATTACTAAATCAATAAAAGGTTCACTAATTGTAATCACATTCTCTTCAATAGAAAAGTCGGTTATTTTTGTACCGGTTTGCGCCTCATACACAAAAACTAAATCCTCATGGGAAGGAGTATATTTTAATGTAACTTTTCCTTCTTCATCACTTTCTAAATTTTCTCTCTCGGTAATATCAATAAAATTATTTCCGCCCGATTCAAGCAATCTAGAATTGTATAATAAGGCAAATTGATCGTGAGAAAATACACCTTGTGAAAATGTTAGCCTCAATTCTCTCGTATTATCCCAAAAGACTCTCGCGCGATTGCCATATCCACCATTTGCAGAGACTCGACTTGAAACCTCGTTGAATCCAGCAATTTGGATTTTATCAAATTTCACAATCGTCTCTCCAGGGACTATAATACGATCTCCTAGTTCTATATTATAAGTAGCTTTTAGTCTAACATTCTCGAATTCTTTGAAGGAAAACATTTCTTCATTCATCCTTTTCTCCCCTCTAGTGAAAAGGTGGAGGCCAAATTTTGACCTCCACCGCCACTAAATAATATTTAGTTTAAATTCCGATTATTCTGTTACAGGATTCAGAGCATGGTTATGGATGATATCAGAAGTTGCGCCTTCAAGAACGGAAGTACCCTCTGTAAGGTCATACTTAACCAGCTTCATCATAACGCCATCAGCGGGACGCATAACACGCAGACTCATATTGAAAACAGAAGGATCGCCTTCAGCTTCAAGAGTAATAGTGTTTTCAGCATTCATCTTAGCCTTAGGAATAATGAACTGGAAGAATTCATCCTGACCAGAAGCTTCAGAACGAGCATAGGTGTCACCAGTTACATAATATGTGCCAGGGAAAGAACTTGCACTAATTTCAATGACAGCACCATTCATAGTAGCCAGGTCATAAGTGCAGAAGTACTTCGTGTTAGCAGAAAGAGTTGTAACAGAGGCGCCAGTCTCATCATAGAACTTAGGATTGATCTTAGCATGAAGCTTACCATTGTTATCTTCATACTGATACTTCCAACCTAAAGCATCAGCGCCGCCAGTAGGAACAGCACCAGAGCTGGTGGTAGTAAACTGCTCAGTACGCATAATTAGAGCAGAGTTTGTAGTGGCCTGCTGAGTAATCCCCTTTGTGGCGCCATTACCAAACATGATAGCCATAGACTTAGCAGAGAATAGCGCATCTTCTAGGGTGACGTTAATTTCTTTACCATAGTCCCAAATAATCAGAGGAGGATTGCCCTTGCCGCCACGAGCTTCAGTCTGCTCCGCGGTCTGTTCAATTGTGGAAACCTTTAAGGTGTCCAGATAAAGAACAGGATAATCAGGCTTACCATTAGAGTCTAGATGATAAAAGGTTACGTCTGCGACCTCTTTAATGCCATATTTGTCTAAAATACTAGCCATTTATATAGCCTCCTAATTTAAATTTCCAAGTTTCGAATCCAATATTTAGGCTTAACTTTTTTACTATCCGCGCCAGCAAGTAGACTGCGAACATCTAACTCATACTTCTCTTTTTCTTGATACGTTGCAATTAAATGTGGAATCGCGGCATAGCTTAACTCTCCAATATTAAGTGGATTTAAACCCATCTTCATACAAGAAATTGATGAAATCATAGTGGATAAAGTTAATCCTTTTCCTTGTTTAGCTTTTATTTTATCACGATAGCGAGCCTTAGCTTTAATTGCCTTTACCCGGGGATCTTCCTTGGGATTTGGTGGTTCTATTGACTTTGCGCCGTTTGCTTCTCGAATCAAATTTTGAAATTCAAAATAATCTTCTTCTTTAAGCATCCGTAAGTCTCTAACGTTTTTCAAGTCTTTTATATCACCAATAACAATTTGTTTTTGCTCAGGAATAATCAAAACGCTTTCGTGTATATAAAATAGAAAAGCTTGTTCAAGTAAAATTTTAAACTGCGCATTATTATATGCACTATTTAATATATATTCAAAGGGAGTTAAAATATAAGTAATGTCTTTACCTTCAGCGACGTATTCGTCTTCAATTTCTTCCTGTGAAAAAGTTAGAATCTTTGTAAATACTCCAAATTTTGGATTACTTACAACATCCTTAACCTTGGGAGGATAAACAAGACAAACTTGTTTAAACTCAACAGGATATCCCAATAGAAAACTATCAATCATAATCTATAATTCTAAAAGTCATTTCATAGCAAGATATTTCTTCGGTTAAAAAGTTAAGTGAAAAATCACCGCCAGTTATTTTACCTAGGCCGTTAATATTTTTATTAGTTAGCGACTTTTGTATTTCTCCCATAATACAGAAAGGCCGCAAACTACTACTTTTAATAATCCATTGCGTTAAAGGAACAAACACTTCTATTCCAATCGTAAAATTTCTAATTTCACTATTACTCGAATTCACATTTCCATTAACCACTCTTAAAGAAATAATACTGCGCGCCGTCTCCTTGGGGCCAACACGAGGTACTATTTTTATTAACTTTTCAAAAACTTCGTTTTGAATTTGTTCTGTAGTTAAATCTTCACCACTTAGTGGATCCTTATCTGTGTAATATAGTAATTTTACAAGGTCTTTATTTGCCATGAGTCGAGCAATAATTTTTTGTAAGTTAATTCCTAACTCACCTAAATTCCGAATCATTCTCTACCTCCTTTACTATGGATTTAGAGAAGAGTCATCTGTACTCGTCTCTGTTTCTATAACGCCACTATTTAACCAGAAAAAGTCTTGTTTATCATCTGTCTCTGAAGGTGTGGGCGCGGGCGACAAATCATATTCATATATAGGATCGATCGTGACATATTCAACACCCTTTGTGGATTGAATATCATAACCAGTTACTCTATAATATTCTTGATAAGGTCGATCTCCGATAATAAAATAGTCATCTTTTTTTACATATTGATTTAGAGGCATTACAAAAAAACTACTTTTTAGATTTTCAGCATAAAGTGTATCCATTCTACTGCGGGATTTTAGTTCATCTTTTAACATATTATCTTCTTGTCCATACATATATGCCCAAGAAGTTTGTGTACTACCATCCCTGGCGGTCCAAGTCAAGAAATGAGTCATCTTTAACATTATATATCTATTGTAACCACTCGCTTTAATATTTTCAAGCCAGTATACCATCCAAGGCTGATTTATACCATCTTTATCGGGAATCTGTAAAATGGTGCCGCCTTCAAAGTTGGTATGAACATCAACTAATAAATAATGTAAAGTTTCAGTTTCATCTTGCTTGTAACGTTCAAAACTGCCTACTATATCCATATTCTCATGAGTAAACTCAACTCGATAGACAGATTTAGCAAGATAGAGAGAAAATTCCTTTTCTCTCTTTGTCTGAATTCTTGACTGATAATCTAAGCCATATCTATTCAGTCTTTGATTGTAAATGTCATAATAATCCATTTTAACCACCTTTTGAAAGTAAGCTCATGCAATCAAAGATCGTTTTTCTAAAATACTCATACTTCAAATAACGAAGGGCATTAATTTTATGACAAAGTGTAAGGTAATTAATTGTTTGCTGTTCTTCAGGAACACCTTGCAATTCAATAATAATAGAATCTAAAAACTGCTCCCATTCGCCTTCTTTTTCAAATTCGCACAGAAGACCAAAAAGCTTATTTTTTAATCTATTATTATAACTTTCTTGCACATCTTTTAGCATTATTTACCTGCCAATTTTCTATATGGGAATGGAGTTTTATGAATAGAACGATAATAAATAGACTCTAGCTTTGCGGCATTTTTCTGCTCGCCCGCCAACATCGCATTAAACTTATCAATTAAATTTGCTTGCGAAAAGTCTCTTTCATCATATAAAGGCTTTACATTTTCCCATGTAAGAATTGTTCTATTCAACCACTCACATTTCATATATGTAGCTAAAATTTGCACTTCGTCATTCGTTAAATCTTCAATAAAACCTTCGTTATTATATTCAAGAGAAACGCGCGGGAATTTAAAACGCATAATCGCGCCCTGCAGAAGTGTGAAAAGATCTTCCTTTACATCATCTTCCTGCCAATTTTCCCACTCATCGTCTAAAATTTTGCTTAAAAAAGCATCGTAAACTGTATCAAAAGAGGTCATTTTAGTCCTCCATATTTTGTTTATTTAAACGAATGGCGGTAATTACATCCCGGCCGCACTTCTCCTTAAGATACTCGCACTTGTCGAAATCAACTAATTTATTATCAATAGCATAATCAGCAAGTTGTTCAATTTGTTCATGACCCAACTTATCAACCTTCTTCTTAAATTCACTAAGAGAAAGATTAACCATATACTGACGACGCTGCTTATCATTCAATACAATAATGTTAACGGGTTCAGAAACTTCCTCGGGTTCAATACCCAGTTCCTGTTTCATCTTCATATCCTCAATATATAGGATACCACTATCAATCATATATCTAATGCCAGGTTCGAACATTAATTGTTCAAAGACATCTTTATCAATAGTTGTCTCCATTCCCTCGTTGGGGAGCTCTCTATAAAAATTTAGAGCACGAGACATAATTGTCACTGGCGCGTTTGCCATATTCTTTACAATAACTTTTTCAGTTTCCATACTCCTTTTACTCCTTTAAATATAATAGAATGGGGAGGAGGTTTGCTCCTCCCCATCAAGTTAGTTAATAGTTGCTATTAGCCGACATAAGTCTGGGGAATAGCAGTGTTCTGATAAATACCCCAATCGTGATTGGTCAGTACAGCGCAGCCCATCTTTTTGTAAGCATAGACTTCGAAAGACTGGTCTCTGTTCTGGAAGTCATACATCTGAGTAGCACCTTCAAGAACGACCTTAACGACCTTTTCACGTCCAGTGGGTAATACATAAGCCATCTGAGGATCAATATAGGTCTTATTGTTGTTTTCATCAGTATAGGACTGAGGAATCTGAACAATAGGAGCGCCGCGGAAGATATTGATATAACCAGTACGATGGATAGCTTCAATATCATCGGGAGAGTAAGCACCAACGGCAGGATAAGAAGTGCCATAAGTACCAACAGGAACGATGGCATCAGCGCCCATAGCAGCGACGAATTCTGGGGGTGCAAAGATGACAACACCGTCACCATAAGCACGCACAACACTCATAAGAGCAGCCATCTGATCGGGATTAAAGCCGGAAACGATCTTTTTATTGGCAGCAGGACGATTTCTAGCATTCAGAGCCGCACGCAGAGCCTTCTGTACTTCGCCAAATACGGCATCGGTCAGACCTTCGGTAATAATGTCAACGACTTCAGCAAGAGACTCAACGCCGTCGAGCATACGCTCAAAGTCGATCGTAGCGCCTCCACCAACGGCGTGGCCGCCGAGTTCGAAGGTTTCGGTATCAAGACGGAAGGTCTCATAAACACCAGACAGACCGACCTGAGTAAGGAACTTCTTGGCGCGCTGACGTCCAAGACGACGACGGAACACGGCTTTCTGACCCTGAGGAACAACCTGCACTTCAGCGAAGGGGCTCAGAGCAGAGATAACATTACGAGGCATAACCTCATCAACAGTTTCAATTACGATATCATAAATATCATAACGATTCTTCATGAACTGGTTAACGGAACCAGCAAGTTCCTTTAGACCATCCACGAAAGCGGCATTAACATCAATGTTCTGATTAGCGTAGCAAGCAGGAACAGTGCCCTTGGCCGCATGAAGGGCAATTTCTTTTAGTTCTTTAATAGTCATTTTATTACCCTCCTATTAGCAAGAATAAACCTGAAGTTTGACAGCGGGCTGGCCATCAGGCATTGTAGTATATTCAACTACGCGAAGCACAGGACCAACAGTAGGAGCAGAAGCACTAATTAAATGGCAGCCTTCTGCGGCAATGCCAGCATAAAGAGGCGTGGTAGCATAGCTTTCAAGAGCGGAAACGAAAGCACTTTCATCAGCCCAGGCAGTATCTACAGCGCTATCCCAGCCAATGCAGTTGGTGGTATACTTATCGCCAACAGCCAGATAGCCAAGACGAGGATAGAAGTCATCAGAACCATTAAGAGCAAAGTCCTTCAGACCCAGAGCACGCTCATCATACAGGTGTTCAGCACTATAAGTAAGAGCGATTGGTAAGGCGCTATCAGTGGGCAGAGAAACCTTACGGGCAACGTTGTCCACATTCAGTAACATACCATTTTCAACTTTGATAGTTGCAAAATCGACGGTATCAGGGGCGCACTGAGCCTCGATACGACCGTCACGACGGAACGCGCAGTTGTTAATTTCAACCTGGCCATAACCGTCAATAGTCATTCTTGTGACACTCATTGTATTTAACCTCCATTATCGTTTATAATGAGACAAAATTTCTTCGACGCCAGTGCGGCCTGAATCTTTTGGTACTAAGCCAGTTTTCTTAGGCGTCTGCGTAAAAACAGTAGGATTAGACTTCTTTAGTTCATAAGCAAGATGCATGTCAAGATCCTCAACCGTATAACTATCAAGCTGATCGCGATAGCCGTTAAGCACTTCATCGGAAAGTTTAGCGACATATTCAGCTATGACAGCTTCTTTAGCCTGGTCTTCAACATTCTTCTTATAAGTCTTTAAAGCATCATTCTCTGCTGTGAGAGTAGAAATTTCTTCCTTGGCCGCTGTATACTGACTTTCCATTTCAGTAACTTTAGTCTGAGCTTTTTCTATCTCTGTCTGTAAAGTAGAATTTGCATTATTTAATTCTTCAATTTTGGTGCTAAATTCTGCGCAATCATTTGCATTTTTCTCAGCGTTTTGTAAATTATCACTGACTAGATCGTAAGTTTCACCATTGAGGTGCCGCAGTGTATCAATAGTGTTCTTTTCGTTCTCGGTTACATCAATGATATAAACAACAACTTTTTCACCAAGTTCGAGAGAATCATTTTCATCATTCTTCACATAATAAACTCTTTCAAAATTACCAGTACTATAATTGAAAGCAAGGGCATAATCGTCATATACAGCACTAATACTATATGTAACAGTCCAATTGCCTTCTTCATTGTATTCTTCATTTAATAAACTCCAAATACAATTAAATTTCTGGTCATCAGAAAGCTTAAAGTTCAATTTAAACATTTCCGATTCGCCTCCTAAACTATATTCTTTAATCTTTTGGATTGCATCTTCGATAGACTGCTGAAGAGAAAAGAAGGATGCACCTTCAAAACAAGGCTCTACATTATCCCCAAGTACCTGTAAACCAAGGAAACTACCGTGATCAAATACAGCATACTTTATACCATTAATAATAGCCATATGATACTGAAGAGAAGGCTCATATAACTCCATAGAGAGGCTCTTCCCGATAATCTCGTTAGCCTCAGGATATAAAGCAGAATACAGATATACGTCGGTGCAAGCATACACGCGTTCAACACCATCTTCGTCAACATGGGATTCCCAAGCAAAATTATTATTTTCAGGTACAATACCATAAATACGTCCTTCAGTACGAGAATTTCCATGGTCTGTATAATCTTCACCAGTATAAATGCCCTTAACAGGGACATAATGTAAAGTAGAAATAAGTTCCTCACTAAATTCTTCAGTGATATAAGTTCCGTTTCTATTACCTAGTTTATAAAAGACGCGGCAACGAGCTTTTGTTAAGACATCGTTTACCTTTTCTGCCTCACCATAGATGCTAATCGGAAACTCTAGTAAGTTTTTATCCATTATCTAAGCCTCCCTGGTGATCTAATGCTTCTTCGTTTTGTATAGTTTTGGGTGATTTGTCTTCCAAAGCTTTCTCAGGCGCGCCAACCTCGCCGGATGATTCGGTATAAGAAGATGCAAGAGGAATTAATACTTCTCTTAAGTTAAGTACATTATTTTCCAAATCTTTGAGACTGGATAGTTCGTGCTGGTTTATGCCGGCCGCCGCAGCGACCTGTAAGTAACTATAACCACTTTGCGCGAGCTTTAACATATCACTAATATACTCGCTTTGGTTATAAATTCCAACTGGAAGAATTATATACTTAAAAGAAACATTCGAATTCGCAAAAAGTGAATTTAAAATAAAAGTAATAAATCTTGCATATTTGTTCCCAAGAATCATCATAAGCGCGATGTCGTTTTTAATGGCAATATTTAACGCTTGAGAACCAGTAGGCGCGAATACCTGCCCACTTACGCCAGCTTCGGCGTAAACATTTTGTAACATTTTCTCAAGAGCATTAGAAATATTATCGGTAGATGTTTTAGAAATAATAGCATCAACGTCCGCATAAGTTGTTAAAACAGAGAGGTTGGCATTACCAGCCATCATTTTAACTGCGCCGCGATGCATTTCAAGCGCTTCATCAGGTTCAAATAGAAGTTGCCCATCGGTCAAATGGGGAACTTTCTGCACGATAATTTTTCTAATCTCTTCTAGCTCTCTTTCGCGCTCTGTATCAACTGCTTCATCATATTGAATTGACGCAGGTATCGCAGTTAAGAATAATGGCCTACAGTCATCAAAGAAACTAAAGCAAACACCAACATCAGCAGGCAACTTAATCCAAAAAGAATCGGTTTTACCCTCTTTATATTTCCTATAATAAGATGAAATTAGTGTAGGATACGCACTGAGAACTTCTTCTCGGTCATCTTTGTCTAAAAAGAGATCAAAATATGTTACATTAAATTCTACAATGTCATTTCCAAAAATATCACGAAAACGAGAGCGAGCATACCCAGAAGGAAGATCAAATAAGACAAAATTATTTTTATCTAAGGTTTGAATTATGCCATAATAACATCCATCAACTAATGCACGAATCGACATTCGAGTCATTAATTCTACAAGATTAGCCTTTTCAAGATAGTTAAGCGCGGCATTATACTTCTTTTGAACGTGTGGAGTGGAGAGTTGATGGCCTAAATTTGGAAAAGGTATTAATAAGCCAGAGTAGTTCAAAATAGAAGCATAATACAGGATAATTCTCTTATAAAGACCATTCTTTTCGTAAAAGACTCGAGACAGTTTTTGCTGCTCCGCAATAGACCCGGAATTGATTATATTATCAATTTCTTTCGCGCTATAGTTCTTTATACCATAGCGATATCGACCAAGAAAAAACTCATCTTTTCCCTCGACATTCTTTGCGATCATCGCTTCTTGCATTTTTTTGAAGGTGGTTAAATCAATTGACCTATCTTTCAATTTATGCTCCTCCTGTATAGAAAATTAATTGACGATTTCCAATGGAAGCGCGGCGCTTCATTTTCTGAAATGCTTCTTCCTCTAATTCCTTAATTCGCCATTGACCGTAGGCAAATGCGGAATATTTATCTTTTGGGAATCGAGAATTAATTTGCTCCAAAGTTATGTCAAGACCAGTGCGTTTCAATCTTAAATTTGCCATTTCCTCGAAGAGCTTTGTAGTCAATTCATGCGGCATCAAGCGCTTAACGCGCTTTTCAAAGGGCATTTTTGAACCGGCCTGCGTCGATAACAGAGCACTGCGAGCTTCCTGTTCACTGATAAGGAAGCGAACCATACCAGTATTAAGACGAGAATAGGCATTACTATGAATTTTCGAGTTCAAAGGGCCATTGGCCTTCATCGAATATAAGATTTCTGGCGCGTCTTTGGGTTGAATTTTTCGATAATCATCATTATTGAAAAACCCGTATGCGGGCATTACATTACCCATTTCATCAACTTGGTTACGAATCATCTCATCAGCAAGTCCTAAACCTAAACCGTTGCAGTCAATAACAACTTCACGGGGGTTATATTGCTCAATTAACTTTTTAAGGTCAATTGCCTGTTGAGTGAAAGTTTTCGCTTCGGCTTGGCGTCCAAGTACAACCAAATTAACAAGAGTTGAATAATATTTATTGTCGCGCACGTTAACTCTAAAGATGCAAACCGCAGTCTGGTCTGATAAGCGACCCACGTCTACTGCTATTAAGTAAAAAATTTTCGGGTCCCCTCTAAATTTTTGTTTCCACTCCGGATTTTTTATTTTTCTATATTTCGCAAGCTTTTCAAAGTTGAACCAAGATTCTTCTGATCCACCTTGCCAAACTCCCATATATTCGCTTGCAAA
>Ga0326513_10001611_pt1 | contig 17316 bp, 18 predicted proteins | sample 2_2465_0518_D_FD_203654 | JGI IMG/M metagenome (GOLD analysis project Ga0326513, IMG submission 203654) | Bovine rumen microbial communities from UC Davis, California, United States - 2_2465_0518 | ecosystem: Host-associated > Mammals > Digestive system > Stomach > Rumen | place: USA... | reverse complement strand
GAGGTCGGGGAAATACTCAGCGCTGCCGTCGTTGTCGTTGTACTCCACGTCGGAGTAGATGATCCGGTTGCTGCCGTCGCCGTACAGGAAGACGCGGGTGTCCGTCGAGCCGTTGTAGAACTCGGCGTAGTGCATCCCGGTCACCTGACTGCGGAAGCTCGCGGCGGCGGTGTAGATCACTTCGATGGTGTTTGTCCCAGCGGCAGGCGCGGTGGAGAAGGTGATCGTCCCGTTCGCCGTGCTCCGGGAGCTGACGGTGACAGCCGTGCCGTCTGAGGTCAGCGTCGCGCTGTCGATGGAGGTGAGGCCCTTTTCCGGGAGCTGGAAGGTCGTGGCCGTCCCGTCCGGGGAGAGCCACACGCGCCGCTTGGCCGTGAGTTTGTTCACGCCCTCAAGCAGCTCGCCGCCCCCGGTGGGCGGTACGGTGACCGCCACCAGCGGCACATAGCCCTCCACGGTCTTGAGCGTCGCCCCGTCCCAGACGTAGTATTCGCTGCCGGTCAGGATGTACAGGCGATCCTCAAAACCGAACATCGAGGGGCGGTCAAGCGTGCCGACGGACCCGATATCCGTTGCGGCCCACTCGTCGTTTTCCGCGTCCCACAGGCTGTAGAGGTGCCCGTCGCAGAGGGCCATGACCCGCTCCGTACCGGCCACAAAGCCCGTCCACGCGGCAGCGATCGGCTTTCCATCCGCTACGGTCAGCACGGCCCTTGTGCCGGGGCGCTTTTGGAGGTTGCCGTCACGGGTCACACGGAAGTTGCGCATCTCCGCCGCTTCGCCCATTTTCAGTTTGGTGTCGCCGTCCGGGTTCTCGTTCACGCCCAGCCAGCGCTGGATTTGAAAGATGCGCTCGTCCGCAGCGCCGGTGATCTGTGCCATGTCTTACCTCGCGTTTTTTTGGTATTCGTTCAGCGGGCCGATGTCGTCCTCCGGCCTTACGACCACGCGGCCGACATGCCCGCATTTGACCGCAGGCTCGCAGTAGATGCGGTATCCCAGCTTCCTCGCCCGGAAGCAGAACTGCAAATCCTCGCCAAAATCCTGCGTCGGTGTGAAGCAGGTTTCGTTGTTCGCGTCCCAGACGTCCTTGAGTATCTTCGTCTCGATCAGCACCGCCGCAAATCCGCAGCCGTCGATCATGAAGAGCCTGTCCTTGATGCTTGTGTGCTTCTCCGCCGGTTCAAGGTTGCGGTACACGCAGTAGCCGAAACTCCTGCGGCGGCTGCGGCATACGCCGCTCACGAAAGACTTGCCCGTTTTATAGAGCCTGTCGAAAATGTCGTCGTCAAAAACGATGTCGGAATCAAGCCACAGCACATGCGTGAAGCCCTCGTGGAACGCCTCGAAACTGAGATCATCCCGGGCGCAGTACACAAGGCTCCCGTCGCGAAGCCGAAGCTCAAAGTCCACACCGTCGCGCGTCAGCTTCTGCACGAGTGCCGTGAGGCTCCGCACAAAAGCGACGTCCAGATAGTCCATGCACGGGACAGCGATCAGCAGCTTCATCCCGCTCACCAGTAAGCGTACTCGCTGTGCGGCGCGCCGGAGCCGTACACGTCCTCGATATCCTCACTCGCCGCTGGCAGGCCGCGGGCAAGCGTCAGCTTGAGCTCGTCATAGCGCTGCTGGAAGAAGTTGGCTGTCGCCGGGTCCTCGGCCAGCAGGAGATGCGCCGCAAGGCCATACGGCATCACGCTCTGGCAGACGTAATCGTCCAGGTCGATGGGCTTGTCAAAGCTGCGGATCAGCGCCGCGATCGGTCGGCCCTCCTCGTCCGTCTCGTGCGTGTCGGAGAAGGGGTACAGCTCGCCGCGCAGGATGTTCAGGATCGGAAGCGCGCGCATCTTATACTCGGCGTTGTCAGAGGTATCCGCCTTGCCGTCGTCGCTCATGCTGTCCATCAGCGCGATGGCCATTTCAAAGACCTGCTGTGCAGTCGTCATAATGCGTTCTCCTTAGAGAGCGGGGAGGGGGAAGCCCCTCCCCTTTGCTTGAATCAGGTGGTGGTGCTGGAGCTGCCGGGAGCACCGGCGTAGGTCTTCCAGACGTACACGCCGTCGCGCATGGCGTCGAGGACGAAGGAGTCGTACAGGATACGGCCTTCGAGCAGGTCGCCGTCGATGCCCGGGGGGTCCTTGTGGACGCGCAGGCTCTTGAGCTTGACGGGGTCGACAGTCGCGCCCTTGTACTTCAGGATGAAGCCGACGTTGGACGGGATGTAGGCGGTGGGGACGGTCTGGATCTTGATGCCGTCGATGGTGCCGCGGAAGCCGCGCTTCACAGCCTCTTCGTTGAGCTGAGCGCCGCCCAGCACGACGTTGGCGAGTTTGCAGAACACGAAGTCGGCCTCGCCGATGAACAGCACGCGGTTGTCCAGGGGGACCAGCTTCTCGCTCAGCGCGGCGCTGGCGTTGAAGATCGCGGACAGAATGTTGTCGGCGGACAGCAGGGCGGGAGAGGCGTTCTTCTGAACGGTGTGGCCTTCGGGAAGGCCGTTGCCCTGCGCCCACTTGAGCAGACGGTACTTGTCGACCTCGGGTGCGATGGCGCGGCGGTCGATCATCTGCAGCACCTCGGCGGCGCGCTTGATGTTGTACTGCTCGGCGGCGTTGCCCTTGTCGATGCTCTTCGTGAACGCGCGGTCCTTGGTCATCGTCAGGGTCTGCTTGGTGTCGCTGACCTCGGAGACGTCGCCGAAACGGGTGGTGCCGCTGCGGGTGTAGTCGTTGAGGTCGATGTCGTCGATGGTGTAGACCTCGATCGCCTTGACGCCAGCAAAGTTGTAGGCTTTACCGGCATAGGCGTCGGTCTTGGAGGTGGTGCTGAAATGGTTGGCGAGTTTCTTCTGATACTCGGTTACGAGATTGATAGCCATAGTCTTTTACTCCTTGTGTTTTCAACACGGCACAGGGGACCGCGCAGCGTCGGCTTTTGGGCCGACCGCTTTTTCGCTGTTCACTTGTCTCTATCCTCAGAAGTCGCTTTTCAGAGCGGCCTCCCAGGCGTCGTCAACAGCGCTCCGCTGTCCGGCTCCTGCCGAGCGGCGGCTTCCCGTGCTGCGTGCTTCGTTTTTGTGTTCCTGTTTGAGCCCTTCGAGCTCACGCTTGAGCGACTTGTTTTCCTCTGCAAGCCGCTGGTTCTCGCTGTGGTTCCAGGCGTCAACGAGGTTCCCGGTCTGGTCGTATTCCTTCCATACCTGGTCGGGTATGTTCTCGGCCTTGACCTCCGGGAACAGGCTGCGGAAACGCATGGTCTCCTCGCGGAAGTGCTCCTGCTTCACCCGCGCCTCGCGGGCTTCCTTCCCCTGCTGGTTCTCCTGCGCTCTGGCCTCGCGGGTCTGCTTGGCCTGCTGCATGGCTTCCTCGCGGGAAAGGCTGCGGCCTTCCTTCGTCGCCCGGTCCGTGAGTACCCTTGCCCGTGTGCCGTCGATAAGCTCCTCAACGGAGATCCCGGCACCGTCGGCCAGTTCCTTCACGAATTCCGCGTACAACTCGTTCTCGCTCGCCTGGGCTTCTACCCCGCGCAGCTCGTCCAGCTTTCCGCGGATGCGGTCATAGTCCATGCCCTTCTGGGCGAGGGCGATGACCTCCTCCCGGTTCACCGTCCGGGTCTCATCCAGGTGCTTGAGCTCAAAAGTCTGGTCTGGCTCTTTCTGCTCTTCCTGTTCTTTCCCCTCCGGCTCCTCCGGGGTCTCCTCCCCTTCGCCGTCCGCGTCTCCCTCGGTCTCGGGCTGGTCTGCCTCTTCCTCGGTGCCCGCGTCGTCTTCCGGGGCCGTGTCCTCGCCATCGGTGAGGCCCGAAGTGTCAATGTCGCTCCAGTCCTCAAAGTCGTTTTCGCTATCCTCCATGCCGAGGGCAACGCCGTTCAGTTCGTCCATATACAAGTTCCTTTCCGCCCTGTGGTCGGGGCTTTTCGGTACCGGCGCTGGTCTGCGCCGTCTGTATTTGCGTCAGGGGTCAGATCATGCCCCTGGTATCGCCTGTCGCGTTGATGGCCCGCTGCAGCGCGCCGTAGCCGCTGCCGCCGTTGATATCCGGCTGACCCACGCCCGCCATCGGGTCGCCGCCCGTGGTGGCTCCGGGGCCTGGCCCGCCCGGCATTTGCGCCGCCATCTGTGCCTGCATCTGCGCCTGCTGGCTCTTGAGCTCCGCCAGAAGGGCCCGGCGGGACGGAATGTAGCCGTCCGGGATACGCTCAAGATACTGGATCACGTTGATGTGCCCGTCGCGGAGCAGGTTGTCCAATGTCTGGATGGAGGCGATCTCGCTGTAATAGCTCGACGCGCCCACGTCCAGCTTGATGGTCATGGGATGGTCTTTCAGCGTGGCGAAGTCGAACTCCACCTGCAGCTTGTCCGGGAGCTTGATGCCGAGCATCATCGCGCTCTGCACCATCTCGTCGGGCGGGTCCATGTCCACCATCCGCTTGCCGTAGTAGTTCGCCATGAACTCCAGATAGATGCGGAACAGATCCTCCACCGTCTCGTAGAGGTTCTGCTTCGTCAGCTCAGAGGGCGTCGCCGCTGCGCGCTGCAGGGCGATGATGGCGCTGGTGTTATCCGCGCGGCCTTCGCCCATCGCGGTGCCGGTCGCGCCCATGCTCTCCTCGGTGTCCTTTACGAGCTGCGTGATCATGTTGGAGATCATCGGGTTGAGCGGCTGGCCGTCCACGACCTTCGCCACGTTGTTGATGTCGCCGCCCGCAATGCCGATGGCGGAGCCAACGCGGTTGTCCCACTTCGAGACGAGCGTCTTGTTGTAGATCGTCTTGGGGAACGCCCCGCGCTTGGCCCAGATGGCCGACATGCTCCACATCTGGTTCACGCTGATTTGGTTGGGAACAAGGCCGGTGATCATCGCCTGCCCGTGGTAGCAGTCCTTCACATAGTCCCAGTTCAGCCAGGTCACGGGGTAGAGCGTGATGTTGAGGTTCCAGGGCTCCCGCACGCCGCAGTCGCGGCAGCTCTCGTAGGCCCAGACCTCGCCGCTCTCCTCGTCCTTCCACAGCGTCAGCAGCACCGTCGTCTTGTCGTCGGTCATCTTTGCGCTGTCCGTCGCGCTGCTCGTCTCGCTGTCCGGCACGATGGCCTCCCAGCCCTGCATCTTGTTCTTCTTCGCCCGGAGCTTCACCGTGCGGGTGATCTCCCGGCTCGCGATCTGGATGTAGGGCTGCGTCTGCACTTCCCGGTCATTCGGGTTCCCGAAGAAGACGCGGGTGTTGTCGATGATCTCGGTGCGGATTTCGCCCTTTCTGCCGTGCCTGTTTTTCGCCGTCGGGTCCCAGTAGGTATAGGTGCAGCCGTCGCCGTCCACCGCCGCGTCCCTCGTGAAGACGCGCAGCATCGACGGCACGCGGTTGCGCTCCGCCAGCGACACAAATTCCTCGTTTACGATCCGTACCGGCTCTATCAGCGCATCCGTGTTCTCCGTGGCCGGAAGCGCAGACGCATTCACCGTGATGTTATCGGTCGTCACCGTGGAAACGGTAAAGCCCACCACACGTTTCAGGAAATTCTCCTGAATCGTCGGCTGGCCGTTCGCCTCCACGCCTTCCCATTGCTTCAATCTGTTACCGCAAGGGCTTTTTATCCCCTGCTTCTCACGGTTTCCCGTGAGGTCAGCATATCTTTTCACCCCGTGGGGTGTCCCTGCCTCGTGGCCGGATTATATCTTTTCACCGGCTATGCGTTGCGGCTGGCGTACCTTCGATACGCCTTCACCTCTGATTACCTTGCGAGTTGTGTGATTCTTGTTGGCCCGTGCGGTGTTTTCGCTTGGCGTCAGCCACCGGCAGTTGTCAGGGCTGTAGCCCTTCGCCGGATCTATCCGGTCGATGCTCAGGTCGTCCGCATAGCCGTGGGAAAGCGCCCATTCTTTGAACGCCGGGTAGTCGTTCCACTCTTCGCAGAGCTTGACGCCCTTCCCGCCGTACAGGCTGTAGGCGTGGTGCTTTTCGTTGTTGCACCGCTGCCGCATCCCGCACCAGATTCTGTACAGTCGCGTCCGCCTGTCATGGCTTTCTCCGTGCTTCCTGTTCTTGTGCCCCACCTCGGTCACCTTCTCGCGGTGAAGGCATCCGCAAGACTTCGTGTTCCCGCTTCGGAGATTGTTCCCTGTCGCGATGACCGTCAGCCCGCAATCGCATACGCATTTCCAGTACGCTTTTTTGTTCTGCACTCTGTCGAACGCGACCACGGTCAGGCGACCGTACTTCTCGCCAACCAAATCAATCATTATTCATCCTCCGTCAGATGTTTTTTAACTCGTTTAGGCTTCCAGTTTTTTTCAGGGATTTTTCATCGGCAAGCTATTTACCGATGTAGAAGTTCTCGTTCACTTTGACCGTGTCGTCGAGACGGATGCTTTGGTTGAATTCCTGGCCCTTCTCGTAGAGTTTCCAGGCACTTTCATGATCCGGCTTCTCCGCCTTTCCGAACAGTCCCAGCTCGTCGTTCAACTTCTATCACCTCCTCCTTTCATAGCCACCGCGACGCTGTAGCTGCTGATGCTCTCCAGCCCGTCGGAAAAGGCTTTGTCGTATTCCGCCTGCGCCAGCAGATCGTCCATCGGCAGCGCGTCCAGCGTCTCGCGCATGTCCCGTACCTCGTTGCTGATGCGCGGATAATCCTCCGCCGCCTGTTTAACGCCGTTAAGGGCCTCCTGCGCCGTTTTCTGCTGACGCTCAAGCCGGAGCACCCTCCGCGCCAGAACCGCCACAGCCGCGCCGAGCATCAGCACAGCGGCCAGCAGAAACCAGTAAAAAACCATGTGTTCCCTCACTTTGCTGCGGCTGCGCCGCCCACGCCGACCAGGTTGATCGTCACCTTGTTCTCGCCGCTGTCCACGGGCCGGTCGATATACCCGCCGTTCTCCGCCTGCTTGAGCGCGTTCAGACAGCCCTGCGCCAGCTTGTTGTCCGAGACCATCCGGCCCAGCAGATAGCCCTCGCGGTGTAGCTTCGCATAGTCGAAGACTTCCTGGTATGCCGGGTCCGACTTGCACCAACTGTCCACGGTGCTGCGGCTTCGGATGCCGAGGTAGAGCAGCATCTGCGGCAGAAGCGGCGGCGTGCCGTCTTCCTTGCACTTGTCGAAAAACTCGTCGACCTTCGCCTGCAGCTCCTCGGGGGTATACATTTTCTTCGGGCCGGTCTTCTTCGCTTCGGTCCCGTCTTTCTTCAGCCTCGGCATGGCTCTCGCCTCCTATGCGCCGATATAACCGGCGGTCACTTCACCGCCGCACATGTAGCTTTCGTAATCTTCGTTCTCGTCTTCGTCCTCTTCCTCGGCCTGCTTCTCCGCCATAGCGGCCTGCACGCGGCTGACCGCAAAGTATCGGATCGCGTCGACCGTGTGGGTGACGTCGTGGGGCTGTTTGGCACAGTCGTTCGGGTTCTTTTCGTCCGCCTGGATGCTCTCCACGTCCGAAAGGACCTTGTGCAGCGTGTCGAAGAACATGAGCTGCGGCAGCTCCTTCGGGGCCTTGCCATCCGGCCACAGCGCCTTTACCGTGTCGTCATGCAGCGGGATCGGGGCCAGCATCTCCAGCATCAGCATGTGCCCCTGAACGCGGTTGTTGTCCGCCCGCTGCAGCGTCACGCCGTTGAGCATGAAGACCTCGGCCATCGTCTTCTCCGCCACCTTCTGCCGGTTCCACATATCCATGTGCTACCTCATGTCGCCATGAGGATTAGACTATATCTTCATCCGCTCTTACTGCGGAGATCGCCATTTCGGGTTTCCCCTACTCCCTTGACGGGATAGTCGTTGAACCTTCGCCATTACTGAATTTCCATCTGTACCCGTATGCTCTCGGTCTGCTCTTGTCGCCGTTTGCACAGCTTCTGATGGTCCGGGAGATTGTCGCAATGTTGTGGGAATCGTGAAGTCTTCCGTTTACCCATGTCGCCGCCTCAACCGAGCTGTAAAACTCCATCCCAGTCTCGATGCAAACGATTTTCTTTCGTGCAGCATTGTTGTCGTTCCCGATTTTGTAGATGTACTTTACGTTTTCGCTCTGCGTACACCATTCGAGATTCTCAACTCTGTTGTCACTTGGGTTTGCGTTTTTGTGATTTACTACTTCGGCACCTTCTGGCTTCTCAAGAAAAGCAAAAGCAACAAGTCTGTGCATGTTTACCTTTGTCTTCTTCCCGCCTTTCACAAGCGTTGCCTGAACATAGCCATTTCTGAGTCTGCACGGCTTGAGCAACCGGCCACCGGCTTGCCGCAACCGGCCCGCGCTCGAAACTTCGTAAATCCCCTCAAATCCAACTACGGGTTTCCAGATTTCCATATTCCGAACTCCTTTTTAGTGTTCTTTGTTGTAATGGCGCTTGGCTGCTGATTGTCTCCTGTCGGAGAGTTCCCAGCAATTAAGCGATTTGTTTTCTGTGCGTTACCGCACAGCCGCCCAATATGCGTTTAGGCGGGGCGTAGGTGATCAGCACCTTTTCCGTCGGGCTCGTGTTCGTCAGGATCGCCGTGGCGGCGTCGGAGACGATCAGGTCCTTCTGCTCATATTCCCGGTAGCACCAACATCGTCCGTCCTCGTCCACCGCCCACCACATGCAGGCCAGCATATCGAGGCCGTAGTCAAAGCTCCGGTACCGGGGCCAGTGCTCCGGTATTCGGAATGGCTTGACCGTGTGCTTCTTCCGGGAGAAGTCCTTGAAGTAGTTGCCGCCGATCGCGTCCCAGTCGCCGTAGCGGTAGGCTCTCGCGTTCGGCATCTTCGCCACGCTGTGAAGATACCCCGGGCTGTTCTCCACCATGGCGAGGTTGTCTTCCGCCGTGGCGAAAATGAACCGGTAGTCCGCCGGGTTTTCGTTCTCCTCCGGGTTCTCCGAATCCGTGATGTAGTTGCGGTCGATGAACAGCCGCTTCACCCAGAAATGCCCGATGCCGCCCGGGTTGCAGGTCAGGTACATCCGCCGCGGGATCTTTGACGTGCCGCGCAGACAGCCGCCGAGGAAGTTGTACGCACGCTCCGAGAACTGCGTCGCCTCGTCTATGAAGATCCAGTCGTACTCCTTGCCGTTGTACTCGTTCTCCGATTCCTCACCCGTCCAGTGCCCGAACTTGATGTAGCTCCCGTTCTCGAACTGCATGATGTGCGTCGTCGAGTTGTAGCTCGCCATCGTCGGCGGCACCATCTGGCAGATGGGCCGGATGTGGTTCTCCTCCAGCTCCGGGTAGTGGGCTCGCATAATGAGGATCCTGATGCCGGGATATCCCACCATGCAGCCGAGCAGCGCCTTGACGCGCACCGCCCAGGTCTTCCCGCCGCCCTTCGCTCCGCCGTAGCAGATCCGCGGCTCCGTGGCCTCGAAAAATTCAAGTTGTTTCGGGTTCGCCTTTCCCGGGTCGAAGACCATCTCCACCCCGGCGCTCCCAGCTCTTCTTTTCGCCATAAATTCAAAAAAGCCCGGGGGGACCACCGACCAGAACACCATCGTCCTGATCCTATGGCCCCTCGGGCTCTCTCCGGCTCCCGGCCTCCATGGGCTCTTAAAGGGAGCGCTTATCCTTCTTTCAAAGCTCTATCTCGACCGCAGCCCGGCACCGCCTGCACCAGACCGATACTCCTCTGCACCGCGCCGCGTTCGTCGCTTCCGCCAGCTTGATCCCGCACCGCGGACACCGGATGATCCGCTCCGTGACACGGGCTTTTACTTTCTGCTTACCTGTGGCCTTACCTTTTCCCACGGCATCCTCTCGTACATCAGCCAAAGCGGTTGCCTGTACCGGCTCTTCCCTTCCGCGGCATAGTGCCGGATCTTTCGCTCCAGGAAGTTCCCGTCTGTCCAGTTGCTGATGTTCCAGCCGCCCGGGAGGAGGAGGATGTGCCCCCGGCACAGCTCGTTCATAACGTCCTGCTCCGTCGCTTCGTATGCCTTCCCGTTCAGCAGCCGGACCGCCTTCTTCGGTATCCGGTCCTCCCGCTGCTTCTTCAGGTTGTGGAAGCTGACCCCGTAGTTGACGTATGGCCTGCCCGGCTCGCTCTTCATCGGCTCCTTCACCGCCGCGAAGTACATGTCCTCCATCGGCAGATTCCAGAGCGCCCCGACGTCGCCCTCCACGATCGTGTCGCAGTCGAGGCTCAAAACCATGTCCAGCTCCGGGAAGATCTCCGGCAGCACCGCCCGCATCAGCACCATCCATGTCCAGCCGGTGCTGTAGTTCGGGCCGCCCGGCTTGAACCAGGTCTGCCCCGAAACATTCTTCACCCGGATGCAGTCAGGCAGCGGCCTCGGGAACTCGTCGTCCTCAATCAGGAACCATACCCGCTCGACGCTCGGCGTGTTCTTCAAAAGCGACTTCGCCGCCGTCTCCATGTCTCCGTACAGGTTCCTCGTCGCACAGTATACCGCTGTCCTCATCGCGGCGATCTCCTCCTGTTTTGGTGGCGGTTTTAGCTCCCGCCAAGCGCTATGCCCATACGCCCGGCAGACCGACTGAGCCGCCGCAGTCGTGTATAGGAGGTCAACAAGATGGTGGCTTTCTTAAAAGCGGCTCACAGGCTTCGGAGCCCTGCGCGGGTTTCGGCGTCTCTGCGCCGACCTGTCGAGAGCCGCTTTCCTTCGTCTTAAAGCGCAGGGGTATTTGTATCCCGCCCCCCGGCTGGCGGTTCAGAGAAAGGATGCAAACATGCCAGAAACACTTGCCCGCAAACCCTATATAGCAAATCAAAATCCCCTCGGCAAGCGATGTCTCCAAAACGATAACAAACTCCCGGAGATGACTGTGTTATTTTTCAAGGCCCGTTTCCAAAAACACCACCCCCACTTTTGACGCTACCCCCCGCGTAATTAAAAAACCATGCCATGAATTTTAATTCGGCATCCCCCCAGCCAAAGGTTCTTAAACGGGCTTAAGTTGGGAGAAGGTTTCAACTCTGTGAGGATTCTATATAGGGGGCGGGAGAGAAACCGCGTACCCTTTTCCGGCCCCCCACCCCGGCGCGATCCCAACCCAAACACACCCCCTCCAGGCAGCACCACCACGCCCCGCGCCCCGGGGAGGGACGGCCCCACCCCGCCCGGCCTGTCCTCCGGCAGCGGACACAGCCGCGGTATTACAGAGCGGAATCACCGAACCAGCCCAAACCGCCCATAAACCCCGCATTTCACCGTTTCAAATGTCGCATAATAGTTATTTCACGACATTTCACCCCAAAGCAGGCCCAAACCCGACAACGGAGAGTAATCACCATCAGTTCAATGCATCTAACTGCATCTCGCTAAATCTCCCGAATCCTCGCAAATGCTCCCAAATGCTCCCGAAATCGGCCTCGCGCGCGTTGTCTCTCTATCCGGGGTTTATATATCTTTCTCCCTCTCTACGTTTACTTACTCTCTCTACGTAATAGCTTTTAATCTTAACTCTTGTACAACGTAGGATAGAACGTACCGAGTAGGGATAACGCCCTCCTAACCTCCGTTCCTTTCCCCACCTCCAAGGTTACCCTCCTAAGGTTACCCCCTATAGTCCCCCTAGGAAGGGTCCCCTAGGAAGGTTCCGCCCCGATGGTTCTCCCCCTGAGGTTCCCGGGCATAAAGAAACGAGGACCAGCCGCAGCCGATCCCCGTGCCGTTATACCCTGTGCTTGAGAAAATCCGATTGAAACCCGATCCGGCGCATGGCCTCGTCCCGGTCTGCCGTGTCCTTAATAGCCCGTGCCAGGAACTCGCCCAACTCCTCGCCGGTCTTCCCCGCTGCTTCCTTCGCCATCTGCAGCGCCTCCTCTGGCAGATCCAGCCCAGCCGGAGCCGGTCCTGCCGTCGGCACGTTGCTACTATATGAGACCATCGCATCCCGCAGCACGGTGTTGACCTTGTCTCCGCGTTCCTTTACCTTCTCCTTGAATTCCTCCAGGATCTCCCGCCGGACCTTCACGGTCTGGTATACCATGTTTTCCTTGTCCCAAGCGGCATTGCTGGCTTTCTTCGCCTCCGTTACCATCCTTTCACCTCCTCATGAATTGTAATACTATTATATGCCGTCGGCGGCACGTTGCCAAGTGTACAAGCTGCACAAATTGGCACGTTGCAATTTTGGGCATTTTGCCTATTGCTTTTCCCGTTGCAACGTGCTATTCTGAAAGCGCAATCAAGAGAGCCGAGCCGGAGACACCGGACGGCGGGCCAGCAGGCCGGAAAGGAAATCGAAATGATGATGAGCGAGTTCACCGAGCGGACCGGCTTCGAGCCCAGCTTCGACGAGTACCGCGAGATCGAGGAAGCCTACTACAGCTTCGACGGCAACAAGGACGAGTTCTGCAAGGCTTGGGTCCGCGACGGCGGCATCGAGAGAACCTGCCGGGACCGCATCCGCAAGATCCGCTTCCTTGAGGAGCAGATCGAGAAGACCAAGGCCAGCTATGAGGCCCGCATCGACCTCTTGGAAAAGAAGCTCGACCGGGAGCAGGAGTGGAAGCCCTACACCGACGAGAAGCTCGTCTCCGATCGGGACTATGACCGCCTCGCCGGGTTCGGTCGGCAGATGACCGACGCCGAGGCCATCGAGTGGATCGCTCAGGAGTTCGGATTCGACCCCGCTAAGATCCGCATCAACCGCAAGATGAAGACCTACGAGGTCAACCGCCACCACCAGCTCCGCCAGGTTGGCGAGAAGAACCGCTCCCCGATCTACGACGCCACGGATTACTACTACATCTTCTTCACCGTCGCCGATTGGGAGTACGAAGCCACAAACGGCAGCCTGAATCGAATCTAAGGGGCGGCAACCACCGCCCCACCGAATAAGAAAGGAGCATTCAATCATGGGAAACAGAGCAATCATTAAAACCGAGGGCGGCCACATCGGCCTTTATCTCCACTGGAACGGCGGGCGCGACAGCGTGGAAGCGTTCCTAACCTACTGCAATCTGCGGGGCTTCCGCTCCCCCGAACTCGACGGCTACGGCTGGGCCAGGCTGGCGCAGGTAATCGGAAACTGGTTCGGCGGCACGACCTCCCTCGGGATCGTCGAGGTTGGCGAGAACGCAGGCGAGTATTGCGACAACGGCGCGTATGTGATCCGCGACTGGGAGATCGTAGGTCGGGAGAACTTCGAGGGCCGCGAGCAGCAGGAATACGACCTCAACGACATGCTTCTCTCCATCGACGAGGCCCAGCCCGAGCGCGACCGCATCGGCGACTACCTCAAGGCGACGATCGTCCCGACGAAGGACCTCAAGCCCGGCGACCGTGTTGTCTTCCTCGACTGGAATGGCGACATGAAGACCGGCGAGATCGTCGGCATCGGCTCCGGCATCGTCAACGGCCAGGACATGACCGGCGTTCCGTACATGGGGCTTTATGGTTCCGATAGCTGCCCCGTTGATAAGAACGCGAACAACTACATACGGACCGAGACGGCCCGCCTCGCTCCTGCCAAGAAGCCCGAGCAGCCCGCCGAGGAAAGCCCGGTTGAAATCTTCATCAACGAGCAGTTGAAGGGCATCGAGCTCAAGTTTAAGGCCCGCCCCTCCGAGGAGGTCCGCGCAGAACTCAAGGCGAGCGGCTGGAAGTGGCACCACAAGAAAGCTCTGTGGTATGCCAAGAACGACCCTGAGCACATGGCGAAGGCCCAGCAGCTCGCCGCAGCCGTTACGAAGTAACCCGACAGCCCGCCCCGGAGGTTACGAGGGCAGAAAGGATTTGACATGTTCTGGTGGTTCTTCTACATCGTCGATATGCTCCGCATCCTGGCGGCAGAGTACGACGAAACAGATTAAGCCGAGGCGAAAGCCCCGGCTTTTTTATTTCTGCAATGGGCAGGAAACCCATGCTTGTTTTTGTGAGTAATTCGTGAGTAATTGGCCCGGATAAAAAAAGTTGTCGTTTTCGTTGTTAAACTCGTGTTTTTGCCTCGCCCCACTATTTGACCGTGCCCCGCAAAGCCGCATGAACTCAGCATTTTTTGAAGCGAGCAAAGAAAAATCCCGGAGGCAGCAACGCCTCCGGGATTGTCCTGCTGTGGTGACCCGTACGGGACTCGAACCCAACCGAAACCCGCTTGTCATGCGTTCTGTATAGTTCCGTGAGTAATTCCGTGAGTAAAACGTCATTTCTTCCCTTCGTAGAACTCTCGCATCTTCTGGACGTTCTCGCTCAGGTCATTATCTGCCAGGTGGGTATAGATCCCCTGCACCACACCCGGCGAAGACCAGCCCCCGACCCGGCATGTGGTCATCATGTCCCAGCCCAGATGCCAGGCAAGCGACGCGAAGCTGTGCCGCAGGCTGTGCATCGTGATCTTCGGGAGCCCCGCCTTTTCGCAGATCGTCCCGACCATTTCGTTTATAGCGGCGTGCTTCTGGAATTGCGGATCACCCTCCGGCCATATCTCCTTTAGCCTCGGAATCATAACCGGCACGTCACGCCTGGATCGCGTCGTCTTGTTCTGCTCTTTGTAGACATACTCCCCCGCGTCGTTGAGCACCACCGCGCCCCGCACTCGGATCACGTCCCCCGCCAGGCTGTCATGCTTGAGCGCAAGGATCTCCGACATGCGCAGCGAATGAAGCGCCAGCAGACAGGCAAGCTCGCACTTCTTCCCGCGTATTGCTTTCAGGAATACTTCGATCTGCTGGTAGTCCAGCCATGGCCGTTCGGCGTTCACCTTCCGCGGCAGCGTCACCGTCGGCAGCTCCACGCCCTGAGCCTCTATCGCAGCCTCGACCAAAGACCACGCGTTTCTGACGGACTTTGCCCCGAGCTCTCCCCCGGCCTCCTCGTTGATTGCCCGCTGCCAGTTGATCCCGCTCCGTATGTCCTTGGTCATGTACGCCTGGAACCGGTTTTCCCTTATGCTCTTGTATCCCTTTATCGTCGACGGGCTCAGGATCTTGTCTTTGCTCTCGATATACTCGTCGATGGCCTCGCCCAGCGTCTTTTTCGGCGCGGCCTTTTCTGCCTCGATCAGCCCCGCCTTGATCGCCCGGGCCTTGATGTAATATTCCTTTTCCGTGTCCGCTGTTATCGAGACGCGCTTCCCGTCCTTCATGAGCTGCGCCCGCCACTTCCCGCTCGCCATCTGGACCGGCACCGGCACAGGCAGTTCCATGCTCCGCTCCCGCTTTAGCTTCTTGATCCTCTCCCCGCAGGCACAGCAGAAAATCGAGAACACCGGCGTCACGTTATGGCAATGCGGGCAATACATGATTTCGACTTTCGGCAGCTCCATCCTATCCTCCGAGTGTTAAACTCCGCGATTTCTTTCGCCCTGTCGGCTTTTACATCTTGGGGGTATAAATTCACGTCTGGAATCTAAAATCCATCACACCGCAAATTTGAGGCCATAGAGAGAATGCGCTATTCATAGACCGGCTCCGGCAGCTTGGGAAGCCCCAGCACCTTGCCGAAGTATTGCACGCTCTGCCCGCCGCTCGGGCTTATGGTGATGTTTGCCGCCTCGCGCTTGGGATTGGCGGAGAGCAGATAGACCTCCCCGCTATAGCCCGGCGCGTACTGCTTGACGTATGTCGCCCCGTCGACCGCAAAGACGCCGACCTCGAAGGGCCGCAGCTCCTCGGTCTCGGAGACATACACCCGGCTCCCGTCCTCGATATACGGCTCCATGCTGTCCCCGCTGACGGTGAGGCAGAAGTCCGCGCCTTCCGGCATGTCCGCCGTGCGCGGTATATCCTCGTAGTCCTCGCCCTCTACCATGCCGCCGGGGCCTGCCGCCGGTTTGCTCAGGTAATGCCGGATCGTGCCAAGGTCCACGATCTCGGCCTCCTGCACCAGATTGCAGCGCTTCCACTCAGCGTCCAGAACCAACTCCACCAGATGCTGCCCGTGCTCGTCCAGCTCGTTGTAACGCTTCAGGAGCTCCGGCACCGGCCCGCTCTGCTGCGGTCGCTTCTCGTCTGTCTCTCCCCGCAGCCATTCCGGGGAGACGTTATACTTGGCGGCGATCTCGTAGAGGTAGTTTGTGTAGGATGTCGTGCGCCCTTTCTCCCAATCGGATACAAGGTTACCGTTTTTCAGCCCTACGCTCTGCGCGAACTTCTGCCGCTCTCCGTGTACGATCTTCCCGGCCTCGTTATGTGGCAATAAGGATAAAATCCTTTCTAACGTTACATCCATGTCCGTTAGACCTCCCTCGTACTGCTATCCTACCCTATGCAGTATCTTACCTTGATCCTCCTAAGTCTAACCTTTGTACTCCTAACCTACGTTATCTCTGATTTTTACATTTCTCTAAGCTATAAATATAATATATATACTCTATACAGGTACGTTATACGGAGGAATGTAGGTATAACGTACAGGGAGCGTCAATCAACGCGCTCGCTCTCATACTGTCCCTTGATATGCTCGTTGTAATACCCGCCCCACGATTCCGCAGTACGGAAGCTGTCCCATTCCGATTGCGGAAAGTCGTAATACAAGTAAATGCGCGGGTCGCTGTTTCGGAACACCACGCCCAGAACCTTATACCCGGCAGCATACCCGATTCGGGAGAACGCTGTTGAGTCCGGCGTGTCCTGCCATTCCAGGTCCGAGATGTCAAACGAAGCTGCAGCCGCTTCCGCTTCCTCCATCCCATCGTTCCAGCCGTCGTCATAACCCGCGAGATACCCGTCGTCGTGCCCGTCGCTGTAGCCTTCCCGGTACGCTTCTTCTCGAACCTTCTCAGACGAAGGGCCATACTCACCGCACCCGCTCAGGCAGAAACACAAAGCCAGAACCGCGATCAATACTCGTTTCATTACAAGTCCCCCGCAAGTAGTTACAAACCAATAACGAACTTTTGTGCGATTCATCCGACCGAATCGCACTTTTTTTACGGCCTTTTGTGCCCTCTTCCAAATCGAACGCGTGCTCGATTTTATGTCTTGCAAATCGAACATTCATGAGTTATCATGTACACAGTCAAGGCGGGGAGCGAACACCCGCCGAGGCGCAGAGACCCCCGGAGCGCTGAATGCACGCAGCGCCCCAGGCATCCCGCAGGGACCATGATGGAGTTGTACCCACACCGCAATTCTATCATGGTTTCCCTTCGGGGTCAAGTATGAAACCTCATGTTTATGAGTTTTGAGGAGGTGACAACGGTTGACCCTGCGCGATCTGAGAGAAAGCGCAAAGCTGAAACAGCACGAAGTCGCGTCGGCGTGCAACGTGACGCAGGCGGCGGTGAGCCGGTGGGAGGCCGGAGAGTTCCCGGTCCCCCGCAAATACTGGCGATTTTACCGGGCCTTGATGCATGTCACGGATGACACCATCAACGACGCGATCAACGAGACCATGAAAGGAAATGCCAATGGAAAGGATACCTGACGACCCCTGCATCCGGGCGAT
>Ga0326513_10001610_pt1 | contig 17322 bp, 12 predicted proteins | sample 2_2465_0518_D_FD_203654 | JGI IMG/M metagenome (GOLD analysis project Ga0326513, IMG submission 203654) | Bovine rumen microbial communities from UC Davis, California, United States - 2_2465_0518 | ecosystem: Host-associated > Mammals > Digestive system > Stomach > Rumen | place: USA... | reverse complement strand
CATAGATCTCAGGAATTTTTTCTTATAGACGGGCCCATTTACGGTGGATCGTAGGATCCGGATTGTAATGCTCAAAGATTACGGAATCATAGTGCTTTTCATTGCCTTCTTCCCTGCTGGTCCAGCAGAATTTCATCGCACCCATTTTTTCCGACATCTTCACGGATAGAGGCTGCTTGCCGATCTTATATGCCACGAACTGCGGGCGGCTGACGAAATTGAGCAGGCCGTTGCCTACCAGAAATGCCCCCACCGGGTGCAGTTCCTCTTTTTTGAAGTCTTTGGGGCGTTTTGCCAGCTGGCCCCGCACCACATTCGGCGCATGGAACCGGAACCAGGCAACGATCCGGGGATCGAAGCTTTCGATGCAGTAATCGCCTTTATAGTTCTTCAGAAGCTTCAGCGTTTTTCGGCATAGCTCCCGATTCTTCTTTCCGGTCTTCAGTTCTACCAGCAGCGTGCTTCTGCCGTCGACACAATCAAGCACATCGGAAAACAGCGGTATGGTCTCATCCGTTCCGCACAGCGGGATCTTTTTGAGTTCGTCATAGGTCTTGGAATCCACCCGGCCCTTTACGCCACAGACACGCTTCAGCGTGTTGTCATGGAACACCACGACCTTGCCGTCTTTGGAAAGCTGAACGTCCAGTTCGATGCCGTATCCGGCTTCCGCCGCACGCCTGAATGCCGCCATAGAGTTTTCCGGAATGCTCTTGTCCTTCGTATGCAGTCCGCGATGGGCATAGTTTACGTTTTTAAACTTTGCCCTGTCTTTTTTCCTCGCCTGTCCCGGTGTAATCAGGAACGCTGCAAATCCGGCCAGAAGTGCGGCATTGCGGGTAATGTGGTATTCGCGGTTGATGTGGACGGCCTTCCTGCGGATCGTATTGATCCGGTTGACCCTCTGAATCTTTTTCGTCTCTTCGGTCAGAGCAGTCCTGGCCGCGTTCATGGCAGCCGAGAATTTCCCGGCATCCGCTGCTGCGGGTATTGGTTTTCCCGGTCGGGACAGCTTCTGTACTTCTTTTTTCAGTTTCTTGTTGATCTTTTTCAGCTGGGCATTTCTTTTATACGTCCGTTCCAGCTTTCGAAGATCCCTCTTCATGCTTTTCAAAGCGCTCACATCAATCACCTTCTCCTTTTTCCATCATAATCTTCTCCGCACTACAGTTCAACCTAAAAATCTCCTGCGTTTTCTAAAAAATCATATGGATTCTCCCTGTATCAATGGAGTACAATGGAACCATCATTATTAACAGGAGCTGATTCCTTTGAAGCTGAATTATAAGCGTACGATCTGTGTGGGTTTTGCCTTTTTCCTGATCTGCGCATTCTGGCAGGCCTATGATAATACGATCCCTCTGATTCTGACGAACAAATTCGGTATGAAGCAGACCTGGTCCGGATTCATTATGGCACTGGACAATATCCTTGCCCTGTTTCTGCTTCCTCTTTTCGGTTCGCTTTCGGACCGAAGCACAAGCCGTTTCGGGCGGAGGACGCCGTTTATCGTTGCCGGTACGCTGGTGGCGGTCGTCGCTTTCGTCGGCCTTTCCTTTGTGGATGCCGCCCAGCTGAAACATCTGTCCGAAGTCTCTGCCATCGATGACCCTGTCGCAATGCAGACCATTTACGCCGCTGAACAGGATCAGTCCCTGCTGACTCCGGAAGGTGATTCCTTCGTGCTTTCGGAGATGTATACGGCAGAGGAGTTTTCCGCGATCCAGAGCCAGATCACGGAGGGTGATTCCACTATCACGAATCCGGATTACACCAATTATGTCGTTCCTGCGCGGCAGGCCTACGCATGGCAGACGACCGCCGAATCTCCCAGTACGCTGATCTTCTTTATCATTCTTCTGCTGATCGTACTGGTGTCCATGGCAATCGCCCGGTCTCCCGCCGTGGCTCTGATGCCGGACGTGACCATCAAGCCGCTTCGTTCCAAGGCAAATGCCGTCATCAATCTTATGGGAAGTGCCGGCGGGATACTGGTGCTGATCCTTGGAATGGTCTTTGCCACCAGTGCGGTCCGAAACTCCCTGATGAGCTATGTGGGATACTTCTCCACCATCGCCCTGATCATGATCATTGCCCTGGCGATTTTTCTTCTCACCGTTCGGGAGCCGAAATTTGTCGCTGACATGCACAAGGAGAGCGAACGGTACGGGCTTCTGGAAGATGCCGATCCCGCGGAAGACCACGAGCACAAAAAGCTGGGTGCAAGCGAACGGACTTCCCTGCTTCTGATCCTGTCCTCCATCGTTCTGTGGTTCATGGGATACAATGCCATTACTTCCAAGTATTCTGTCTATGCCAGCAACATTCTTCATAAAGACTATAACTTTACACTGATTATTGCTCAGGCAGCCGCCATCATCTCATACCTGCCGGTAGGTATCATTGCTTCCAAAATCGGCAGGAAAAAGACCATTATTGCCGGTGTCATCATGCTGACGGCCGCGTTTACCGCCGGGATCTTCATGCGGGCGGACAGTCCGACGCTGATCATGAACTGCATCTTTGCCCTTGCCGGAATCGCCTGGGCAACCATCAACGTCAATTCCTTCCCCATGGTCGTTGAAATGTGCTCCGGCGGCGATGTGGGAAAATACACCGGATATTATTATTCTGCATCCATGGCCGCACAGGTGGTCACTCCGGTGTTTTCCGGCTATCTGATGGATAAGCTGGGAATGACCTCTCTGTTCCCGTACGCGGCGATCTTTACCGGCCTCGCATTCTTCACCATGCTCTTTGTCCGGCACGGTGATTCCAAACCGGAAGCAAAGCACGGGCTGGATGCTCTGGAAGATATGGATTCCGACTGATCAACATCAGTAAATAACGCAATACGCAGGACCGCATTAACAGTGATGCGCGTCCTGCGTATTTTCTTTATTTCAGCCGCTTGTCCAACGAGTCCCGGATAATATTTATGTGCTCGATGCGCTCATGCCGAAGCACGGTCTGATTGTACTGCTCTACGGCGGGCTCAGCGGATCGGTTCGGATCTTTCACATAAAGGTCTGCCGACAGCCGGTCCTGAACGAGGGACAGATTCGCTCGAACGATATTCGGATCAAGGGAACACAGCAGCTCCGATAATGCCGTTACATCGATGGTCTCGCCATTGGATCCCACCAGCGTTTTCTTCTTTCTCTCAAGGACGATCAGTTTGCCGGCGCGGATCTTTCCGATATCTCCCGTATGGAAGTAACCGTTCTCATCAAAGACCTCTTTTGTCAGCTCTTCATCCAGGTAACCCAGAAAAACATTCTCTCCCTTGACGATAATCTCCCCTGCGCCATGTTCATCCGGATGATAGATTCTGGCATCAATATTGGAAAAAATAGTTCCTGCGCTGTCCTCGTCCTGATCTCCCGGATAATCGATGGCAAAGGATGCCGCGGTCTCCGACATCCCGAATGCCTGGAGCAGAGGCAGCCCGCGATATGCTTCCCTCAGTTCTTTCGGGCAGGGGGCTCCGCTGCAGAAGAGGAAACGGATCCTTGATCCGAAAGCCTCCCCGATCCGAGAGCCGTACTGATCCAGCAGCTTCTGATACACCAGCGGCACGGCACAGAAGAACGTCGGCTGTGCTTCCAGCAGTTCCTCCGCGATCCTTGTCGTGGAGGATGCCAGGTAGATCTGATATCCGTCGATCAGAGAAAGGTAATAACAGTAGCAGCTGGCGTACACGTGATTCAGCGGAAGAAAAAGGTACACCCGGTCGGCAGTCGTGTACTGGACTCTTTTGGACAGTTCCGAATAGCCGAAAAAGATATTCCGAAGAGACAGCTGGACGCCTTTAGACGGTCCCGTTGTTCCGGAAGAAAACACGATCTTGCTGCATACATCCGGATCCCGGGACGGAAGGTCAAGCAGATGTTCGCTTTCCAGCAGAGCCGGTATTTCGTCAAAACAGAGGGTTCGGATATTCAGATCTTCGGAAATCTTGCGTACCGTTTCTTCCTTCTCCGGGGCATAGAGTATCGCCCTGGCATCGATTGCATCCGCAAGTTTTCGAATGCTTTCGCCCTTCATATGTTTGGCAACCACGACACTGATTCCTACAAATGCCGTGACCGCAAGATCCGCCACCATCAGCGCATAGGAGTTTTTCCCGTAAATGATAATCTTTTCGTCGGATAGTCCCAGGCGGAGCAGATGCTCCGCAAGGCGGTAGGTATCTTCGGTGAACTCTCCAAAGGTAGTTCCTTTAAACTCCCCCTGTTCTTTCTGGAAAATATACGGGTTGTTTTTCCACTTCTGATAGTCTTCTTTCAGCAGTTTATTGACATCCACGTTTCTGTTCCTTCTCTACAAGTTTTTTCAGCTTAAGGTAATTGATCTTCGTATGATGCTTGATGTCCTTGGGAATGGGGTCCAGACACACCACTTTAGCATCCAGGCGGCACTGATCCTGCAGGAATCGTCGTATCTCGTCCGGTTCAGTGCTGCACTTTTCGTAAAACAGGACTGTTTCCCCGTTCTGGTATACGATCGCGCATTTCGGGATCTCCGGAAACTGAAGGATCACCTGTTGTTCGATCTCATTGGCACAGAGCTGCCGGCTTTCCACCGGGACATAGAATCCGTGTTTTCCCCGGTACAGGAGTCGTCCGTCTTTCAGCATCCCCACATCGTGGGTATCATAGTATCCGTCCTGCAGAGAGATGTCCTCAAAGGATTTCGTAAGGAGCGCATCGCTCTTTACAAGAATGTGTCCGTCGTCATCGATCCGTACCGACACGCCGTCACACACTTTTCCCAGGGAACACACTCCGTCCTTTTTCAGATCCCGGATATATTCATCCAGCGTATTCATGGCGATGAGATTGCACTCGGTAGACCCGTAAATATAAATGATCCTGCAGTCGGGGTATTTTCCTTTTATGATCTCCGCCTCGTGAAGGTTCAGGATTGCTCCGCCAAAATACATCAGTTCCAGACTGGGATACATATTGGGCGTACGCAGACAGAAATCCGGAGAGGTCATGATCCTGGTGATCGGAAGATCCCGGAACATCTCCAGCTTGCGGATGATCTTCTCCGTGTTCTTTCTCCCCAGATTCACATTGGGAATTGCCGTAGTCATGCCCTGAATAAGGTTTGAGAAGATGTATATATAGGATGTTGTCAGAACGATGTCCTCATCCTTTTTTGCTTCATTGTTTCTGGTCGTCAGTTGAAGCTGTTCAAACAGATCGCCATGGGAGCGGAGAAACAGCTTCGGCGTCCCGGTGGATCCGGTGGTAACCGTAATCAGTCCCGCAGCACCTTCCCCGATCTCTTCCGGAACGTATTCCTCTTTCGGGATTTCGCGGTAGAGACTGTCAATGTTGATTACACTGCGGATCTGGCGGAATGCCGGGAACGCGTACCGCGCCAGTCTGGTGCGGTCAGAGACCAGGATGTGGTGCGGTCTGGTCTTTTGAAAGATCTGCTGCAGGCTTTCCTGTTTGGCATAGATATCCACATACATGACGGAAACTCCCATGCACAGTGTTGCCAGCATAAACAGGCACAGTGTATAGCCGGAGCTGGTAAAGGTAAGAATCCGGTCTCCGGGCTGTACTCCATGCTGACGCAGCAGAGAGACCATCGTCGCAACTTCTTTCCGCAGTTCCGCAAATGTGCGGCTTTCTCTCCGATTGTTCCGCACATAATACACCGCGGTCCGGTCACAGTTCGCTTCACATGATCTGTAGAACTCCTGTACGATCCTGCTCATTGTTTCTCCCCGATTTCATACACAACAAAATCCCGGTAAAAATAGGACTTTGTTGACAGTGTCTGCCGTTCCGACAGTTCTTTCAGATAACGGAATCCTGACTCCGGAAAATACCGGCGATTCTGCATGTTGTAGTAGGCAACGCGGGCACCGGGAGCGGCAAGTTCCCGGATCTTCTGAATGTTTTCCTCAAACTGTTCCTCGCTCATGTATTCAAAGATATCGGACAGATTGAAAAACCCGAATGTGCCGTCAAGGTCCTGAAGCGTGCCTCGCTTTACTTCAATGCGGTCCAGCCGGCTGCGGATCGTTTCGTGAAACTGTTCCTGCAGATAATACGGCAGCGCCTTTTCGGCAAACTGATTGGTCAGGACATAGGTCATGTAGGGATTGTTCCAGTTTGGAATCCTTCCCATGCCGGAATCTACGATCTTCTTAATATTGTCAGCGCTGTCCTCTTTGTCGTCCACATAATTGTAGAATGAACGGTCGCGTCCCAGCTTTCCCATCATACGGAAGCCGAAAAACACTTTGAAGATCGCCCTCATCCGCCGATTGTTGACCCAACGGTCATAGTATTTTTTCTGAGCATCGGTATCATGGAATGCGGCCAGTTTTGCCATTTTTCTTTTGGTGGTGAACAGCGGAACGACCCGGTTGCGGAAAATCTGGAAGTATCGCTCAAATTTTCCGATATGAACGATCCCCTTTTCGAAAAATTCAGGGTGCTCCCGGAAATACCGGAACGCTTCCGGCTCCATTACCGGCTCCAGCGACAGGAACAGGTCCCAGGACCGTTCCGTTCCGCCGATTCCCAGAAGTGCCAGAAGATCCTCGTGGCTGAGCCTTTCAAAACCCGCTTTTTTCAGATGAAAAAGATGGATCTGGGTCGGGTTGATGTCAAATGCGGTGATGGATTCCGGATCCCCCAGCAGAAGAGCCAGAGTATTGTCCCCTGCGGACAGGATGGACGTACCCCGCTGTCCCTGGATCTCCAGGGCCTTCAGCAGGTTTTCGGAATCCTCCCAGCAATTTGAATATCGTATAAAGTCAAACTTCGCTTCCATGTTGATGCCTCTCTATAATCTCAATGGTTCCGTTGACGCCGTCTACCCGCACCTTATCTCCGTCATGAACCTGCTCCGTCAGCCCCCGGACTCCCACAACAAGTGGAATGCCCATCTCTCGTGCGATCACCGCAGAATGGGACAGCACGCTTCCCCGTTCGATGATGATAGCTTCCGCCATGGGGAACAGAATGGTCCAGCCGGGATCGGTCCTCTTCGCCATCAGAATATGTCCCTGCAGGAACGGATCCTCGGGATCTTCAACATAGCAGACAGTGCCTTCGGTGATCTTTCCTCCGCCTGCCACGCCGCGGAGCACGCCTTCCTTCGGCGCCTTTTCCTGCTGGCTGTAGATCGGAAGCATATTCTCCCGGCGGAGATCTCCATAGAAGTACATCCGTTCAAAAGTCTCTTTCTTTTTGTTTTCGCGGTATTCTTCTTTTCTCGCATCAATACGCGGCCGGACATCTTCAGTCAGAGAACCCTGGACCATTTCCGTAATCTCGTTTTTTTCCAGATAGAAGATATCACGGTAATGATCAATGCGACCTTCCTGTTCAAAATTCCTTCCAATCCCAAGGAATATATTACGGACGATATCGTAGATATAGGTCCTTCTCAGACGGAGACGTTCCCGGTTTCGGATAAAGAACTTGGTGATCCGAATGAGCACCCGGACTTTCGGCCGCTCCAGCGGTCTGTAACACTGGTAGATCTGTTGTTCCCTGTCCTCCCCGATGGTGCTGTCCTGCCCGAGGCCCTTTGCCGGGTCCATCGCCAGATAGTTTTTGATCGTCTGGAACAGGAACGTCGGATCCTCCGTCATGGTGATCGTCTCTAATTTCAGCTCATCCATACTGCGGGCTCCGAACCGGCGGATATAATCCTTCAGTTTTCCAGCCAGCACGCTTCCGTCCTCCAGAGAAAACTCGTCATCCAGAATGCTCTGTTTCAGCTCCTCGTCCCTGCGGATCTCTTCCACGATCTCCAGCAAGTCCGTCGTCTGCTTTGCACTCTCCACATTCCCCTGGCGGCTGAGCACGCTGCTCAGGGCACCCTCATAGTCCGGGACGCCGTGCTGCTGCAGGCTGTCTGTCAGCTTTCCGTAGAACACCATCGCACCCATATCGTTTCCGATGGGCGTGGTAAACTCGTCCAGGATCTTCTCTTCCAGTTCTCCGTAGATTCCGAGAAGCTCCCGGCTGTTCTTGCCTTCGAATCTCTGATTCTGATAAGGTCCCGTGACTTCTTCGAACCGGCGGAGAAAAGCATCGCTGTCTTTCTTCATCCGGAGCATTTTCTTCAGAAACTGCCGGTGGATCTTTGCCTCCCTCTCGTTCGCCTGTTCCTCGGTCTCGATCAGCGGTACCTTGACCCCCATCATTTTTTCCATGTATCCTTTGTTTTTATCGTACCCGGGATACAGAGAAGTCATCCGATACCAGCTGTTCAGTTTGTAATAGACCTTGTTTTCAAAAAAGACCAGCATGTTGTTCAGATCGTCGTCCACCTCGCGAAGGACCTCTTCGCTGACCAGAAAGTTCCTAGCAGTCTGATGATAGATCTTCCCGTATACTTCCCTTGCAAAGGTGAAGGTCAGCGGGGTCGTCACACCGGAATAGCTCTCGATGATATTGGAATTGTCCAGAATCGTACGGGGCTTCCGAAGATCCAGATGGCTGTACGCAGCGATGGCGCGGCACTGCAGGAACCAGATCTCGTCGTCCTTGACGGCGAACTCCATGTCCTGCCCGACCTTCGGATCGTAGCTTTCCTCGATCCTTCTCGCCTGCCGGACAAGTGTCTGAATCACGGTTTCCGACAGTCCGCTTTCCCCGTCCCGGAGAATCTGTTCCTGCAGATCGACCACATAGTCCATGCTGTCTTTTTCTCCGGAAACCAGCTGTTCGCCCAGTCCTTCCACGATGCTGATCAGCATCTCATCGGGGTTGTTGGTATTGGGATTAATCGTGAACAGTACCCCTGCATAATCCGCATCCACCATCTCCTGAACGATCACTGCGGTGGCAATCTCCCGGTTGATCAGCCCATGCTGCTGCCGATACGCCATAATACGGGGAGAGAAACAGGACCGGTAACAGTCGCAAATCGCTTTTTCGATCTCTTCTTCCGTGCTGACATTGAGTGTGGACTCCATCATGCCCGCGAAGGACTGGTCTGCAGCGTCTTCGTCCACCGCGCTGGAACGCACGGCGACCTTCCCCGCTCCGGAAAGATTCTGTTTCATCACTTCCCGAAGCAGTTCTCTCTGTGTTTCGGAAAAACGGCACTGTTCCAGCAGTGTAAGTATTGCTTCTCTGGAGTCCTCCTGATAATGATCCAGAAGCTCCTCATATTTCGCACGCTGTTCGCCGAGAAATTCATAAAAGAAATCTGTTGTCAGACAGACCCACCGTGGTACGGAGATCTCCGGAACGGTATTCAGGTGCCCCAGATTATAGGCCTTTCCTCCTACCTTCCGACGGGAGATCTCTTCCCCGGTCCCCGTCCAGATCATGGAATTGTCTGAGCAAATACTGATTCTTGACATGCTTTGTCCGTTCCTTCCCGTTACCTTGCTTTTTCGTTTATTGTTTCTCGCATCTTTCTTTTCCCCGTCGGTGGATCTTATACGCATGAAAAGCGGCCGCGAGCACCAGACATACGATTACCGCGATCCATGTCCGTTGGTCCTGCCATCCGATATACATACTGAGATAATACAGGGTCAGCAGTGGCAGGAAAAGCAGTTTCAGCGGCTCTGCCCGGTTCATCCATACCAAATAGCCCAGCAGAAGAAGGCTGGCCAGTCCAGGGAGCCGGAAAATCACCAGATGCATGAGCAGAAAGATCACTGCAAGCCCAATGATCAGATTCCTCAGTTGCTGCCGGGAAAGCGGCTTTTCCTTCCGGTCCGTATCATAATCCTGATAGTCATCCGCCGCCCGCACCAGATAGAGCGTGCAAAGAGCAATGGGAAACATCTCCCAGCACAGACTCCATGTGATCAGCGCATACAGCCCCGTGAAAATGAGTGCCACGATACCGTAGACCCAGTAATTTAATACGTATTTTGTCATTTTCTTCTTCTCTTATAGATCTCCGCTTTTGCCAGAAGGATGGACGGACTGACTTTTGCGTAGCGACACAGTTCCCGCAGTTCCTCTTTTGGTTTTTCCATCATCTGTTCCTGCGCAAGCAGTTCAAGGGCTTCTTCCCGTGTCATCATTCCCATCCGGACCAGTACGCTGATCTCCGGCAGCCGGTGCGGCCGCCCCTCCGCGCACTGATAGATATACTTTGTGGCGTTGTGGATGGCGCAGTCATAATGATTGTAATCCTCCGGAGGCGTCCATCCCGTTTCCTCTTTCAGAAACCGGACGATCTCCTTTTCATCGTATCGATAATAGAGAAAATATGGAACGAACTCCCGGAACTCGATGCCGTCAACACCTTCAAACGCAATGCTTCGAATATCATTGAAGATCCCTTCATCTACCTTATCCCGGACACTCTCCAGCAGCGAGGAATAGCTCTCTGCGATGTCGATCTCGTGGATGCTTTTCAGACCCATATCTACAAATCTGGTAAAGACATCGTTGCCATATCGCCTCAGCATCTGCTCCGGAGATCTGCCGTGCACACACATTCCTGCGTCCACTTTTACGGCGTAGTTGATCATTGCGGCATAGCCGGTATAGGAGCACGCGATGCAGGGAACGAGGAAGTGTTTCATGGAGTAATGATACTGCCTCTGCTGCATGGCCCGGTCAAAAGTGATGTATTCATGATCGACCCCGTAATTTCGTACGGTCTTGTCGATATTCCTTTTTGCCTCTTCGGACAAAAAGCCGTTATCCAGAGTGAATGTACACACGTGCAGGCCGTGTTTCCGAACCAGTTCATGCAGGACAAACTCACTGTCTTTTCCACCGGAGATTCCCAGTGCGGCATCGTACCGGTGCTTTCCCCGCACCGCATCGACCCGTTCCTGAAACAGCTGATGTAGCATATTCTCATCCGCCAGTTTTTCCTTTATCTCATCAAAGTTATGGCAGAAGTTGCACACACCCGAGGAGTCAAAGGAGATCCCGCGGACGGTCTCATCATTCAGGCATCTGTTGCATCTCATTTCGTAAGCTCCTTTACAAATACTGCGTACCGTTTTTCCTGATCCTCCACGGTGCTGTCATATCGTTTGAATGTGCTTCGCTGCTCGCACTGGAAATGGTATACCGTCTGGTCATAGCCCAGTTCTCGGACAAATTTTGTTCCGAAATACAGAAGCGCGACATACAGCTTCTGCTTCTGAAACTCCTTCCGCACTCCCACAGTCTTGGAGATGTACTGGGTCTCATCATAGGGGTTGGCGTAGCTCATCACGTATCCCGCAGCTTTTCCGTCTTTATACGCCACGAACACATGGATCTCCGGAATCTTCTTCGTCCATTCCAGATAGATCTCCTGGAACACCTCAAAGGGGATTTCCGAATACAGGAGACTTCCCTGAAAGGCATCGATGGAGACATCAAAAAGATCTTTTACGATCTGATAGGATTCTTCTCCCCGATACAGTTTGAATTCAAAGCCTTCCTCCTGTTTTTTGCGGAAGATCTCTTCACCGGATTCAAACAGCACATTGTTTGTGTTGATGTGCGCGCTTCGATAGGTATACAGTTCGCGGTATCCCATCTGCCGGATAAAGTCGACATAGTACGGGGGATTCTCACAGTCGGGGTAGTACTTCTGGTCATACTGGCTGATGGCCCAGCGGTAGCTCATCCATGTCGTATAATTTACCGGTCCGATCAGATGTTTCTGTCCCAGTTCCCGGGCCCTCTCTTCCACCTGATGCATCAGAGCTGATACCTCATCAAGATCCTCGGAAAACTCAGCAAAACCGAACATGCAGGGGTAGTCGTCCAGTTTATTGTTGATGATCAGGTAACAGGAGGATTTTCCGTTTTCAAAATACTCCTTGTAGTCTGCAAGCTGCAAAATTGCCAGTTCCTTGTTCATGATAATCCTCCTTCGCTTTTCTTCTGCTGAAACAGATCCAGAAGGCGATTTGTGTTGATGAGAAGCTGTTCAATAAAATCTATTTCGATGGACTCGGAGACAATCCTCAGAAGGCTCAGCCGATTCACGACAAACTCTCTGACGCAGAAAAGCAGTCTCTCATGATACTCCGCTTCGCTCAGATCATACGGAGACGACTCCTGAAGCCGGCAGTAATACCGATGGAGGATCTCCCGGATCTCTTCATCCGTTGCTGTCCCACACTCATATATGAGCAGTTCCGCAACATCGTGCTCCGGAATCTGGTAGCAGGCCAGCTCAAAATCGTAAAACAGTACCTCTTCTCCCAGGACGAAAAAGTTTCGAGCCGAAAAGTCGTTATGGGTAAAGGTTTTAAACGCACTGTAGCGCGCCTCTTCTTCATGAATCCTTTCAATAAAGGAATGAAGTTCCCGGACCCGCTCCGCTCCATAGGCACGATGGTTCTCTTCCTCCCGAAGGTCAAACATCATGCGAAGACACGGCCTTGCCTTGTCATAGTCTCTGCTGGTATACCGGTTCAGCTGGAGTTCTGCAGCTTCCGCTTCCCGTCCCATATAGCGGACATGGAACGGAAGAATATGCTCCAGCACTTCCCAAAGATCCGCTGCGGCCGGTTTCCGTACTTCCCAGTCGTAGTATTTAAACAGCAGATTTCTCGTATGGCTCCGACGGTCGGTGAAGCATCCGCAATAATCGATCATGTCTTTTTTCAGAGAAGGATCGATTCCCCGGTATAGGATATCCTCCCTGAGATAGCTTTTGTCATAACCCAGCACTTTCTTGTGCAGAGCCATTTCTTTCATCAGACGGAAGTCTTTTCCGCTGACAAGATTGATGCCGTTTTTTATGACGTTGTTGGACTTGATCTTCATCAGAAGTTCTGAAGAGCTTCCGTCTTCAAACGTCACCTCGATGCGGTAGATCCCGCACCGCTTTAATGCGACCAGATTGTTGATGCTGGAGATCCCCTCCAGCTCTCTTTTTTCCATGCGAAGGATCTTTTTCCCAATGATCCGTTCAATTTGTTTCTCTTCCCTCATGTGTATCTCCTATGCGAGGTTTTTCTTTATATTATTAATAGACGCAATAATACCCCATTTTTTCCTTTTTACCAAATAATTTCAGGGGATACAAGCATTTCCCGGTCTGTATGTCAAAAAACCACAGACAACCATTATTGCTGTCTGTGGTTTGAGCGTGTTTTTATCACCGAATGTTCATCGGAGTAATGGCGAGATACTCTTCCAGCGGAGCATCATTCATAGCCAGCTCAATAATATTGCGGCCGATGGGATTGAGGCCGTTGGTATTGAACGGTGCAATCTGCTCTTTGATGAAGTCCGTCAGAATCTTCGCACCGGCATCATAGCCGTCAAAGCCAACTTTGGACTGAAGCTCCGGACGAAGGAAGGTCCTTCGGATGTGCTGTCCGTCGATCTTCATATCGGCCAGGGAATAGCCGAACAGCGGGCAGCGAGCTTCCACCAGATCCTTCATTCGGACATTTCCCGTTCTTCTTGCAAGATATTCTCTAACCAGCCACTCACCGGCAAAGCCGATATGATAGGCACCGATATACTGGTTGGGGATCAGCACGTTCAGCGTCGCCTGCGTGTTCATCATCTGATGCAGAAGCAGATTGGCCTGTGTGATCTTCTGCCCGGTGGCAAACGGCCAGTAGGATCCCACGCCCTCGGCCTTCAGCCCGCTTCCCGCGTTGGAATCGGCAATGGAGGGATTCTTAAAACCGCGGGGACATACCAGTCTCCAGAGCCATGCCAGAGAAATGGGAACGAACTGAACCATTCCCATGATTCCGTAATTGGGATTTTCCACCGTGGAAGGCGGCATCCGGACACCGAAGGAACGGATATTGACTTCCACCGGCTCATTACCGGGGATGATATTGTCGATCATCTCACGGGGAATGATCACACGGGGATTTGAACAGGGCTTTCCGGTAGACTCCTTTACATGCTCCCAGATAAGGCACGTTGCTCCGGGGACGCCGTCCATGTTGAAGAACTCCAGGGGTTCCGGCGGGTGAATGCTGATCCGCTCATACATGGGGCTGTTTCCGTAGTAATTGTCTCCGTCCATGCGCAAAAACCATCCGTCTTCTGCGTCTGCGATGACCAGATGCCCGGATCCGTTCTGCATGTCTTTATGTGCAAGGACCATATCATCCGCAATGGGATGGATCTTACAGGTCTCACTGATGGTCAGGTAATGTTTTTCTCCGCTGACAGTATGTGTTCCCACCAGGATCTGTCCGTTCTCTTCCTTATGGATCTCTTCCAGCATCTCGCTTTTTCCGCCGCCGGACGCCCCTTCATGCATGAAAACGACTTCGTTCTCATAGGGGGTCTCCAGCATTGCTGCAGAGGCGTGGTTGGTGATCCATCCTTCGTGCTCGCCGATATCCAGAAGCACGGAGAACACACCCTTCTTCGCAGAAGGGCCGGGATACAGGTTATAGGCGAACACCTCGTGCAGATCTTCGCTGCGCTGATGCACTACGACCTGTTTGCCTTCGAAGTGAGTGATACGGAAGGGCGGTGCCACATAGATGATGGCGCGGGGTTTATAATTTTCGCTGATATCATGAATGCCCACAAATCCCTGCATATTGGCAAGAGACAGTGCAAAGAATGCCGCGTTGGACGGACATACCATCAACGAATCATATCCGTAATATTTTCCACCTGCACGGAACGGAAGCAGAATGACACTCTGATCCTTAAACCAGTCCATGGTCTCTTTTCTCAGCTTGGAAAAATCATATCCGAAACGGTCTTTAAAATACGGCTTGTCCGTCGGCAGATCATCGCCGATGCACATGCAGTCGGGATCCCGGCGCCGCATATAGTCTTCCATGAAGTTGACAACGGGACCGTTCTTGCATCTTACGACCTCCGCTTCTTTAAAAACACCTTTTCCGGGAATAGTGTATGTAACATCGAACCGGGAGCTGTGTGTGGGTCCGAAGCACAGTTCCTGCAGCTGTTCTTTGGTTTCCGGATAGCATCGCCACTGGCAGTTTGTCACCGCATCGGTCAGATCCTCCGGCAGAACAAATCGATTGAAATAAGAGTCTATTAACACCGTTTTCACCTTTTCTTTGTGAGATACTGTCGATTTTACCATCGTTTTTGTTCAAGTTCAACGAGTAGTTTGACCGAATTCTGTGACATTCGTCCACATCGTCTTTGTAGCTATTATCCCAGTTTTCTCTTCCTCGCCCTGATTCCGCCTGCTTTTCACAAAAAGGGATCATTTACCTGTGGACGGCTCCGACCTGACGGTATATGTCCCGGCGGTCTCTCATGTCGCTGCGGGAAGACCCTTCCGCAAGACGTCTTCCCGCAGCTGCATGAAAAGAAAAACTGCTTCTGCATCTTTAACCGATACAGAAGCAGCTGCGATTCATGTTGTTCAGATCTTCAGGACCTGGCAGGAGCCGGCACCAAACCGTGCTTCCATGCCTTTTTTGTACTCTTCGAAATACTCGTTGGGCATCAGCGCCTGAACACATCCGGCAAACCCGCCGCCGTGGACACGCCATGCGCCCTTTCCTTCCAGCAGTTTCGCGCTCAGTTCCAGCCCTTCTTCCAGTTTGGTGTCTCCGGTGGCGCTGGTCACGATATTGTTCAGATACTGCTCCGAGGATCTGCCGGACTCATTCATGAGCTTCATATACGTCTCCGCATCCTTCCGGATAAGGGCGTCCCGCATTTTCGGAACACGCTCGTTCTCATCGAAGAAGTGCTTTGCCCGGCGGACCGGACGGTAGGACACATCCCATTCACGGGAGCGGAACTCTGCCGGATCGACCTCGGAAAGCAGGCCTTTGTCAAACAGACTTGCGATATAGGTCATGTCGGAGGGGATCATCGCATAAGACGTTTCCAGGCCGGCGTGACTGCCGCCCGTGTTGGTCAGGCACAGCGTCAGGCCCATCTCATCAAATCGAGTCTCAATGGGGAGAATCTCGTCCGTTGCAAAATCCACATATACACAGGATCCCAGTGAGCTTGCCAGCTGATCCATCAGTCCGCATGGCTTTCCGAAGTGCTGGTTTTCCGCCTGCTGTGCCAGCCGCGCGATCACGATGGGTTCCAGTTTTCCGTCATTGTAGTAGGTGTTGAAAATCTTTCCCATCAGCACCGCAAATGCCGCGGAGGAAGACAATCCCGATCCCGCCGGCAGATTGCTGGTCACAACGGCATCAAAACCGCCGATATCCAGACACAGGTCCTGCATTGCTGCAGCAACTCCGCGGACCAGTGCTCTTGTGGTGCCGAATTCCTCCGGCTTGACTTCCAGATATCTCAGCCGGATCTCGTCTTCTCCAAATCCTTCGGAACGGATCCGAATGACATTGTCATTGTTCTTTGTGCAGTGGGCGGTAAGGCCGGTGTCCACTGCCGCGGCGATTACTCTGCCCTTCTGATGGTCGGTATGGTTTCCTGCCAGCTCTGTGCGGCCGGGAGCAAAGAAAACATCACTCATTTCTTGCCCTTTTTTCCTTTCCTTATACGCTAGAATCTCTCAGTTTCCAACTTGCCTTTATTCTCTCTGAACAAATCATATTACTGCCATAAAATAATGTCAATGAACGGTATTTTACAAATCTTTCTTTCTTTTTAAAGTCTTTTTTTGCAATCTGTCAGCGGTCTGTATGAGTGTCTTCATATTATCTCATTTTTGTCAATGTTTCCCCTCCGTTTTCGTTGCTTTGCATTCCGGCAAAGGATATAATTGATACCATCAAACCTCAAGGAGGCATCCTGATGGATAAAACAAGTAATATTAATTTATCAATGCTGTTTGATTTTTATGAGCTCACCATGGGAAACGGCTATTTCCAGAACAACATGGGAAATGAGATCTCTTATTTTGACGTGTTCTACCGTTCCGTCCCCGACAAGGGCGGCTTCGCCATCGCCGCAGGTCTGGAACAGGTAATCGATTACATAAAGGATCTTCACTTTGAAGAAGAAGACATTGAATATCTTCGCGGCAGGAATCTCTTCTCCGAAGGATTTCTGGAGTATCTGGCCAATTTCAAATTCACCGGAGATATCTGGGCCGTTCCCGAAGGAACTCCCATTTTCCCCATGGAGCCGTTTATGACGGTAAAGGCTCCCACGATCCAGGCGCAGCTGATCGAGACCTATGTCCTGCTCGCCCTGAACCACCAGAGCCTCATCGCCACGAAAGCCAGCCGTATCGTCCGTGCTGCCAAGGGACGTGCCGTAATGGAATTTGGATCCCGTCGTGCACAGGGCATTACCGCCGCCGTGACCGGAGCCCGTGCCGCATACATTGGCGGATGCATCGGCACCGCCTGTGCCGTCTCGGATGAGATCTACGGCGTTCCCGCGCTGGGGACCATGGCGCATTCCTGGGTCCAGATGTTTGACTCCGAATACGAGGCTTTCGTTGCCTACTGCA
>Ga0326513_10001609_pt1 | contig 17324 bp, 7 predicted proteins | sample 2_2465_0518_D_FD_203654 | JGI IMG/M metagenome (GOLD analysis project Ga0326513, IMG submission 203654) | Bovine rumen microbial communities from UC Davis, California, United States - 2_2465_0518 | ecosystem: Host-associated > Mammals > Digestive system > Stomach > Rumen | place: USA: California... | reverse complement strand
ATCTCTAGTGAATCTTATAATCGGATTTTGACTTTCGCTTTTAATTGCCATGTTATTAATTTTCTATCCAATTAAGTGTTAAATCATTTGGTTGAACATAACCAGTGTTGTCCACTGCTAAGTATTTATTTGCATTTTCTATGCCTTGTAGCTTATCTACTTTACCCTCAAGAAGATCCTCTATTTGTTCCTTATTAAAATATTGATTTAATACTGCTACAATTTTTTCATCAAAAACAGCTTCTGCAATATCTCTGACATCTGAGGGATCAATACTAGGGGTAGATCCACCACCTCCATCCCAGTTATACGCGTCTAAATAAAATGTTCTACCTGTTGAAATATCCTCATAAGCTCTAGGGCCATCAGAGATTATTGTAAATACTCTTTCACCGTTACTGTTTAACGTTACATATTTAGCTTTACCGGATTCTTGATCTAGGTATATATATTTCTCTTTTCCAGTCGGGAATTTAGCCACGTCAACCTCACTCATTGTTTTAGCTACACCCCAGATAATCGTTTTATTGAAGGGTGTAATTATTTGGTAACAATCACTGCCTACCCCATATTTTATACCTAGAGCTAGCATGTTATCGACGTTGGTTTTTAACTCATCAGTATAGTAGCGCACCATTACTAACTGTCCTGGAACATGAGTGTACATGTCAAGGATTCTTATAGCAACTAAACTGCTCTCTTCTACTTCACCATCCCTCGAAATTCGAATTATTGATCTACTTGTTTTTATATTTGTTGCCATTTCGTAAAATATAAATTTATTGTTAACTATTTAAAATAAAAAAGAGGAGATCGACAATAATCTCCTCTTTTAGACGTATCAATTTTTCAATAAGTAATACACTTCTAGCTTACACTTAAATGGATATTTAAATAACCTATTTCTATATTCCATATTAATTGTATTTCTCAATAGATAATTACCATTTGTAGTAGTTACATACCTCAATAGCCAGTAATGTCTTAGATCCTCTTCTGGTATTCTATATGTTCTGCTTCCAATGACAATATCACTAGGTGAGATACTGAAATCTACATCTTTCAATACACCTTGAAGGATTGGCTGGTATTCACCTGACTGATCCTCTTCCGGTTTTAATTCTAATGTGTTTGAAATTTGTACATTTTCAACCTTCTCTTGTATTAATTGTCCTTGTTGATCATATACAGAAACTATGATATAAGATAATGGAATTTTTGAGAATACGCCACTACTTAACTCAGTTACATGTACAAGATTCATAAATACAGAATCCTCATAAAATACAATAGTCGGGTTTCTATCCTCCTTGTATTTCGTATTTGTATATCCATCAGGTCTCTTACTTAAATTGCTATTATATACTACATTTTCATTCCACTCTGTTTCCCCAGTTGTTGTTTCTGTAGGATGAATAGTAGAATCCTCAGCAGCACATTTACAGAATTTAACTAAGAAATAACCTCTCTTAGACGTAAATAGTTTATTCAAGTTAGGATTATCAACCATACTAAATAACGTAGAAGTTTGTGTATTCTGTTGAACCACTTGTACTATATTCGGTAGTGCTGTTACATTTATTAGCTTGAATGTTTTATATACTGAATCAAACTTTATAGAATCAACATCACTCGTATAGAATAAATCACCCTTACTACTGCTTACTACAAATACTTCATAAAATACTGGAACACCCATAATAGTAATACGGAATTTATCATAGATTTTATCCTTCTTTTCTTTTAAGGTTAGTTTAGTACTATCTACGATATCATTCAACATATTGGTTCTTATATACAGAGTTCCATTATTTTTATCTTTATTTTCTGTATCAATTCCTTTATAAACCAAAGTACCATCTGCAATATACTCTAATTCACCGGTTAAAGGATGATTAGGTACATCAAGATCATAAGATAGTTGTAAAGAATCTACTACAGCTTTTTGTGTAATTACTACAGATAAGGCGGTTGTATTCGAATCCTTTAAACACGTGAATTTTAATGTACAAGTTTTATCAAATTTAGTCTTATTTCTGTAAAGATCTAATGAATAATTATTACCATCTTTTGTCATAGATTTGATAATATTACCCCTATCATCCTCCTTAACTACCTTTAAACCATTCTCCTCTATATTTCCTGTTAATAGATTTTTAACATAGGATACAAAGGATAGTTCAGTTGTAGTATCTGATATTGGGTTGAAATAAAGGGTATTCTCATTCTCAATATATTCATAGGTATATCCATTACAGCTGAAATAAATACTATAATTCAATCCACTTATAGAAAGTTGATATGAAGGATATTTATAATCACTTTCGAGATTATTATTCGATACAAACCTAGTATAATAATTATTTCCAAATTCATAAGTAATTTTACCTAAGCTACTTGGAGGATTGTTTATTATATTATGGTTTGGATATCTATCCTCTACCTCAAACTTTAATTCACGCTTTTCATATCCTATATAGCTAGACCAATATTCATCATTAGGTTCTCCGTTTTTATATACTAACTCAGCTCTAATACCTGCTGGAAGTACTGTTCTATTTATTGAAACCGTATATCCATTTGTTACAGATATATCCTTTCTTAATTCTCCCCCAGATGAATCAAATGAGAAATTAGGTACAGTAACTTTTAATGAGGGGTTCTTTAAGGAAACGAGAATTTCCTTCTCCTCTCCACCTAAAAAGTTCTCCGTATTAATATCCTCACTAGAAATTCCTTCTGGAATTGGTAAGAATAAGCTTTGAGTTAAACCAGTCGAATATTTATATCTAAACAACCTTAACTCTCTATTTGGAAAGTTAGAATTAGATACATTAGCAAAGGTAATAGTTTTTCCCGTATCTACAATCCTTCTATTCCATTCGTTATTATAGGTTACGGTATAAAGTTTGGTTGAGACTCCTGCTCTTGGTTCTATAGTAACAGCATAATCTACGTAATAATTATCCGATCTAGCACTATCTATTATACGATCTATGTGATATAGTAATTGAACATCCTCACTAAGACCTTTAGAAACCCCGTACATCATCTTAGTACTAGGTCTATTATTTAAGTTCACTCCATCGAACTTAAAGCAAACACCCAAATTCTCTGTATCCAATTCATTTATATCAGGAACTATGCTACTCGGATCTGACCACAACTTGAAATAAACTTCTTCGGCTGGTAATAAATCACCAAAGGAATCGGTCATTTGCGGTAGTATATCATTTCCAGCATAAACATAATAATCTGAATTACCTACTTGATAATAAAGGCTACTAAAGTATAATGGGCTGTTAAGATCTATAATTTGGCCTTCTTGTAAGAAGAAGTTAGTATTTGGAATTTCACGGTTAGCTATTAATACTAATCTAGTGGCTGAACCTGGCTCTCTACCTTGAAGAGCTGATTTATACCAAATAAATCTAGATTTATCATTTCCAGACTCATCATATCTCTTAAACCTAACTATATAATTCGAACCTGCACCTAATTTTCTTGGATAACCAATACCGTTATCTGAATATAAAGAGCTATCTGTTAAATTCTCTATTACACTACCTGTTTTATAGAAGTTTATAGCATGAACATCTGTTTTATCTAGTTCTGTTATAGTAGATGGGGTTATAGAAGTTGAATCTTTACACAATGGATCACTATAAACCGTACCTAACCCACTGAATAAATAGGGGTTTCTTGTATAAAATGTCTGATAACCTACTGCATCTCTATAAACCAAATACGTATAGCCTCTTACTAAAACTGATCTTGTCTCTAGTTCTCCTGTATCAACAAGATTTCCAGCTGAACCTTTCCCATCCCTTATTGAGTTTTTATTTGGCAATACACCAGCAAATCTAAATACTTTATCACCATTTTCATCTCGCATAAAGAAATACGTATTTCCTAAAAAGTATTGGAAAGGATCAGTATATCCCATATCAAGGTAATTGGTGTAGGTATATTCTGGGTTATCGGTAGATTTACTAATTGCTTCATCCATTCTATAACTATATACAATCCCAAAATATACTGAGTAATTTTTTCCTCCTTCTGGAATTATTGTATTTAGTTTATAAAGCCCGAAGTATGAAGTAAGTGCCGTCGCAGATGATACTTGTTTGTAATAATAGTAATGACCCCCATGACCGTCATCTCTGCTGAAGAATTTAGTTAGAAGTCTGTAGGTACTACCTTCTCTAAATACAAATTCATTGCCAGTATTTATGTTGGCTGGTGCAGATACAATGGAGTATTCATAAGTATCACTTTGTGTGTATTTATATGAGTTATAGTAATAACCATCATTAAGTGGCTTAAAATAAATACCATCACTACTAACCCATTGAGAATCATAATTTTTTATTTCTTTCGCTCTTATTGGTAATTTCCTATAAGTAAGCGAATTTCCATCTAAATACGGAAATTCAAGTAAGTAACCATTCTCATATGTGAAACAATGATCTTTAAAATTATATTTAGAGAGTGTAATAGTACTTCCTGTACCTCCTGATACTATTGTTTTCTCTTCGCCTGTGCTACTATGTACTACTACACTGAGTTTACTTAATGTACCCCCATCGAGATTGTTAGGGATATTTGCAGTTACATAAAAAGTATATCCCCTAGTTTCCCAACTTACTGGTGTATAACTACTAGACGGACGATTAATTATATTCGTTGCCGTCACAGAATCATCATAGTAAAGATCTGTTCTTGTATTGGAGCTTATTGAGTATTTTTCGTAAGATTTAACTGCCCTTACAAGTATCCCGGCCAATTTAGCATGTTTCTTATCTCCAGATATACAATACTTTATTGGCAAAAACATACAATCCGGAAATTGAGCAAGTGCTCCACCGGGGGCACCTGCTGCAGGGAACAGTAGAAGGGATGAACCTGAACCTCCACTTAGACTACCATACAGGTTAAAATAATTTTTATTATCATCTAATTTTACTATTATTAACTTTTTATTTTTATCATCACCTGTTATCGTGGTGCCTAAGCTTAGTCGTACATTTAGCATTTCAGACTTTGTAGTATCTTCCCATTTGATCTCAGCTATACTATGCATTCCTCTCTTGTCCCCTACGATATTGCCATAAGATTGATAGACTTTCCAGGTTGTTCCCTCGCCCCAATCCGTCGGTGGTTTTATATTATTATCGTTAACTTCATCAAATGTAAACCTATCCTTCGCAGGTATTATATTCCCCCCTACAATATTTCCACTAGTCCTTGAATTTTCATCATACCATCCTCTAATCCTATTATCTATCCCTGTTAAATAAACACGATCTACGCTATCGCTCTGTGGAACATTCAAAAAGACTTCATATTGGATAGCTTTGCCGCTTTCCATATCGTTGTTGTTTACTAATTCAAAGTATCTGAGATTACCACTACCATCCTTTGGCCAGCTAAACAAGTAATTTGTATTTTCATTTCCATAATATAATGTTCGGCCTTCTCCTTTCAGTTCATCTGTATTCAAGTAGAGGCCTGAAGTTTTCTCTACATACGGACGGTCACTAGTATAATATAAAACATTACTAGAGTTATTAACTGCACTGTGATATAAGCTACCTATCCTTCCGGCAGCACTACCATTATCCTCGGGTCTCAAGAAGTAGAGTGAGTTTCCTAAAGCTACACTTGGAATTCCTCTTATTAATTCACTTTGCTTATCTGGGTTATATGTAGCTGTACTAAATGAAAAGCTTCTATCTGTACTATCTATTCTTACATTAGCACTAAATTTTTTCAAATCAAAATTTAATGTCTTATCACCAATAATAGTTCTACCATTATGGTTAACTGTTACATTATACCAGTTCTTATACTCTTCCATGTCAGGTAATCCATCTCTATTATATTCAATGCTACTTTCATTTGTAACATCTATTAATAAAGATTGACCGTTATCAACAGATTTTGCCATATAAACCTTCTCATTACCATTTTTTATGTCAACTTTATACTCACCACTTAAGTGAGCTACTGTTGCTGTAGAAGTTTGTTTATCCTGGTCAAATTTATCTGTATTTCTAACTTGAATATTACCTTGATCACCGGAACCTATTTTATATGTAAAATAATCTTCTCCAGGAGTACCATTAGAGCTTGTAAATATATTATCACCATTATTATATCCAGATTCATCATACCAATTAAAATAATAGGTTTGATTATCTAGTTTAAATTTATTATGAGGGATTATTATCGGTTCTTTTGTAGTATCTAGTGTGAATTTTATAGTTCTATTCTTTTCTGTTGAGAATAAATAACCAGATAAATATTCACTTATACTACGATCAACGGGCTTTCTTATAACGATTGAATTATCTGCCCATCCATCCACTTCACCAACAACACGTAGGAAGTTAGAATTATTTAATACATCTAGATTTGCATCATGAAGGTAAACTAGTTGCTTCAATCGGTTACTATCACTAGGATATTTTTCTGCAATGACATAAAAATCCTCCATTTCTCCTGTATATTTTTCAACAAGAGACCTAGAAACGCTAGCAGATACTAAATTATTATCCCCGTCATATTGATTTTTATTCTCATCTCCATTAGCCTCTTTATAACCAACCCATGCTACAGTAATTTCATGATCTCCATCTAAAACAGAGGGAATATATGCTTTTGTTTCATCTAGGTTAGTATATATTAAAGTAGCGGCTGAGGCACCTGGAGTTTCTTTCAACCCTTTTAATTCCTCGTTTGAAGATATTATTAGCTCATTAGATAACCTCTGTGACCATATACGTAATTTAACAGCATCAAATGTATCTCCGTCATTATAGCAGAAAGGTTTTATTGTTACTGTTACGTCTTGAGAATCAGCTGGATAATTGGACATAGAGCTTTTTGGTAAGAGATTATAATATTTTATTACGTGATATTTATACTCATAATCCCCACTCTCTTCATTTATACCAAATACAATTCCAGAATCTAACCTGAAATCTTGCATTTTATTCTTTATATCCAGGTCTATACTAGTGCTACTTGTATAATGACATTCAAAAGCAGCTTCTTCATTGGAATACGGCACAAAAAGATCTCCTAATGTAGCTTTGGATTTATCAGGGGTATTGTTATTATAATTCAATGAGTCTAACTCTGGATTAACCCAATTTCCTCTCTCATTTCTATAACCCGATAATTTCTTCTGAACAAATCCTATGCCTTTTCCTAATCCAGGTTCCTCATTAAATATAAATTCCTGGAATTGAATATTATAGGTGGATTTATCTAGGGCTTTTTCTATTAATTTTATACAAGTAGGTATATTATTATAATCATTAACCAGTAATTCCTCCGTATCAAATGAACCAGGGGCAGTATAATGAAAAGTTATAGTAGCATCCTTAGATTTTTTATCCCTCTTACCTACTTCTTTTATTACGATATAGATGTAGTCAGTTTCCTCTGTTTCGCTGAGGTAGTTAATATTCAATTCACTAACCTCCCTGTTTGTAGAGGGATCCCAGAAGAGGTATATATCCTCATCACTATATTCATCCTTTTCGTAATTAATCCTAGCTGTTAAACTAGCATTATAACTTATTTTAACCTTCTGAACTCGTATAGGATTTGTATTTAGATTTAATACAGTTTCACTACCTGTTTCATTTAGTATTGCGTCTTCTATTTTTACGTAAGGTCTGATTCCTTCTTTCTTTATAGGAAGTCTAGTAACGCTATGAGTTAAATAAGTTTCCCAGCTATTTTCTAATGTAGATAAATCGCTATTAAATTCATCCTTAGTTAATTTAATCAACGTTAATGAATCCGGTAATTTATAAGTACCTAAGAATTTATCATACTCATATTCCAGCTTAAACGTATTATGCCCAGGTTCACCAACAGAAGTAACCCCCTTGAAATAATCAGTTACGTTATCTATGTATTCACCCTCTCCTTCTGTTAATATTTTATCAGACGGAGAGATAATAGATAATTCCACTGGAGATGATAGAACTTTCCAATAAAACGGAATATTACCTAGCTCTTTATCTTCCTGATTATCATATTCTTCTGTTATAATTAATTCTTTCTCAGTCTCATCGTTTCTATAAACAAGACCTACTCCTGAATCTATTTTAGCCAGGTTAAAGGAAGAAGTTGAAGCTCTATTAAAATCTACAACAACTATTCTATTTTGCAAACAACCCTCAGCACAATAGAATCGTTCAAAATACATATCAACTGTTGTATCCAAGTCTACGTTGAGCTTTATTAGGCTTAATTCAGAGCTTAATACACCATCGCCATCTGGGTCACAGTATGGTAGCCAATGTTCCTCATCTGTATTATTTTTCAAGGAGAGAATTTCTACGTAAATTTCAAAAACATCTTCTAAGTCTTCTAATTTATTTATAGTGAAAGAGAAATTAAATAGCTTCTTTAATTCTGTTTCAAAATAATCATTCTCGAATTTAAAGGATATTTTAGATCTAACCTTCTCTAGGTCATTACTTTCCCAATATTCTGAGAATATAGCTGATTTAATTCTTAATGTAAATGTTTTTCTTTCTCCCTTTTTACCACTAAACAAATACATAGCGGTATCATCTTTGGGATAGAAATAATCAGTATCTCTATAAATTACATTAAAATAACCGTAATAACCGCCTTGTATTAATCTTAATCTATTTGATTTTATAGTTTGAATATTCCCCTCTAAATCAGTGTAATTAAGTTTTAGTTGGAATATACCATACGGGTTTTCTAGGGGATCCTCTGCATCTATTTCTTCTGGAGTATAGTAGTTAATATTGTATAGTAAATTATCTACATCACATACAAAACCATTTCCTTTTTGTACATTTTCTATAACTACTCCATCTATTCCTGTTATTTCGTCTGATCCATTATATAAAAATACAGGACCATTTTCACTCATATAATACAGATCATATTCAATAGAGCCGGTTAATTTAACTACTCTATAAACGCCTTTTTCTGATTCAAACGTAAGTATATCCCCATAAGAAATTTCCCTAGGAAGGTTATATTTGGTTTTTATTTCATCAGATATGTTTATGTAATTCGTTTCGTCAAATACACCTAATTTAAAAGTATCTTCTTTATATATTTTTCTGTATTTAACTACCGAAATATCTTTTCCACAATTATCAAGGCCAGTTGCAGTGTGGTTATTTTTTGTAATTATTTTATTAGTTAGTTTAGAAGAGATATACCTATAATAACTATCTTTTGATACTATTACGTTTTTATCTCCATCTTCGCTCTCTAATCTAAACAAATTTTCACCAACCGTTAATCCAGACCCTTCTAGAAATTTTGTATCGCTGTTATATTCTGGTACTTCTGAAATAATATTTGAAACTATTTCAGGCACAGGTAAAGTTACATCAACAAAATTTCTATTTTGATTTAATTTAATTTCACTTAGATCATTCTCTATAAGAACAAAAGCGATATTCTCTTTTTCACTCTTTTGATCAAATAAAGAATAATGAATATAAATTATGTTATAGCCACTTATCAATTCTCCTTCCTTGAAGAGGAAAGAAAGTCTCAATAACAATTTTTTAGGCTCTAATATTAAGTCTAGGTCATAAATAGGATTTTTCTTTTTTCGAAAATCACTATCTAAATTACTCATACTCACATTTTTCCCTAAAGAGAAATGTTTTAGTATAATATTATTTTCTTTTAATAATTCATCTAAGAATGATTTATAGAATATTGCTTTCATTTCTTATAAATAATTTATTTTTCCGTCTTCAATATAAAAAATAATACCTCGAAATGCACCTATAATATCTGGTATTTTATTTATATTCGGATAAAAATTCCTTCTATATTTATTTAATACAGTATTATATATTGCTTCGTTTTTAGGTATAATTTTTATATACTCTTTGTCATAATAATTTTTGTAAGTAGTGTCAGATAATTCACTATTACTGTTATCACCAGTACTGGCAAATTGAATTCCGTGATAGTTAATAAATGAACTGTCTTTAAAGAAAGCCCTATATCGCTCTGTATACCAGTTATTTTCATTACCTGTATACATTAAGTAATACTCATCTTCCTTTAATAATACGGTATTATCGTTTACTACTATAATTTTTTCTAAATCATCTTCTACTAAATATATCGTACTGCATTTACCAGCTAGTACATATATTGAACCGTTATTAGTGCTCTTTTGAATTAAATACCATCCACCTATTTTTCTTTTCAATAAAAAAGAGGAGGAATTCATTGTATCTAAATAAGTTGTATATAAATCCGGATAATTCTCTAAGATTTCCCTTTTGGAATCTATAGAGAAGTTTATTTTTTTATATTTTAGTTGTATCGGTTTTGGTATTCTTTCCCATTCAGTAAAACATACAAAGTCTTCTGGTAAATTTAACCAATGAGGGTTTTCCTTATCGGTATCCAATACTGCTATTTTCTTAGTACCATCTTTAAATATACCTTCACATACAAAGTATCTTCCCGTTACATATAGAATATTAATATCGATCGCAGTATTTTGACCAACAATTATATCCGGTATAGTACAACATCCGTCATTGTCTTTTGTATTAACGTATTGTTGTAGATTGCCAAATTTATTACTTTTTGTTAATGAATTTATACTGTAATCTATTTTATATCCAGTTCCATCCTCTTTTTCTACTTTACTCCAAGCATAAACCGCAATATCACTTCCATATTGATTTATACAATATGATTGAAAGTTAACTCTGAACGGATCTACTTCTTTATTTTTCAGGATATTTAACTTTTTTAGCTCAAGGTTACCCAAATTATTACAGATAGCTCTATCACTCAAGTACAAAACTCTTCTAGGATCTGACTGTAAACAACCCAAATTATTAACATAGGGTTTGTAATTAAGTTTAGATTCTTTAAGAACTCTGCTAGCTGGAGTGTACTGATTAAGTTCCTTCTCATCTAGAAAATTCTTCAGTGAATATAAGTTCTCTGTGATTTCATCTAACGTGAATGTTATGTTTAGATTACTAGGTTCGCTATTTAATGATGGTACTAATCCTAAGCTTATGTTAACATTTGAAAACTTTCCTATCGGGGATTGTAGTTCAGTATAACCTACTGGACCAGTATCAGTACTATTTAGGTATATTATAGTATCGAATCCACTGGTTAATCCTTGATTGACAGAATTATTGTAATCATATTTAAAATCAATATCAGAATCTTTTTGTCGTTTTAAAATAATGTATTTATTGGAATAAACAATACCGCTAACAAGATCGTTGTATAGATTTATTACATTATCAGTAGAAATTCTAGGCATTGATTCTGAATTATAAACTAAAATAGAATTACAGGATAATACTAAATCAATAGAGCCCAATAAATTTGTAGTAGTTGTTATTTCTGATATATTCATTTTTCTAAATTTCCATAAGTTATTATAGCATCGTTTATAATATACTCACCAACACTAGTTGATTTCGGTAATATCTTTAATATACCGTTAATATATTCAATAACGATGTTATTATCCTTTTCAACAATCTGATTTAGCTTTTCTATTTCATTTGTTTTAGAGTTTATAGAGAATAAATTTATAGTAACGTCACCTCCATAAATGCTATTTCCAATAGAGTATAGATAAGTTAAATCTAATTTAGCTTGTAAATTAGGAATAAGTGAGTGGTTTAGTAATTCTGTTAAATCAAGAACATTAGTATAAGTGCTGGTTTTTTTAGAATCTAGTACAGGTATTGTTATTATTTCGTTTACAATATCTATATTATTTTTTGTAGATCTAAAAATTTTTAGCTCTCTTTCTCCACGTTGATCTTCAAATATAGAATCAAATATATTATTAACACCAGCTCTTATTTGATCTATATCTTCCCTAGAAATTATTAAGCTAGGGGAAGATATACTCTCTGTGGCTGGGTTAATAATCGGTAATCCATCCTCAGTAGACCGATCTGATGTTAGATAGTTATCAGGTAATTCAAGCTTGTATTTAAACTCCCTGTGATAATCCCCACCTTGCTTAGTCTCCTGATAAAATTTAAACCCACCAACTCTCCATCCGCTCTTTAATAATTTTTTTCTCAACTCGGAGCAATGTACTGGTCTAAACTCACATCCATCCCCTATATTTTGTCTACTCTCAGGATTATTAGCGTCTGTTAGATTAACCAGAGTATCACCGCTTATATATAAACCATTAGTAGTTTTATCCTCTGTTACTATTGATAATTTCATGATCTCTTTAAATTATGATATTATCGTTCTGGTAAAAGTTTCTATAATAAATACTTTCTATTTTTCCACCTGATAATTCTCCATCTTCACCACTTGTTTTGGAATTCACTAAAACAAAAACGTTATTAGAACCATCAACCGTTTGATAAAGATAAACATTATTCAACTCATCTAAACAATAATGTCTAGCATCTCTATCAGTAGTTATTACTGGAACAGTAATACTATAGCTTCTGTATAAGCCATTATTATCAGAAATTGTAGACACTATAGTAACGAGGCTATCTTTACCACCAACTTGTATTGTATTTATTAGATATTTATTAGACAATCCAGATGTTTTCTTATTTTCTGCTACTTTAAACCTAAACGATTTTTCTAAACTATTAAATTTATTCTGATAATCCTCTAGCCTTTCCTTGTAAGCTTGTTGAATAGTATTTAATCTATCCATTATTCTTTTTGTGGATGGAATTGCTTTTGTATTTCCTCCAAAATTACTTTTCCAAGCAGATACATAACCGCTAGTGAGGGAGTAATCCATTAATTCATTCTTAACTATTTCTTCATTCTCTTTTAATGAGCTGCTTTTTAAATACCTATAATAGGATTCTCCATAGCTAGGATCGATTAATTCCTGAACTCTCCACTTTACTCTATCAATTATATAGGAATATTGCTTTAATATTACAATATCCTTTCTATTATTGTAATAATTCTCTGTTATATTTTGATCAGATTGTTCTGGCTCTAAAAATAGATTCTTTATTTCAGGTAAATTTCTAGAAACTAAAACCATACCATTATTAAGTTCTGGTTCCATTATAATTTTAGACAAAACCTCTGTAGTCTCATCCAGGTATTCTCTTATTGATTTACCACCAACTGAATAATCATACGTATTATCTTCTGATGTATATAATACATAATCAGTAATAACTCCAGCTTCATCTATACCGAAAAAGGATTTTCTAAGAACTTCATTTAGAACTTGACTTGAAACATACTTATCCTCGACTCCTGTTTTACCCTGTTTAACGATTTCATAATATTCTTCTGGATCAACTACTAAATCACCAGGATAAGCTTTATAGTTACTAGTATTTATCTTACCGTTTTCTATTGGCTTTTGTCCTTTTACCGTATTAAGTTCAGTATCAGTTGGGTAATTGGCTGTACAGATAAAGATACAGTCTCCATCAACTACAAAATCTCCTTTTTCATATTCGGCATTCTCATTATACGGATAAATTCCTCTTACGCTTTTATTATTTATTATCATGATTTATTTACAAGATATTTGAATTAAATAATCTTTATCAGCTTTCTCTACGTCTAGTGTATAGATTCCCTCAACATCATCTATTGAATATGTAAATTTGTTTGTCGGGGTTATAACAACGTTCTCGTTTGTAGCTGATTTAGCTTTACTTAGTGTAGCAACAACCCCATTCTCATCTATAACAGTCACTTTAGGTGTTATCATGAAGTTGGGTTTATAGTTTTTAGCCTTATAAAATCTAACTTTAAAAGGCTTATTGTGTTGCTCTTCTATAAATATTCTCTCAACCTCAAAATATTTTAAATCACCTGTTACACGAATTCCATGAAGAATGCTAGAAATCTTTATTGAATAGGTTGTTTTTTCTACAAAGCTTGGATTATCTATGAAATAATATAGATGATCCTCTGTCTCTTTTAATTCAATTTCTTTACTAGAATTCTCTGATTCGCCCAGTACTCCTGAAGCTGTAATAGGTTTATCTATTTTTAGAAAATTCTCTGCAGAAATATTTAGAAAAGTAACTCGTATTAATGTATTAGAATCAATATTGATGTTTCCATAATCACTACCGTTAGAATTTCCAGGAACGACAACCCAAGTACTACCGCCATCGCTACTTATTTCAACTCTTTTACTTACATTCTCCAGTATTGAGTTAATATAAGTGTTAAAATGCAAACTATATTCAGTATGTCTGAACTTAAATATAATTTGTTTATTTGATAATATTTTACTTATAGCTGGTTTATCTACTGTTAAATCACAATGTCCTTTAGATATAATACCCGTAACATTATCTGTTATATCGCTTTCCGGTTCTTCATCAAAATTTACAAAAACATAGCCAGTGTCTGATTCCGTATCTAATTTATAACCAGGTTTGTAATCAATCTGGAAATTTAATGAATCCGAATCTTTATTAATATTAATGCTACCTTCTGGGGTTATTGAGGCTGAATCTTCTGGATATGTAATTATATTTATCTTCGTCATTAAATAATCTGAAAATTTTTCCTCTAATATCCATTTAGAAGAAAAGCATGGAGTATTATTTATATTATTGTTACTTAAGGAGATATATCTATATGGTTTAATTTCTTCTAAATCATTTTTATATCTTCCAAATTCAACTATATCTCCAATATTATAACTAATTTTTGGGTTATAAGTTTTATTACCTTCCCACTGTAATTTTTTGAGGTTAAGAATAGGTGTTTCTTCTACTAAATCTTCGCTAGCTGTAGAATATAGTAAAGTACCCGTTGATCTATCTACTATATATTTATCACTATCCTTTGACAATATACTAGCGCTAAACCTAGTACCAAAATACTCATCATTTCTCAAACTGTACTTATTTTTATTCCGATTAGAATTATTACTATTCTTCCAAATATAATAAGTTGCATTTATAGAATTATAAGTAGGATCAGATTCGCTTAATGATAAAGTCATAAAAATAGTTTTTTTAGATGTTACTTCATCACTCTGAACAGCTTCTTCATAGGTTAATGGGTTTTCTATAACTGGTCCGAATTCTAATGTAATATCTGGAACCTGACTATCTAGCTCCCCATAAATATAAACTTTATCAATATTTTCGGGTACATCAAATACTATTAAAGATTTCTTCTGTACAGTTGCGATATAGAAATAGTTCAATCGGGGAATATTATTGTCTTCTTGATTAGATATTGTTGGAAAAATATAATTATCCTCAAGTTTACTTAATTCTTTTGGGTTTTGATTAAATAAATCAAAAACGGTATTATCAAAAAAATCTAGTAATCTATTATTGTTGTATTTTATTTTTTCTATTAATGCTGAGAAACCATATTCGATTAAATCAGTATTGACTAACTTATTCTCGTTATATTTAGTTAAAGTAGTTTCCCCAAAAACTATCTTATTTACACCTTTAAGCTTACTCTCACTATTTATTAATGTAATCATTCTTTGTCATTAATTAGTGTTATCTAATATTTCTATCTCCGTTATTGTATGTGTTTTATACGTAACTATATTACAACCTACTGTATTTTCCACGCTATCTTTTAAATCTAGATTACTCGTAGATACATTAATAACGGAACTATTAAAATATAATAATTCATTCAGAAAATTAAGCAATAAATCATAAAAGAGGCTATCATTCAGCGTATTTAATTCTTTAAATGATAGCCTAATCTTTTTTGGTGAGTAAAAGAAATCCTCATTCATTTTTAAATTAAGGTATTTTTTCATAAAATCTATTACTTTTATAGTACCCTTAACTAAATAAAATAAATGAGTTATATAAGTTATGACAGTTTCGTAATCTCCTACTTTAATACTCTCTTTTGGTAAACAGAATTTTACAAATGTTTCTACCGGATCATTTGCAAGATAGCTATTATAGCTCTCAAAACTATCATCTATTTCCTCTTCATTATATGCCGGATTGCTCTTCTTTTCTGAAATTAATTTTTGTAGCTGATCAATTATTTTGATCTTACGTAAATGAACCGGTATGTAAACATTCAAACTCATTCTTTACGATGATTTTATTATTGAATTAATCTTTGTCGATATATTAAAATAAACATTAGATGAATTTTTATAGATCTTTTCTAAATCCGTTACTAATTCACCGTTCCTTGTATAATCTTTCGTTATACTATTCACTATCTTTACGTTAGCTATTTTAGATAATAACGAGGATATTTCTGAAGACTTTGTTTCCAGGTTAATATTGAATTTATGACTGTAATTACTTAATATAGACTTAATTTCATCATTTACTGATTGATTTTCAAATAATTCTACTTCAATATTATAAACTACATCATAACAAATGCCAGGATTAATATATAGCTCATCTGTTACAAAATAAGCATATCTATCTCTGACAAAATCGTCTTTATCTTCTAGCGTTATTCTTTTATCTCCTTTTGGAATATAATAAATAGTTAGTAAAGATTCTCCTTTATCATTGCTTGTGAAGTTATAAGTAGTACCCCCAGAAATTACTATATCCGGGAAATATTCTTCTAGTAATGTTCCAATATCAGAATTACTTCTAAGAATAGAATTAACGTAACGATCTCTATTGGCTTTATAATGAATAGTAGATACCTCGTCTGGAGCTTTGGATTTTAATGTTATTAGTCCTTTTGTTAATTCTTCGTAACCTAAATTATCCATCCATTCACTGTCAAAATTTACCAATTCCGCACCCTTTATTACAGCTCTTTTTAATTCAGAACTATTTACACTATCTAATGTAGTGTATTTATAATACGTAGCGCTAATTCTTTTATTAGCTTCATACGGTGGGTTAGGGAGGTATAATCTAGAGCCATTAGATGGGAGAGTTAGATCAAAAACAACGTTTTTAAGAATATGATCTGAGAAGTTTCTCGTAACATCAACCCCACTGTCATCTATTTTAACGTACATATCATTACTCAATCCATTCTCAGTACATTCTATATAATACTGACCTTCCGTTGTTACCTCATTTATTTCTACCTTATCACTAGCTAGAAATCCTATAATAGTATAATAAACTGGTTCTGAATCAGTTGAAGGAGGAATAGTTATTGGAGCGAATTTGAAGTTAGGATAATCTAATTCTATTTGGCTAGAAATAATATCAGACTCCGATTCTTCATAATCCTTTTTCTCCTCTGGGAGATAACCTAAATAATATATACTAAAATTATTACTAGTTACAATCTCATCAAACAAACTCAAAGAGAAATATTTATTAGGCTTAAGTCTCATAATGATTCTTGGA
>Ga0326513_10001608_pt1 | contig 17328 bp, 24 predicted proteins | sample 2_2465_0518_D_FD_203654 | JGI IMG/M metagenome (GOLD analysis project Ga0326513, IMG submission 203654) | Bovine rumen microbial communities from UC Davis, California, United States - 2_2465_0518 | ecosystem: Host-associated > Mammals > Digestive system > Stomach > Rumen | place: USA... | reverse complement strand
CCTTACCAACTTTATCTCCCATTGAGCTATGCATAGTAGAGTTATTAAGTAGCATTATATTATCAATATTAACATTATTAACATACCCACCCAATCTATCTCCATATGCACCTTCAATGTCAATGCAAGTTTCGGTATTTACAGCTACAACATTTCTGATATTGATGTATTCCTGATTTGTAACCGCATCACTATTGTTATAAACAATGCTTCGACTGAATCCGTAGGTATAAATTCCCTCAATATCAGTTCTCTTAGCACACACTCTAATGCCAACTCTACCTCTTGTAGTTGAAGTAGCCTGATTGTTAATAATTGAAATACCGTTTAACACTACCGAAGGTATATAGCCATGGGTAATTATGCACGACCCACTCGTACCGCTACACTCGATTACAACGTCTTTGATTACAATACTCTTATCATACACAAGCGAGGATTCACCAATGTCAATAGTCTTATTGTTACCAATCAGCATAGACGGGAGTTTAGCTGTGATATTTCGTGCTTTATATTTATCAGCAACAAGCACCAATCCTTTTCCACTATTAAATGCTGAATCGAATGCCACAGAATCATCGGTCACGCCGTCACCGACAGCACCAAACATTTCAGGTGTAACAAACAAACCTGATTCAGCTACCAGTTCAGCCATTGTACCATCATGATGCCAAGTATCAAGTTTATTATTTACCGCACTCTCTACCTCGCCATCAAAGTCATTGACAATATCTCCAAGTTCCTTAATTGCTTCGCTATGCTCGTTTACAATATCATCGAGTTTGCAAAGCACTTCATAGTAGCTAAGGCTATTGTCATAAGTAAGCGGTAAAACCTTCTGTGCAAAGAATCTGAAAGGCCTTGACTTAGGGAAAATAATCATTTCTGTTCTCCTTACCAAAGATTAAAGAATAGGGTTTTGAGTTCATTGATAATATCCATATCAATATTAAGGAAAGTATCACGGAACTCTTGTAGCAATTTAGGATAACTCTTGCCTGGCATTTTACCATAAATATGCTCAGCATATTCCTCAGTAGTTTTGCCGTCAAACACGCTCTTACCAATACTATCTGTGCTATCCGTTTTTCCATAATTGGTAATAGCATTTCCTGTAGTTCCATCGCCGTCATGAAGTACATGCCTTGCGTTTGTCAGGTATCCGTTGTCAAGAAGACTTGGTTCATCTTCAGCACCAAGAATACCCTCAATACCACCCTGTGGAGTATCACTATACAAATCCCAATGGCTGTACTTATCACGATTAGCTGTGTTAGTTACATCTTGCCCGCCTGCGTTTGATTTTCTGTTCGAGGTATCGTCTCTTGTACTGTCTTCTTTTCCGTTTCTGTCTCCTTCTTTATAGTAGTCAATATCATATAGGGGGTTGAACTTTAATAGTTCACTCTCATATAATTTATTATAATACGGCATAATCTCATTCAACTTAGTCATAAGCCTAAGTTTCCACAGTCCAACAGTTTCTTCACAGATTTCCCTGGTATAGTAGTGCATTAGAATTTTAGTTTCAAGAACAGGGCGGTACACTTCATCAAAAATTGGATAATCAAAGTCAAATACTTTACTTCTTGCATTTGAGATTACATCTTCAACTGAGTCATATCCAGTATTTTCATCCAGCCCAGCGTATGTTTCACAAATAAAGCGAACTTCAGTAGTATATTTAGACATTTAATCACCCTCCGCTCTTGCGTACATTCTTTTTGTTTCTCCGGGGTTTCCTTCTGACTCAGGCTGAACCATAGTATCGTAATCAATTTCACGGTAATCTTCTCTGTAATTTACTTCAATGTTATGACCAAACATTTTATTGATTTTATCAATAGCTTCTCTTCTCATTTCGAGTCTTGAATATCTGCTTGCGATAGTTCCACCTTGTGAACGTGCCACTTCATCAGAAACAAGACGTTCTTTTTTCTGATAAGAACTATTGCTAATACCAAGCCTTGTTAAAGCTTCATTCCAAGTCATATTTTTAATGTCAAAAAGCTTATTTGCAAGGAAAGGAGCTTCCGTACTAAGAACTTTAAGCTGAGAAAGGTCTATTGCTTTATCAGCGAAAATGGCTGGGGCATTTCCGTCAAACTCTTTGTACATATTCAGCATGGTAAGTCTCTGTTCCTGGTCACAAACAATCAGGACAGGGGTTTTCTGAGCATTTACATTAATGTCAATAGCTCTGTCTATGTTATATAGTCTTCTTGCATACATCTTTACATCAAGAATACTGTTTGTGCGAATCATATTGTTATATATAATCACGCTGTTCTTGTCGGTCAGGTCATTTTGATAACCGTTTACGGCATAAGCGTGACGATTAATAGGAACTCTGTAGAAGTCAAATGGCCCGTTAGAAGCAAACATAGTGACTAAATCTCCCATTACTTCATCTTTAAACCACAGAGCCTGTCCCTTTTCAAACAGAGTCATTTCCAAAAATCTCCAGTCAATAGTATCAGGAAGATTTGTATATTCAAACATAGAAATTGACAGCTCAGTCAAATGTTCAATATACTGAAGGTAAGTCCTGTTATTAAGCAGGGCAGATTCTTCAAAAAATGTTTTATTTTTTCTTCCCATTTTATCCTCCGATAGGCAAGTTATCAATAGAGTATTTACCAATGTCTGTATGGTTCTTCCAAAATCTAATCCCTCTGTTAAATATGCTTTCTATAAAATCAGCGTCGCTTGCTGGGCAGTGACAATTAATTTTGCACCCTATGGTTTTAACAAATGTAAAACGCTGTCTTGCATTCATGTTAGGAACTCCTACTTTCTTTTGGGCATATCCGAACATGGTGAAGAAATTGTCAATAATTTTTGCTGATTCGTAGTTTATAGTTTTTCTTACAAAGTAAAAGTCCTTTTTACCATACAAGACAGAAGCGTCCGTAGCATATCCTCCTGTGACTTCATTCGGCCTTAGAATAGCTTTACCAAGATTAGAAGCTACGTTTGTAAGAATAGACATTGGAATACTTGTCTGCCCTAAACCACTGTCAAAGTTAGTTTGTGAAGGGTCTGACGCTTGCCACGGAATTTTTTCACTTCTTGTAGCTGACGCTAAGTTACTGACAGGATTTGATGAAAGAGTTTGAGCTAAATAGGCGGCGAATGCATCAGAAGTCCATGTAGCATATGGGAAGTCAATCATAGCCAGAGTTTCTTCTTCATTAGTTTCAAACCCTTTGTAATTTTTAGGATACATAATAATGTTAGACTTCTCGTTAATTGAGCCAACAAGGTCAAACCTTATCATGTTGTTATCAGAAAATGTGAAATACTCAAATCTATAATCGTGGGCATCCCCTTCAGTATTCAGTACAGTAAGCTTGTTATATGGATAAGTATATAATTTGTTATTTCTGACAGCTTCATTAGGATTAAGGCCGTAACCGTCAAGGCCATTATAAATAGCACTTCTCGGAATTGAGTGAGAAAGAACTACAGGAGGAGTTTGATGGTCTGAAAAGTCAGGATTGTCAGCAATGTAAGGGATAAAATATGAAGGCACATAAGCTACCATCTGTACCTCACCAAAAACTCCAGCAAGAACTCTTAATGATGCCAACTTAGCTTCAGCAGTTCCATCATCAATATAAGCGAGAACAGCAAGCCCTGAATAAATTCCAAGGTATTCACTGCAATCCTGTGCTGAAGCAATTTGACCAAGTACGTTAGGTGATAGGAATACAAGGTAAGTCCAAGAAGTAAAATATCCTGTAGGCTGGTTGAAATTAGCAACATAAGTACCAAGCTGAACAGGCTCTGTTACCAAGTTATCACCAATGTTATCCGTTTCGCTATGCTGTCTTTCAATGTAGCATTCGTCTAAACTAAATTCACCCATCCAACTCATCATAGGGTCAAATTCAAACTGTACTTCAGTGGTATTGTCATTTATGTAAATAACATCCGATACAAAAGCATACCACCATTTCAACCCATAGCTTGTATTCTGAAAACGCATATACTGGGCATGAATCATAGTGTTCATAGGAAGTTCTACACGTACAAATCCTCTACGCTCTCTAACATAATAGCATCTATCAACATGAGCAAGTCTATCAATATTAGAAAAATAGGTATCTTTAGCCGCAAGTGTAGGAAAATACAACGTATCATTGTAATCCTGTGATATGCCAATATCGTCAAAGAACTCTATTCTTGAATTAGGTTGAACGTAAGACATTAGCAATCTCCAATCAATTTAGTCTTCAGAAGTAACTCTAAAACATCAGCATTACAAGTAATATTACGGACAGAAACATTTCCAGTATCACTCCACACATTGTTTTCACCAATAAGGGAATTTATTTCTACGGGGTCGATGGTCAGCGTGATGGGGGTGGCGAGGTAGTAGACTATCTGCGGTCTGTTCTCTGATAGCCACGCATTATACTCGGCCTCTGTGGTGCAAGTTGGGATGTTAAAAACCGCTCTGTTTCCGCCTGAGTGGGCAACAGCATACTGATTTGATGCGATGCTTATGAAAGGCGATGCTTTCAGTTTGTCACTAAGGATTCTCGCTACTCGCTGATATGCATAGCTTGTATCAGGGTACATACCATCGATGGGCTTAGTATATGCTGTCCCGTTGCCATAGATGCCTTGAACCGCTATGATGCTTCCGTCCGCTATATCAGTTTTCCTATCCACCACCATCTCCCCCGTCTCCACATTCAGCTTGCCGCCATACACTTCGGTGGAGAAGGGAATCTCATGAATGACGGCGGTGTAGGGTTCGTAGGCATGGGCGGTTGAGCCGAGTTCGAGTTGTGGTGTAGCAAATGACGAAGCGGTTCTAAATACAACATATCCGTCTATCGGTGCGGTAAATGTATTGGCAAGTTCGACGATTCTTGAATTGTTATAGGTAACGCTACTTGGTGTTGGTTTTTCGGTAAAATACCCACCGACGAAGTAATCGTCACCTGCTGTCTTTGTATATTGAACGCCCTTTTTTACCCGTGCAATCTGCATTGTAAAAGACGAGGTTTGTTCAAACGTTCCGTTTGCGATAATGTTGTACCCGACAAGGGAATCCTCTACCAGATTCCTCCCCGTCCTCGTGACCTTCGCCCCGTCCCATCCGCTGATCGGGCAGATGTTGGAGTAGGGAGCGTAGGCGGTATCGGAGACGGATGCGTTCTGAATCATCGGCTTGAAGACAAGGTTGTTGGCTGTGTAACCGCTCCTGACTATGATGGTTACATTTGTGGTTGTATCACTGGAAACAGTAAATGATGAAGCAGTTGGAGTATACACATCTGCAAGCACGTTTCCAACTCTTAGACCGAATGTAGAAGTACTACCGCCACTCGGGCATCCGCTGGCAAGATAGCTTCCGCTTTTCAGCACAAGGTCTCTCGAAACATAATAAACTATTAACGCACTCGCCGTGCCATTCACATTAACAGTGCCATCATCATTCATGGTGAATGTTACACCGTTGATTGTTTCCGTTGTGCCAGTAGGTCTGATCAAATTCTTCCCACCCCCCGCAGGCCACGGATTATCGTAACCATGTAGATCTTGCACTGGGTCGATGTCTACGGTAATATCTAGTGGCGTAACACATGAAGCTTCAAAGTTAGCAATATCAGCGTTCTCAACACTATTTGTAAAACTCAGCATATTGCTGAGTAGTAAAGCCTTATTCGCCTGCATCTGCAATCTCCTCTCCATAAACAAGCCACTCTCTCGTACCATTCACCATAGCATTATAGTGAATAACTTTAGTGTCAAGTTCCATGTAGAGTACGATAGCGTCATCCTTAAGCGTGCTTGTATCGAACGTATCTACCCAATCTGTATATTCTACAGAAGTACCAAAGTAAAAGTTTTGATCGGAACAGTTAGCTAAATTCATAGCCATTTTAATACCTCCTTGTTAAATAAGGAAGGGGATTTCTCCCCTTCCAATTACGGACTTGCAGGGGCGAACTTAATGGTTTTGCCAACAGCAACATCAGTAGCTACAGCAATAGTAGCAAGATACTGAACTCCCATGCAATCAACTTCAGCATCAAAGGTAGTTGCAGTAGAATCACCAAGGATGAAACCACCATAAGGCTGAACAGCAACCATCTTTTCTACGCAATCCTCGGTCTGTACGAAGTTGTAATTTCCACCAACCAGTTTGGCAGTAGCTTCATCAGCTTTAAGAGTGAAGGTAGTAACGCCTGCTGTGGTATCAACATTTTCTACAGTAAAGGTGATATTTGCGGGAGGAGTAATAGTAGCTGTGTTCTTAACAAACACAACAGCATTATGGAACGGAGACTGAGAAACAGTTTTCCACACATGGTAGAAGTAATTCCAGTACAAGCCCGAAGCGGTGTACTGTTCAGTCATTTTATTCTCGTTGTCATAGTCCTGGAACCATTCCTCGTCAACAAGAACAGCAATAACATCCTGCATCAGAGCAAGTTCAGCATCGGTAACTTCTTCTACCATAGTAGAGTTCTGTCTGATAATATCCCAGCGTTCGTTATCAAACGTAGTGAAGTCATCAATCAGATGAAGTCTACCCATGAAATCTGCCTTGTCCATATTGAATGCACTTGCAAGCACATCAACATCAAACTCAGCATTGAAAGAAGCGTCCATGAAGATTGCCTGTCTTGCTTTAGGAGTAGAGTTCTGAACACCCGCATCATTATAATCTCTGCGAAGGAACTCCATTTTATTGGAAGTACCTCTGAATTTAATAGCGGCATCCTTGTTATTTCCAGCAGTGATAGCAATAGGAGCCATTTTACCATGAGAAACTGCTTTGATAATCTGATATTTCATCAGAAGGAACTCGTCATAATTTGCAGAAGTATAGACGGCATCAACGATTTTAGCAATCAGGTCACGAACGCCATCAATAGACAGAAACGCCATCTTGAGGTCATCATCCTGAATGGTAATAGGATAGACAACTCTCCAGTTCATCACATGGAAAGCCGACTTAACATCAGGCATATACCGTTTATGTTCTCTTGCTTCGCCCTTTTCAGCGGAGTATTCAAGAGGTTTGACAAGACCTACGAAGATTTCTTCGACAGTTTCGCCAAATTCAAGATAACCTTTTTTCAGATGAGCATACGGGTTATTGAATGTAGCACTCTTGATACGGTACATAGCGATACGATTGACAAGTGCATTGATAAACTGGTTAGCAAGAGCGGGAGTTCCGTATAGAATCTCACCTACTTTAGGAATGTCACTCGTCTGAGTCACGACAGGAACACTCTGCTGATAGTCATAGGATGCGTTCTGTCTGATAACATTAAGAATGTCAAGAGTAGAAGCGTTAAGCGTACTCAGAGCAATTCTTTTAGGCATTAGGTTTTACCTCCTCAAATAAGTCTAAAAATGTTTTCTTTGGCGGGTCAGGAAGTTCGTAGGAATCATCCTCGTCTTCCTCATCTTCACGCTTACCGTTGAACCGATCCGCGTAACGCTTTCGCCATTCAGCGTCATTTTGGTCATACTTTTCGTGCCAGTTTGTATTATCCTTAGTTTTGGTATCATAATCTGTCAAGGTATCTGACAAATCATCCATAAAGGATAATGCATCATCTGAAGTATTTTCGCCGATCAATGCTCTTGCACTGTCGATCACTTCCTGAATAGATTTGATAGCCATGGTGTTTGCTCCTTATAAATGTCTTTTTAAGTAGAAAATGAAGGGCATTTTTCTGTTAGATGGTGTAGGTGGAATAGGCGGTGTAGGAGTTATATTAGGATGATATATAAAGCCATTGAAACTTCCTGTTCCATATCCGTTGTCTAAGTTATTCATGTAAACTGTTTCAAGATAGAACCATGGAAAATAGTTATAACCCCTTTGATTCGGACCTCTTTCTCCTGTATCTGGCGCTGGCTCACCACCATTATAGGCAGAGTTTGAAGTAGTAAATGAAACAGGGTTTCCGTTACTGTCATACTGAATCTCTTCTACAATAGCAACGTGCCCACCATTAGGATAAGTCCAAGAAATTGCCGCTCCTAACATGGGAACATTGCCATGGTCAAATCCTTTTGCAACCCCTTCAGAATACCAATCAGAACCATCGTGTATAGGCCAGTTGGTATTGTACCCTGTTACTTGTGCGAGTTCGTTCCACCTTCCAAAAGCATAGGCAGTACAGTTATTCATGCCAATCCAATCTTCGCCGTCATAAGCAAAGTAAGGATTCCATTCACGATAGTAAGCCAGTGTATCTGTTCCTGTATAATCTAATCGTGGAACGTAAACTTGTGATTGTAGGAAGACATACCATTTGTTTGCGTTTTGACTTCTTACACGTTCTTTCTCAAGTTTCGCTGAATAATCCTCTACATTGGGGTTTTCGTAATTCCATAGAAAAGCGATTGCTAAATTTGATACTAAATCAGTTGAAGTTTTGAATTGCGTCGAAGACATATCTACAGCGTACTCATAATCGGTGCTCCATTGCAGACCATTATCAAACTCATAGTTTATTCTTTCACACTGCTTATTTCCGTTGTTTTCCCAGTCAGCTCCAGCCCAATCAGAATATTTAGTATATGGAGTCCACTGGACAAGCCCGTATCCTCCTGCGTAAGGGTTCAGAGATTCCCAAATGCCAGGGTTGATTCCTGATTCAGCTTCTATATTCCCAAGCATAGCAGAAATAGCCTGTAAAGTAAAACCATAAGTGGTCATAATCTGATAGAAAATTTTAGCGTTATTTTCCATTTCAGATTGACTTAAATAGTCATTTTTAGCCACCCACGATAAAGCCATATTAGCCCCCGTATTTTTCGATTAATTCGCACAAGTCATTCACGCAATCCTGAACAGTATTATAGTCATAACCATCAGCTTCTAAACGCTCTACTCTTTCCTCTCCGTTTCCATAGCACCCAGCCAGTACAAGGAACGCAACACCTATGACTGAAGGAAGGGATAAGATATTGATTTCATCCATCACTCTTTGCCCTCCAAATGATCTGTAAGTCTTTGCAGAGCAATCGTGTTATTATTGAGAGCTTGAGTTACATCGGTTAGTTCGTTCTTGTGAGCAACATTCATTTTCTCAATCTGTTCTCGGTTTTTGTCTGTAATGTATTTGACATACCAAGCCATTGCAATAACACAAATGATTGGAAAGCCTACAGTGCTGATTGCAGATAAAACTGCCTGTAAATCCATATCCGATACCTCCTTTCATCTGCATTATACCATATCTCTTGCCAAAAGTCAAAAAGAATGGTATAATTCATATAAGGGGGTGCAGTTATGGATTCTATCTATTATGACGGAACTAAGTTATTATCTATGAGAGACATTAATGGTGATATTCCTGAGATATTTATTTGTACTTCAAACCGATCTGCGGGAAAAACAACTTACTTCAGCAGACTTTGCGTAAATCGTTTTATTGACAAGAAAGAAAAGTTCTGTATTATCTACAGATTCAATTATGAACTTGATAACTGTGCTGATAAATTTTTTAAGGACATTCAGGGTTTATTCTTTCAGGAATATATTATGACAAGCAAAAGGCAGGCCGCCGGTGCATATCATGAGCTGTTCCTGAATAATGAATCCTGTGGCTATGCCATTTCATTAAATAATGCCGACCAGTTGAAGAAATATTCTCACTTCCTGTCTGATACTTCAAGAATGCTATTTGATGAATTTCAATCTGAGACAAATCACTATTGCTCAGATGAAATTAAAAAGCTTCTGTCTGTTCATACTTCTATTGCAAGAGGAAATAATAAGCAAGTAAGGTATGTTCCGATTTTCATGGTATCAAACCCCGTATCTATTATTAATCCTTATTATGTTGAAATGGGAATCAGTTCAAGGCTTCGTTCTGATACTAAATTCCTTCGTGGTGAAGGGTTTGTACTGGAACAGGGCTTCAATGAGAGTGCTTCAAAGGCTAATAAGTCTTCAGCATTTAACAGGGCTTTTGCTTCAAACAGCTATATTGCCTATTCGGCTGAGAATGTCTATCTGAATGATAACTTAGCTTTTGTAGAAAAGCCTAAGTCCATTGGTTATTATTTATGTACTCTAAAATGTGATGGGGCTAATTATGCTATCAGAGAATACCCCCTGGAAAATATCGTCTACTGTGATGATAAGCCTGACCTTACTTATCCTCTGAAAATTGCAGTTACTACTGACGACCATCAGATAAATTATGTCATGCTGAAAACGAATGATAATCTTATCAGGTCTATGAGAGACTACTTCATGCATGGGTGTTTCAGATTCAAGAATCTGAAATGTAAAGAAGCTTTAATGAAAGCCCTTTCCTTTATTTAAGGTATCTTCTGTTGCTAATCACACTGACAGAACAGGGGAGCACAGTTGGAATATACTGCCTGTGACGTGTTCAGTTTTGCTAACTGCTCTGTGATACCAACAGTTAAAGATATAAAAATAACCCCTATTCTATGAATAGGGGTTATCTGTTTATTTGTGCCTGTTAGGCCAATCACAATACTTCCGGTGCTTGCACCAAAAGCAAAAGTGATAACAGTTTTTTCTGTCCCAGTAGTCAAATACTAAGGAAAGAACTGTGCTAAGTATGAAGCATACAATAGCAGTCATTAAGGCTATCATTTTAGGCGGGGTCATTTTATCTCCTTTCTGCCCAACAGCAGAATGAGTCTTCACAAACCGCCGAACTCATTTCTATACATACCCCTATGGGATTGTAGTATTTGCAATCCTTGCACCGTACGATCTCAGGCTCTGCGGATGGCAAATCCGACAAGACATATCTGACATCCAATCTGTCCAACAATGTGCGATCGTATTCTGTATCTACTGGACAAATATGGTTGATTGCATCCATCGCCGCCTGTCTGCTGATCAAATCCTCCATCACGCCAGTTCTTCCTCCTTTTCATTTTCGTCTCCAAAAATTATCCACTTAGGGCTTACCTTTAACGCTCTTGCAATTTCACACAGCAAACCTACAGTGGGACAAAAATCATTTCCGTTTTCCAATCTGCTAATGTATGCACAAGATACACCTGACTTGTCAGCTAACTTCTGCTGAGTCCAGTTGTACTCTTTCCTTACCTTATAAATCCTTCTTCCAATTTCATAAGTTATCTCATTCATTTTGAATCCCTTCCTAAAAGCTGAACTGCCGACCACTTCAGCGTTATAAGCTCCTGTGTTAATTTATACATATCTGAATATTTTTGGTCAGGAAACTCATTCATATTCTGAGACAGAATATGGACGAGTTTATCGCAGGAATTAATCACTTCATAAATGTATGATTTGTTTTTGAACTCAGAGAGTCCTTTTCTTTCAGTCTCTATGTTCAGCATCTTCAATGTCCTTTCCCATGTTATAAACTTTGCAGAATAAATCATCAAAAGATAACTGTACAGCTTTTGCAAGAGAATTAATAAGAGATGAAAGAATAGCCACTAATTCTTCTCTTGAAATTTTGCCATAGCATTTTACTTCGGTATCACCAGTGTTATTGTCATAGGTTACATTAATATTAAACATTCCTTTTACCTCATTTCATAAGTAGTCTCTACAAGAAGTGTTCCGCCTTTTATTCTCTTAGGAATTAATTTCCCAGGGATTTTAAGACCCCTTTTAAAGTCTGTTAAATCTAAATCCTTTAGAAGAAATTCTATGTCCTCATTGGAATATTTAATATCACGGAATCTTCCTGTAATATTGTCAATAAAGAGTTCCTTGCACTTTTCAGGCAGTCCTGCACACTTCACACTGTAATAAGGCGGACAGTCTTCCAAATCCTCCTGTACAACGTGTTCAATGTATGTCTTCTGCCTGACAAATATTGCTTTATCCCATGTACTTTCAAGCTTCCAGCAACAGAAATTTACAGGGTCTACCTTTATGCCTTTAACTTCTTCAGGCTTTAAATCACAGTGTATGCTGTCAGTATCGGCATAAATAAACCCGCCTTTGTCTACTCCGTGATAGTTTTTCTGAGCCGCCCTGATGGTAAAATTCCTTGCATAGCTTGTTATTGCACTTCCTACAGGAATAAAGCCGGGTTTCTTATCGTGTTCGTCCTGATCTATAAAGCCTATTGAGCCATCTTCTTTCTGATAGCATACTTTGAAAGAACTGTTAGTGGATGATGCCATCTTTCCATACAGATTATTCAGGAAAAGCTTCGCAAGAGTTCTTAATGCACCTTTACTTTCCATCTTGATTTTCCTGTACTTATCTATGTACTTGTCAAAGATTCCTGACATAGCAAAGAAATAGCACCCACCAAGTATCTCCATATCCATCAGATTATAATGGTCAAGAATCAGATAGTAGTCCGTCATTGTCAATGTAAGAATAACTGAACTATCTATCTTCTCTCCGTGTAGGCCTTCTCTGTACCTATAATATTTTCCTGTTATGGGATTATAGAAATCACTTGTTTCCAGTGATTCTGTAGGCGAATAAAACCAGTCACCCTTAATCTGAATGAATGGTAAATATCCATCCTTAATCCTGAATCTTGTCTTGATTCTAACAAAGAAATATCTGTCTTCGCCAATTGCGTTATCAGGAATATAATTTCCTTTCCAAAATGTAGGATAACCTACAGGATATTTGTTTCCTGATTCACTGTGCATAATTGAAGGGTACAGAGAATTTACATCGGCCGTAACACCTTCCTTATAAATTTTATTCTCTTTTCCTTTTGCTAAATAGCACCATCCTCCTCTATAAGATTTTAGAATCCATGAGCCAGCGTCTTCCTGAGTATAATCTTTAGGGTCTAATTCTATTTCATATACATTAGGAAATAATTCATCGTATAGTTCTTCGCCTATACTGCTTTTAAATTCCTCCAAACAGTTTGAACCTATGGTTAGTTTGTCATGCCCCTGAGCAAATAATACTTCAAGGGCTTCTTTTACTACAAGTACATCATTAGCGATATACTGCTTTTCTTCATCTGTAATCCTACAGCCAGCATATCTTAATCCTTTGTATTCCATGTCCAGTTTTTGATGCTTAGTCTTAAAGGCCTTGCCTATTTCCTTAACTGAAAATGGTAACAGTTTAAGAGAATCACGTATTTCTATCACCTTGTTATGCTTCTTTACCTTGATAGTGTACCACATTCCCTTATCTGATATCATGTAGGAAAATTCATTATTCTTCAGTTTCTTAGACCACTTATAAATTTTGTTATCACCAGTTTCAATATTCTCAAAACCCTGTGTGAAACCATGCTCCATAAGCCAACTGACAATGAATGTTCCATCAAATTTCAGATTGTGATAGTACGCTGTTACATTACACCCTAAATTCCAAAAGTATTCAAACTGCTCATCAATACTGTGAAAAATGTTTACATCTTCTGTTCCAAACTCTACAGACGCAGATGCCCAGACTTCTGTGTAATCCTGTCCATCATAGACAGTTGTTTCAAAGTCGCACATAAAAGAACGGACTATCTTTTGTCTACCCATTGTTTACTCTATGTCCTCCAAATCACCGAGTGCTTGTCGCTGTCTCATAGTTGGTCTTCCTTCTGACATGAGCCTTAACCAAGAATCATATGATCTTCCGGCTTCGACTTTTTCCCAGTATTCAACCATCATAGCGTTCTGAAGTTCTTCTATGACTTCACTCTGAATATTAAGTAGACCAACTATAAAAGCATCAAGCGGTTCACCATTAATATAGAAAAACTCTTTGTCAAGATTTGCTTCATAGGAAGTCATGAACATTGATGCCAGTTCCTGATTCCTGAATCTATCAATATCTCTTCTAATTATTGTATCAAGAACTTCTACCTGATCTTTAACATTCATGGTATATTCTTTCTGTCTTCTTGTCTCAGCACTCCTTCTTGATCTTTCAGACCTGATAAGCTCAAGACCCCGTTCACCTGATACAATTCTTGTCTTGCCTTTGTATTCTTCTTTATACTTTGATCTTTGTATAATATACTCCATGGTATATTTCTTTGCAGTTTCTTCTTTACTTATCTGCTCAATAAAGTGTGGAATAATAAATCCCTGTGCTTTAAGTCTTTTTATTCTTCTTGCAAGTTTTCTTAATGACGATGCCATATAAACCTCCTAACTGAAAAAGGGATACCAAAATCATCCCCCGACTGATTCCAGTATCCCTTTTCCGTGCTATCATCTAAATGCTAATGCCTTATTATATTAAAAATTATCTTCCTCTGTAAGGGAAACCTGAGCGTCCATATCTACAAACTCAATATTGTAGCAAGTCTTATTGTAAGTCTTACTGAAATAGCTTACTACCTTAAAGCCTACAAGCCCTGAATTAACATCGTCTACTACTTCCTGATCGTTAATCATATTCTGAATATCATCCAGCCTGTTCTTAGGAAGGTCAACCAAGAAGAATGGAGTAGACAGAAAAGGCTTATCGCCAAATTTGCTCTTACGATTGATGAAAAGACCAGTAACCTGATAAATACCTTTGGAGTCCTCTTTGTAAAGCTCTTCAAGCTTCTTGAACTTCAAATCTTTAATTTCTGCGACGAATTTGTGAGAAAATCTGTTGTACTGTGTTGCTTTAGACATGATAAAGTCTCCTTAGTTTAAATAAATTTTTTCTGAGTTTTCGAAGAAATATAATTCTTCCTGTCTTGCTAATACTTGCTTTTCTTGAATGTCCTTTACTCTCAGGACTTCAATATCAGGGTTATCTTCTATAGCTTTACAAGCTTTAAGATAAGCCTTTTCATCTTTGCACTTCCTGACAAGAGTGTATTTCTTGTCAGTCATTAGGTTTTTACTTGTATCTCCGATAGTACAAGTAACTACCTGAACATTAAATGTTCTGCTTACTACGGGCTTCCTCGGCACAATGGTTTCACTCCTTTCCTTAAAGATTTTAGGTTTGTCTATAAGGGTACATTGTACCCTATAGGCCGTATAGGATTCGAACCTATAATGAATGTAGCCGTCATTCACGTTCCAACCAGCCTACTTTCACAATAGGAGTATTATCAATTGGCTGTCGCAATCAGTTCTTCAAGCTCACAGAGAATTTCATCAACTAAATCTGCGTAGCTGTTTGCCCATGCTACTATATGAAATTTCTTATCCTGTGTGCTGTTTGTATGGTCACACCATGCACAATAGTGAAGGCCAAAGGATTCATAGATAAAGTATTTCTTTCCGTTGCTTCTGAGATTCAGAGAATCACAAAGAGCTTGTGCTATCATCCAGTTCTTGATATCTGATATCATTTTATCATACCTCTTATTCATTTTCAATATCTTCAAGCTTTTTCCATTGCCTGTTGAGAATCTTTCCTGTTAATATTGCAAAAGTACCTAACATCTTGTCCATCGTGTATTCTTTCTTTTTATGAAGGTCAAGAAGAAAATGAGAACTGTTAGTGTAGTATTCCTGAATAGCCTGAAGCTCCATTGTAGATACAAGGACTTCATTCAAATCCCTTATCTCTGTATCAGGTGGATAAGCTTCCATTAATTCAGTAGCAATAGCAAAGAACGCTGAAGCACACAAACAGCCTGATTCCTGAAGTGATACAGGCAGTTCAAATTCCTTGTTTTTATCTGCGTAATCAAAAATAATATCTGAAGACTGCTGAAAGTATTCTTCAAGAACATTATATTCTGTAGGGGTTAAGCTAATCATGATTAATTCTCCTTATAAAATAAATTTGCCTGATCGAACATGAAAGTGATTTTTAAATAGCCCCCTCCTAAAATTTCAGGGTATTTGTTTTTCTGAAGGAAGGTCGATTTTAAGAAGTTGGCTTATAATTTTCGTAGGAAAGTATCAGTTCATCTGATATACGTTATCAGCTCATCTAATATTGACTATTAGATGTTGTGACAGATGAGATATTGTCTATTACATCTATTATCTAATATTAGATATTAGATGAAGGGTATAAATAAAAGCCCCAGCCGGGGCTTTTATTTAGCTTTTAAATAAATCGTTTGCATATTTCAAAGTATCAATTAGTTCCGTCTGTAGTGAATACTCATCATTAAATACTTTCATAACAGAATCCGTTGGTTCGCTGATTCTATCTATAAATAACAAATAATATTCATTTAATTCCCCCTTTTCTGAAATGCGTCTTTCCAGCTGTGCAACTTCATACTTAAAATGCTCATCAAGACTATTTAAAGCGGAAACAAGGCGGCGGATTGTAAAGTGATAATAACTGTCTTCAGATGTTCTATATAAATCCATGATTTTAACCCCCGTAATTTTCATAATATAACTTTTTGATTGAATGATAGGACATAGCTGGAATAAATTGTTTACAAAAGGCACCAACGTGTTTAGCCGTAGTTCTTGAATAATCAGGACTTGCGTCGGAATATTCGAAACTAATGTCATTAGTTACTGGATTATATCTAAAAATCTCACTTTCATATGATATTAATATAATCCAATCGCCTTGCTTTTTATACCCGCACTGGCCGTATGGTAGATACTCCAAACGGCCAGCACAATTAATAGTAACTTCTTTTCCATAATAACCGTATATACAGTTAGCCTTATATGTGTAACTCATTTTATTGTACCGCCTTTCCTAAAGTAACAAAATTGTCTTTTGTCATTCCATAAAGGCTTTCTGTCTCTGTTGGTACTTCCATGGAAAACACCACCATGTATCCCTTTTCTTTAGCGTCATCTTCAACTTCTTTCTTCATACGCTTTTCAAGATTAGTGGATACATAAGCGGAGTCGGTAACAAATTGCTTATCTTTTGTTACGGCTGTATAGGTAACCATATAGGACTTAATGTTGCGTGTAATTAAACCTAAACGGCTATCTTCAGGAGCAAGAATTTTGGCATTTTCAATGAAGGTACTTTCTTCCATTTCATACTTTTGTTCAAATGGTATGAAAGAATTTTCAACCATGCCAACATAAACAGCTTCTTTACTATTCTTGTATTTCTTGACTAAAGTTTCATTGAAAAACTTTGCAGACTGATAATCACCATAAAGAGATACAATCTCATCATGGGCAGAAACAAAAGTCACATTTTTTGCCTCGTCCTGAATGCATTTCTTTTCACCAGTTAGATTTACAAAAATGGCTCTTGCTGTTGCAGATTTAATAGTTACGGTAACTTTACTCATTTTTAAATACTCCTATTGAATGAATTTTTTGTGCTTTTGGTTTAGCTGTATGAACCCTTGCCAAACTTACTGTCGTGGCAAGCCGACGATTGAACGATAGTAACAAATTTGTGCCTTGCCGAGGGGCTTACTGGCTATTGAATTTTCAATCTTCATGTTTACATTATATCAAATTTTATTATAAATGTCAAACTTATATTCAAAA
>Ga0326513_10001607_pt1 | contig 17332 bp, 24 predicted proteins | sample 2_2465_0518_D_FD_203654 | JGI IMG/M metagenome (GOLD analysis project Ga0326513, IMG submission 203654) | Bovine rumen microbial communities from UC Davis, California, United States - 2_2465_0518 | ecosystem: Host-associated > Mammals > Digestive system > Stomach > Rumen | place: USA... | reverse complement strand
TCTTATAGGCTACAACACACTGCCCCCCTGGCAAACACCAGAGGGGCTAGATCGAGCACCTATGTGATGGGTTGGAGCTAGAGCATTTCTAGTATGTCCTTCATCCAATGCGTTAGCTGTAACTCGCGTACCGACTTTACATACCCTTCCTTGCCAAGTGTCACGAGCGTTTGCTCTATGGCATGCTTGACCTTTATCACCTCCTCTCGCTCCTCGGTCTCGGGCTCGGTGTTCCAGAACAGCTTCCAGGCTAGCGTCAAGTCGTATTGCCCGTCTCGTATCAGCTGGTTCTTGATCTCGTCCTTAGAGGTCGTATCCAACGTAACATGGTTGCTCATATCGTCACCTCTCCTTTTCGTGCAATAGATCATAGTGCGCGGCACTGTAGGAGTTGAATGCGCGACTGATGTTGTTACCTTCCTCTTGGCTGAATCGTCCATCGTCAACGCTTACAGCAACGGTTACAAGTACGGAGTATAGGCTTTCGATGCACTTCATCAGGCTCTTCTCGGTCTCGGTCATATCGTCACCTCGCCATTGGCTTTGTCTTTGACTAGATGCTTTGGTGCTTGTCTCTGCACGTATTTCTTTTCGCCCAATAGCTTTAAAGCTAGCACTATACAACTCTTAATCTGACAAGCTACCTCATGGTCTTTAGTATGCTTCTCCGTTATCGTGCATATGTACCAAGCTATTTCGCACGCAGTTTTCAGAGTCCTAATTAACTGCTCCTTTGCTTCGACAGGCTCTAATGTCCTCATATCGTCACCTCGTTGTTGACTATAGCCATGGTCTTGTCGGCTATGATCTTCGCTTTGTTCTCTGCATGCTCCGTGTGTCTCCTCGTGAGATCCCTCCATGCTTCGGCTTCCTTCGGATTCAGCACGAGGTCAGCCATGAGCGAGCAGATCTCGGCCTCTTGCAAAGCGTTGTTCATGCTCATGGTGAGCAGCCTGATCATGAGCCTTTGACGCTTCTTTTCGAACGTGGACATGTGCATCCCTTCTCTTATCCAACGGGGATTACATCATACCACAAATTCCGAAAATTTTTGCTTGACGTTTTGCAAAACGTGTGCAATGATGGAATCCCAACGGCACGACACGAAAGAAACGGAGCAAAGAAGATGCGAAACCCTGGCACGTGGCGCGTAGGTTTGTTCTCCTTTACCATGCTCGCGCTTTGCCTCTCCTTCGAGCTCTACGCCTTCGGACTCACTGAGGCCATCTTTCGTGTGGTCGTGCCCAACTGGATCATAGCCTTGTCGATACTGCGCTTCCTTTGCGCGGACGAGCTGGAGGGGAGGTGATTCTATGGCCATAAAGGCTAACTTTCGGCCGGTGCGAAAAGGTAGCCAAGTGAGGCGTGCGGTCGTTTTCACTCGCTGCATAGGTGACGAGGTGCTAGAGGACGGGTCTACGAGGCCCTTCGAGGACGTTCTCCTAGGGGACTACACGCCTAAGCAGGCTACCGCTTGCATCGGACGGGAGCGGGCCGACAACCTGGTACGTATCACTAGAACGACGGTCTACAAGCAAGTGTGCGTAATGCCGCTACTGGACTTCTGGAGCGCTTCGGTAGCGGTGACGGACCCCATCATCACGCAGGAATACGTGATGGACAAGAAGAAGGAGATCTAACCATGCCCGAAAACAACGAGACCACCAACTACGAGCTCGCGGCCATGAACGCGGCACCCGTGTACACGCTTGAGTGCATGTCCACGATCGGGGCGGACACCGTGGAGGACAAGAAGCGCGCGCTCCGCGCGAAGAACGCGGCAGGATCGCTTGCGCGTCGCTTCGCGCCCGGCGAGCCCTTCGAGGTCGTGGACATTCTCCAGACGCGCGGCACCATCCGCTCGCGTCAGGCAGGCGTTCCCGACAAGCCGTGCGTCAACACGTATTTCCTCCTTTCGGACGGTACGGCCGTCATGTCGCAGAGCTCAGGCATTGCCCAGAGTGCCCAGGACCTCATGACCCTTTTCCCGGGCCTGGGGCGCGACACCGAGGAGGGTTGCTTGCTCGTGGCCGTCAGCGAGCGCCAGTTGGACAACGGCAACACGATCAAGAGCGTTATTCCCGTCTAGCCTTTGCTAGTCTTTTCTCATGGTCCGTATGGGAAGGCCCCACCTCATGCGGTGGGGCCTTGTTTGTCTTAGGAGGTTGTTGGCAATGTCCGCAAAGGTGAGCATGTCGGTAAAGGAGGCGCGCGCGCTCGTGCGCCTCGCGTCTCTCAGGACAAGTAACTTGCACATTGGGTACGCTAACGAGAAGCTAGCGGAGCACGTCCTTTTTTCAGCCGGCTTCGGCCGCGTGCGTATCATGCACACTAACAGCGTGTGGTTCGTGGAGCACGACGTATACGACTACGACGGGGACTATGGTTTCGCGTGCGTGCGTGCAAGCGTGCTCAGGCAGATGTGCGACGGTCGCAAGCCTTCCTCCGCGATCACGCTCGATTTGGGAATACATGACGATCCTTCCATCAATTCGCGGCACTACGAACAGTTCTGCATCGACTACTTCCTGGACATTGGCAAGGACAAGAAGCGGCCAGTAGAATGCACCATGCGCGTCAATCCCATGATGTGCGAGCGCGTTATGGGATACATGGCCACGATGTGTGACACGTGCGATGTGTACATGGCCGGCGAGCACGTCCCCATGTTCGTATCCGCACAAGCCGGCGCCTACCGCGCGCTCGTTATGCCCGTCAGGAGGTAACGGCATGGCACGCGCAAAGAGGGCGTCAGACGAGCTATACAACGCCCGTAGAAGGGTCAGGAGGGCCGCAGAGAGCGCGGCACGCGCGGGAAACGCGGCCGAGGCCGCGCGCCTTAGCGAGCTTGCGCAGACGGGTGGCACAACGAGCATATCGGAGCTCAACGCGGCATATGAGGGCGCACGTGTACAGGCTTCGGCTTCGGTTTCGGCTTCGGCTTCGGCTTCGACTTCGCGCGCCCGCAAGCCATCCGACGACGTGTACAACGCGCGCAGGCGCTTACGTAGGCTTGCGGCTCGCGTGGAGAGGCAGGCGCAGGGCGCCACGGGGCCAACGAGAGCGCAAGCGCTTTCCTATGCCTCGAGACTCAGGGAAATGGCCCAGGCGGGGACTAAGCTCACGGGCGAGGAGCGGCAAGCGCTCTTGCAGAGATTGGCCGACGTGCGCGACGCGTCTCGCGAGGCCGCGTACGGCTTCTCTGCGGTCGCGCGCCGTAATGCCATCTTCATGCAGCAGATCAATGCGGCCGGCACCAAGGGTGCCCAATCTTCCATCGCAGGCGAGAAGGCCACGCTCTTCTGGGCTTCGACCGCGCGCATATGGAGCGCCGAGGGAGGCACGAGGGACGAGCGATACGAGAAGATCCTGGACTACTTCTATGTGGGGGACACGGCCGCAAGCGAGGACGTGGCCGACTTCCGCGAATGGCTGAAGGAGGAGAAGGGTCTCGATTGGCGCGACGTGTCCGGCGATTTGGGATACGTCTACGAGTGGGTGACCGAGGAGCTCAACGAGGACGTTTTGGGCGACTCGGACGAGGACGTTCCGGGAGATCCGGACGTTCCCTATGCGGCATGGTCCCAGCGCGTGCTATCCGTCAGGTGACGCACCATGCGCCGCGACTATCGCATATGGTGCGCTTTCGACACCGAGACGTGCAACATAGGTCGGCGCGCCTATCCCATCCTCTACATCTTCAACGACTTGCGCCAGGTGGACATAGCTACGTATGAGGTGGACGATCCGCGCGAGGAGGTCACGTTTCTGAGACATTCGGCTGAGGCCGTGGCCTACATAGAGCAGGTGATAGAGGACGGCATAGAGAGCGGGTACATCCCCATCGTGTGCGTCTACAACATGATGTTCGACCTACAGACCATCCTCTACGAGCTCGCGCAGACGTACGAATGCGTCGTGAACGCGCAGAGCTCGACGAACGTGTACACGCTTGACCTCATGTTGGACGGCAAGAAGGTACTGCGGTTCTGGGACACGTACCACCTGGAAATGGGAGGCCTAAAGGCCATGGGGCGCACGTGCGGAGTGGACAAGCTCATGGGAGATTGGGACTACGACCTCGTGCGCACGCCCGAAACGCCCCTAACGGAGCAAGAGTTGGGCTATGCCAAGCGCGACGTACAGGTGATACCGGCCTACCTTGCCTACCTTCTCAGGGCCAATCCCTGGATGCGGCCGGACATGCTAGGATGCAGGGTGCTCACCAAGACGTCGATAGTGCGCCAAATGGCACGTGCCGAGATAGGGCCCCTGGACGTGGACGTGCGCGGCCACAAGCTCAAATTGATAAAGGCTTTCGAGGAGCTATGCCGGCGTGAGCTGCCGCATGACTTCGATTCCTACGCGCTGAGGCTCGCGTGCTTTCGCGGAGGGCTCGTCTTCACGGCCGCTCGCTTCGCCGGCGTGCCCGTACGAAACGTGGTCTCGCTGGACGTGACGAGCATGCACCATGCCTACCTCAACGGCCGGCGCGTGCCCGTCGAATTCAGGCCCATAGAGCGCGAGGCGCTCGACGTGTGCGTGGCCGACATAGCACGGCACAGCGTGGCCGACGTGCTGAGGCACTACCACTACCCTTTCGGCCGTTGGCTCCATGTCCAGGTGCGCGCGAGGGGCGTGCGTCTCAGGCGGGGAAGCGCCTTTGCCGCGTGGGGCATAGCGACCCTTGCGCAGGCAAAGTTCGCGCGCAGGGTGCCCAGGCTCGACGTGGGTGACGAGAACGTGCGCGCGATAGAGGCGGAGAACGCGATACGGAGCGCCGGCTATGGTGACGTGGCGATAGGCGCCACCTTTGCGCTGGGCAAGCTCTACGAGGCTGAAGAAGTGATCGTGCACATGACCGAGATAGAGCTCTGGTGCTTCATGCAGGTGTACGAGTACGAGTCATTGGAGGCCATAGGCGGCGAGATAGCCACGCGTTCGATCTTGCCGCCCGACTACGTATCCTTACAGTCCAACGTCTTGTTCGCACGAAAGAGCGACGCGAAGGCGCTCACGGCCGGATACGAGGAGGGCGTTCCCTATGCAGGCGAGATAGGCGCAAGCATTCCCATGGAGATAGCGCAGGCCACGCGCGAGGGTGCGCTATCCAAGCAGTTCCTGGGCTCGTGGTACCAATCGACCGTGAAGGGCTCCTTCAATGGAATCTACGGGACTCAGGCCCAAAACGTCTACAAGCCCGACTACATGGTGGACGAATGCGCGGAGCTGCACATAGACCAAGCGACCAAGCCGACGCCGGAAAACTTTTCCGACAAGCAACCGAAGCATCCCATGGTGCTCTATACCTACGGCATGCGCATAGTCGCAGGGTCACGCATGGAGCTCGTGATAGCGATAACGCTTTTATACGAGCGCTTCGGGGACGCGATAGCGGTCACGGGAGGGGACACGGACAGCCTAAAGGTCATGCTCACGCAGGGCGTGACGCCCAACGACCTCATCCAGGCGCTCGCGCCCTTGCACGAGGCCGCTACGCGCGCGCTGGACGTCTGCATGTCCAGGGCAAGGAAGATGTTTCCGGACAAGGCCTCCACGCTTGTGCACGTGGGTTGCTTCGAGATAGAGCCCGCGACCAAGGGCGTCAAGGTGACCTACGATTGGCATATGGAGGGATGGAACAAGGCGCGCATATCCATAGTCGATAACCACGCGCACATCACGTGCGCGGGGCTTTCGCGGCCGGAGGGTGCCTACACGCTGGAGGATTGGTGTGACGGGATGCTCAGGCGTGGCATGGATCCGCGCGACGTGATGCGCGATGCGTTGGGGTACAACACGAACGTCACCTATGACGTGTGCCACGCTTTGGAGCATCACAAGCCCCTTTTCCGCGACCGCTACGAGGGATATGTGACCGACTATCTAGGAAACAGGGCGCACATAGACGAATACGAGGCGGTGGCGCTCTATCCGGCAGGACGTCGGCTAGGGGACACGAGCAAGGGCGTCAACGCGGACAGCGTGGCCTATCTGGAATCGAGATACGGAAGGGATGTAGACACGGCAGAGAAGGAAATAGGCGTGGTATTCAACGTTTGTTTGCTAATAGCGCTCGTGCTCATGGACAGGCCGCACAGGGCCGTCGTGCGCATGTGCTTGCGCGACTTCTACGTGCCTACTCTAAGGAGGGTTTAGACATGGACGACTTCAAGCGTGACTTCTTGGAAATGATTCTCGTGCTCATGATCTGCATAGGGACTTTCGCGCTCGTGACGTGCGCGCTCTTCAACGAGGGCGCGGACATGGAGTTTCCCGACAACGGCATGCCGGAGTGGACCTATGCGCAGGACTAGCGAGGAATGGTCACGCATAGGTTACACGGAGGAGGGCTACATAGATTGGCCTCGCGTCATGAGCTACGAGGCGCCCTATAACCTCATCATCGACGCGCGCACGCGCGGCAAGACCTATGGACTGAGGAAATACGCGCTCAGGCAGGACTACGTACGACGGCACAAGCGTTACGTGGAGCTCACGCGCACCAAGAGCATGCTGGAGGGCAGCGCGTCGCTGCAAGCGGGATACTTCGCGCGCTTCGAGGCCGACTATGGAGCGGATCCGGTTCTATGCGACTATCTGCTCAAGACGGAGGGGCGCTATGGATACGTTGCCAAGAGGCCCGAGGAGGGCAAGAAACCGCAGTGGGACGTGCTTTCCTACTTCATAGCGTTGACGGACGCCCAGGAGACCAAGAACCGTTCCACGGGATTCAAGCCCGTGAAGCGCTTCATCTTCGACGAGGCCATCATAGACCGCTCGCTGGACAACGTGCATGACTACCTACCCGGAGAGATCGAGGCGGTATCGAGCATCATCACGTCGGTCACGCGCGAGAGGCCCGACACGCCCAGGCGCGACCGCAGCGCGCTCTACCTCCTGGGCAACGCGTGCGACCTCACGTGCCCATGGCTCGCGCACTTCGGGATCACCGAGGAGCCCCCAGTAGGCTTCTCGTGGCACTACGACAAGCGGTGCCTGGTCTGGTACGGACCTCCTAGCGAGGAGTGGGGCCGTGCCATGGACGAAACCGTAGGAGGGGCGCTCATAGCCGGCACGGAGGCAGGCGCGGCCGCTACGCGAAACCGCTTCGCAAGCGACGGGGAGACCTACTACCCGAAGCCACCGAAGGGCGCGACGTTCGACTTCGGGATAGCGCACCAGGGCCACGTATGGGGCGTGTGGCTCGATTGGAGGGAAGGGTACTACTACGTGGTGGAGGGCTTGCCAAAGTCTTTGGACGGTGCGCCCGTATACGCGCTCACCGCAGCGGACGCACGACCTAACTACGTGCTAGCGCGCAGGGCCCAGAAGTCGCTGAAGGGCTTTACGGACCTCTACTATCTAGGGATAGTCAGGTATCAGAACCGGGCCGTGAGAAGCGCCTTCCTTGACGCGATGCGGCTCTACGGCATACGATGATAGTATGCGCGTGGCACGTAGGCGCGTGTCGGGACGTGCGGCCGTCAGGGGACAGCCACGGCGAGGAGCCGGCCCCCGCCGCATGGGTTTGGAACCCCACCCGGTGCACCCTACATGATGCTATGTGCTATCATGGCCCCAACGTGCGGAAACGCGCATTGGGGCCGTTTCTAATATTTGGAGGTGCATCACATGGGAGAAGAGGCCGAGGAGATCCGCGAGGACGAGAACGAGGTTGAGGAGGAGGCCACGCCCGAGACGAACGAGGAGGCCGAAGAGCAGCGCACGGACGACTACGAGGGGCTAGTGCGCCGTATCGACGACCTCACGGAGCTCGTGCGCTCGCGGCTCGATTCCATCGCGGAAGCCATCGAGTCGCTTTCCGGTATCGAGCTGGAGAGCGGCGCGCGTGTGGGCGAGGGTACCATCGAGGACGAGATCGAGGACGCCGTAGAGGACGCGCTCGACCTCGAAAATCTCGATCTTCTTTAGGAGGTAATGACACATGGTAAACAACACGACCGTTTTGCAGGCATGCTACATCAACGGCTCCACGGACTTTCAGCAGCGCGTGCCGGATCCGTCCCAGCACAGCGTGGCGCAGGTGCAGAAGTTCCTTTTCCAGCCCATGAACCGAAAGTACCGCAACGAGTTCATCGACCTTCTTTTCAACGTTTTCGCGGTGCAGATGGTTCACCAGCGCATGTACCGCAACCCGCTCAAGAAGAAGCGCGCGGACATTGACTACGGTACGACCGTCCAGGAAATCGCGCTGGACTTCTGCAAGGCGCACAGCTACAAGGACGATTGGGGCCACCGCCCGGAGGACATCACGAACCTTCTGAAGGTGTACCGTCCCACGGGAGAGGTCGCATACCACAGCGTGAACCGCTACGACCAGTATCCGATCTCCATCAACGACATGGAACTGCGCGGCGCCTTCCAGACGCCCACGGGGCTCAACGCGTTGGTCAACGCCGTGATGAACGTCCCTTACAATTCCGGCGAGTATGACGAGTACCAGTACTACAAGCAGATCATCGCGGAGCACGAGTATTACCACGGCTTCTACAAGCACCACATGGACACGCGGCCCAGCAATGAGGCCACCGGTAAGGAGTTCTTGCGCGCGCTTCGCATGTACGCGGACCTCATCACCGTTCCCACCAAGCTCTACAACGCCACGGACGCCAACGTTCCCGTGTGGATCAACGAGGACGAACGCTCTAGCATGGTGCTCTACCTCGAAGCCGACGTGAAGGCCACGCTTGACGTTGACACGCTTTCCAGCGTCTTCAACCTGGACAAGGCGGAGAGCCCGTACCGTATCCAGTTCATCGACTCAATCCCCATCCCCGGCGCCTTCGCGCTCCTCACGACCGAGGACTTCTGGATGTGCGCCGACTACGACGTATCGACCGAGGACTTCCGCAACCCGCAGACCAAGACCACGACGTACTACTACACCGTCATTGGCATGTACTCCGCCTCTCCTTTCGTGCCGGCAATCCTCTTCACCACGGCAGAGGGCACGACTCCGCAGGTCGTGACGCAGACCACGACCGGCCTCAACGTCACGCCGGCAACCGCGAACGTCGCGCGCGGAGGTCAGGTGGCGCTTGTCGCCTCGCTCACCGGCACGCTTGCGGCGAGCGTGGGCGCGGTGGGAAGCGTGCTCCAGGTCGCGCCCGATTCGGTGACCTACGCGCTCGCGGCCGAGACCGCAGCGGAGGAAGGCGAGCCCTTGCAGCTCGACGTGGATACCTACGTGGATCGCTTCGGCATCCTCCATGTTGGTACCACGGTGCCCGTGGGCGCGGTGATCACCGTCACGCTCACCACCACCTACGTCAATCCCAGCGGGGAGACCACGCAATACGACGCGACGGCGACCATTACCGTCACGGAGTAGTGCCATCGTTACGCACGATTTTGCGATAGAGGCGCACGTCATTACGTGCGCCTCTATCGCTATAAGCGAGGTGAACACATGTCAAAGCATTTTCCTCATCTGAAGGACACCCCCTTTCCCCACCTGGACAACGTGGATCCTTATGACATAGACGTGACGTTTGACTACGGCCGCTATGACTACGAGGGCACGATAAAGCTCATGCGCGTTACGTGGCCATCGGACTACAGCCACGTGGTCAAGTGGGCCAACACCATCGCGCGCGACTATTGGTTTGACCATCAACCTGGAGACGTGGTTGAGATCGGGAACGGCTTCACGCACGTTCAACAAGAGTCGGTACGCGTGCCGGTGCCGCTGGACGTGGCGCTCACCTATACGTACGTAGTTTGCCACGTGCCGCAGCTCACGGAGGATACGCCCATAGATTACGAGGCGTCGCGCGGAATCCGTCGTGTGTATGCGTTCATACGCGATTGCGTCTATCTGAGCCCTTCCACCACGGAGCTACGCCTAGAGATCGACTATTGGACCACCTACCTACCCTATAAGGCGCTCCAGGCGGTCACGCTCACCCGTGGGCATGCGCCCATGTACGCGATGGACGCGGACGCGTACCTACAAGAGCCCATCGCAAATTGCAGGCTCCTGGGAGGTGCGGACGTCGGAGGGAACGAGCCCGCGACCATCACCAAGACCAACGAATTCTTGCCGCTTTCGACCGACGAGCTGGTGATGATAATCGCCTCCACCATCCCCTATGCCGAGATCGACAACCTGGCTAGGTCGTCCGCACAGGCCTCCACGCCGCCCACGTACTACGACGAGGCCGGGGAAGTGGGATACCAGGTGGGCGTCTCAGGTTACGCATGGTCGTACGAGGGGCGCAGCTACGCGGACATGGCGAGCCCGTCGCACGTGAGCCCACCATACGAGACCATACCGGGAGGCGCGTACCTCTACGCCATCGACACGGCGAACGTGTACCAGGGGGACCTCGACATAGCGGCCGCAGCCCTTCCGACCTTCTTCACGTCGGCACTTGCGGCCTACGTCGTGCCCTCGGACCTCATCACCAAGGGACGCCGTCACGGGATAGGGACCGTGAGCTTCTACGAGGTGACGCCTCACCCGTGGATGCACGACGTTGGCACGATCGAGCTCACCAAAGACAAGTTCAAGTATCCAGCGGTATATGCGAACATCGCAAAGCTCTACACGAACCAGTACGCCCACGTGGAGCTATCCGACGATATGGGAAACGTGGTAAACGTGCGCGTGGAGGACACGCGCGACGGCACGATAGACATAGCCCAGCAGCTATCGACCGTATGGCCGGCGCTTTCGTGGGACGTGATGGTTACCAACGTAGCGCACCAAAGCGGCAGCGTGCAATATTCGTGGCGGTCCCTTTCCGGCACGCTCACGGACCTAAGCGCGCCGGCGTGCGACATAGCGCGCTACACGCTTTCCTACGGGATCCCCACCTATTCCCTCTATATGTCGGCTTCGCTGGAGAGCGCGGCGCTCACCTGGGACGGTATTCTGCAAGACCGCGCGGACGCATTGCTTTCCTATAGAAGCTCCATGCAGGGCGCCAACCTAGGCAAGGCCAACGCGGACCGCAGCGCGGACACGGCCAATACGAACGCGTACGCCTCCGCTACCACGGACCGCGACAATTCGCAGGAGTCCGCGAGCGTCTCCAAGGCCAACACGAACGCGAGCGCGGATGCCGCCTATACCAACGCTGACAACGAGTGCAACACGAGATCCGCCAACCTTGCGATAACTAAGCAGCTACGCCATGACACGACGGCGCGGCAGAACACGGCTACGGCACGAACCGCAGGGCTTGCACACCAAAACGCGTATGACCAATCAGACGCCGACATTAATTACTCTCTGTATGCCGTAGACGTTCAGGCAAAGTCCGAGGCGGTATCAGGCGCCATGAACATGATAGGGCAAGCGGCCGCAGGCAACCTACCGGGAACCATTTCGGCAAGCGTCGGAACCATCATGAGCGTGACCTCGAAACAGGCGCTTGCGGACCTAGCCGACACCGCGAACGTGGCAAAGCAGGGCGCGACGACGGACTATATCGACCGCGTGGCAGACGAGCAACAAAGTTGCGCGGCCGACATAAGCGGCACCAACACGGTATTAGGCTATCAGGACACGGCAGAAGATAGCCTCACCACCAATAACAACGGCCTACAGCGCGCCAACGCAGCCACCACGCGCAACACCACGAAGGCCAACGCGCTGAAGTCCTACAACCTCGTGGTAGGCGGCGACGGGTACACGGGCACGTCCAATCGCTCGTACAGCACCTCCACGGCGAACGCCGACCGCACGGAGGCCACGACCAAGGCCAACGCGCTCCTTTCGCGCAACGTATCCGAAGGGCTGAACAAGCTCACCCTGGAGAACGCGCAGCGACGCATGCAGGCCCGTTTCGGTGCGCGAAACGCGGAGCCCCCGAAGGCGCACGGATCCTACGGTGGCGAAATGCTGCACGACGCATTGAGGAAAAGGGGCGTGCATGCCCGCATAGTGACCGCGGACCGTGCGACGATCCAGCGCGCGGGGAGCGCGATGCTCCGCTATGGCTACATGACGGACGGCTTGCAGATGGACGCGTTCGAGCTATGCCCAGACGGCCACGACTATTGCTATTGGCAGGTTAGCGACGTCGCTGTGCGCTTCGACGAGGTAGCGAACCGCCGCGCCTTCGACGTCATGCGTGATATGCTCTATGCAGGGGTCACGGTATGGAACGACCCCGCGAAGGTTGGGAGGCTATAGTGCGCGGCATCGACGAGATCAAGCAGGCCCTAGAGGATCCAGAAGCGACGTTCACGGCCGAGGAGGTACGCAAGCTCGTGGATTGGGAGGTCATGCGCGCCACCCAATCCGAGTACCACCGCTCGCGCGTTGTCGCGGTGCAGCAAAGGGCGGCACGAGAGGCCGAGGCCCGGGAAAAGGCGTACGAGGCCATGCAGAAGGCGGCACGTGAGAGGGAGCAACCGCAACTCGTTTTGAAGGTGATCAAGTATGACGAGGGCTAAGAAAAAGAACCAACGCCCGTGCAACCGACACGGATTCCATGGAGAGGTCTATTGGGGCACGGAGAGCTACAACGCAGGACTCTTCCAGATCTACCTAGACCAGGTGATGCGCCTCGCGGTCACGCGCTATAGGTGGATAGGGCTACCCAGCACGTGCGACGCAACCTTTTTGGAAAGGCTTTTGGTGGAGCGCGGACGCGCGACCATAGCGCGCGACGGGAAGAAAGGCCCCTGGATCGTGGCGCGCGCCGTGTATGACGGCAAGCTCAACCTCTACGACCGCCCCACGCGCTGGATAGCGCAATCACGCGACCAGGTGCGCTTCCAGGTCACGCCGCGAAACGGTGTCATGATATACGACTCACCAACCTACTCGTGCATGATGCCGGCCATCGACATGCAGGTGCGCGAGCTCGTGGACATACAGCGCACGAAGCAAATGAACAGGCTTTGGCAAAAGATCCCCTTCATCCTGGAGACGCCGCAGGACATGGAGCTCACCGCAGTGAACCTCCTTAGCTCCATCATGGGAGGCGAGCCCGCGACCATCCAGTACAGGGGTGTGGGAAGCGCCATCGACGTGAAGAAGCTCGACATGGACGTGCCCTATCTGGGCGGCGAGCTCACGGCCGCAGAGGTCAACGTGTGGAACCGCATATACACCATGCTGGGCATATCCAACATCACGTACAAGTCGGAGCGCATGATAGAGGACGAGGTACGCTCCATGTCGGAGCCCGCAGGCATGCAGGCCCTCGCGGGGCTCACCATGCGCAGGCGCGCGGCCGATTGGTGCAGCAAGCACATGGGGTTCGACGTGTCGTGCGTCTGGGCCCAGGACAACGAGAGCGAGAACTACAACGCGGTCCACAACCTCAAAGAGGCCACGAAGATCCTTGCAGGAGACACGCACGGACTATCGGAGGTGTAGAGCATGGAGGACGTTACTTTCCTCGACTGGTCCGAGGTGGAGGCACCGGGGGACCCCGAATATCACGACGTAGCGACCATCACCGTGTCTGAGCTCGTGAGCGACGGAATCCTCACGCGCGAGCGCTGGGACGCGTGCGACTGGTACGACGATGCGCAGCGCGACCGGATGTGGAACAAGTTCCTGGGCCGCTATGCGTGGCGCGAGATAGGCATATTGCCCATCCGTAAGTGGCTGGACAGGCTGAGCGCCACCATCAACGAGAAGATGCCCAAGTACAAGCCCATCTACGAGGCCATGGCCGAGGGCTCCACGCAGCTGAGGCAGGGAAGCGAGTGGCACAAGGCGCGCGACGTCTTTTCCTCGTTCCCACAGTCCAGGCTAGGCAGCGTCAACCAGGACTATGCATCGAGCGGCAACGACCGCGAATACGAGACCATACGCGACGTCGGCCTCATGGACGCGCTCAGGGACAACGACTATGATGATGTGGACGTGCTATTGCTTGACGACCTCGCGCCGCTCTTCTTCGGGCTCGTGAGCGTCAACGTCAATTACTAGGAGGTAGGGCATGGATTATCAGGAGCTCATGCAGGCAATAGGAAGCGTCGGCTTTCCCATCGTGGCATGCGGGGCGCTCTTCTACATGATCAACACGACGTTGAAGGAGCTTTCCGCAAGCATCGACAGCATGACCAGCGTTCTAACGAGGCTGGACGATAAGATAAAGGAGGCGTAAGGACATGCCCATACCCATCCCCATACCGCCCTATAGCGCATTCCTTCCGAGTGCGCCCGTGATCCCGAAGCTCTATTGGGACACGTTCAGCCAAGAGCAGCGCATACACCGCATCTGCGAGGAGCTTTGCAAGATCTGCGAGTATGCCAACAATTTGGGTATCGCCATCAACCTGGATCACGAGATCATCGAAGAGCTCCAGAAGGAGTTTCAGAAGTTTAAGGAATCCGGCTTCGATGATTACTATAAGGCACAGCTCCTAGATTGGATCAACAAGCATTTCGCGGAGCTCATGCGAGAGTTCCTGAACCATGGCGTATACTTCGGTTTGACGGAGGACGGCTATTTCTGTGCCAACGTCTTGTGGCAACTTACTACGTACTTCGATACCGTCATGGACTACGCAAGCGACGATTACGGCCGTCTTGTGCTCAACTACTAAGGAGGTCGCAGCTATGGCAAACAATGATCCCTTCACCCCCGAGGAAGTCTCGCAGATCCTGGAGGCGTTCTTTGAGACCGTGGGCACGCGGCAGTACATCGGTGCGCGCTATGTGCCCATCTTTGGACGCAAGGGCGAGGAATCGATCGTATGGGACAACAGCGCACCATATGAACCGCTCACCATCGTTCTATACCAAGGAAATTCGTTCACGTCTAGGCAGTACGTGCCCAAGGGCGTTGAGATCACCAATGAGGAGTTCTGGGCCGAGACGGGCAACTACAATGCCCAAATCGAGCAGTATAGGCAAGATGTGTTAGAAGCTATAGAGTACATAAAGGAGCTTGTCGGTAGTACGGCAGTACCTAAATGTGAGCTTCTTTTCACTGGTGTGGTACCTGAAGTTAGTAATACGCCGTTTACTATCTTTAAAATACCCGTCAATACGCATATTTTTCAATTTAGTAAACGTGATTATACATACTTTACTGATTGGAGAACTTTTCTAAAAGATTACAAGAAGCCAATACTGTTTGTTAACGGTTCTCTTGATGGTATTGAAATTTCAGATGGTGTGATTCAACGCAATCAAACTAGTGGCAATTATTGGACTCTTTTCGGTATAAGAAACGGACTACCCGCGTGTATTGACCAACCACCTACTGTAAATAGATATACAGCGGACCAAATGCTCGCAAATGGTTGGTCTTTTGTATGCGGTGCTTTTGCCAAATTTATAGAAAATGGCTATACGGTTGATTTGTCCGTTTATAGCGATTGTTATAGTTACAGCGATTCAATTACTGCTAGGGGTGAACGAACAGCATTTGGCTGGGATGATAAATACTTCTATATTTTCGTATGCAATGGTCGTAGACCTTTCGCTAACGGTTTCAATTATGAGGAACTTGTAAAGTGCTTTAAATACTTTTCGATTCCAAACGGCGTTAATATGGATGGTGGTGGATCGACACAATGCTATCTAAACAATCCGTTATTTGAAGTTACGCAAGTTAGCGAAACGGACGCACGCGTTTTCGAACCTACGCTAATAACTAGGGGCGTTCCTTTTATGATTGGGTTTGGTGATATAAATGATTAATTCAGATACTATTATCACTAAAAGCGGTATGACGCTAGACGATGAACTGTCTATCATTAAAGGATATATTGAAGCTAATGCTCAAACACCCGATTACGCAATCTTGGTCGTAAACGCTTCGCTTGCCGTTGTGCGAAATGGCCCCGCTGTATTTGTTCCGATGAATATAAATGGTGCGCATCGTTTTAAAAACGGATACGTAAAAGTTAATGATGATAAGTCAATTAGCTGTATTGCGACGACAGATACCGTTGGATACTATTTCCTTGATTTTTGTTGTGATGCACCAATCGCAAACGATTTGCTACTTTCTGTAGCTTGGTATGAGACCGATTATAGTAACGAGTTTGATGATTTTGCAAATGCACCAGCCGTAAACTATACGTTAAGGCGAACTTTGATACCTATGCCGCGCATGCTCGACGGTTCGTACAAAGGCGCCGATATTGATTACATGTCACACTGGCGCTATAGCACGTCTAACAGTTCCTTGCTTGGTTTGCATCAAGATAAGAAATACATGCTTGGTTTGAAGGTATACTGTCCAGAAGAGGTAGATAGTGGCGGAAACCCAATCCCATATACTGGAACCATAGATATGTCCATACGTGGTTTGATGGTGTTTGGCCGTGGTTACTGATTTATGTAGCGACTTATACGCCCAAATAAATAACGGAGGCGCACGTTATTGGAATTGGTACACCGATAACGTGCGCCCGGACCAAGGCTATTTCGTCAACGGACATGACACGCCTTGGTGCGCGGAGTTCGTGAGCTGCAACCTCCTATGGTGGGGAGCTAGCTCAATCTGGTTTCCATCCTCCACGACGTTCGACGCTACGTGCATCGAGCCAAAGGACCGTATCTATGGCATGGATCTAAGACCTTTGGACGTGATCTCGTTCGATTGGGGAGAGGATGATCGTCATAGCGGAGACCATACGGGGTTCGTCGTGAGCGTGCATGATTGGGGTTGCGTGACCATAGAGGGCAACACGGGCCCCAACTTGTGCGTATGCGAATGCCAAAGGCTTTGGAGCGTCATTCTGTTTGGTATCAGGCCGATCTATCCGGAGGTGCCCGAGGTGATCACGGACGATGACATTGCGCGCATGGCACGCGGTAACGCTGAGTACGTGTACGGTGATCGTGACCGCGAGGAGAACCGCAATCTGTACAACGCAACGCAATGGGCATTAGATACGTCTCTGCGTGTTGAGGCACGCGTGAGCAATTGTGAAAAACTTTTGAACGAAATTTTACAGAAATTGAGCTAGTACGTTTCGCGTTTTTCTGCTATAATGGTATCAAGCAAGGGTCCAAGAGACAAGGAGCGGATACCATGACTAGCTACGAGTACACGATTTACGAGCTGCACTATTACGTCGAGCACACCCACAAGGATAACGACGGTAGCATGAACGTACATACCGGAGACGAACACATCCGAATCTTTAGCACGATGGATGAGCTCGAGGACACGATAGAAGATCTCAAAGAACGTTACGACGGACAGGAAGAGATTCATAGCTATGGCACGACCTCTAAGAGACTTTCTAAGGCCACGTACATAGAGGCACGTACCACCAAACGCATCTTCGCAGTTGTCTAGCTCCAACCCATCACATAGGTGCTCGATCTAGCCCCTCTGGTGTTTGCCAGGGGGGCAGTGTGTTGTAGCCTATAAGA
>Ga0326513_10001605_pt1 | contig 17341 bp, 33 predicted proteins | sample 2_2465_0518_D_FD_203654 | JGI IMG/M metagenome (GOLD analysis project Ga0326513, IMG submission 203654) | Bovine rumen microbial communities from UC Davis, California, United States - 2_2465_0518 | ecosystem: Host-associated > Mammals > Digestive system > Stomach > Rumen | place: USA... | reverse complement strand
CGTCCACCGATGAAGGAACTGCTCGATTCGTGGCTTGCCATCCCATGTCAGACCGTTGACGATGTCTCTGATCGGGTGATACTCGTTGCGCTTGAACTGGATTCGGAACGCATCGTCACACTTCTGAACCGAGTGGATGTGGTAGGTCTTCTCGATGTATCGTCTCGCCTCGGCATCGTCCGCATCCGTCCACTTCTCGACCACGCCGTCTCTGACTTGCTCTGGAGAGTAGGTCAACAAGTTGAACTTGAGTCCGCTGAACTTGGGATCGCCCTCGATGACCTTGAGGAAGTTGTCAACCGTGTTCAACGCTCGACCTTGCCCATCGAAGTCCAACTCGATGCCTGACTTCTGAGCGGCCTCTTTGCGGAACTCTGCCGCCAACTGCGACTCGATGGCCTGATACGCCTTGATCACGGAGCGGAACTGCGAGGCCATGCCAGCTTCTTTCGCTTTGAACTCCATCAGCCCTTGTAGGCGTGACCGCTCGGCACGATCTTTGATGGCGAACAGGGCATCGAGAACCTCTGGCGAGAACAACACTTGCGGTTCCATCTTCGTGATGGCGTTGTCTGTTATTTTCATAGGTTTGCACCTCTATTGGATGGTTTGTTCTTCCTTGTCGAACTGGAACAGAGCGACCTCGGCCTCCTTGAGTTCCGACCAGAGTCGGTCGATGTTCTTCGCCGCCCACGCATAGACATCGGAGATGCCTGACGAGGGCGAGATGGGCTGACATCTGATCAGGATCGTGTCACAGGAGGCGAATGCCTCGAGCGCATCGTCGTATCTCTTGCGAAGAACCTCTCCCCTTCGCTTGCGCTCTTCGACTCTCCTGAGGCGTTCTGTGGCCTCCTGTTGTGCTTTGCGCCTTGCCTCGTCGGTCTGTTGCTTTTGTGCATCAGCACCGATGATCAGACCGAGTCCGAAATCGTCGTTGATCTTCTTGATGGCATTCAGGAAGTCGAGACCGAAATACCGCTCGACGAAGGTGATCTGGTCACCAGACTCGCCGCAGACGAAGCACCGATAGGCTCTATTCCGCATGACCGAGAAGTTGCGATCCTTGCCGTTGTGGAACGGACAAGGCATCCGACCCATGACGAGATGGAACCCATATGTGTTGAGGATGTCGGTCATCGTGACCCTTGACTTGATCTCGTCGGCGTAGTTCGGCATCATTTTTGCCCCCACTTCTCGTCCTTGCGCCTCTCGACTCGCTCCTGAACCTTGCCCTTCGGCTCGATGCCGAGGATGTCTGCGATCTTACTGCCCACGCTCTGATAACGGCAGAACACGAAGTCAACTCCATATGCGAATTTGAGCCGCTCCATCTGTCTGATCAGTGCGTTGCCGTTGGTGGGCGAGAATTGTGAGACCCACCCTCGCAGATCGTAGATGTCGTGGTACTTGTTGGTCTCGATCAACACAACCAGATGGACACCGAGCCGATAGGCAAGCCGAACCTCGTTCATGAACCGCTTCTTGTCCCTCGGGTTCGTGAGATTCTTGGCGATCTCCTCGATGCCTTGTTTGCGGTCAACGCTGACCATCCCACCGAACATCATGTAGTCACCGACATCCAGTTTCTTCACGACATAGTCGATCTTGTGCCTCTTGAGGTAGGCTGAGATGTGCTTGTCAGTAGAGCCAGCCTGAGTCCACTTCTCACGACTGTCCACGATCAGAGTCCTCTCGTTGATCTCCATCTCAGTACCTCCCCTCAGGCTCGATTCCAGCCTCTTTGTAGAGGAGTTCGAGGCAATAGAACGCATGGAACAGAGCCTCGCCCATCTTGAGTTGCCGCTTGTTCTGCGCCCTCTCGATGAACTCTTGTGAGAGGCACATTCCCTCGTTGATCATTGAGATTGCTCTCCGCTTCTCGAATCTATCCATTATTTTTCGCCTCCATTGCCTTTTTCAGCCGCTGGCGCATCGCCTCACGCTGTTCCTCGGTGTACTCCCTCGGCTTGATGTTCGGGTTCTTGCCGAGCCTGAACGGATGCAGAGGGCATCGCTCGGCAGTACACAGCTTGACCTCGTTGACCTGATCGCAACAGCAGTCAAGGCACTTGGCTCGGATCGCCTGAATCGGTGTCATGTAAATCCTCCTCTCTGTCGCTCGTTGCGATGATTTCATGGTGCATATACGCCAAGGCGAAGCCACCTCCGATGTGGATGTATTCGTCGTGGTCGAGATAAAACTTGCCGTCCTCCTCGTATGCCTGACGAGGGTCGCCGTCCTCGTAAAACAGCGGCTCAACCTCACCAGTCTCGAGGAGGGCGAACTTGTGACTCAAGTCAATCATTTTGTACCCTCCCCCTTCTCGCCTTTGGAACAAAAATCATCGTCTGCGGTGTTCAGCCCTGTTCCGATCTGGTAGAAATAGCAGAATTTTGTCGGGCCGAGGAGTTTGCTCTCTTTGTAGTGCTTGCAATCCCGGCATCTGACCACCTCCACCACATCTGCGACAGGCAAATCCTCGATCCTCTGGTACTCGACCATCTCGTCTGCTGTGTGTTCGTGACCGTAGCGGTCAATCCAATCGCTGAAACAGGCAAGGGCCGCTTCTTTTGAGATGTATTCCGTGTCAGCCATTGTCAGCCCTCCTGAATGTCGTTCTGTACTTTTCGCATAGGCTTTTCGCCGGATCGCCACAGAATGCACACATCATGCCACGGCTCAAAACAGCGCATCGGTTTGCGAGGGCTTTTATGGCAGATTCCATGTCGCCCACATCTTCATCTGGAACAATTTCAATCTTCCGCGCAGACCGAACATCTTTTTCTGCGATGGCGTACTGCTTCAAATCGTAAGAGAACTGCTTCTTTTTCAAAACATCAGCGAGATTCACATAGGTTTCAGCCATCCTCGCTCACCTCTCTTTCGCTTGGTGGCAAACGAATCGCCACAATGGAATCATATGGACATCCGCAGAACACACAGCAAGTATGCACTCTATAATACAACATACTCCCACGCCTATCGCACATGGTAAAATCCATCAGTGCAGGACTGTATCTATGATTCCCAAACTTGCAGGACAACCAACGAATAAACCGCTTAAACATCCTCGCCGCCTCCTTCCGCTGGCACGATGGTGGGGGCGGTGTCAATAAGCATTAGTCTCTTTCCATCGTGAGATTTTTTGAATTCTTCTTGCAACCCATCCGCATCAATCAGCCTCCCATGCCCTTCCGGGAGGGGGATGAGGGGGCAATCGGGTAGTGTTTCCCTCTGCGGGTCTATCTCCCCATATACCAGAGTACCAGTTACGCCGCATCTTTCTTGGCAAAAGTTGTCAAATATGGGGCAATCGAAACAGGACTCGGGCATCTCCATGCCACGAATAATCAGTTCAGCCATTGTCGGACACCTCCTTCCTCTCAAACGGATTTGCAAGGCGGCACTGATAGACCTTCGTAAAAGAGATGGCGGTGGTCGTTTCGGTGACCTTCCAATTCTCTGCCTCCGATGCGGTCATACGCCTGAATCGGAGAATCATGTCTTGTTCTGTCTTCTGGTCGAACGTGTAGGTCTGAGTTGCGATCATGCCTTGCCTCCTCTCTCACGACTCGCCTGACTCGCCCTCTCTGGCCTCTGGCTCTTTTGCTTGCTCTGCCAGATCGTGCGCCGTCTGTCAGCGGCCTTGTCGAGGCTCATGCGCCCACCCGGGGCTATGCCATACATCCTCTTGTTCACGACTCGCCCTCCTTCGATTCTTTCTTGATTGTGCCGTCCACAGTGCCGATGATCTTGCTTTCCACGCCAGCCTCTCGCATCTTTTCGAGAACAGCTTCGTGTTGATACTGGATTTTGATGCCGCTGACTTGCTCTGCTCTCTGGCGCAGTTTCTCTTCGGCGTAGGCATCGCCGTTTTCTTTCTTCATTCGCTCGAACTCGTCCAACACTGCCTCCATCGCCTCAAAGAAGTCTCTCGTTCTTTTCGGCCCGAACTGGTATTTCTCATTCAGGGTGACGATCACCGCCCACAACTGCCGCTGGCAGATGATGTCCGATGCGAGACGGACAGCTTCGTCCTCCATTGCCATGCGGAGAGTCTCTTCGCCGATCCGCTTTCGTGCGAGGTAGTCGGCATAGTTGTCACCCCTCAACTTCTGAGGGTGGTGTTTCTTTTGTTTCATCGCTTGCCCCTCCTGTTTGCAAGTCGCTTTTCACGCCTGATCCGCATCGACTCCATGTCCGTGTCGAACTCGGCCTTGAGTTTGCCCCAAATCACAGGAGCGAGGCCATGAGAGAGCATCAGACCCCAATCGGATCGGAAGAACGCCTCGAGGTCTCTGATGTTGCCGTTCACGATGCTCATCTCATAGTCACTCATTGTCTCGCCATGCTTCACCGCCTTGCGACACAGGAGGCGAAATTCATCTGCCGCCTGTGCCACAATAGCGTTGGCGAGGTCAGTCCACGGATCGGGCTTCGTTTCGTTGGTCAAATGCTCCTTGGCATAACGACCATAACTCGTAGATACGCCCATGCTGACCTCCTGTGATGATCAGATGAACGGCAGTTCGTTGTCGTCGCCCGAGATAGGAGCGTACTCGTCAGCGTATATAGGAGCCGAGGAGGTGTCCTGACTGCTCTGCGACTGGCTCTGGTCGCCGTCCCTCTTGGAGTCGCCGAAGTAGGCGTTCTCGACAACGACCTTGGTGGACTTGCGCTTGTTGCCTTGCTTGTCGGTGTAGGAGTCGGTCTGGAGCCGACCAGAGGCGACCATCATGCGACCCTTGGCGAAATACTGGCAAATAAACTCGGCGGTGTGCGACCACGCAACGAGGTCGATCCAGTCGGTGACTTTCTCGCCGCTCTGCTTGTCCTTGAAGTCACGGTCAACGGCGAGAGAGAACTGAACGTAGGTCGTGCCGCTGGCGGTGTGCTTGAGTTCGGGAGTGTGGGCGAGTCTGCCCATGATGATGGTTTTGTTGAGCATGGTTTATTCTCCTTTCAGAATGTCAGTGAGGTTGGATTTTTTTGCCGAATCGACATCGATGATCTCGTCATCGGTCTGCAAGCCCATCAGCGCATCGGGGCAGTGGAGCCGAGCGAAGAAGCTGGCGGCTCTGTAGCCGAGCATCTGTTCGGGCATGGTGCGCCACTTGCTGTTGCTCGTCCAACCCTCACCCTTTGCCATCGCCATCGTGACGAGAGTGCCTTGCACCTCTTCGCCGTCACAGAGCCGGGTCGCCTTGACGAAGCACCCACGGTCATCCTGACCGGGTTTGCCGACATAGCAGAGGCGCACGTTCGTGAAGCGGTTGGATGCCATGATGATCGCCATGCAAGCCTGACCAGCCCACGAGGGCTTGCCCTTTACCACATAGAGGTTCTGCATCACATAGATGGGAGAACACCCGAGTCGAGAGGCGATGTCGATTGCGATGAAGCAGTCTTGAGGCTTGCCCTGATAGTTCTGCGGCACGAGGCTCGACTGCGATAGCATCTGCGCCATCCTGAGAGTCTGGTTGAACGCATCCTTGTTCGCCCACACATTCGTGGGCATGATGGATTCGGTGGGCTTCTCAGCCACGAGATTGCCCTGTGCGCCCTGTTCGACGAGGGCGGTGTCGTTGGTCTGCTGTTCGGTCTGAGGCTCCTGAGGAGCGTTCTGTGCGGTCTGAGCGACCTTCTGATCAGTTTCGGACATTGTATGTCTCCTCCTTTTATCATTTGTATGCTCTCGCATACTTATTCATTGCTTGCCCACTGAGGGAGTTTCAGCTTTCCGATGCTATTGTCCTTACCGAGATAGCCCCACCAATTGTCGGTGGTCTTGCACTCGTGATAGATGCCGATGAGTTCTCTGAAGAGGTCTCTCCCTCGCTGGATGAAGTCCGTGTCGGCTTCGAGGATGTTGACGGCGTAGGGAGCGGTCTTCTCTTGGGCGATGAACACGAACCGAGCGGCCTTGCCGAACTCATGCTCGGCTCCTTCGCAGTACATCGCACTCTGGAAGTCATAACCGATGGCGAGTGCTTTGCGGAGGAATCCGTCTGCGCTGGCATCGTTGGTGGTTTTGTAGTCCACGATCAGCGGAGTGCCGTCTGACATCAATCTTACACTATCGACTCGGATTTTGCAAGCCTCGCCTGTCATCTCGTCCGTCCATCTGATGCACCGTTCGTGATCCGCATCACCGACAAGAGCCTCGACGAAGGGAGTCTGCCTGAGGACATCGACCATCGCCGTCGCCTGTGCCATGTCATCGGCTGATATGATGGTGCGGTGGTTGAGCGACTCGACGAACTCGGCATAGATCGCCTTGCCCTCCTTGGTGCGCTTGTCAACAGGAGGTGCGACGGCGAACTCATCGTCGAATGTGTCAGGCTCTAGGAACAGCTTGTGGACGATCGTGCCGAACAGCATTGCCTTGGTCGGCTCTTCAGGGTTCTCACGGAACCACTTGAACTTCTCAGGTGTTCCCCCTGTCCGAGTGTTGAGGTTCCACAGTTCGGAGCGGCTGATTCCCTCCGAGGCTCTGTATTCTCGCTCAGTCACGGTTCTCAGCCTCCTTCCTCTTCATCTCGATTTCGACCTCGCACCGATCCTTGATGCGCTTGTAGTCATGTGGGCAGATGACCTTGATGGCCTCGAGCAAGCTGTCAGCGTTGAGCCAAACGCCGCCATACTCCGAACCATGCATATTCTTGTCGATGGCGGTGAACAGGCTGACCTCCCTCTGCTGAGCCATGAGGAGGTTTCTGTATTCCTCAGTGGTGATGATGACAGTGTTGACAGGGATTTCCATGTTGTTTTCTCCTTTCGTCTTTACAGTTTGGTTTTCTTCTTGTCGGTGTAGTCCTTGTACCACTCGGCGAACATCTGACCCTCGATGCCGAACTCGTGACGAGGCCAGCCGGGAAGACAGAACAGCCTGCAAGCCGCCAAGAACTCGGTCTTGCGGAGCAACTTGTCATCGGCGACCATCCTCTTGAAGGTCTCCTCGAGATGCCTGTCGAGTTCGGGGCTGGAGTGTTCCAGCTTGCCACCGCCGAACCACTCGCCGATCATGAACTCTGCGAGATAGCCCTCGGACTTGATGTAGTCCAGTGCGATGCTGTAGTCGATGGCGTTCCAGAGGCACGACAGGCAGTAGCCCTCAACGACCTCGCCGTCCGTAAACTCCTTCTCGCACATCTGGCAAGTCTCGGTCTCGCTGATGTCATCGACACCGCAGATCGGACAGCACATCAGGGTCTCGCCGAGTTCGCCTTTTTTCTCGACGACCTCGTACTCCGAGAAGAACGTGCCACAGTTGTTGCAGTACACTTTACTTTCCCTCCTTTTTGAAGTTGGCCTGAACGACCTTTCTCATCATGTTGACCTTCTGGACATTGCGGTTGTAGCCCTCAGTCAGGGCGGTGATAAGCTGACACAACTCGAACAGAGGAGCCTTGTCAGCGAGGACAGGGAACCCATCGGCATGAACCGACACGATGGTCTCACCCTTTCGGATGCCGTCGAGCGTTTCTGACCATGTCATTTTTATAAACCCCCTTCTTCGAGTAGTCCTTGATGTTCTCGCCAGTGATGATGCAGATGGGATAGATGGCGAGGATGCAGACGAGCAGAATCGCCAGCTTTGCGAACTCACTGATCTCCATGTCGGTTCACCTCCCTCTTGTTCCGCTCGACAATGTAGCGATGCAACTCGATGAAGCCCTTGCAGTCGTTGATCGAGGTGAGGTAGGGCTTCTTGGTCGCCTCCTTGAGACCGTCGATCTCGTAGAGCGGCCTGAGTTCTCTGCGCTCGATGTCGAACCGAGGCACAAGAGCCTCGACAAGATTGCTGGTCGCTCGGAACTTGTAGCCCCTGAACTTGTACTCCCTCATGATTTACCGTCCCTTCTGGCTCAATCCAGAGCCTCTCAGATTGATTGAGGTCTTGCCCTCATTCGGCTCCACCCTCCGTCCGGGACGATGGAGTCGGTCAAGGCAAGCGGTCAGATTGTGTTGGTCGCCACCTGAAGCACCGCATAGAGGATGCTGTTCATGTCGGCGTACTTGGCGATGAGTCTGCGGTGGTTCCACTGATCCCACCAGACTCGGTAGAGCCGATAGGGATTCACCTTGTCGGAGTCGTCCTTGATGCACTCGAGGTGCAAGCCCTTCTCGTTGATGGTCATCACTTTGCGAGTCATGGTGTCACCCTCCCCTCAGAAGTTGTAGTCGTAGTGTTTGCGCCACTCAGGACGGAGTTTGCAGTCGCTCTTGTTCTTGTAGCAGTTGAACCGCTTTGACCATCTGAAGACCTCGACTGCGCCGTCCGGGTTCTCGGTGATGATCCACTGCTGATCCTCGTTGTTGGTGCAGTGAGCGGAGAAGCCGCCGATGATGAACTCGGGTTTCCAGTTCGGATCGAGGACGGCGTTGTCATACCTGACTGTCAGGGTGGTCGCCGTCTTCTTGACGATGGTGACAGGCTCGACATCGCTCCAGAGCGTGACATGGGCGTGGTCGCCAACTTCCATTTCGTGATACCAGTCGGAGAACATCTTGGCCTCGGCCTCCTGTCTCTCCTCGTAGGTTCCCTTGAGGTTCCACCGCTCCTTGTGGTAGAACTCGAAGAACTCTTTCGCAGTGCGTTTCATAGGTTTGTACCTCCTCAGATTTTTGGTTGGGGTCTGACCCTCACTCTCGCCCACCATCTTCCTTGGTCGATGATGGGCAAGGTCAAAGTCAGTTCATGCAACCTTCTTGCACCGGGTGATGATCGTCTGCTTCACGCCGTCTCGCTCGTTGTGATCCTTGACAGTCGCCTTGATCTTGCTGACAGACTCGAATGCGATCCACCGCCGTCCGTCCTTTGTCCAATCGCCGAATGTGGAGGATGCGAACCAGATGAGGACATTGCCATCGGTGGTGGTGAACTTGTAGAGGTAGGTCGTGCCGAACTGCGTGTCCCAACTGGAGAGCAACCTCATCTCAGCGATGTCGAACTCCATGCGCTTGCCGATCTCGCCGACATACTCGGAGGAGTTCCGAGCGGCCTCGGCTTCGGCGTTCCGCTTCGCCTCACGCTCTTTGCGCTCGATGTAGCGGTCATAGGCGATAGGCATATAGGCAAGCCGTCCGATGTGCTTGATCTTGGCGTAGCCGCTCTTGACAAGCGGAATGCAATCACGCTCGACACCGATGGTGTTCGGCTCCTCGTCAAGCAGATGCTCGAGCCAGTTGATGATCGCCTCGGCCTTTGCGATGCCGTCCTTACTCGGCTTCGCATTTTCCTTGATGCACCTGATGACCTGATCCTTGGTGGCGTTGTTGCTGTCGGACTTGATGTAGCCCTTGGACTTGATGGAGTCACAGGCGAGGGCGATGATGTCCTTGACACTGTACATCATGACCGCACCCTTGGTGGCGAATGTAGCGGAGTCGCAGTCCATGTCGTTGGCGATGATGTCGGTGACCTCTGCCCACCAGACGGCGACCTGAGGAAGAATGCCAGTGTAGTCCTTGAGACAGGACTTGCCGACCTGACGGATGTCGCCGTTCTCGTTTCGGCACATGAACGTGACAGTCCTCGTTCTGTTGGTTCCGCAGTGGTCGCATCTCGCCGGGGCGGTGTACCAGTCAGGATTGATCTCGGCATCAGCGAACGGAGTCACGATGTTGCCCTTGTCGCCATGCTCGATCTTTGCGAGGACTGTCCAACCATTTGCCTTGATGAATCCCTCGCAGTTGATGTCGATGTCAACCGCTTCGACAGTGTAGGTCTGATATGCGCCCATGCAACCCACACGCACGAGTGCGCCGTTCGCCGGGTCGTATTCGTAGACAGCGACCTCTTTGGCATAAGCCTCGCCGATGGTGTAGGAGAACGGCACGTTGTACCGCTCAGCCTTTCGAGCGATGCGGTCGAGTCGCTTGGAGACCTCTTCGACCTGACTGGAGTAGATGGTGTATGTCATGGTGTACCTCCTTAAAAATCTGCATGGTGGACGGCCTCTAATTGTCTATAGTATAGCCGATTTTAGCCAATATCTCAATGTAGCAAACAGGTCGCAAAAGTTTGAAATTGTGCAACTTTTTTGCTGAACTCGCAGATATTTGCCGATCAAAAGTTACGAAAAAATACTGTTTTGGTTTTTATGTTACGATTTCGCCGATTTTGGAGAAAATGTTTCACAAAAAAATGAGGAGAGCATGATCACTCATGCCCTCCTCCGGGTCTGTGTTATAGCTGGTCGATCTTCCGCATCACTCCGTTGTAGAGTCGGATGTTGGTGGCCTGAATCACGGACATCAGTTCATCCATGATGGGCCAGACCTCGTCAGCGTGGAGTCCGTCGATTGCCGTCGAAAATTCAGTGCCGCTCTGGTAGTAGATCGTTGTTTCGGCCTGTTCAGACGGTTCAGACGGTCTCATGTCGCCCGAGTAGCCAGACCGAGCATTGATACTCGCTCGGACATCTGCGCCCTGTGTGGGCGATTCTGGAGCCTCTGAGGTGTTTCCAAACATCTCGTTGCGGATCGTGTAAAACGCCGCCAACTTGATGCAAGTGTTGGCGTTGGGGTTGCGTTCGCCTTGGCACTCGGCGATTGCCTCATCGAGATCGTGTAGAGTTATCAAGGCGACTCGCCTCCTCACATCTGCTCAACCTTGCGGAGCAGTTTTTCCATGTCTCTGCGGATCGTCTCGTCCGGGGCATCCTCCATCAGATCACGAAGCTGGTCTGCGAGGTCAGCGGCATCTCTGGAGTAGCCACGCTCGGAAGAGTATCTGCCCATCGAGTCACGACGAGCGTTTGCGCCTCTGCCTCTGCCATCGCCTCTGGCGTAGGAGCCGCCCATGCCGTCATTGTAGGCGTAGGAGCCACGATAAGAGCATCCACGCCCTCTTCGAGCGTAGGAAGTGCCACCCATCATGCGGTTGCCCATCATGTCGCCAGAGTAGCCATCGTCCTCGTATGACTCGATGATCTTGTCGAGGTTCTTGATGGCGTGAGACAGCTTGTCAACGACATCGAGAGTGCCAGCGGAAAGGTCTTTCTTTCCGTACTCTTCCAACTCCTTGCAGAGTTTTTCCTTGAGTTCCATCAGTTCATGCATTGTCCTGTTCCTCCTTTCCTCAGGCGATGCGATTGATCACGAGGTTGGCGTTTTGCACCTCGATGATCGGAGCCGGGGTCACAGTCGGGTCGGTGGTCGCCGGGACAGCATCAACGGACACGGAGAAACAGCACCCACGAGGAACCTTGATGATTGCAGTCGAGGTGAGATTGCCATACTCCTCAACCGCCGCTGGCGTGAAGATGGCTCGGCTCGTCAGGCGAGGTTCGCCGTTGACGGTGATCGCCAGAGCGATGGGAGTGACAGTTGCTCCCTCAGGCAGAGCCGCATTGCCGTTGAACGTGACCTGATATGTGGCGAAACACTGACCGTTGGTGATCCCACGGAGAATAAAAATCCCTGTTTCGTCCTCGTGATAAACGTAGCCACGAGCGCAAGGGATAGATGCCGAAAACACCACAGGAGCGTTCAGAGCGACCTCCTGAACAGCGTTGGCAAGATATTCAGCCGCCATTGATCGCACCTCCGATCAGGCTACGCCGCAACCGCAACCGCAAGTCTGCTGGTAGCAACAGTTCGGGTTGCTGACGATATAGGCAGGGCGAGGAGTGGGCAGAACATACTGCTCAACCTCGTTTGCCAATGCCCGCTGACCAGCCTGAATCGCCGCAGTCTGGACATCCTGAGAAGCCTGACCACGAGCGTACATCAGTTCGGAGCGAAGCTGAGCAATGATGTCGTTCTTCTGCTCGATCTTGTCGGCACAAAGCTGGTCGAGGATGCGCTGAGTGTTGGAGGTCTGGTTGGTGATGATGTCACGGATGCCGTCAGACAGGGCCGCCCGGTCAGCGCAGTTCTCGCTCTGGACGAGCGCACCGAGGTTGGCGGTGGCGAGTCTGTTGTCACAGCAACACTGAGCCAACTGGCTGGACAGGGTGGTCATGCCCTGAGTAGTCGCAGTCTGAGCGGCGAAGGAACGCTCCATGTCGGCGATCTGATTTGCGTACATCTGCTGAGAGATGGCGTTCTGTGCGCCAGTCACGGAGGCAGTCACGCCGCTGAAACCGTTGGCAAGGGACATCTGAATGTCGCCGCAACAGTTGCAAAGCTGAGTCGCCAGAGCGGAGACACCGTCACGGACAGAGGTGATGCTGTCGTGCAGTTGGGCATCACGGAAACCATCGGAGGTGGAGGACTGAATGTTCTGCTGACCGTTCATCAGCCAAGGGAAGTCATACCCCAACTGGTTGCCGCCGAAGCCGCCGCCGAAGCCATTGCCCCAACCGCCGCCGAGGGCGAGGAGCAGAAGGATGATCCACCAACCATCAGAACCATTGGAGCCGAAGCCGCCGTTGCCCTGATAGACAGGATAGGGAGTGCCGCCGAACCCGGTCGGGCCGACGAGCATGGTGGCAGGAATGCCACTGGATTCATCAGTAAGAGCCATTGAATTTTTCTCCTTTGTTGTTATTTTATGTCAACCACCGTCTCGAGCCAGTGGCAAACACCGAGGAAAATGTGCTGTCATGTTGCACAAGCGCAAAACGAACATCTTGTATATACAGTGTATATTTATTCATTTACGAGCTGTCGCAGATGGGTTTTAACGCAGTTTTGATGCATAAACGGCGAAATAAAAGTGAACAAAAATGAAAATGAATGAAAAGGCCAGATTCGTGAAAATTTGCCCACATTAAACGAACAGAAGTGGGGGAGTATAGTTATAGCACCTCCAATTTGCGTTCGTTGTAGGGCCTTCTCGAGCCTCTCAGCGATATTCGCCAAAAATCATTTTTTGCCGATCATCTGCGCCAATCCACGCAGTTGATTCAGCCTTGCACCGCCGAGTTGACCGTTGTTGATGAGGTGGTTGACGATCTGACGAGGGTCGTTCATGCCGTCTGGCACATTGTAGCCAGCCTGACGGAGTGCGCCGAGAGGGTTCTGCATGAACTGACCCATGAACTGCATCGGGTTCGGTCTGGTCGCCTGAGTGGGCTGAGTCGGCATCGCCTGTGACCTATTCACCAGAGGGTTCATCCTTCACGACCTCCTTTTTGAGTTTCCTTTCGAGCAAGGACAGTCGCCGAGACAGAGCCTCGACATCGTCCATGAGTGCGTACTGCGGAGCCTCCTGATGTGCCTCCTCGACAGGGCGATCTTCCTCCTTGACGAGTCTGTACTTCTCGAACCGAGGCCGATCAAGTGCGGAGGCATCCACCGCCTTGACATAGCAAAACGGAGCGTTCTCATCGATGAATGTGACCGAGTTGCCGGGTTGGACAGGATAACTCCGAGCATCCTGTTCGCTCTGGACTCTGACGAAAACACCCTGAGTTGCGGTCGGCTGATTTTGGGTGGTTTGGGTCGGAACCGCCGACTGCTGTGTCGGCATCTGCTGAACAGTCTGCGGAGCCTGAGTCAGAGGAGGTTGCATCTGTTGCGACATCTGCATCGGGGATTGCATCGGCTGTTGAATCGGTTGGTAAAACTGCTGACCATACCAATTCGGTGTCATGTAGTTGGGGTAGTTGTAGTAGGCCATTGGTCATTCCTCCTTATACCAGACGAATTGCGGAACCTCACGAGAAGAGTCCCACGCATCGTAAATGATGCCGTCTCGAACTGTGGCAACGTGTGTGCCTGTGCCGAGGACAAACACACCATGCGGATTGTCTCTGGCAAAGTCCTCGAACGTGTAGCAGTCGGGACACGAGTCAGGGATCGGCTGTCGCTTGAATCCATGCATCCGTAATGTCGCACCCCACACCGAATTTGAACTCGGCATATCTCCCATCGAGAACGCATTGGAGGCGATCTGAGCGAACGCATCCTCCCACGGAATGTCCAGAGCCACGGAAACCGCCCTCACAGCGCAGTCGCCGACAGTTCGTCCGACAGGATTATTTTGGAAGTATTGCCACAAAAAAATCACCTCATTTCTGAAGTGATTGTAAAACAAAAGAGCCTCGGTGGATATTGCACCACTAAGGCTCTTTGTTGCGCTTTGTTGAATTGTGTTGCTTTTTGGGTTGCTATTTCAGGAGGTGCTTGAAGAGTTTCCCTTGGAGTTTCTCGACTCGCCGACAACACGTTGCCCTGTCGAGGTGAACGACCATTGCGATCTCGGAGTACGACCAACCATCAATGAGTTTCCTCTTGAGAATGATCCTGTCGGTCTCGTCGTGGATGTACTCGTCGATGAGGTAGGTGAGGTGGGAGTTTGTGTATTCGATGTCATCCACCGTTCGCCCTCCTATACTTGCCAGACACGATCTTGCCGTTGACAGTTCGCCTCACGAGTCGCTTTTTGGCTCTACCGTCATTCCTCGTCATTCGCCGAATCACTAACTTCTGGCCCATAGTCGGTCACTCCATTGCCGTCGCCGATAATGTTGATCCCTCTGCCGTCCTGTGCATAACTGTCGCCCTCGAAGTCGTACTGACTCACAAAGTCGAGCCAATAGGAGTTTATCGCCTCGACCTTGTCAAGGCAGTCTCGGTTCGTCCGATAGACAACCACACCACAGAGGCCAATCACGATGGCAACGATCAGGAGCGACACGCAGAAGATGGTCACCATGTAGCGCATGGTCTTGTTGGAGCGGTAGCTTTGCCCCTCGACGGCGAAGAGCGGAACCTGAACCGGGGCCTTGTCGTTATGGTGTTCGCAGTTGTTGCAGTCCATTCGACCTCCTATTTCACAACGGCGATGACGAGTCCGACAATGGCGGCGATGACCGCACCGAGGGTCGTTCTGGCGATCCATGTCAGAGACTCGACAGACTTCTTGATCGAGGCGATGTCAACATACATGGCGGTGTGTTCACGTTTGACCTCGTCCATCTCGGTGTTGCAATCCTTAAGCAGTTTGTATCTCATGTCGAATCGCTCCTCAAGAGATTTCAGGTCGTGTTCGTCAAGCATCGCCGTCACCTTCTTCCGATTTGATCTCGTTGAGATGTTGCCGATATTCGGTCTGCACATACTGCTCTCTTGTCAGAGGAGCCTCCCACGCATAGTTCGGCTTGCCGTCCTTGCCGTTGCCGACACCCTGAACGATGCCATTTTCCACCGCCCACTTCCGAGCATCGGCAGACCATCGGCTCGACTGGTTGTCGTTGTACGACTCCATCTTCCTCTGATATGCCTGATCCCACAGGCCGGGGAACCGCTCGTCGATGATGCCGTTGACGAACTGCTCGAGTTGTTCCTCCGTCATCTGAATGACCTCCTGTTTCTTGTCTTCCTCGTCGAGTGCCTTTTGCACATCGGCTCTGAATTTGTTCATGTTGTAACTCGTGCCGCACCTCTTCCAGTAGACCTCAGGGTCTCCGTGATTCGAGCCATAACCGAGGTCGTGGGCCTCCTTGTGACTCACGATGTGGTCAACCTTGATGGAGGGAAATAGTCTGATCAGGTAGGCACAGAACTCCACAGCGAGGTTGTACATCGCCTCACAATGCGCCTTGCTCCCTGTGCTGTCATCCTCGATCATCTCGAACTGGATGGCGAGTTCACCGCCGACCACCTTCCGCCTTCCGACGATCTTCCGACCATCGAAGGAACCATTCGGGCCGAACGCCACTCCCCAACAGGGCTGAGTGTAGTCGAGGGTCTTGCAGACCGCATATGATCCGTCAGCGCACTTGCCGATTGCGGCGTGGACTGCCACATCAGCGGTTGGTCTGTTCCACGAGTTGCCATAGAGGTTCTTGCCGAGGATGCCGATCATCTGGTCAGCGGTGATCTCCTTGTCGCCGTCCTTCAGGCCGATGGTCTGTCCCTGTGCTGGCTGAACGTATCGCCGAAGCACCGCTCCAGCTTTGTCGGTGGAGTGAACGACGATCCGGGTCGGCGTGATGTGATAGTTGTGATACTTCTTGTAGCAGTTGTTGTCGATCAGGAGGCACTCAAGCAGTCTCATCACCGTCACCGCCTTTCGGTTCGCCCTCGGCGATGTACTGGCTCAGATCGCAAGCCTCGCAGTCCTCCTCGACATTGTGGATCAGCGTGTAGTGACCGTCAACAGGCGCACCGTTCTCGTCAAGGTAGCGATACTCGATGGTCGGCTCGGTTTCAGGCAGTCCAGTTGCCACGGAGGTGAGGATGGACACCACGCCAGCCAGAGCCGCCGTTCCGAGGACGGTCAGCCAGTTGACCTCGGTGATTGTCGCCGCCGCTGGAATGAGGGCGAGTGCCGCTTGAGCCATAGTCCGAACGGCACGAATCGCCGCCGCTTTCCAAAATTCCTTGCTCATGGAAAAACCTCCTTTTTTTCTTTGAGTTTATCACAGACAGATTTGCTTGTCAAGGGTGGAACCGCCTCCCCGAAAGGAAGCGGTTTTTGGTTATGGTTCAAATTCAGCGGTTGCAATCAGCGGCATATGGTCGGCAGTTTCTTCCAGTTGGTCACTGAGCTTTCTGTCGTCCACGCTTACGCTGGTAATGGTGAATTGCGGAGAGAAAACGATGTTGTCCAGACTGCCTTGCCCCTTTGTCCCAACCGTGTCCTTGTAGGTGATATGCCGTCCAAATTCGCCGCAGTTCGCAACCTGATACCCAGCATCAATGAGGGGCTTTATCACATTGATGTAATCTTCCCCCTCGGTTGTCGCACTGCTTGCCGTGTTCAAGTCTCCAGCCATAATGAACGGTGTTTGAAGCGACTGCAAAAACGAAAGCAATTCTGCCGCCTGTGTCTGTCTGTCTGCAACCGTCAGTCCAAGGTGCGTGACGCATAAGGTCACATTTTGTCCAGCGATATTTGCAATGATTGTGTCATAGTAACGTTGCGACTGCCCAGCGTAAACGTGGCTCACATAACCGCTCAGAGGATATTTTGAGCAAAAGCACCGTCCGAAGTATTGCGTTGTACCACCAGCCGAATAGATGTAAGGAAACAGTGTTGAAAGGAAAGACAACGCCGTTCTCCCGGCCTTGCTGAAAGTGTCCCAATATTCGTTCATCATCAAAATATCGGGGTCATTATCCGCAATCGTGCCGTACTGCAATTCATAATACTGCTGGTCTTTGTCAGCCGGGACATTTTGCCCGGAACCGTCATACCAGCCGCCGATGTTGTACTCCATGACCTTTAGCGAAATCGGCCCATCTGGGAAAATTTGCTCACCGTCTTTGGAATACACCGCCGCAAGTGCCTGTCCGTTTTTTCCGTAGACCGTCTGGAGAACATTTCCGCTTTTATCGTAAACGCTCATAGCATCACCTACAATCCAAGGAAAGAATTGATTTCAGCGTCGGTCATTGCGTAATCGTACACATACGCCTTGCTGATAGTTCCTGTTG
>Ga0326513_10001604_pt1 | contig 17342 bp, 9 predicted proteins | sample 2_2465_0518_D_FD_203654 | JGI IMG/M metagenome (GOLD analysis project Ga0326513, IMG submission 203654) | Bovine rumen microbial communities from UC Davis, California, United States - 2_2465_0518 | ecosystem: Host-associated > Mammals > Digestive system > Stomach > Rumen | place: USA: California... | reverse complement strand
ATCAATGCCCTTAGCATAGAGGTCAAAGAACAGAAGGTTATACTCATCAGTCCACAGGCCGCTATCGGCATCCCTTCTGCGGAACAATCATTCATTTTGGGCCATGAACTCGGCCATCATCAGCAGGGAAATCTCGTATGCCACACCGTCAACGGATTGTTAGATGATTTCAATCGGGCATCTGAAATCTTCGGTCCACTGGTCCTTGACGCAATTGAAGTTCCCCTGAAACGCTGGTGCCGCACATCTGAGTTTACCGCAGACAGAGCAGGATACCTTTGTTGCAAAGATATGAGTACAATCAGATGTCTCTTCAAACGATTAGAACACGATGCTCCTGTTAACGCTTTTAATCAATACAAAGAACTGTCAGATGCTTATCCTCGTATGAGCACAAGATTAGGGCAATTGTCTAAATACTCGTTACAGATAAAACATTTTTAAAGTTATAATATGGTTCACAACAAGAAAATCCTTACGGGGCTATATCATTCCCAATATGAGCACCCCTTTGACCAAAAAGCTTTGGCTGCATTGGAGGGAACTCCGGAGCTTAGTGCAGCTGGTAAGTTTATAACAAAACACATGGTGGAACGTGTATATACTGTGCAATATACTGGTAGCCATTTGAAGGTTACACCTAATAATTATCCGAAAATCCATGAGTATCTACAATATGCTGCACAGATTCTTGATGTAAAAAAAATCCCAGAACTTTATATTGAATGGGGATATAACATAAATGCATGCACCGTTGGAGCAGAAAATCCTATTATTGTTTTGAATTCTGGACTAATTGATCTTTGTGATGATGATGAGATTTTGTTTGTTATTGGTCATGAACTAGGTCATGTGAAAAGCAATCACATGCTTTACCACATGATGGCGCAAGTTATCAACTATATCATAGACGCAATTCCATTTGGTAGCATAGCAGCAGCTCCACTCCAATACGCATTGTATTATTGGGATAGAATGTCTGAATTTACAGCAGACCGTGCAGGTTTGATGGCATGTCAGAATAAAGAAGCAGCAATTCGCGCGTTTATGAAGATGTCAGGTATGCCGATTAAGCAGTTTAATGACATTAATTACCAAACTTTTATCCAGCAAGCAAGTGAATTCAAACAGTTGGATTATGAAGGTCTTAATAAAATTATTAAACTTATTTCAATCGCTGATGCCAGTCATCCATGGACTGTTATGCGGGCTGCTGAATTGTTAAATTGGTTGGGAAGTGGTGAATATGACAATTTAGTAGGGCATCAAAAATTGTCATTGAGTGATTTCAAGTTTGGATAATATTATAAAATTGTATAATTATGAGTGAAATTAATGAAGGTGTAATGTCTGTTCCCAATCCTTTGACATTGGGTATTGATCTTGGAACGACAAATTCCTGTGCATCTGTTTATGTCAATGGGCAGAGTTTTGTTCTTGACATGGAACAAAGTGGACAAAAAACAATTCCATCTATTGTTAGGTTCGTTGATAGAAAACCTGATGAGACGGTTGTTGGCAGTGCTGCAAAGAAGTATAAAATTATGAAACCAAACGAGGTGTTCAGTTCCGTTAAGTCGTTAATGCAAGATGAGTCTTGGCGGGACAATAAGGATTTGGTAGATAAATACACTTTTGATGGAGTTGAATTAACGCCCAAAGATATAGCCCAAAGAATACTTGAAGAAGTTTTGCTATTATCACAGAAAACCAGCTATGGTCAACAAGGATCTTTTAATAAAGTTGTAATTTGTGTACCAGCTAATTCTACACCTCAATATAAAGACTATGTGAAGGATATTGCAAAAGCAGTAGGGTTTGGAGTCAAGGGTGATGACGGGAACTACTTACTGAAACCTGACGGTGATATTGTTGGAATTGATATTCTATCTGAGCCATCAGCAGCTGCTATTTCGTATGCAAAAGAAAAGGGTATTTTTGATAGTAATAAGGATAAGGAATTAAATCTCCTTGTTTATGATTTTGGAGGTGGCACTTTTGATGTCACTATTCTTACTGTTTCTTCAAAAAGTTCCGGAATTCCTTCATTTGAAATAAAAGGAACCTATGGAGTTCCAAATCTTGGAGGTGATGATATAGATAAAGCCCTAATGCAGTATGTAAGTAATCAGTTTTATGATGAAACAGGAATTGACCTTATGGATCCCTCAAAGGATAATAAAGGCAATTCGCCAAAGGCAATCTATCAGGCACAAGCATGGCTCAAAGATGAAGCAGAACGAGCAAAAATAATGTTCTCTAACGAATCTGTAACGGAATACACTTTTGACAATCCAGGTATTATTGATGATAATGATGAAGATAAAACTTGCAATTTAGATTGTATCGTTACAAGAGAACAGTTTGAGGCGATTATAGCTCCTCTTATTCAACGAACAGTTGATTGTGTTGAGGGTGCGTTGGTTTCTTCAAAGCTAACTTTTGATGAAATAGACAGATTTATTATTGTGGGTGGTTCAAGTAAGGGTCCCTGGGTACGAAATGCCATCAAAGACAAGTTCGGCAGAGAACCATATAGTGCGGATAATTTGGATACAATTGTTTCTAGAGGAGCGGCAATTTATGGAGAGGAAAAAAGTGGAACTGTTATTGAAGGTCCTGTCGGTCCTACAGATCCATGTTCTGGCGGATTAACATTATCTGAAAAAACAGCTCAGTCAATAGGTGTAGAACTTAAAAATGGATATTTTTCTCCCTTGACAGAAAAAGGTGTTACTATTACAGAATCTACTCCATGCGAAGGCAGGGGTAAATACACCAATGCTGACACTTCAAATACAATTATTATAGCTTTATGGGGTACTGGAAGAAATCTTGAAGTGGAAACAACTCCTAGTGGAAATAGAGTTGTATATGATCCTATTCACGGCAAAGACGAAAATGGGGTTCCTCTGTTTGATTACTATGGTGAGGTTTCTATAGACGTTCCAGAAGCTGAACCAGGAACAGTTGATATCCAACTTGTTTTGGAAGTGAGACTGGATAATTCCCTCAAGGTAACAGCCATTGTCGATGGAGGTGAACCACAAATTAAAGAAGTAAATAACAAAAAGAAATAATTATGTCAGAAATTAGAGGATGTGCGTCAAAAATGACGCTTGGAATAGACCTTGGAACAACAAATTCGAGTGTGTCTGTTTATTATGGGGGACAGATACAGGTTCTTAAAATGCATGGAGAGTATTCTCTTCCATCAGTTGTACGTTTCCCTGATAGGAAATTGAACGGTGTTCAGGTTGGTCAAAAAGCTAAAAAGTATATAGTTCTTAAACCAAATGAGGTGTTTTCTTCAGTTAAATCGCAAATGCGAAATGACGATTGGAAAGATATTCCTGAGATCAGAGAAAAGTACACCTTAGAGGGCGAACAAATTACTCCAACAGACATTGCCTCTAAAATTCTCAGCGAATTAAAGAGCGAAGCTCAGGCATGGGAAAGCTGTGACGGAAATTTTGAACGTGTCGTAATATGTGTACCAGCAAATACGACATCCATTTATAAACAGAATATAAAAGATGCTGCCGTTGCTGCTGGTTTCGGGCTAACAGATGAAACAACAGGAGACTTGTTACGAGATAACAATGGAGATGTTTTAGGGATTGCATTATTAGAGGAACCAACTGCAGCATCCTTAGCATATGGAGTGAATAAAGGTTTCTTTAACCCAAAAACTTCAAAAGAGCAAAACATTCTCGTGTATGATTTAGGAGGAGGTACATTTGATGTTACAATCCTTCACATAGTTTCAGAAGAAGATCAGGCAATGCCTTCTTTTACGCCCATTAGTACCAAAGGTGTCGCAAAGTTGGGCGGCGATGATTTCGATTGGGTTCTAGCAGAGATAATCTCAAAACGAATATGTGATGAAACTGGTGTGGATATTTTGAACGATTCGAAACAATTGGCGAACAAAAGTATCCTTAAGTTTGAAGCAGAGAAACTGAAAATAGAATTTTCTAATGGCTCTACTGAGGTAAACTTTATGCAGACTTTGGAAATTAATGGACAAGACCAAAATTTTGATTTTGCAATATCAATAGATGAGTTTAAAAAATCAATTGACCCTCTTGTCAAGAAATCACTTGAATGTGTCAGAGAGGCTATGGATAGTGCCAAATTAACTATAGAAGACATTAATAGAATTGTATTGGTGGGTGGTTCAAGTAAGGCTCCTTGGATTAGAGAGGCAATCAAAACATCTTATAAAGAACCTTATACGGCAGAAAACGTAGATACTATTGTATCGCAAGGTGCTGCATACTATGGTTCATTATTAGCTTCTATGGTTATAGATCCTGTAAAACCAAAATTGTCTCACCATTATGGGGTTGAACTTAATGATGGAACTTTTTGCCCTTTGTTTTTAAAGAACTCTGAATTTGGTGATAATGAAGTTTTGTCAGCGACTTCAATATTTTATAATCCCGATGATTCTGGTAGAGTAATGGTAGCAGGATGGGCAACTCAAGAGAATATTGAAATAGAAACGGATGAGAAAGGAAATAATAAGTCATACGCCTTAGTTTCCACTCGCGATGACAATGGAGAACTAATATTTGAATGGCTTGGTGAATATGAAATCCAAATTCCTCGTAAACCAGCAGGACAAATACCTATAGAACTGACATTAACAATTGACAAACAGAATTGTATTCACGTAAAAGCTGTTGTAGAGGGCAAACCAACAGAGGCAGACTGGAAAAGACAGTAAACATTAGTTATTATGGCAAAGACACCATTAGGAATGGACTTAGGCACAACTTTTAGTGCCATTGCGAAATGGGAGAATTCAAAGGTTCACATAGGACCGAAATTGTATAATTTCCCATTAGAGAATAGCGATACATTGCAGTCTAAAGTGTTCATTAACGACACTTTGGATAAAGACAAACACATCGTTGGAACAGCGGCAGTCAACAGGGGGCGTATGAATCCTGACACATACTACTCTGCCTTTAAACGTGGCATGGATGAAAATTCACCCATGCCATGCGGCTCAACAACGATCACTCCAGTCGAATTATCATCATATATAGTGCATGAAGCATTGAAAATTGCTGGAGACGTAGAGAATCCTACAGCTTTTGTACCAGGAGGTTTTGTTGTGTCCGTTCCGTATTATTTTAAAGAATCGCAAAATCTCCATACTGTAGAGTCTGTTAAATTAGCTATGGAAAAGATGTTTAAAGGAAGAACTGGGTATTCGCCTGATTTATTCCTACGACTCGTTCCGGAACCAATTGCTGCAGGTCTTTCTTATATTATGGATCATCCCCACGACGTAAAAGATGAAACTATATTTGTGTTTGATCTTGGTGGCGGTACTTTTGATGTTACTATCTTCAAAGTTCTTAATGATTTAGAGAACAAAAGAATCAAGTTCACAGTTCTTTCAACAGCAGGCGATTCAAGACTTGGTGGAGAAGATTTTGATGAAACGTTAATGCAATATATTATCGATTCCGAGGGCATAGATATCAACAATGTACAGGATAACGAAAAACAAAAAAAGAAAATTCTTTTAAATCTATCATTGGCTTGCACAGATTGTAAAAAGCAATTATCCACAAGTGATTCCTATGAAATGGTTCTTCCATTTTTTAATGGAAAAGATTTGGAAAGAGTTATACAACGTGATGAGTTTGAAAGTTGTTTTTGTGGAAATGAAGGAAATAAAATTGATTATAAATCAAAAATTTCTGACATCATTGATGAAGCATTGGAACTCGCAAACATAACGTCTAATCAAATTAATAGAGTTGTTCTTGTGGGTGGATCAAGCAATATTCCTGTAGTCAAAAGGTTATTACAAAGAAAATTTGGAGATAAAATATTTACTGGCGATACTCAAGGAGCAGTCGCGAAGGGAGCAGCATTAGTAGCAGCAATAGAAATGGACAAAAAGAATATTGCAGCTGGTAAAGATCCCGAATTTATGACTTTATGGCATGAATTTATTGTAGAGGAACCGACTGCTCATTCTTTGGGAATTGAAATTGCAAATGGTAAGGTGGATGAAGTAATTCGTAGAAATGCTATGACACCAGCCAGAGCAATTAAATTTTATCATCCTATGTCTTTGTCTGATGATGGAGAAAAAGTTAAGATCTCCCCATTGTCTATTTGTCAAGGAAAAACGAAAGTTGGACAAGTTGAGTTCCCTGATATTTATGCTCATGGGCGCAAACCACAAAACATTCAAATAAAAGTGGAGCTTATTGCCGAGTCAACAGAAATACGTTCTATTATTGTTGTATCAAAAGGCAATGCTGATCAGTCAGATATTGTTTTAGAATCTACATTAAGTATTTGTAAATAATGAGTAAAAACATAACAACAGAAACCGGCGTCAGAGTATGGCAAATGTAAATAACGTAGTATTAGACGGGCAAAATGGCAAGAATGACTCATTACAAATAGAAGCTTCAATGCCGGCTCCTCACAGTCCTAACGAAAACGCAACTGAAATCAATGAGGAGCAAATTGTTCAAATGGAAGTTACAGCTGATGGCCGTGAAGATAATGCCAATCCTAACAAGGCATTATTTGAGAGAATAAATCGATTAAGAGATTCTTTAAGTACATTACGTTCGGAAGAAGAATATTCTTTTTATGAGTCTTCATTAGAATATCTTTCTGATATAAAAAAAAGATACAACAATATCCAAACTTTAATACAGAAAGCGAATATATCTTTTGAGAAATTTAACTGTAATATTTCAACAATTATCTCTGATTCAAAAATCTTTGAGAAGAATTTTGATGTATTGTGTCTTTTCAAATCTCCAGATATAAGCAAAGAGGCTAAAGATTGGTTTGTTTCTTTAACAAGAGCTTTGAATTTAATGGAAAAAGCCATGAAGGGTGAAACAGATGAAAAATTGGGAAGAATTCCACCAGCAAACTTTAGGGCGTGTATCAAAAATTCATCACAATACGATCCTATATATACAATGTCTGTATCAACGCCAATCTATAGAGTAAAAGCAGATTCATGTTCAGATGAGTTCTTCCCCATTGCTTGGAAAGGGGCAAATTCGTTCTCTTTGCATAGTAAATATCTCCTGAATACAGAGCAGAAATTAAAAACGGTACTGTTAACTGTCTTACCAGAATCAGATATAGATAAAGAAATAAATGCAGCTTGCTTACCTCCGACAATAGAAGGAGATAAAGATCCCATTACTTTCATTTCTGAATTAGAGTCTAAACTTGACGCAATAGAATTAGACATAAAATGCGACACCTGTGAAAGCTTGGAAGAACTTGGTTTTATTGAGTCTTTTATATCAAATTTCCCTGTCAAACTTACAGAAATAAATAATATTTTGTATGAGTCAAAAGAACGAGTGAAAGAATCTTTGACTTCTGTAGAGAAGCAGTTTTACAAAACAGGACTTTCGGATCTGTTCAAGATGTACAATGACATTTCAAAACTGATTCTATCTTTTGAGAAAACAGATGTAGCCACTTTACGTGACGAGGAATCACAATCATGGCATAATATATTATTGGATTTGAAGTTAAAAACAACGGATTATCTTAACAGGCTTGGAATATATGAGAATGAGACCGTAATTGAGAATGAGACCATATGGAATGAAAATATGGATTTCATAGAAATATTGGAAGGCGAAGAGGATAATAGTAAACCTGAGGGGCAGATTTCTAAAATCAATTCTATAGGTTTCTATTATATGCAAGCCTCTGGCAAGAAGGATTATATAGAAAAGACCAAGGTGTTCGTTTATCGTAAGAGTTCGAGATAATGGTTATTCAATATTTACCATCAACAAACAATTCATATACACATGTCTATACCAAGGAAGATAAACCAATCCTTGGTATAGATTTTGGCACAACAAATTCTGTAGTGTCATATTATATTGACGCTCCACATTACCATGGTCCCAAACCTGTTTGTCATGCACAGTCAGGAGATGTTCTATTTCCTTCTGTAGTCTACTTTGACAATAAGAATGGATTTGTCTCAGGATCTTCGGCTTATCAAAAGCGTTTGTTATATCCAGCAAGAGTAATATCTTCAATTAAAAGGAATTTGCTTTTGGACAAAATTGTTCTTGATGGTATAGATTTCTCACCTATTCAAATTGTTAGGGAGATATTTCGCGGTTTATTGATGAGTATAAAAAATGAATGTCCTATATCGAAACCTCAATTTTCAACGATTACTGTTCCATATTTCTTTATGCAGCCTCAGAATCTTATAATAAGACAGGCCGCAGAAGAAGCTTTTCATGCAGTGTTTGGATGTTATCCTCATATAGATATTATTCCAGAACCAGTAGCTGCATCTTTGTTTTGGCTATATAAGAATCAAAAACAATACCAAGGAAAAAGAACGACGCTGGTTTTTGATTTGGGTGGTGGAACATTTGACTTATCATTAGTAGAGAGCATTCTTTATCCCAACCGCGTTTCATGCCAAGTTATTGCAACAGATGGTTGCGACAAATTAGGAGGAGATGATATTGATAAAATCTTATTTGACTATTTATTAGAGAGTAATGACGTTTCTTTTGACAATCTGACAGAGAAAGAGAAGATTAGGTTATATAGTCAAATTATGGACAGTGTTATTTCTGCAAAATGTGAGTTGTCCAATTCTAATCAAACAAACATTTTGATAGATTTGCCCCCTAAATTGAATTCTCCTTATATAGATTGCATTATAGAGAAAGAAGAACTTGAAAAACTTCTTTATAATGACACCTTTATAGAACCCTCTTTCATGTCGAAGATAGAGATGTGTATTGATGGTATGTTAGAGAGAAGTTCCTTAAAGAATAGGCCGATTGATAATGTTATTCTAGTAGGAGGTCCAACAAGAATGCCAATTATTCAGGAATTTGTTCAGCAAAAGTTTCCTGATGCAAGCGTTATGTTGACATCCAACTCAAATGAGGAATTTATTTGTGTATCACAAGGCGCTGCACTGTTTTCAGCTTTGATGGGACACGAAGTGTCCTCTCCATTTGGTGACAACATCCAAGAAGTTAGTTATCAAACAAGAATACCTCATTCTATCTACGTTGAACGCTATGATAATTCACTTGATTTAATCATTAAAGAAGGGGCTGTTTGTCCTGTAACAGATAGGAAAATATATTATCCATCAAAATTAAGTAGCAATGGCTTATATATAGAATTATCGCATATTTGTATATATCAGCAAAGGGGTAAAGAAAAACCAGTTATGGTTGGAGAGATAAAAATAGAAAAAGATAAACTCTTCGCTCATGGACGTTTGATTGACCAAATTCCCATTTTGATAGAAATTAGTGCTGATTCGACTCTAATTAAAGTAAAAGGTACAATAGATAAGTCTTTAAAAGATAAGTCTGATTTTAACTTTGAAGAATATATAAAATTATAAACATTTGACAATGAAAAAAGTTCTATCTGTATTAATACTATTAGTGAGTTTTGTTCATTTACAAGCTCATGATTTTGCAAAAAACCATGTAATTATTGCGTTAGACGCTCGTAGTGACATAAATATAAATCCATCGAATTGGAATTATAATACAAATGTTATAGGGGATAATTTATCTAAGCTATTGCATGCAAATGGTATAGAGGATGGTATCGTGTCAACATTGACGTATAGTATGGATTCACGAGAGAATGATTTGTCAAAGTATACTCACAAGATTGCTGTGGCAGAAGATTTCACACTTGAAGACATAAATAATTATTGGGAAAAACTTTCTGAAACGAGGGATGAGGGCGTTAGGTTTTCACTTTTAAGTCTTGCTAAGCCTTATTGCCTGAAGGCTGTAAAAGTTGATTCTGACGATAATTCTGCAAAACTAACATATAGAACATATCTTATCCTCATCACAGATTTGAAGTATAATGGAAATGATGATTTTCATGACGAACTACGCCATAAACCTGGTATGAGTCAATCTATGCTGAATAAGATTCTTGGTGAAGTAAAAGTAGTTCAGCAGAATTATTTTTATGATTTCATATCCCAGATTCAATTGAATAGAGGATACATGATGCTATTTGAGTGCATACCTCAACAGAAATACTTCGCGCTTGAATCTGTTGCCGAATATCCCCACAATATAATAGCAAAGAGGACAAAAGACGGTTATTCATTAGAGTTTGGATTTATTAGTTATAACAATCCAAATTATAATCTTTTGAAATCGGAAGTTTTGGTAGGCAATGAGATAGTTACAGTTAACGGCTATAATAAGGTAAAGGCGCTAATCCCATCCAATGTGTGGCAGAAAAGCGATACAATTCATGCGAATATAAAATCTTGGGTACGTCTTATAGATGGTATATATAACAGAACTATACTTTCCCCAGATGGTGCTGAGTTACAAGGTAAGGATGGGCTTAACAAAATAATAGTAGTGCAACGTGAACCTCATGCCAAGATACTTTGGATAGTTCCATTGCCAGACTTTTTGTTTAATATGTCTTTTTGGACATCAGATCAGGCCATTGCTGCTGGTGTTTGGAGCGTATTCATACTTTTTGCTTTAGTAGCATTCATAATATATTTAATCGGTAAAACAATGAAATACGACCCTAAAAAAGTTGGACCAACCAAGTATAACGTTTAAATTGTAATAATATGCCAGAAATTTTGTATTCTAATAAACATTTTGGGACACAAGAATCCATTGTTATTATTGCGCAACGTTCTCTAGATTTTCCTGAGCAACATACCTTTTTTGGTAATTTGCGTCAAATAGATTTTAAATTCAATTCTGTATGGGTAGAGATTCAGTCATTCCCGAAAGAAGTTCAATTGGATGTTGATGAATTAATTAAAGTTGATTTCATAGGTCATCCTTCCGTACAACAAAGCAATAGAATTGAAAATCTACACATTGTATCTTATAAGAACCCTTACAATATAATATATAATCCGAGTGCAATTAAGGATTGCACGAACCTGAATGTCGACAAAATCAAGATAGGTTTTCTGATTAAATTCCAGCAAGAAAATAAGGGGACTATAACATCTCTTGATTTTTCATTGGAATTAAAACTGACAAAAGCTATTCCTTCAATTCGTGCTTCGTTCAAGTTCGCAACAGGAAAACCGGCAATTCGATACCAAAATCAATTCTGTTGTTTGGGTGTATTGAATATTGTAAACGATAGTTCTTGCAAGTACGCTGAAATGTTAGCGATAGAAAACACCATTAAATATGATAAGGTCTTTGAGAACGATATTGTTATTTGGGGCAGTGAAGGTGAAGTTCTTGAAAGTGATCCTTATTATGATGTTAATGAAGGTATTCGTACTTCAGATCAAAAGATTCAGAGCTGTTTGAGAAAGACTATCACAGATAGTAAGATTATCATTCGCAATATTGTTGCTAAAAATATTGTATCAATACCTGTTTATATTGATCTCCAGAGAATCGGGAATCCAAATGAAGATAAGCTGGATTGTTCTTTTACAATTAATAGCATTAACTTAGGAAGTGGAAAAGAGACAATTACACAAATTCCTTTTGTCGTTAAAAGAGATAAACAGTGTACTCAAATGGTAGTAACACTTAATGGACAGGAAATAGAATCTGGTCAGTCTATTAACATTGGCAAGATTAAGTGGGTAAAATATTCGGCAGGACAGGCACACCGATGGAATGGAATTACAAAAGTATTAAATCTTCGAGTTGCTAATATAGCAGAAAACAAATCTGCTTTTGAAAATGCTGCTGTTGTAATAAAGAACATAAATATACTATTCGAATCAGAAACAGATAGCGTCTCGAAGGCGATATCTTCAAATGTCAATGAATCAACAGGGCCTATCGAGCTTTTTAACGCGCCCAACTCATATCATCTGATAGAATGTAAACTTAAACATAAAGATATAGAAGACATTCCTAACGATGTTTCAAAGGTAAAAGCTTTCATTGATTTTGACTATATTGTTGATCCAGATGGTATTCGAGATGAGTTTACTGAATATGAGCATTTCTCTTCCACTGTGTATTTTGATGTAGAAACTGATCCCGGTAATGAGTGGCTTTGTATTGATTTTGGAACATCTGCAACTGTAGCCGCATTCGGTGATGGTAGTGAAGCATCAAATTTGTTGGATTTGGACGCTCAGGCTGAATCAATGACAAGTAATTTACCACAAAGAATGCGTACCCCCCGATTTGAAGAAGGAACTCCATTCTTATCTTCAAACGCAAAGTTTAGACAAGGTGGTATCTTTGATAATAACGCAACCTATTCAGATAGCTTCGTATGGTTATCACCTACCGAACCTCAGTTTTACAACGATTCTTACATTTTACCTTATATAAAGTCACTGGTGGGTTACAATAATCTACCGGATACTTTAGATTATAAAGGATTGAGATATAAAAAAGGTGGAAAGAATAATATAGATTTCACAAATGTTCCTTTGTCGGTAGATGAAATATTCACTTCAATATACAAGAGTTTATTTCGCGACTTTATCCTCCCATCAATTAAAACAAGTCGCAAATTAGTCAACAAGCTCATAATATCTGTTCCGAATACCTATACTCCACGACATCTCGATTATCTCCACAATCTAGTAATAAATAATATTCCACAAATTAGAAAGAACTATATTTGGTTTATCAGCGAGAGTGATGCTATAGCGTCCTATTATATTACGAACTGGGTTGATCTTAATCGATGCAGAGATTCATTGGCAATTACTCAATTAAGTTCAGCTGGAAGCACGGAACACGTTTTGGCTTTTGATATGGGGGCAGGAACGCTTGACTTGACTTATTTCTCAATTATCAATAATGAGGACGATACTCGTAATGTTAATATCTTGGCAAAGATTGGCCTAAACAAAGCGGGTAATTATCTTGATTTTTTAATAGCAGAGGCTATTATCGATACGCACTCCGATTTATTACCTGCAAGTTTGTTAAATCCAGATGGTGATCCAACGCTATTGTTGATGGCAGGTAAATTAAAACACTTTATCAAGCAAAGTGTAAAACCGCAATTATTTACAAAGGCCAAATTGACTTTCTCTGAGTTGAATGGAGAAGATTTTCAGATTAATGGTAATATAGTAACATTAAATGATGTTGAAATCAATCTTGTTGCTATAAGAGATCATTCTTTAATTAGAAATTTCATCAAAGAATGTACTGCTGATTTGATAGAAAATTTGTTTGTAATAAATGGATATGAGAAACATCAAACACCTGTTGACACAGTAATCTTTACGGGACGAAGTGTTCAGTTCGGTGATGGTCAAGATGTCGGTATTAGAAATTCTCTGATGAATTCCATTAAAGACTGGAATATTAAACCAGCATGTCAGCAAATCAACATTTCAGGTAATGATTTGAAAACAATAGTAAGTGATGGAGCTTTACATTTTGCAACTACTTATAGTAGTGAAGCATCTGCCGTAAGAATACTTAACAGAAACATTTATGCTTCATATGGCATACTCTATAAGGATATAAGGGGAATATACCAGTATTTGGAACTACTCACCCCCTCAACAAAACCTATAAGAGAACCAAATCTTGACGTAAACTCAACAAATGGAGTTTACATTTATGAATACGACACAGATAAGTTTAATGCACAAGGGAACTCTAAAGGTTCATTCGTGGATTTGAGAAATAGTCCTAAAGCATTCTTTGTTCAGTCTTATTCTCAAGATACGGCTAGAGATTGGAAAAACAATCGTAGAGAGTTAATCTCTGTTATGTGGGATTTTGTTTCTCAATCAGCAGTATCTTCTGTCAAGGACATGAACAAAGTTCCTGTTCGTATTGAGGTAAACGGAGATAACGAGATGATTTTTACTGCGGGTACTCTTACTAACGAACCATCTGCTCCGATGGTGATCAATATTAGCGAGAGTGATTCGTTCAAAAAGAGTATGTGGCCTTATATGTAAAACTTTTATATTTTAAATCATGGATAAGAGATTTTTATTGTTGACAGTATTATGTCCTTTATGGACTTTTTCATTTGGACAAAAACCTGACGAAATTCATTTTAAAGGGGATGTAATCACCATTACAGGTGAAAGACTAAAGAGTGTAAATGGAGAAAACAATGTTTGGGAAATTGATTTAAAACAGAAAGAAGATTTTAAGTTAATCTCCGACAATAGGCAAATTGTGCGTTATCATTTTAGCAAAATGTGTGTAAAAGGACACACGGGAAGCAGATGGAAATCATTTTATGACATTCCTCTTTCAACGAAAAAGGATACTGTAAAGAAAAAAACAGTAGAGCTTCCCGATTTTTGGAGTTCTACAGCGTTAACTCTTATCCCTGACTCCCTTCCGTTAGACATACAATCAAATGGAAAAGTAATTGCAACATTTAGACTAAAGAAACGTGTTATATATCAAAAAGTTACAAAGTTAAATAAGAAAGAATACAATGAAGGTGATACTATAAAATTATCGAAATCTACGGGAGCTACAGTAGACATTGTTTGTGAAAAAATTAAGTTGGTCTTGGGTAATGATCATTCTCATGAATTAAAAGATAATGTTATAGATGATTTGATTAAAGATGGTGAATCGGCCACATATGATGTAATTGTTTCAGTTAATTATTCTGATAAAACTTCAAATGATTTCAATTTGGGATCTATTGTAATTCATAAACAAAAAGGGGCGATTTCCAATTGGCTTAATTTTATAAACGAGAATTGGAAGACTTTATTGGTCTATATTTGTTTATCGTTACTTTTGGTATTTCTTATCTTGTACCGAAAACTGATATTCAAATATTCGGAAAAAATTTGTTCAAAAGTTGGATTGTACAATGTAAAAACAGATGATAAGGAAGAGCATTCAAACAAAGATCAACAAGCTAATATAGATAAATTTCATATTGGACATGACGATTCAATATCTGAAGATAAGCCTAACCAAGAAGATGTTGGTTATGAAGCATGCATTCAAACTCTCAATAAGCGGATTAAAGAATTAGAAAATCAAATTGAGAATTTTTCTGGAGACGCATCAGTTATTAAGACATTGAAAGAAAGAATTGAAGAATTAGAAGATTCGGAGAAAGCTAAACTTGATGAAATAGATGAGCTCAGTAACGAAAATGCCACATTGAAATCAGAAAAGATTAGTCTTCAAAATAGATTGGACAACATTAGTATAGATTCTACATCCAAGAAAGACTTGCGTAATAAGATTGAAGAGCTGAAAGGTGATAAGAATAACCTCATTCGTGAAAAGCAAAGTAAAGAACGAGAATTAACTGAAGCAAGAAAAACTATAACCTCTCTTGAAACTAAGGTTAAAGAGAAGGATGACAAGATTACTGAAACAAAGAAACAGAAAGATGAGGCAGAGTCAAATCTTCGTATAGAGAAGAATACTACAGCTGCCCTCCAAAACAAAATTAATTCATTCAGTAGGCAAACATATTATCTCTATGCAATAGATGACACATTGCAAGCAGTGGACAATTCTTTGAAATCTTTGTTCGCAAATGTTCATGATGACAATTTAATGAAAAGACTTGCGCAACCAGTGTTAAGTGGCACGGCTGGTCTTGATGCTGGTTTAGAGTCTTACATGACTGAATGGAAGGATACTGTCTATAATAATCAAAACCTTTTCTTCGGTAGTGAAGTTATTTCCATGTCCGATGAATCTGTTAAAGAGAAACTAACGGAATTCTTGGAACAATTGGCCTTGCGTGATAGCTTTGGAAAACTCGTGCGTCTATATTTAATGACAAATGTCGGTTGGATAAATGAAAAGATGGTTGAAGCTGGGTTTGATGTAGATGCAATACAGACTTTGTTTGCAAGGTTTAAAAATCTATTTCAGTTGTTCAATATTGATATTTCGTATCCTCATTTATTTGTTGACAAATTCGATTCAAGTCTTCACAAAGACAATATGAGGTGTGAGATATTTAACTATTTTGAACCTTCAGAAGAATTATTGAAACAATTGAAAAATCGAGATAATGAAAATCTAATAGTTGATGTTACAAGAATTGGCATACCAAATTCTAAGAACCCAACAAGAAGAAATGCAATGGTGTCATTGCCAAATTTTTAATTACTTAAATATAATAACATTATGGCAAATCCAATTATTGGTATTGATCTTGGTACAACAAATTGTGCTGTTACCAAGTATGAACGTGGAAAGACAACCGTTCTCCCGATTAAGGGAAAGTTAACAACTCCATCCGTCCTTTACATTGAGGGCAGTACAGTGAAAGTTGGCCACGATGCGAAGAAGTATATTGCAGTACACCCTGAAAAATGTCTTGCTTCTACAAAGAGAGATATGGGTACTTCTACAGTTTACAATATAGGAGGGAAGGAGATAACTCCTGTGTTGGCAGCAAGCCTTATTCTAAAATATCTTAAGGAGGAAACAGAGGCATATCTTAATGAAGTATGTAATGATGTTGTTATTACAGTACCCGCCTATTTTGGTTTTGAGGAAAGAAACGCAACAAAACAAGCAGCAGTTAATGCAGGATGGAACCCAATCGCACTCCTAGACGAGCCAACAGCGGCTGCAATTATTTATGGTCAGAACAGGAACAAGAGCTCATTGTTTACTGTTGTAGATTTGGGTGGCGGTACCTTTGATGTAACGGTTCTTCAGTACCTCAACGAAAATGGAAAAGCGAAATTTAAGCCATTGAAAGTTGGAGGAAATCATCGCTTAGGTGGTGATGATTTTGACAATGCAATTGTCCGTTATATGATTGATGAAGGTGCGAGTGGTTATAAATCAGAGCTTGAATTAAAGGAAGAAGCTGAAAAAGCTAAAATAGCTCTAAGCACAAGTGATGTTGCGAGTATCTCATGCGAGTTTGTTGACACAACTCTCTCTCGTGATCAATATAAAGAATTGATTTCTCCTTATCTTGATGAAATATGTGATACAATCAAGAAAACGGTTAGTGGCGCAGGAAAGACTTTGGATGACATTGATCGATTTATCTTGGTCGGTGGTTCTTGTAAACATCCTGTTGTAAAGGATGCCGTCAAGAATTGTGTCGGAAGGACTCCATATGCTGCTGACAACCTTGACACAGCAGTTTCTGAAGGTGCAGCTCTTTATCATCATTTCCATAACCAAATCGACATAAACGAGGGAATCGTAGATAATATTTGTCCCAAATCTCTTGGAACAGACTTGGCTAATGACGGGGAAATCATAAATGTAGTTATGGTTGCAGAGGGTGCACGGATTCCATGTAAAGCTTGCCAATTGGCATATTTTGCAGGCAGCACATTGCACACAAAAGTTCTTGAAGGTGATGCAAGACTCGTCTCAGATTGTAAAGAACTA
>Ga0326513_10001603_pt1 | contig 17344 bp, 18 predicted proteins | sample 2_2465_0518_D_FD_203654 | JGI IMG/M metagenome (GOLD analysis project Ga0326513, IMG submission 203654) | Bovine rumen microbial communities from UC Davis, California, United States - 2_2465_0518 | ecosystem: Host-associated > Mammals > Digestive system > Stomach > Rumen | place: USA... | reverse complement strand
TCAGCAGCACTTTTCGATGACTCACCGATGATCGCAGACCACACCAACCAGGGTTTCAATGCAATCAAAACACTCCCAATTGGCACAGAACTATACATCGAGCATCCTGACTCATCCACTGAACACTACAAGCTCGAATATATAGATCACAATGGTACTTACGATTATGCTGATGTCACATACCTCAATTCCACATTCCCTTTGGAATGGCCACGTTACTCAGATGGTTCTTTCGTCAACAAGGGCCACACTGATTGTGTAACTCTTTACACATGTAATCAGGATAACAAGCACATTACAATAGCGAGGTTCAAGAAATCATGAGTTACAGAAAAGTATCGTATCTGGAGCAGATCTACTACATCATTAAAGCAGTATTAAGGAGGAAGATTAATGGAATCAAAATACATCATTATTCAGGACATAGGAATACAGAGAGATGATCCTCACTGGAATCTTCTCATGTACATAGCAGTTTATTGTCATTCAGACATGTCAGCTGAAGACATCTACAAAGACATGTCAGACTTCTTCGGAATGGAGTACAACACAGTCAAGAATTACGTGTCACGTTCTCTGAAGAAAGCTCATTTCAAGGGAGTCACTGAGTACTTAGAAAGGATTGAGAACTATGGCAAGTAAAGCGTACAGAGTAGCCAAGAATACCTACTCATACAAAGAACTCGGCCGTATGTCTGAATCAGAACTCAAATCAGTCAAGAAGCTCCTCAGAGACAACGTAACACGTAACCTTCGTAAGATCAAGAAAGCTGGTTACGAAAGCACACCTGCAACGATAGGACTTTCAAAGGCTGTCAAATCAGGTATCGTCTCGAAGATGCCTCACCTTGATGCTACACCTACCAAAGCATCAAAGAAGGTCAGGACCTCACTCAGTAAGAAGCAGCTTCTCATGGGTGAGATCTTCGAGCTTCAGAAGTTCCAGGAATCCTCAACGGGTACGGTCTCAGGTATGAGAGCTTTCGAAACTGAGACCTACGCCCGTGTGGGCGATGCTTACAGAGAATCATCAGAAGACTCAAAGCGTAAGTTCTGGGAACTCTATGACGAGCAGAGATCAATGATCGAGGACAACGGCCTCAACAGTAAGGAACTGCAGAAACGTCTTGCAGATTACTTCTCCTCAACAGATGGCAAACGTATCACACAGAAACGTCGTAAGGTATGGGAAGACATGGTCAACGAAGCTTACGACAGAGAGTTCGGAGCAGCAGAAGGAGAGGTCAACACATCACCGTCACCATTTAGGCTTAACACATAACATCAGGAACTGAAAGGAATTGTCAATGGCTACATTAAAAGGAAAATGGCTGGGACACGTACCTGAAGCAGGTATTGCCCCTATCTACGAAGTAGATGATATTGAAAACGTACTGATGAACCAGTGCGCTTTAGTTTCCTTCACAGCAGCCTCAAAGCGTTATGAAGGAGAAAGAATTAGATATTTGAACTGTCCCGCAGCCTTTGACATCGAGACTACATCAACAGAGATCGGAGGCGAGAAAGTATCATTCATGTATCAGTGGCAGTTCGGTATCAACGGAGCTGTCTTCATGGGCAGAACATGGGAAGAGTTCGTTGAACTCATTGAGCGTATCTCCCAGTTTTACTACGCATCAGCAACCAAGCGTGTTGTTATCTTCATTGAGAACGAAGCGTTTGAGTTCCAGTTCATGAGAAAGTACTTCGACTGGGAGTACGTATTCTCCCTTGATGAACGCAGACCTGTAGCAGCTCTCACAACACTTGGCATTGAGTTCAGATGTTCTTATATTCTTTCAGGTTACTCACTGGAGAAGATCGGTGAGAACCTCATGACATACAAATGTAAGAAGCTTGTCGGCCAGTATGATTACTCTAAGATCAGACATTCTGATACACCTCTCACACAGACCGAACTCAATTACTGTGAGATGGATGTTCGTGTAATCATGGCATACATCCAGGAGAAGATAGAAGAGGACGGCTCCATAGCAAACATTCTCCTCACAAAGACTTCTTATGTAAGACAGTATGTAAGACGTTATACACTCTACAACAAGGACGAAACTGTTTCCAAGGCTTACAAGAAGATCATTAAGAAGCTGACACTTGAGCCTGATGAATACCTTCTTGCACATGAAGCTTTCACTGGTGGTTTCACCCATGGTAACCCGTATTACATAGACGTAACACTTGAGACTGGTAACAAGATCAGCAACAAGGTCATTAAGTCACTCCACTCGATTGACTTCACCTCATCATACCCGTCTTCACTCATAGCATTCAAGTACCCTATGAGCAAAGGAACAAAGCACGAGATAACTTCAAAGAAGGAGTTCCTCAAGTACTACAATTCCAGCAAGCTTGTTTCCATCTTCAAGATAAAGCTCATCAATCTTCGTGCGAAAAACGATGTAGCTGACAACATTCTTTCACTGTCAAAGTGTTTTACAGATGAAGAGCACACGACCAAGATGTCACACCACGATGCAATCACCAACAACGGTCGTATCGTAATGGCTTACACAGATGTTTATACCACAATCACAAACGTAGACTTTGAGGCTCTGACAAACTTCTATGATTTCGATTACGAAGTAACTACGATGTGGACCTACAAGGCTGACTACCTTCCTAAGCCATTCATTGAATGTATCCTTCACTTCTACAAGCTGAAAACTGAGCTCAAGGACATCCCTGGTAAGGAAGCCGAGTACCAATGGGCAAAAGGAATGCTGAACGCACTGTACGGAATGTGCGTGACTGACATATGCAGGGATGACATCATCTACAATGATCTACAAGAATGGGATCATCAGAAGCACGATTTTGCAGGTATTTCGAACCTTATTAACGATTACAACACTTCCAAATCACGTTTTCTTTCATACATTTGGGGTGTTTTCTGTACAGCTTACAGCCGTGCAAACCTTTACTCTGGTCTTCTTGAGTTCAATGAGGATTACATCTACTCTGATACAGACTCAATCAAGTGCATCAACATCGAAGACCACATGACATACTTCAACAACTACAACTTCTGGATCGTTAACTGCCTTGAGAACACTCTTAAGCATTACAACATCGATCCTGCGGAAATTTCTCCACTTGACAAGAACGGTAAATCACATCCGCTTGGTGTATGGGACTGGGAAACACAGAAGGATCCTTACCTCAAGTTCAAGTCTCTTGGTGCTAAGCGTTACCTTACGTACCAGAAAAAGAAAGGTCACAGCCTCACAGTTGCAGGTCTTCCTAAGAGCACTGGTGAACTGGATGCTAATGACCACATCATCAAGACTGTTAAGAAGCTTGTTGACCGCTACGGCGAAGATGGTATCTTCGACGCCTTCAGGAACGATATGGTAGTATCACCTGATGAAACCAACAAGCTCCTCCTTACATACGTTGATGGACCCTGTGAAGGGTACATTACAGATTACCTCGGAAACGTTGGCCACTACTCAGAGCGCAGCTACGTTCACATGGCCAAGATCGGTTTCGAGTTCAGCAGAGACAAGGCATTCATTGATTATCTGTTAGGTATTAAAACTGAAAGGAGCTATGACTAATGGCAAAGCGTATCAATTTCGACGACAGAACCATATGCAATGAGTATGGTTCACTCTACAAAAAACGTAACAACGAGCTTATAAACTCGAAGGAGGCCGATATCAACATGATCGTCGGCCGCCGTTCAAACGGTAAAACGTATCCTACAGCAACCTTCGATGGTGTAAAGCGTTTCATTGATTCAAACTACACAGAAGCATTCGCTTACATCAGACGTTACGACACAGACCTCAAAGCAATGCAGGTCGACCTTTTCAAAGGCTGTACTGGTAACGGTTGGCTGTCATGGTACACCAAAGGTAAGTGGAACGACATCTACTACTGCAGAGGAAAATGGTACCTCAGACGTCTTAACGATGACCACGAGGTAGAGGAGAAGATGAAGAACCCTGTAGCCTATGCGTTTGCAATCAACCGCTGCGAGGCGTACAAGGGTCCTGACTATTTGGATATCAAGATGATACTCTTCGACGAGTTCATTCCTATGAAGGCTGAAAGAGGTTACATCCCTGGTGAGTGGAAGCTCTGGCAGAACCTCGTTTCGACTATCGTTCGTGAACGTGGTGATGTAACGATCTACATGATAGCAAACACGATTTCCAAGAACAGTATCTACTTCGACAAGTACAAGATCGACATCGACAAGATCGAACAGGGCTCCATAGTAGTCTACAAGTTCAAGTCTGGCGGTAAGATGGCCCTTGAGTACTGTAAGGACTCTGATGATGTAAGCATTGAGTCTTCAAAGTATTTTGAGATCGATGATTCTGATGCTAACATGATCACCAAGGGTACATGGGAAACGGCTGATTATCCTACACTTCCTAAGAAGTATAGGAAATACAAGAGCAGAACTCATATGTCGTTCTTCATGCACCACGGTTCCAAAGTGATACAGGGAGACATACTCTCAACAGAGTCTGGCATGTCGATGATTTACTTTCACCTCAAGACAACACCTGTGAAAAAGAAGTACGACTATGAGTACTTTGAGACGTGGGACATTGAAAGAATGGATGAACCGAACTTCAGGATCGGATTCAACCCTCAGTACCAGCTGGATAAGATCATACTTACACTGATTAAGAACAACCAGTGCTACTACCAGAATCCTGATGTTGGTGAGACAGTTAAGTATTTTATTGAAAATACAAAATAATACAAAAAGGCCCCTCCGAAGAGGGGTCTTTGTTATTTATGCTGAGATTATTGTATTGTATAATACTCTCGGAGCAGTAGTATTTAAATTAGATACATTCATTAAAACAATGTAATTATAATTAGAACTTATCCACGTTGCAGACAAGTTGAATTCTGTATTAGCATAGGTGCTTGTACTTGTTCCTTTAACGAATGAGGTTACCTTTATGTAAGCAGGACCGTTATCATTGAGATTACCAGTAGTGAATCCATTACCTTTAAGCTTACCACAGATATCAAGGTTGCCAATCTCGTTGTAGATTATGTAACCGACCCATTTAAGAACAGCGCTCTGAGTACCAGTTACATTCTCAAGTGTAATATTTGAAGCTGCAAACGTGTATTTCTGCGTAGTAGTATTGAACGTTCCTGTGCTGTAGAAAGAGAACAAACAATACGAGTCACACTTCCATTTACAATCCTTGTAACGTGTCATTATAAAAGCATCTACGTTTGCAGTTGACGGAACGAATACAAATGTATCCATGTAGTTTGTGGTATAATAATATTCACGCTTGAAGAATATGTCACCACCGAGTGTCTGTGATCCACGTCCTGCTACCGCGAACAGGAAAGGCATCAATGTAAGGTTGCTTGATGAAGGTGTTTTCTTTCCAGGTTCAGGAATGTGCCAGTAAAAACTTTCTGTAGGAATTGTTTTCTCTTCATTATACTGAACCGTTTCCCATTCAATTCCACCGCCGCCAGGAGCATCTATCCACCCTGTATTGTAATCAGTGCCGTCAACCTTAGCCAGAACCTGTCCAGCAGTACCACCAGAAGGAACACCCTGTCCTGAAGGTACAGCATGATACTGTATAATCTGTTTGAGGTAATCTGACCTCATTACTCTTGAGCTTGTAGCAGTAGCTGTCTGTCCTTCTGCTACACTCATAGCACTGTATCCATTGCTATTGTCAGAACCATGTCCAACCCATATCCAGTTACTACCACCGTACATGTAGATGAAGTTTGCGTTTGCGTAACCACAAACTGTAGTGCTGTTACCTGTGTAGACAGCGTTGTTGTAGTAGATGCCCTTAGCACCTGTACTGTTCACGTTGAGTGTTACATTGCTTGCACTGTTGCTTTTAGTGAACTTAACCATCAAAAGGGCACCGACCGTAAGCTTGAAGTCCTGTTCAGCACCGACTGTTACAACCTTAGCTGCTGTATCAGCTGCTGATGTACAAAGGCCGTAGTACATCTTCAAACCACGGGCCAGTGTGTCCTTGAAATTGTAAGTGTTGTTATCAGGAAGCTTGATCTGAGAAATATCAGCCATAAGAATGTTCCTCCTTTCTGAATAAGGGGCGGTTGCCCGCCCCGTGTTATCAGCTGACTGTTACAGAACCTGTCGTACCTGTGAAGGTAGACTTGCTTACAGTACCAGAAGGAGTACCACTTACGCTGACCGCACCAGCAGTACCACTGAAGGAAGCGCTGGTAGGAACTGAGATGTTACCAGTTACAAGTCTGACGCCCTTGCCTGTGAACTCAGGAGCTGTAGCCTGGTAAGCAGCATCGCCAGTCTTAACAGTCTGATTACTTCCCTTAGTAGGAAGTGTACCAGGTGAACCAGCTGTGATAGTAAGAACTTCAGATGCTACAGTGTAAGTAGGCATTGTAGGAAGTGTACCTACGTTGGTTATAGAGTTAACAGTTGTAGTAGTACCAGCTGTCTTAACTGAGATAGTAGGTGCTGATACATCACCATCAGGAGTGTATGTTGCAGTACCGCTCGAAGCAGGTGAAACAGCAGCTGTCTTATTGCCATTGGTAAGTGTAACACTACCAGCAGGTGTAAAGCTGCCTGTGGAGTTCATTGTGTCACCTGTAAATGAAGGCTGGCTTACAGTACCAGCAGGTGTGTAACTGCCAGAAGCAGTGTTCTTGTAAGCAAGAGCACCAAGTGCTGAAAGGTCACCGAACTGGTTCCAGTGAGTGCCATCGAAGATGAACTCCTGATTGCCGTAAAGTACGATGTTACCAGCCTGAGCTGTTACATCCTTATCGTTGATCTTAATAGGGTTAGTTGTAGCTCCGTCTGTAAGAGCTGTGGTTGTAACACCAAGGTAGGTAGTGAAGCTTTCAAGAGCTTCGATTCTTTCACGAGCGTTGGCATCCTTGATGTTGTACGTAGTGCCATTAGGCAGTTTGATCTGGGAAATATCGGCCATAATAATGTCCTCCTTTAATTAAATTCGATATCATCAACATCCGTAGCAACTGTGACAGCTTCAAACGTAGGAGAAACTCCTAACTGTATGTCCAGTGTCTCGTTGCTTGAGATGTAGTTGAACTGTGTCGGACTGCCCGCATTAGTTATGCTGTTGACAGTTGTCTTTGTTGTTCTTGCGGAAGCACTGATGGAGTTTTCTACGACTCCATCAGCTTTCTTCACTTCAATACTTTTCTTGTCGGCACTAACTTCTACGGACTCTACATAGTTCTGTTCGATCTCCTCCAAACGTTCGGAGTTATCATTGATCTTGTCAAGGACTTCATCTTCTACATTGATGTTTGTATGATCTTCACCATCGCTGAAGTAGATGCCGACGCCAGCTTCGTAAACGGTGCCTTCCTCATACTGTCTGTTGTCTGCCATAGTAGAGCCTCCTTTCGTTAGCTAATCTGCTTGTAATCAAATGTATCCACAGTGTTAGTTGTGAGATTGTACACGAGGTTGAACAGAACAATACTCATCTGGTAACCTGTTACGTAAGGATCCTTGGAAGGAATAAACATACCCTTTGAATGTATTACGATATCACTTCCTGACTTATGAATGTTGGAATCAAAACTCTCAATGTTAACAGTGCCAGATCCAACAGGCATATTGTATGTAGTGTGAGTAAACTTTCCTCTGAAGTTATGACCACTTGTAGGAGAAGGAAGTATATTGCAAACATCTGAGAGAAGCGTTCTCATGTCAGCGTCCAGTGTAGGATTGAATGTTACTACTGAAGGATCAGTTCCATCGCCTACTGTAAAGGTTCCGATCTTAGTACTTATATCTTCCAATGTCCATTCAGTATGCCAAGAAGGTGTGTCTTTAAGACCCTTATGAAGTTTTACAAAATTATCACTGTTGAGATCACCCTTAGTGTAAATTGTAGTATCTACAGTTGAATACTTTGTAAAGAGAATCTCATCGTAACATCTCGATTTGATGAGAGTTACTGCACCATTCATCGGAACCGCTACAGGCAAGTATTCGTTGATGACTGACTGTGTATCTCTGAGCTTCATGTCAAAGTTGAGAGATTCAGGGATAGCATTTTTACTACCGATTACTGCAATGTGAAGATCATCTCCCCATACAACATCGTAATCTGTAGAACTGTTCTTCTTAAGAACCTGTCCAGCAGTACCACCTGCAGGAAGTGCTTTCTGTTCAAGAGCTGTAACCCTTGCATCGAGAGCTGTAATGTCAGCTTTGATGCTTGTAATGTCAGCTTTGATGCTTGTGATCTCAGCCTTGATGTCTGTGATGTCACCTTTGATGTTAACAATGTCACCTTCTACAGTTGTAAGTCTGTTCTCAACGTTCGTTACTCTTGTCTTGAGGTTCTGAATGTCGATCGTGTTCTGGTTGATCTGGTCGAGGATCTCATCCTCTACGTTGATGTTGGTATGTTCAACACCCTGGCCGAAGTAAATACCGATACCAGCCTCGTAGGTTGAAGCTGTGATACGGTCATCAAGGTCTTCAATGTTCTTATGAACACCTGTGAGATCATCCTTGATGTCTACGATGTCAGCCGTGTTCTTAGCTACGTTCTCTTCGAGGTCGTCGATTGCAATATCCTGCTCGTCGTTCTTAGCCTCTACAAGATCAAGTCTGTGTTCAGCAGCGTCAATATCATTCTCAGCAGCTGTCATCCTGCCATCAAGGGCAATGATGTTGTTCTCTGCTGTGTCCATTCTGTCTTCGAGATCAGATATTTTTGTGTCGTGACCATCAAGTCTTCCCTCAGCAGTATTCATTCTGCCTTCAAGGTTTGTTGTTCTGGTCTTCAGACCATCGATCTCAGTTTCTGCAACACCCATTCTGTCGTCGAGGTTGTCAACATCCTCACGGAGATCTGTTGTAATCGCTTCCAGAGCGTCGATATCATTGGCGTTCTTTGTAACACGAGCAGACACTGCCTGGATGTTGGTAGTGTTGTTAGCGATCATCTCACGAGCTTCTGTGTCGTGGATGTCAAGTGTATCTTTGTTGTAAACGAGTTTATCAATGAAATACTGGCTCATTAGTCAACACCCCTTTCTTTGATCGTGAGAATGTGGTAGTCTTTGTCGACTGAGATGTCATACACCGTGGCAGCGATGTCATTGTAAGCCTTAGTCAGCTTAGCAAGCCATTCGATAGGTGACATCTCGTTACTGAAAGTTTCAGGAATCTCCCTTACAGGAATGATAGGCGGAAGTTTTTTCATAACTGTTTACCATCCTTTCTTTAATAGATAATGAAGAACAACTCTTTGAGTTCATCTATGATCTCCTGATAGATGTTGATCATCGTTGACCTGTAAAGGTTAAGCATCTCAGAGTAGCTTCTACCTGAGTTTAACTTACCCTCTACATGCTTAGAGTAGTCACCACCGTGTGTGAAATCAGAAGTCTTGTTGCCTGTGCTGTCAATCTGATGACCGTGAAGTAATGTGTTAAGATTACCTCTGCCGTGACTTGTGGTTGAAGTGTGACCATGCTGTAAAGTAGACGTATTACCCTTTCCGTGTGTAGTGGTATCAGTATGTCCACCGTTGTACTGGTCGTTACCACCGTTCTTAAGAGCGTGATGTGTCTGGTTGGACTGGATCTTACCGCCGTTAGCATCGTTGTAAGTTTCTGCGTGGTTGTAGCTCTGACCGTTCATGTCAGTACGTGAACCAGGAGTATGTATTACAGATCTCTGAGCAAGCTCAGACGTATGCTTCGAGTAGTTGGTAAGGTAATCCTGTTCTGTGATACCAGAGATACTGTTCTGAGGAGTATCGTTGTGGTAATCCCAGTCTGTCTTACGTGCATTGATATCAGCATCAACAACATCGTTGTCTGTCTCTTCTGAAACAGTACCACCGTAAGTGGTCGTGTCGTTATGAGAGTTTACAAGCTTAGTGGTACCTGACTCCTGGTCGGTTGTTACATCCGAACCGCCGTTTACAACACCTGTCGTTCCTGATTCCTGGTCTGTTGTAGTATCAGTACCCGAGTTAACAGTATGTCCTGTGGTGTTGTCTTTCGTGTTGTTGGTAGCAGAGTCTTCACCAGTTTCATCGTACTTGACATCATCAAAAACAGGGAACTCAAGCTTAGTGCTCTCGTACCTCTTGTTGTAATAAGGAGCGATCTCGTTCAGCTTACGATTGAGACGAAGGATGAAATCTGAAGGTGTGTACGTGCAGACTTCATACTCCCAATAGTGCTCAAGGATCATACGCTCCAGATCAAGTCTGTCATCACCGTCATCAAGAAGATTGATGCGGTTCGAGAAAATATTCGGAATAGCAGCGTTGGCGATCGTGTCAATACGATCGAAGGCGTTGCCTTCCAGATTGTTGAAATTGAGGCCTGACATCTGTTCACAGACCTCACTCAGATTCAGTGTGTACCTCGCCATCGTCTGCACCTCCTTCATTGTAAGATTCACCGTCTACACCGTCAAGCTCGGTGATGACTCTTGTGAACGCTACCTTGACGTCAAGGTCAGGGAAGAGTTCGTTTATTCTTTCAGCACCCTGGAGCCTTGGCTTGAGTCTTGACTCCTGCTGTATCATTGAACCTGTAACTGTCTTAGCTACCTCATACTCTGTCATCCTTTCATGTTTGGACTCTTCCTGTGAAACATTTGCAATACCTATTGAAGAAAGAGCTTCATTGAAAGTATTGGTGAACTCTTCACGTGAAGAATCAAGCGCTTCAGGAATGTTCTCTGTAAGAGTGTAAACTTTAAGACATTCAAGATCCACAACGCCGTCTTCGATAACAGCGGGCTTGAACTTGTAGATCTCTGAAAGGAGTCCCTCAACAGCTGCCTTGTTATTCGAAGTAGTTCTGATAAGGTAAGGAACCTTGAGATTCTTTACACACTGGTCGATCGTAAGTCTGAGGTTCGCAAGTCTTCCTGCGAAGAACTCGATGTTGGCCAGTGTAGGGATCTGGGTTACGTTATCCCAGATGATTACAGAGTTCGTAGGGTTGAGGTCTCTGTATCTTATATTACCGAAGAGGGTAGTAGCAGAGTACACAAGCGGTCTGCCGTCTGTGTCGTACTTCTGTACCTCTCCGAGGACAAGTGTAAGGTATTTACCAAGGATCGGGTCGTAGTGGAACACGACAGATCCGTTGTTGATGAGGATACGTTCCATGATCGCTTTGTCGATTTCAAGAGGGAGGTTTTCCCATGTAGGAACCGACACAGCCAACGTGTAGAGAAGATTGAAGTAGTAGCATTTTGCATACTCAAGGTTGAAGATGTTGAAATCATCCTTACCTCTTCTCATTCTACCGTAGAGCTCAGGTTCGAACTGTCTGTAGATGGAACGAATTGAGGGTTTGCCCATTACGTAACCTCCTTTCTTTACATTACATCAGCGATGGTATCATCACCATTATTACCGTAGGTAAGCGGTATGTTTGAAGTTACTATTGCTGAAGGTTTCCAGTATGTAACACCACTCATCATGATGTTGTTGATCTTAGTGTTCTCGTTAGCATTACATTCAGAAGAATGGAAGCAATAGCCACCAGTCTGGCAGTAAACGTATCTGTCACGTCCTGCAAGGTCAGGCATTGCGATCTCTCCGCCCTGTGAGTAACCGTACTTCTCAAAGTAGTCGTCGAGACCTTTGAGTTCTTTCGGATTAACTGCGTTCAGCTTAACAACGACGTCAACGTTGTTACGGATGTAATCAGTATCAGGAGAAGGTACAGCACCTACGATAGCATCAGGTTTTCTCTTCATAGCATCAGCTGTAAGCATACCCTGTGCTGCTGACGAAAGGGCACCGCCCAAACCAGCCGCAGCTGCTCCTCTTTCACCACTGTAACTGTACATTCCAGTTCCAGTCTTACCAACAGGAGTGTCAACCGATATCTCACTACCTGTCATTACACCGCCTGTAGAAACTCCCATGTTAGCGGCTGCTCCGATGACACCAGGTACTGCTTCAACAAGATGCTGAGCAAACATTCCGATCGGGTTACCAGGGAACTTATAACGCTGTGAAAGATACATTGCATAAGAATCAAGTGTTGCACATCCTTCAGGGAAGGTGCTTGTAGTACACTTGATGTTAGGTGAATGTGCCTGTGATACTACACCGTAATCTCTCGGGAATACAGTGTAAGAGCAAGGACGGCCGACATTACATGCAACATCGAAATATATATTACTTTCTACACCAGATATCTTGTTGATGTACTCAGGTGCAAGTTCAACTACACTTCCTGCATTACTCTCCAGAACGATCTTAACGAACGGGAAGTAGAAACACTTCTTATTCTTAACAGTATAACCAGCATTTGCTTCAATTACACTCTTGTAATGTGCCTTACTCCATACATCGAATGTGTGTTTATCATGAACGTATGCGTCTACTAAAGGTCTACCACTGATTGTACTGAGAGCAGGAGCGTTGTCATAGTCAAACATGAAGTTAGGTATTGTAGAAACACCGAGCAACTGGAATCCAGCCTCATGAGAGAGTGTAACGAGATCCTGTTGTACAGAAACAGTCGACTTGTAAACAAGTCCAAGTACACAGTTAAGAATACCGTTAAGTGTAGAGTTAGGAGCCGTCGCAGTGTCATTCCAATTGAAACTACACCAGAGGACCGTGTAGGTGTCTGTCTTAGGTGTTAAATAGCCAAGTGCTACGTTTGTACTTACAAGCGAGTAATCAACAGTCTGCATTGAAAGTGATTCAGTGTAATAACCGTTGTTGAAATGTCTCGTAGAAGTGTGTCTCAGGATAGGACAAGGACTGATGTAACTATCATTGAGGTAGGTCATCATGAGGTCCTTAATGAACACGAACTCGAACACGCACTTGTAAGTTGAAGGGAAGAAATCAGGGTTCGACGGTACAGGTGTGTTAGGGTTGGAGTCTGCATCGTTGATGTATCTACATCCAGTGATGAAAGCAAAGAACTTAAGCCCATGATGGTAGTCTTCAACGTAAGCATAATTGTACTTGTAAGCATCAACCGCCTTGGTAACCAGTCTCATGACACCTGCATCAGAAACACTATCCATGCGGATCGTCTGAAGATCAGTGTACTCATCGTGTGTAAAATGTTCGTCGAGACATGCTTTCTTGCTTGAAATTACACTTGGAGCAAGTGTGTGATTGTAGTCACTACCAAAAGGAACGCCTTTGTACAGAACTATTTTCGCTTTGTAATGAGTTGTTGCCATTCTAAGCACTCCTTTCTATAAAAAAGGGGCAAGCGGCTGTTTGGCCGCCGCCCCGTGTGTTTACGCGCCGACTGTAACAGAAACTGTAGCAGTCTTTGTACCGTCGAAGTCAGATTTAGCGGTTATTGTAGCAGTACCTTCAGCGACTGCTGTGATGCAGCCTGTAGCATCAACAGTAGCAACATCTGTATTGCTTGAAGTCCACTTGAGAGTCTTAGGAGCAAAACCAGTTGTTGCAACAGTAGCAAGAGCTGTGAAGTTAGCACCTACAGGGAGAGTGACCTCAGAAACATTCAATGTGATCGAAACTACTGTCTGATCTGTTCCGATAAGCATGATAGCGTTACGGAAAGGAGAAGCAGAAAGGATCTTCTGAATGTGGTACCAGTTGTTGTAGTAGAGACCTTCGCCGTTTACAGGAGAAGTATGAGACTCAATGTATGTATCGTAGAACTGGAACCATTCCTCATCTACGATGAAAGCAACAACGTTGTCGAGTGCCTCAAGCTCAGCCTCTGTGAAGCTGTGGTAGCCTTCCTCACCGTTGAAGAGCATGTCAAGACGTTCAACGTCAAGATCTTTCCAAGGAGGAAGAACAACCTTCTTGCCGAGGAACTCAGCCTTGTCCATGTTGAATGCATTTGCAAGAACCTTAACGTCCATAGTAGCGTTAAGAGTTGTAGAGATGAAGAAACGCAATCTGTCAACAGGAGTCTCATTGAGAACCTTCATAGTGTTGTACTTTCTTGAAGGGAACTCAAGCTCAGAGCGGATAGCTCTTGCAACAGCTACGATGTTCTCAAGGTTCTCAGTAGTTGTAGGAGCAGCTACCTTGATACCTGTGATGTAACCATCGTACATGTTGATACCGATGAGGTAACGAGTTGCCTGATACAGATCGTAACGAGCAGCCTTGTACATAGAACCGATGACCTGAGCGATCATTCTCTCTACGCCAGAAGCGTTTGTGAAAGCCTTACGGATGTCAACATCCTGGATTGTGGACTTGTAGAACTTCGTGTAGTTAAGAGTGTGGAACACTGCCTTAACATCAGGTACTTCTCTCTTCATCCAGTCGTCTTCTGCAACAGCAGGATCGAACTGATGAGGCTTAGCGATATCAACGAAGATATCTTCTACAGTCTCACCGAAATCAAGGACACCCTTGTTAACCCAGCCGAGAGGATTCTCCCAGTACTGGTCAGATGCGAAGATGACCTTACCGATTCTGTTTACGAGGCCGTTAAGGAACTCGTTGTAGAAGATAGGATTGTCAAGCAGAATAGAACCGATCTTACGGATAACTTCTGCTTCATTAGTTGCATACGGTACAGCTTCCTGATAATCAGTAGAAGCTCCGTTACGTACCGCATTGAGGACTTCAGCGGGTGAACCCGTCAAGTCACGTTCGAGTTTACGAGGTTTTCTTGCCATAATAGTTTACCTTCCTTTCAAAATATAGAGTCGTAGGATTCTGTGCTGACTTCTTCCTCAGCGGGTTCATCCTTTGTTTCCTCTTCAACATCCTCTTCTTTGAGTGTGAAGCGGTCGGCATATGCCTTTTTGAGACTATCATAAGACGCCTGGAGTTCTGCGGAAGCAGTAGTCAGGCTCTCATTAGCAGCGGTGAGATCGGCATTAGCAGATCTAAGTGATTCGATCTCTTCACTGTTATCTCCGTCATTAAAACTGTCTGCGATGTCTTCGAGCATTGCGATTGTGAAATCGTCAGGTGTTTCACCACCATGCTCTCTGACAGCGTTCAAGAGTTCTTCTTTAGAACGTTTCATAATGTCACTCCTTCCTTAATTGTGTAAGGTACTACAGCGGAAACTTTCATTGTAGTGTACTCGTTAGTATCAGGGATCTCTCCTCTAAAGTACACTGACAAGTCGTAGCTGTTCATTTCTACAGTCCATTCAGCATCAAGCATAAAGTGCTTTGATCCTGTGTACACTCCGTTGTCGTCATAGAAATCAACGGTCGCTGGTATGTAGAAGTGTGTAGGCATCTTGTCAAGATCAAGAACAACGTTACGGAGGAAATTGAGGTTCAATAACTCAATGATTCCATCTTCTAACTGCAGATCCTGTATGACATTGATATCATACGAGAACGTGACGTAGTTGTCTGTTGTGAACGTGCCCCAGAAGTTCTTCTCTGTAAAGTATCTCGGGTCTGTGAAGACCGTGATTACATGGAACAGAGGATCGTTCGGGAGCTTCTTCTTGATGTTCTCAACGTCTGCCTGCAATGTGTCGATGTCACTCTCAGCGCTATTCATTCTCGACTTGAGATCCGTTATAGCAGCGTTGATCTGTGAGATCGTAGTGTTGTACTCTGTAAGAGTAACGTAGTTGTTGAGATCTGTAAGCTTAGCGTAGGCGTCCAGCTCTTCCTTAGTAGCGTAATCGGACAAGTCGATGTTATCAAGAAGAGCTTTGAGCTCATTGATAGCTCCAACTACTGTCTTGTTGTTAGTGGTCAGAGAGTAGATTTCTGTACCATTACAATAGACAACGAATGCGTCCATGCTATTAAGGGGATAGCCTTTGACCTGATACCGCATGACGGGCTCATGAGGAATTATCTCCATTGGGCCCTTAGGCTCTTCGACCTGTGGAGTATTAGGCATCGTTATACCTCCTTTCAAGACATGAGTTTATTAACTATGGCCTGAACAGCGGTGTAATTGTAACCAGCAGCTGTGAGTCTGTCCTCACGTTCCTGACCAGCACCCCAAAGTCCTTTGATCACCTCTTTGGCGATTACTTCATTGGACTTGTGGCCTGTCTGTCTGAGCTTCTTGTTCACAAGATTCTGGATAGCTGTGTAGTCGTAACCAGCTGCTATGAGTTTCTGTTTCCGTCCAGGATTATTACCCCAAACTCCTTTGATAACTTCATTAGCAATCTCTTCGTCAGACTTCTTCTCAGCCTTTACTTTCTTCTGTGATTTATCAAGAGTCTCGTTGACAAGCTTCTGTACTGCGTCGTAATCATAACCAGCAGCGATGAGCTTGGCCTTACGTTCAGGGTTAACACCCCAAAGTCCCTTTAAGACTTCCTTAGCGATCTCTTCAACGCTCTTTTTGGTCACATCAATGGGTTTAGCGGAGTATTCGGTATTGTAAGAGATAAAAGGACAGTACGACCAGAACTGCCAGTCATTACGATTGAATTTTGTCTTGACGACACCGTATTCATGGCCCTTAGCTTCGTATACATAACCATCAGTTGAGTAAACACCGATGTGATGTATAGTAAGGTAATTGTTGGCGTTAGACGCCTTGTAAACCAGTGTTCCTTCAACACCAGGGAAGCTTGATTTGTTTCCGCGCTGCTTTGAGATACTGTACATACCGAACGCCGAAACATCCTGCGAAGAGTTGTACTTAGGTTCAGCTGTAGGTGATGAAGACCAGAGATAACCTTTGACAAGCCCTATACAGTCGTGGACACGTTTACCGTACTGCGAAGGGTAGTCACTCCAGCTACAGTAGTACTCTGGGTACTGATTACGCTTGTAATCGTAAAGAGACTTAGAGCCGATCTGTCCGAAACATCCGTACCAGTACGGAAGCCCCACCATCGCCTTAGCGTATTGTACGAGTTCGATGTTATTTTTCATTTCTGCTCAGTCCTTTCTTTGAAATACTTGTAAAGTTCTGTTGGTGTAAGATCAGGAGCAACTATTGCTCTCTGAAGTGTGTACATGAGATGTATGATTTCGAGCTGCGAGCACTTGTTTTCCCGAACAAGCTTTATAACAGTTGTTAAGTCAGCCTTCTTCATCTTTGTGCTCACCTCCCATAGTGTGTTTGACGAGGTCACTAAGTACCTGTGTGTTGTTGTTGACAGCTGTTGTCAACTTGCTTATCTCTTCCCAGTGCTTGTCTTCACGTTCATCAGCTATCTTATCCTTCTCGAGCTGTTTGTCGTAACAATACTTGATGAAATAAGCAGATATAAGAAATGACACAATTGGAAATCCAACAGTGGCAATAATGTTTGCAAGATCACTCATTCAGTTTACCTACTTTCTTCCTTTAATGTGCTAAAGTGTTACCTTATAGCAAAACCCTACCTCCTACATGGCTGGTATAGAAGATAGGGCACGCAAAGGAGTAAATATTAGATCAGG
>Ga0326513_10001602_pt1 | contig 17359 bp, 16 predicted proteins | sample 2_2465_0518_D_FD_203654 | JGI IMG/M metagenome (GOLD analysis project Ga0326513, IMG submission 203654) | Bovine rumen microbial communities from UC Davis, California, United States - 2_2465_0518 | ecosystem: Host-associated > Mammals > Digestive system > Stomach > Rumen | place: USA... | reverse complement strand
GATGTTGTATTAGATAGTGTAAGCGGTTATGTTTCTCTTAATTTAGATAGTCCTGAAGCTCCAATTGAAGCAATTACAATTGTTTCAACATCTGATGTTAACTGGCACCAATGCCACACAATGCGTATTTCTAATATAACATGTGACAGAATGCTCTATGGATATAGTTCAATACCAAGTGCTGGTGACAACTTAGTACAGTTAGGATATAGAGGACAGGATGATGCCGATAGACAATCAGCAATTATTATATCTGCATACAATTCACCTGATCCTGGAGTTCATGCTCCATCTTATGCAGCGTATATAGGAATAAATGACTTTGATTTAGGTAGTCATAGAGGTTCTTATATTGATGCAAGAGGCGCAAAATTCGTTGGTGATATTACTATGTGTTCTATAGATGGACAATCAATTAGTGATACTTTTGATGACATAGAGAAAAAGAACAAGAAAATATTAGTTAATACTGCGACAATTCAAGTATGGCCTTTATCAGGCAGTATATCTGGGGAAGTATACTCCATAGATCCTAATAATATAAATGTTACAATTCTAACACCTGGTCAGAATGGTATGGATTTATTGAACTATGTGCCTGAAGGATATGCTGTCGCCTTTAATTTCTTTAGTACAAACCAATACAGTAATGCAAGTCAATATGACTTCAACAAAACAGAGAATGATTCATTATCAAACATATCAATGCCAACAGGACAAAATGTTGGTGATATTAATAGTGTAAGAATAAGACTTATTAAAGATGAAGTTGGAGTACCAGCACAAAATGCTATTGTTGTGGACTATGTAGATATTCCTTATATTCAAGCAGTTTTGCCTGCAGTTGATGGTGGTAGATATGAGTTCAGATATACTAACTTTACTCCAACAACTGGTCATACAACACCTGCTAAACCAACACAAGGATCTAATGGTCTTGGCACTTATGGTACTGGTGCTGATGCAGCAACTTGGGGTTATATGGTTTCAGATCCTGATGTTGAGAATAAACAGTTTACATACATGACTCAATGTTACTGTACAGCAAACAATGAATATGATGAATGGACAGATCCTATTCGTATTACTGGTAATAACGGTAAGAATGGTGAAGATGGTACAGACATTGAATTTATATATACTCAAAGAACAGAAGAATGGACTAATCCAATTGCTCCATCATATAAATCACAAGATGACTGGTCTGGATATGATGAGACAAGTGGCCAGACATGGACTGACAACCCACAAGGTGTAACAGATTATTATAAGTTCGAATATGTTTCAATAAGAACAAAACAATCTGGTGAAAATTGGTCAAATTATAGCACACCTGTAATATGGTCTAACTGGGGAGAAAAAGGACAAGATGGTGATGGATTTGAATACATATATTATTTACAAGATTCATTGACACCACCAAACAATCCAACACCAAATGACTGGGATTCATATAATAGCAACTACCAGACACATGACGAATATGTTTCATTCTTGTCAGGATGGACAGATGATCCTGTTTCGGTAACACAGAACAACAGATATTTGTTTGTATGCAAAAGACAAAGATCTTATGATACACAATACAGTAGAGTATTGTGGCATCCATATAGTGCACCTGCATTGTGGGCAAGATATGCTGAACAAGGTGAGACTGGTGGACACTATGAATTTAGATATACTAACTTTACTCCAACAACAGGTCATATAACACCTACTAAACCAACACAAGGATCTAATGGTCTTGGCACTTATGGTACTGGTGCTGATGCAGCAACTTGGGGTTATATGGTTTCAGATCCTGATGTTGAGAATAAACAGTTTACATACATGACTCAATGCTATGTAACACCAGGAATACCAAGCGATACTTATGGTGTTTGGACAGATCCAGTTCGTATTACTGGTGGCAATGGCGAGCCTGGAACTGATGGTACAGACATTGAATTCATTTATGCTAAGAAAACTGCAATATGGCAGAACCCAACTGCACCTACAGTTTCTGATGACCCAACAATCGCGCAAGATGACTGGCCAAATGTAGATGGTCATACACCATCAAAGACAATAAATGGTACAACTTGGACAGACAATCCAGTTGGTGTAACAAATAGCGAAAGATATGAATACATGTGTGTAAGATACAAATATGCTGGTACATCAACTTGGACTGCATATAGTACACCTGTTATTTGGTCTGCATTTGGTGATAAGGGACAAGATGGTGATGGATTTGAATACATTTATAAGTTGACACCTACATCTAATGCTTCTGAAGCGGGCAACCCAACCCCAAATGATTATGCTACTAACTCAACATATCAGTCAGTAAATGAATACTGTCCTTATATTAACAATCCTACAGGTCAAGAACCTTGGACTGATGACCCACAAGGTGTATCAGAAAACAAGAAATTTGAATGGGTTTCAGTAAGAACAAGAACAAACGGTGTTTGGTCAGCATATAGTGCTCCTGCAATATGGGCAAGATGGGCTATGCCAGGACAATCTGGTGGTCACTATGAATTTAGATATGCTAACTTTACTCCTACATCAGGGCATACAAATCCAACCAAACCTACTGCTGGTTCAAATGGTATAGGTACTTATGGCAGTTATCAAGATGCTGCAACTTGGGGTTATACAGTAGCAGATCCTAACGTTAACATGAGCGAATATACATATATGACTCAATGTTATGTTGATGGTGATGATACTTACGGTACTTGGACTGACCCAATTCGTATTACAGGTGCTGACGGTAAGCCAGGTGAAGACGGTAGTAAGGTAGAGTTCATATATAAGCATTTCAAGACAGCTCAGACATTCAATAGTAGCAGTGGCAATGACAACCCAGCAAACTGGCCTGCTAATTCTAATCCTGACTATCTAGGTCCTTCAGGTAAACAATGGTCTGATAATCCAAACGGTGTCGATGATGAATATTTGTTTGAATATATTTCTACAAGATCACAAGAAAATGGATCTTGGACTACATTCTCTACACCTGTAATATGGTCTAAATATGGAGAAAAGGGTATGGATGGCGACGGGTATGAATATATGTACAAATTAGCTGACTCAGCACCAACAGAACAACTTACTCCAAACAACTGGGATAATCCTACAAGCAACTATCAGACACATGATGAGTATTATTCATATATTTCTGGTTGGTCTGATGACCCACTTACACCAACAGCACAGACAAACAAGACTGTATGCTGGGTAGCTGTAAGAAAGAAATCAAACGGTGTATGGCAACCATTTAGTTCACCATCAATGTGGTCAATGTATGTGACTGCTGAAGGTGGACAACCAGGTGCACCAGGTGCAAATGCTCAATACAACTACTTGATACCTAATAAAGAAATATTGATGGCAAAGATAATTGATGCATATGCAAATAATGGTAACTGTGACTTGTATTGTGATTTAGACTATAGTTTGGTTCACGTAGATGGTGATACTGTTACTACATTAGACTGGACAGGATATAGTTTGTACATTGAAGCATTCAATGACTCAACTCCACCAAATAATTCAATATGGCATACAACAGATAGTGATGGTGTATATAAACAGAACAACTTAATGGCTACTATCAATAATGTTGCTGCTCAACGTGACTATATGAAATGCTATGAGGATTATAGAAATAGATGTCCAATATATCTTGAAGTATCATTGAAGAAGAATAATACAGTATTAGATAAGAGATGTATTCCTGTTCAACTTGAAACTGGTGCAGTATTAAAAGTACAGAACGATGGAATAAGATCTATAGTGGGTGATACTGGTGGTAGTACAGTAACAGGATGGGTACAGAACAACTATTCTACAAAAGAACAGACTGCAGACGAGATATCTTCTACTGTATCAAAATCATTGACAAACTACTATGATAAGGAGGAAGTAGGAGATATTCTTAATTCGTATTCTACAATAACTCAAACCGCAGATTCTATTAATCTAACAGTTGAAAGTATACATAGAGACTTTTATACTAAAGAGGAGACATACAGTAAATCTGAAATGGTAGAGACAGCAAATGACATTGCAATAAATGTATATAGTCAGAGTGGTGGTGTTACAAGTGATGACCTTAAACGTACTGGTATTGACATATCTTCAGGTAAAATTGAACTTACAGCAGACAATACTATAATAAATGGTAACTTGAATGTTAAAGAATCAGATACAGGTCTTGTAATATATGATGATAATGATACTCCATCTGTTACATTATTGAATAGATCTATCGGGACAGATCCGCAAGGTACATCTAAAAAGACAAAACTTTCATTTAGTCAAGAATATACTGGATCACCTGCGACTATTAACTGCCAACTTGATTTTGGTTACTATGCTAAAGATGTAAATGTTAGTATAAATGGTGGCTCATTTATGATAATGGGATATAATAGCTATGGAAACTATGAAGGTACATATAATGCTACATGGAGTGCATCAAATCAAAGAAATGGTTGGAGTGCAGCAGGTAATGGTACATCTGATTTCGGAAGTAAGAATACAAAATCATTGTCAATGCAATATGCCGGTAATATCATTGAATCATTTAGCTTCAGACCAAACTATGGCGGGGCTACAAGTATAACACATGATCATGTTATTCTTAAAGTTGAGTTCAATATCGAAACTTGGGACCAAAGAGGTATTAAGATAGGTACTGACGGTGCAATATTCCAAAATGCTGCTGATAGATATGGATACTTTGGTGACGAACAAATTTGTATGCGCAATGGAAGTTCTATATTAAGACTTAAAGATGGCTATATTGAAAGAAACGATGGTTTGTTTACTAATTCTGGCCGTAATGGAACTGAAATGGGTGGTACTTTGTTTGGTGATGTATCTGGGGTTGTAAATACTACTGTAGTTACTAACACAAGATCTTATTATGTTACTGACCATGATACATTTATTGTTATGGCTTCTTCACAAAGTGGTGATAATAATGTATATTTGAAGGCACCTAATAGTGCACCTACTGGTAGAATCATATATGTTAAGAACATTGCTAGTGGTGATAGATGTAATGTATATACATCTGGAGGTAATTACCTAATCTGGGCTGACGAGAAAAACGGTGCATCATATCATAATATAGGTAGAGCAGCATCAATGTTTATAAATACTGGAAGTTACTGGGTACATTTCTATTGTGGTTAACAATCTTTAATACGAATTGTGAATAAATCTTAAATTATATTTGTAATTTTGTAAAGAAGAAATACAACTATGATTTACACGTGGTGGGTACAGATTTTCGTAGACATTCCTTTGAGCCATCCCACAGATTAGAAAAAATGACTTAAAGAGAACAATTAGACCAGATTTTTCTGGTCTTTTTTGTTCTATCAATTAATAGCTAGAGGAATGCTAGATATAGTAGAATGTACATCTAGCATCATTGAAGTGCTTAGATTATAAAACTATATGCTGAGAAATAAGATGATGTTAGAGGATGATAATTTCTTGTATTACTATTATGGAAACTTTGGCAATAAAGAGTTTCTATAACTGTAATTCTAAATAATGTTAATCAATTGCACACATAAACAAAGCATAGGTATAACAAAGAAACAAAGATATAAAATACCCATAATTGTAACTCCTATTATTGTCCAACATTCATTATTCATATTATGCTTCAACAATTTCATTTTCAAAAAATACATATTCGTTGCCTTTATCATCAACTTTAATCTTTGTTCTAATAATATTGGGAATATTACCTGATATTTTATTCATTCTTTCAAAAGTTACAAAAGTATTAGTTCTTTTAATACATTTGAAATCTTTATTTGAATATTGATTATTATCACCAAAATTATCACCTAACCAAGCATTCATTGAATAAATTGTACCAACATTAAACTTTTTCATATTTATTTATTTATTATTAAACTAATGAATAATGATTATTACCCATATCAATAAAAATACCATTATCACAAATAATAGATGTAATATCATTCATTTTACGAACATTGCAATAATTAAGAAATGCCATTGCCGTCAAATTATCTTGTAGTTCAACAATAAAATCAATTAATTTATCATTTTCTAATGAAATAATACGATTGTAAAGTGTACCATTAGAATATGCACCCCATCTATGTTTCTTTGCATATTTTAGAAGTTCGTTAAATTCGTCTTCATTATATACACTTCTATAATATTCTTTTGCATTATCAATAAGTATTCTATGATAATTATCAATTTGCTGGTGTACTTTACTAAGTTTGAAACTTTTTACATTGTACTTGTCTACATTAATTTTGTTCATAATCTTTAATTTTTTTTTATTGTTTGTTATTTATTAATTACAGTTATAATATAGACACAAATATAAAAGTATTCAATAAAATAAAAAAATATAATGAATATTTTTAATTTTTTTAACTAATTAACTATATTGTATATATACATAAACAAAAATATTATTATTATTAAATGAGAAACTTAAAAAACAAACCAGTTATTGTAGAAATTGATGGAGAAACAAAGGAATATTCTTCATTAAAAGCATTTGCTATTGATTATGATATTAATTATCAGACAACATTAAATTGGATCAACAAAAAAACTAAACCATCAATTAATATAAACATATACTATAAGTAATATGAAAGGTATATATAAAATAACATGTAAAATTAACAATAAAAGTTATATAGGAAAATCAAGAAATATATTTGATAGATGGCAAAAACATATTTATAATGGGTTAACTTGTAATTGTAATAGTTATGCAAATGAATTATATAAAGACATTAAGAAATATGGTATTGAGAATTTTACATTTGAAATATTAGAATTAGCAGAAAATGATAAAACTTTTCATACAGAAAATGATTACATAATGAAATATGATACTATTAAAAATGGATATAATGTTATGACAGGTTCACGAAATTTTGATTTCAATGATAATGCACAATTATGTTATTTAGCAAAATAAATATAATTAAGAAACTATGAAAAGAAAAGAGAACAACAACTTGGTATCAATAAATTACAGTAATGGTACTGCATTTTATTACACATCAATGAATCGTGCAGCATGCAAACTTGGAGTTGCTACAGCATCTGTAAAATGGGCAGTAGAACATGGCAATGTATTAACTGATGTTGAAGGCAAAGTGTTTACTATTGGAATTGTAGACGGTAGTGAAATACCTTATAAATTAATAAACAATTAATAAAATATAAAGATTAAGAACTATGAAAGAGATCACAAAGATTAGATTAAACAATTTGAAAGATGCTGAATATATGACACTTTCTATTATTGAGAACTGTGGACATGTATATATTGACCGGGTAGACAGTACTTTTAATGAGATGCTTGATATTATGCTAATCAGTAATGATATTGATGAAGCAGTTGAAAGATTGGATATTCCTGTACTACATGAGATTTATGTTGAAGAAGAGTTCCAAGTTGATGAAACTAAAACACATGAAGAACACCCAATGACAATTATAAGAGTTAAATAATATGAGAAAATGGACCATACTTATAAGTGTATTAAATACTAAAGATCACACCGCATTTGTATATAACAAAGGCATTGATGAAAACACAATAATTAAGATGTTTAAATCTAATGGCTTTGAAAAGATAATATCAGCTAATGAAATTAAGCTGATGTTATCTTCATCTATAACAAATGGTATAGTTGAAGGTGTATATGATATGACTAATTCATATAATAGAGATCAAAAGGAGATTAATAAAATAAAAGAAAACATAGAGAAACGACTTGAAGCAAAAGGATATGAAATTATTAATCATTGTGATTATGTGCCAAATTTTGATAGTGATATAATTGATAGAATTTCAGAATCTAGAAACTATTTGAATAATCTTGCTATACAAATCGAAAATCATAAAAAAGATTTAGAAAAAATAGAAGATCGAATATCTAATGCTGATAAAGAATGTGAAATTTATGAAAGAAATTTATTAGAAAGAAAAAATACATATAATAAATTTAAAGATTATACTGAACAAGTTGAAGAAAAGAAAAAGGAATTAGATAAATTAATAGAAAGATATCGTAATGGTGAAAAATATATTATGAAAATGGAAAATGAATTGCCTGAAGAAATAAAACAATTGAAAGAAGAAAAGAAAAATTTGACAATATCTATTGATAGCATAAAAAAAGACGTTAATTGTGGAATTAAAGAATTAGAAAGATTAACAGAATTAATTTCTGAAAATAATAGAAAAATATCAATTCTAAAAAATACAGAAGAAAAAATAATTGAAGAAATTAGAAATATTCAGGCAGATGAAGTTGCTAAAATAATGAGAAAAATAACTGATAAATATAAAGAACTTGCTCCAAAAGAAATATTATTAGAAAAGTTAGAAACAACTATAAAAATGTACATATTGAATAATAGACAAGTACCTGAATATGAATTAGAATATTTTGTAAATCTTGGTATTTCAAAAAATGAAATAGAAGAATTATTAAATATAATATATAAAAATATTAATAAATAAGAATGATAGATGAAGAATTAAAAGAAAAAATTATATGGTTGGACACAAACACAAATACAGCTATAAACAGTATACATAACATCGAAACATATATAAGTTCTAAATATTGTGATAGACTGTCTATGAAAGACAATAATATATTACTTGATAATGAAATTACTGATATAGGATTATTAACTGCAAAAATTGAAGAACAGATTAAAGCAGACCTTAACATAACAAAAGCAAAACAAAATATCAAATTAATCATTAAATCTATATCAAATAAGAATATTGTTGTTGAACCTAAAGAAGATAATGTTGTTTCTGATAAATTTATAGAAAGCAATATAGAGATAGAAAATAATCTTAAAGAAATATTTGATACAATTGATAAAGGAGAAGAATCTGACTGGGACATTTATAAAAACTGGAAACAGAATGATTGTATGTATATAAGAAACAATGAAGGAATTATTACTGGAGTTGATTGTTGTTATAATAATCTATTACAATGGCTTAATGTGTTTCCTTATACAAAAAACAAGATTAGATATAATAAAATAAGAATGGAAATAACATTCAATAATAAATATATATCTGATGAAGATCTTCATATAATTCTACAATGGATTAATAAATATTTATGCAAAACATTTAGTAATCTTAAATCTCTATATGATGCATGTGTTGGTTGTGCAATAAAGAACAAATATAACGAACTGTACGATTATTTTGAAAGTCTCAATATTAATAATAATGATAATACTGATTACATTGATGTTGTAATTAAAGATGTATTAAAATGCAGAATGTGTGATACATATTATGATTTATATTATCATTGTATCAAAATTGCGTTAGTAGCAAGTATGAAACGTGTATATTATAAAGAAAAATATAATAGACCTTTGAAATATGATAATATATTAACATTATGTAGTAAAGCACAGGGAAGTGGTAAGACAACATTTTTTGAGAAATTATTCGACATTAGTAATAATGGGCGAAGTCTTTGTTATGTAGTCGCAGGAACGTCATTTAATCCTAAAGAAAAGGACTTTATAATACAGACACATAAATATGGATGTGTACTTATAGATGAAGTAGATATGAAACGTGGATTAGTCAATTCTATAAAAGGATATATAACACAACAAAGTGATGAGTTTAGACAACCATTTGCACATTTTAGTGAAAATATGATTAGGGGATTCATATTGGTTGCTGCATCTAATAATGATGATTTCTTAAAAGATTATACAACCACAAATGAAAGAAGATGGAATCCAATTCCTGTAACTGAAGATAAAACAAACGCAGAAAATGTTGTAAAATGGTTCAATGAAAATGGATTAAGAGACAAATTATGGACACAAATAAAAAGAATAATGATTAATGAAGAAGACATTAAATTGTGGCTATATAATGATGAATTCCAAAATTTAGAAGAAAATCTACAAAAAGGATATAAGTTCTATCAAACAGATGAAGATTATAAAATACTTGATGACATCATTAATTTTGAATATTGTATGCCTGAAGATGGAGAAAATATCAGTGCACAAGAAATTGTAAGTCAGTTCAAGTATGGTAATAGTATAGAATGGGCAAAACTAATGAATAAGAAAACTATAGAAAAACAATCTCAAGAACATTATGTAACAGATTTGAATGATAAAACTTGGAAGGTCAATTGTGAAAAAATTGATAGAATTAGAGCTGTTACAATTAAAGAAATTATAAAATTAATGGGATTAGGATGTACTCCACACGGAATTAAAAATCATTTAAGCGGTGTATGGGACAAGAAAAACTACAATTTTAACGGTCAGATTGTGCTGGGGTATTGTAGGATAATCTAAAAATTATATTTTTTTTATATATAATTATATGTGTTTTTTAAAAAATATAATCTTCTAACTTATTGACAATCATTAGTATATATTAAATAATTATATAATTATATTATAATAGTAGTATAATATAATAAAATATAAATAAATCTATATTACAAAATCAATTTTTTTTGATTCTGGTATATAAGTTGAAGTGGCTCTAGAAAAAATAAATAATAATTTTTTGGTATATGAAAAGTTTAGACATATTAAAACAGACAAAGATAGACATATATAAAACAGCATCCCATAGTGATTATGTCTGGTATACTACAACCATGTTGAACTTCTTTGGTAAGATGCAGATTAAGAACAAAGATATCATAATGAAGCTCAGAGAGATAAACAAAGAAGATGAGAAAAAAGCAAAGCAGTTCAAGAAAGACAATCTTATTGCTTGCACTATTTCAGCTATATGTAACAAATATAGGAGAACAGAACATATAAAAGAAGTTAACGGTATAATCGTCATTGATATTGATAAAGACAAGAACCCAGACTTAGATGTAGAAAAAGCAAAGATAAACACGATTAAATTACCTTATGTAATGTTGACTGAATTAAGTTGTCGTGGAGAAGGAATATTCTGTGTCATACCTTACAATAAAGATAATGACTTCTTAGATACATGGAATGCATTATATGATGATTTCAAAGAGATAGGATATATCATTGATACATGCAAGGATATGGTAAGACTTAGATTCATTACTTACGATGAATGTATGCAGTTGAAAGAAGATGTTGATATATATGATAAAGTAAAGCATATAGAGAAATATAATAAACCAAAGAATACATCAGGAAACTACGAAGATCTCGAAGAATGGAATATGACAAAAGATGATTTGAAAGACCTTACTGTAATCATATATTTGTTAGTCAATCATTTCAATTATACAGCAGATGAATATGGAGAATGGCTTTTAGATGGCTTCAGGTTAGCAACATGTCCGAATATAGAAGTAGGCAGGAAATTATTTCACATGATTAGTGAGCATAGTGATAATTATACAAATGATAAAGATGTTGATGAGAAGTTCGATGAGTGTATTAGAACAACAAAATATAATACAAGGATATTAGGATATTATTTCAATAAGATAACTGAGCTATTAGGTCCTGAATGGAGATATAGAGCAAACGAGATATTAGGTAGTAAAAAGGTAGCATAAGCTACCTTTTTACTATTTTATAATAAAAGATATTATGAAAAAGAGAACAATAACTAAACAGATAATACTACATTGCTCAGCAACACCAGAAGGCAGAGATATTAGAGCTAAAGATATTAGAAAATGGCATATGCAAAATGGCTGGGAAGATATAGGTTATCATTATATAATAGATTTAGATGGTACAATAGAAAAAGGTAGACCCGAGAATATGGTTGGCGCTCACTGTACTGGACAAAACTCAAATAGTATAGGAATATGCTATATTGGTGGCTGCGACAAGAATATGCAGCCAAAGAATACAATAACAGATATACAGAAACAAAAACTATTAGATTTAGTATATTTATTATTGGAGAACTACAAATTGACAATAGCTAATGTACATTGCCATAATGAGTATAGCAATAAAGCATGCCCTAGCTTTTCTATTAAAGACTTTAGGAAGTGGTATGAAGAGAGCTATGAGAAGTAAGAGAGAAATGCTGATTTAACGGATTTTAACAGAAAAATCAGAAATTTTAACAGAAATATACCCGGGTATAGTGCTTTTTTATCATCGTTCATAACGGGATACGCCATTCCCAGCTCTCTCTGTGTCCAGCAGTTTCTAAAATTGATGTTTTTTAACAATTTTTAAATAGCTGGCTAGATTTTTCTGAATAGATGTTTTCTCTTTGCTATTTTAAATAACAAAAATAAAAAAATAATACTATATGAAAACTATAGACCCATATATACAAAAGACATATGAAGGTTATGATGATCGTGTATTAGTATTTATGTCGAGAGTTTATGAAGATGTAAAAGAATATAATACAAAGATTAATAATTATTTCTTTGTCACTTTAGATTTGTTAGCAAATCAGTTACTTTTATATTTTAGAGCACTTGACGCAATAAATGCAGATGCATCTTTAAGTACAGAGGACTCTTATAAGCGTCAGGCAAAAAGTCCACAGATTGCAATTCTTAATCATGCACATCAAGAGATAATCAAAATATTAGATGATTATGGTTTAAGTCCATTTGCTTCTGCTAAGATTAATAGGTTAAAGAATGGTGACAATGATCAAGACGCAGAAGAATTATTAGAGAATCTTATAAAATAATAGAGAAAATGCTTTTCTAACTATTTGATTATCAAATAGATATATTTTTGCTGATATAACTATCAGTTTGTGATTATCTGCCATTCTAACATATTGATTTTCAAATAGTTAGAAATCACATTTTTTGTAAAATAGATAATTTAAGAAAAAATGCTAGAAAATAATTATTATAAACCAACAGAAGCTGAAAAAACAGAAATATTTAAGCAATTGTTAATTCAAGAAGTAGGTTATAAACAAGCACAAGATTTGTATGAAGCTGCATTAGAATTTTACAATCCAATTAGATATGCAGTATTAAAGACAAAAGAATCTTTGGAGAAACGCAATGCCATATCTAAGCAAAAGAAAAGTATGTCTTAAAGAGTCAGCACATGAAGCTCACGAAGCTAATGTCAGACATAATAATCGTTGGTCAAAGTATTACCATAACAAACAGTGGAAGTTATTAAGAGAATGGCAGATTACAAATTACCCATTATGTCATGACTGTGCTTTGAATGGAAGGTCAGTTCCTGCTGAAGAAGTTCATCACATAAAACCGTTTTCAGAAGGATTAACTGAAGATGAGAAATTAATGCTGTTAACTGATCCAAACAATGTTGTTTCTCTTTGTCGGGAATGCCATATGAAACGACATGGGTACTTAAAAGATAGATAATGTTAACCATAATTAACAATAACTATTGGAACTGATTATTATAAGTAACTATATTAATATTGTATCGCGAGATACTTACTCATCTTGTAAATGAACAATATGATTGTTAATTTGTAATGAGACGCCTGTAAGCGAACAGGTCTGCAAATTGTTTCACTCACTGATTATATAACAATAATTCATAATTTTTAATATAATATATTTATTTTTATGCATAAATTAGCAGCGTAAGGTCTCATTTTTTAGATAATCCGATATAACTATATATAAGTGTTATGCCACCACCCCAAAAGGCAGATGAACGAGTTAAGATAAATTTCTTCATTGTTAGAAAAATATGTTTATTTTCTTATAGACATTTTTGATGTTAAAAGAAAAAATGTTTATTATTAATTAAATAAACTACTATACAATGATATTAATGGAAAAAGATATTGAGATAAAAGCAAGAAACATAAAGAAAGCCCACGACAAAAAGTATTGTTTTGAGACATATGAATCAATATTATCAAGTATATTTGACTTCGATTGTGTATCTAATTTGAAATTTGACAAAGACCCAGATGGGTTCAATATACGATGTACGTTAAAAGTTAGTAAGTCAGCAGATATGCTTTGGATATTGATAAAGGAATTTATGTCCTGTATAAAACAAACTGAAGAACAAGTAGAATTAGAAATATCGGAAAGAGAACAAGAAGGTATTGGTGTTACATACAAATTATATTCATATATACCTTTATATCATCCAATTGAAAAGTAGATCGTTCATTCATATTATTTATAATTTTTCCATGGGCTGACATCCCCAACTGTCATCTGTCATATTTTATATTTATTACATATATTTATATCTTCTTTTGTGTGGGCTAGCTCAATTGAGTTAGCCCTTTTACTATTTTATAATAAATATATTACGTCTTTTATGCCGTAAGACATAAAATATATACTAAAATCTATAATGACAAATATCGACCTAACTAAACAATATTGGAAATATGCAGATGACGTCATAAATGATAGAATAATCACAGGAAAATACATTAAATTAGCTTGTCAACGAATGATTGACTGGGCAAAACGTGATGATATTTACTTTGATTATTCAGACATTGATAGAAAAATAAGATTTGTTCAGAAATTAAAACACTCTGAAGGTAAGCATGCAGGCGAGAATTTCGTATTATTGCCTTACCAACAATGGATGTATTCTAATATTTTCGGTTGGAAATATACAGAAACAAACAAACGAGTAGTAAAAAATGCGCTTTTATTATTAAGTCGTAAAGCAGGCAAGACATTTTTTGGTGCAAGTTTAGCAATGACAGTTGCATTATGTGACGGACAGAAATCTCCTGAAATAGATTTTATAGCCAATTCTTCACAACAAGCAGAAATTGCTTTTAGACATTGTTCACAACAAGCAAAATCTATAGATCCAAAAGAGAAAATCATCAAACGATTTAGACGTAATTTGTATTCACCAATTACAGGTGCAAGAATTAATGTGTTAGCATCTGATACTTCAAAACTTGATGGTCTTGGTGCATCGTTTTTCTTACAAGATGAAGGACATGAAGCAAAATCATTTGAAGTATGGAATATTCTTAAGACATCACAAGGAGCAATAGAAAATCCATTAGCCGTAGGTATTTCAACGTGTGGTTTCCATATTGGTGAGACATACCCATTATATAATCAATGGAGTTATGGCACAAGAATATTGAATGGTATAATAGAAGATGATTCATGGTTCTTTGCATTGTATCAACTTGATGAAGAAGATGACTGGAAAGATGAGAAAGTATGGATAAAGGCAAATCCATCTTTAGGTCAGACTGTAGGTTATGACTATATGCGTGACCAAATACGTTCAGCTATCAATACACCATCTAATGAAGTTTCAATAAGAACAAAAAATCTAAATCAATGGATGCAGTCATCAGATGTCTGGATTCCAAGAGACTATATACAAAAAGTAATGCAGTCTGTTAATCTTGAAGATTATAGAGACGAAATAGCATTTGGTGGGTGTGACTTATCTGTAGTATGTGACTTAACAGCTCATTCGGTATGTATACCACCTAATCCTGATAGAAAACTTAATGGTGATAAATTTATCTTTAAGTCATGGTTGTATATTCCTGAAGAAGCATTAGAAACATCAGCAAACAAAGAATATTATATAGAATGGATTCGTCGCGGATGGGCAATTAAGACAGCAGGAAATGTTGTTGACTATGAGCATATATTGAAAGACCAATTAGAAGCATCACGTATTGTTTCATTTGTTGATTACGGATATGACCAGTACAATGCCAGCAGTTGGGCTATATCAGCAGAAAATTCTGGGTTGCCATTATGTATTTATGGTCAGTCAATAGGGCATTTCAATGGTCCAACTAAGTTCTTTGATATGTTGGTTCGTTCTGGAAAGTGCATAATTGACACAAATCCAGCTGTAGATTGGTGCTTTGCTAATGTTGAATTAATGATAGATCATAATGAAAATACTAAACCAACAAAAGCAAATGGAGATAAAAACAATAAGATAGACCCTGTAATATCTATGTTGGAGTCCTTGGGTTGCTATCTGAATAGTAGATATTATAGTCCCGAGGCATGGGTTTTATCTTAATACTATATTATTAAAAATATCTAACTACATATTATGTGGCCATGGAAAAAAAGAGAAATTAGAGAAGTCGAACAACCACATAGAGAAGAGCCAACAGATGCATGTGCTATCGCTAATGAAGGTATCGGATTATTGCAGAAGTTGCTTAATCTTAAAGGATATGGTGCATTATCACAAAGCCCATTCTTTGCAGCAATCAACTTAATCAGTTCTTCAGTCGGTCAAATGCACTGGGAGGTCAAGACAAAGAATCAGGATGAAGATGTTCCACCATTCTTCTATGCTGACAAGGTGTTCGATGATTGCCTTTTGACACAGTTTATGCTTGTCAAGAACTTAATTAAAGATGTATTGCTTTATGGTAATGGTTTCGCATATATTCATCGTGACAATAAAGGTGTACCTATGTCAATTGAGTATTTACCATTTGGAGACTGTAACATCATATACAACAAAGCAAACAATACACTATTCTATCAAGTCCCTAAGTTGACTAAATCATTAGTTGAGCCTATCAATATCATTCATGTCGTAATGCATTCAGCTAATGGTATAGAAGGAAAATCTATATTGTCATTTGCAACCAATACTGTTAAGTTGGCAGGTAATGCAGAAAAAGCAGCATCTGACTTCTTCGGCGGTGGTATGACTGTACATGGAATATTGTCAACTGAATCTCCACGTCTTACAAAAGACCAAAGAGAATCAATACGTACTGCATGGAACGAATCACAGATAGGAACAGGAACAGGCATAGCTGTTTTAGAATCAGGAATGAAATACCAACAAATCTCTTCAAACTCAAAAGATGCACAGTTACTTGAAACACGTCTTTTCAATATACAAGAGGTTTCTAGATGGTTCAATATTTCTCCTGTACTTTTAGGTGATTTGTCAAAGACAAGTTACAATAACTTGGAACAAGCTCAATTACAGTTCGTTACTAATACATTAGCACCTTATGTATTGATGCTTGAACAAGAGATTAACCGTAAATTGATACTTCCAAAAGACAAAAACAAATATTATATTGATGTTGTAGAAGAAGACATCATCAAACAGGATAAACAATCACAGGTTAACTATTTGTCTACATTAGTTGATAAAGGAATTATTACTCGCAATGAAGCACGTAAGCAATTAGGTTATAGCCCAGTTGAAGGTGGTGATGAATTGATGATATCTTATTCAGATCCTAACCAAAACAAGATTAATCCTGATAATGAAGAGAAAAATACAGAAGAACAAGAAAATGAAGAACAAGAATCTTGAAATTAGAAATATTACTACTGAAATACGTAGTACAGAAGAAAATTCTCGTAAGATTTCTGGTTTAGCTATTCCTGCTGAG
>Ga0326513_10001601_pt1 | contig 17364 bp, 17 predicted proteins | sample 2_2465_0518_D_FD_203654 | JGI IMG/M metagenome (GOLD analysis project Ga0326513, IMG submission 203654) | Bovine rumen microbial communities from UC Davis, California, United States - 2_2465_0518 | ecosystem: Host-associated > Mammals > Digestive system > Stomach > Rumen | place: USA... | reverse complement strand
AACATAGGTATTTTGTGTTCAACTTCTTCAACATCTTTAGATACTTTATTTCCGACTTTATCAAAATATGGATTATTCGGATCTAAAGTTTTAAGTCTTCTTTCATAAAAGTCAAACTCTTCATCAGGAATATCCGATACTCCATTATAATATTTTTCTCTATATATGTTAAGTTTCTTTACTAATTCTTTTACTTCGTTAGTAACCATAAACATTATCCTCCGTATATTATTTTAATAATATATAAATAATAAAAAAATAAAATAAAAGGTAGTGCTTAGCACTACCTTTCTAGAATTATTTCTTTGTTGGAATGGCCTTGAATAAATCGTCTTCATTAGACATTTTCTTACCATTTCCACCATGAAACCAATTGTAATATTTTAGATACAAATCATAATCTTTATCTTTCAAAACCTTCTTAGCTTCATTTTCTACTATAATTACATCCTTATCTTTATCTATAGGACTTTTAGGATAATTTCCTTCTTTTCGGTTTTTGTTAATAAATCCCATTACACGCTTATGTAATGCACAATATCTATCTATCTTATCAGTAGAGTCTTTTTCCAACTTTTTAGATGAAATAGATTTCGATTTTGATACTGTATCGACTATTGTATCTGCAACGTTACATAAAAATTCTGGATCTTTACATTTGCTTTTTAAAGATCCAGTTATCGAATTTAATATTCCTTTTTTCATATACGGTACCTCGTATTATTAGTTTAGACTCCTTGATACCTATATAAAATATTTTTATTCTTTAATTTCGTTTCTGGAACTTTTGCTCCTTTAAGTAATATAATATCACATGGTATATCTTCAAATTCACCATTATGTGTTATTATAAAACATGAATCGCAATTCATTTCATTTACTCTATTTTGAATCATATCGATAAATCCAATTCTTCGTTTTTCATCCAATGGACCATCGACTTCATCTAATCGTAATACATCATAACCATTATTTTCTATATTTGATTCTATTATACTAAACGAAATAGCCGCATTAATTGTTTCTCTTTCACCTTGAGAACATAATGAAGCGTCTTTTATTTCAACACCTTCTTTTTCCATCACAATAGAAAATTCAGATGCATCAAGTTTAAATTCTTTTATTTTTAAATCTGATCCCCACATAGAGTTCATATCTGAATTAGTCTTAATAGTCAAATCATTTAAAAATTCTTCTATTTTCCAACTAGGATATCCAACTTTAGGAGACCATATTTTATTCAATATATTAACTCTATTAAATTTCTCTTGAATTTCATTCCTCATAGATTCAATCTGCCGTTTACTTATAAAGAACGTTGTCATTTCATCACGTTTCTTATTCAAGTTCATTAACTCATTTTCCAGATCTGTTTTCTGTACAAGTAATGTATTTTCAAGATAGTTTTTATTAGAGTTATAAATATAAGTAGATTTGTTCCATATATGAAGTACATTCTTCCACTTTTTCAAATTCTCAGTCTCTATATTATAATTATTGTATTCTATATCTCGTTCATTTATTATAGTTCTAGCATTTTTGTATATATTATAAATCTCTGTAGATTTATTTATTTCTTCAATAAGTTTCATTTTTATATTTCTATTGTTTTCATATTTTGAATTCAATTCATTTATTTTAGATTGAATCTTATCATTATTTGTAACCATATTTTTAAGATTTTCTAAATCTTTTATAGTTCGTTCAAATTCAATTCTCTTATTTATTAAAGAAGAATATTCATAAATATCTTCCATCAGCATCTTTATTTCGTTAAACGAAATATAAATCTTAGATGGCTCTTTTATAAAATATTCCATTAATATATTTGGCATCATAGAAACAATTGAGTTATTTCTATATAAATAATCTATTATTTCTTTATAGTAATTTAATCCTTTCTTAAAATCAGAAAGACTTTGTTCTATAAGTTGTTTTTCTTCTTTTATTTTAGAAGATTCTTCTAATAATTGTTTAGAATTATCATACAAATCTTTTAGATTATCTTTAGGATTAAGATACTTAAGAAGTTCTTCAACTATCCCACATTTATGAGTCAAACAAAATTCAGGACGTTTCATAAGAATTTCTGTATCGAGATTACCATGTTCATACTTATAAATTTCGTTATTTACAAATGTTAACTTATCATTACAAGTTTTATCCATTTCAGTAAGAGTCGATAATCTTTTTTCTTTATTAGAAATAGATTCTTCTAAATTATCCATATTTTGTATAGAATCAAGACTTATGAAATTATTTAAATAAAGAAATTGAGCATCTAACTTTTGATAAAAATTCATAAACGTATTATGATTTTCTAAATAAAGTTTCAATTCATCTTCAGATAAATTATATTTTTCTTTATAGTTCTTAATAGCTTCTTGTATAGAATTCAAATTCTCTTTATTTCTATAAATAGAATCATGAATAGTTTGAATATCCATATTTGTTAATTTTTCATCATTATTCAATAATGATTCATTACTAGCTATTTCGGAACTTAATATAGCAATAGTTTCATCTATATGAATTAATTTATCATGAAGATTATTTATTTTTTGTTCAATTTCAAGTGTTTTAGCATCTATATTTCCATTTAAATCTATATTTATAAGCGATTTATATTTCTCTTCAAGATCACGTAATTTCATATTATGTTTATTAACATATTCTTTATATTCATAAACACATGTAGAAATGTATTTAAATTCTTTTACATTTGGTAGAATCTGATCTTGATAAGTATTCAATTGAACTATTTTTGATTCAATTTCTTTTAACTGTTTTGTTATATTTTCTATATTTGAATTTAAGAAATTTAATTCTAACTCATAATTTATTGTACTCATCGTACCAATTTGTTTATTATAGTTATCTATATCTTTCTTAAATTTAGACAATACTTTCGATGATATTTTAAATGCATCTAAGAATTCTGCTATTTCTGGCATCCATTCACTAATATAATTGTTACGTTCTGTTGGTGTCATAGAAATAAAGTTTTTACTATTTCCACTTCCACAAAGATAGCCAACATTAGTATAATTCTTTTTAATATGGAGTTCATGTTCTATAACTTCCATATACGATTCAACATTTCCATTTGGATTAAGATCCATTTCTTTACCATCAATGTATTTAGTAATAAAACATTTAGTAGATTTAGCTGGATCATATATAATTTTTATCTTATATAAAACATAACCATCAACAAGATAGTCTAATTCTTTTATACCAACACAATCTTTCAATATTCTGGATTTATTTCTTGCACCCATGTGCTCTAATGGAAATGGAGTCATTTCAGATATTATAGAAGATTTACCAGAACCATTATCACCAATCAAAAGAATAATATTATTATTGGATTTAGATCGATCTAATTCGAATTCCTTTAATCCTGTTCCTAAATAAATACCTATGAAATTCGTTAATTTCATTCTTATTAAATTCACCATAATATGCTCCACAGTGAAAATATATAATTTTATTAATCTTTAATTATAAATGTACAATACAATGTATTAAAATTATTAATAATTATATATTATTAATATGTGTAAGACTCTGTAGCTCAGCTGGATAGAGCAATTGCCTTCTAAGCAATGGGTCGGCGGTTCGAACCCGTTCAGAGTCGTAATCCATTCGTCGAATGGAAAATACAATATGGAGGTTTTCAATTTATGATTACTATTACACATCGTGAAATCAGTTCTGCAACAGCTGGAAGACTAGGAAAAGACTATTCTGCTGAAACAGTTGGAAAAGTTGTTACAGAATATGCAAAAACAACATTTGATTTGATGAAAGAAAAAGGACCAAATGATCCTAAAGAAAAGACTCTTGTAGAAACACCATTGGTTGGTTATGAAATGAGCTATCATGAATCGACAACAAAGAAGAATCCTGATGGAACAGAAGAAAAGACAGGACCACGTAGAAAAGTAAAGGTAGCATTGCCAAAGGCATTGTTGCAAGGAATTAATGCTGATCTTCTTAAGCTTGGCATGAACATTGTTAAGGCGGTTATCGATTCAAAAGATAAAAAGGCCGCATAAATAAATTAGACTATAACAACAATAATCTAATGGGATTTTTCCCATTAGATTTATATTTTTTTTAATAAAAAAGGGTGAGGCCAAAAAGCCTCACCCAAATCTCAAGAGATCAAAACATAAAAATTAGGAGGATTTCAAATGCTTTGATTACTTTTGTAATTCCATAAATAAATTCACAGAATCACAAATGGATGGGACCATGTACAAACCATCTAGATTTGTATATTTTATTGTTTATTCTTTTGGGAGTCTTTCCCTGACAGACTTTATGATATCGACGATTTCTTTAGGAGGCTCAATTTTTAAAATTTTTTCATAATAGTCTGATCCAATATCCCCATTATAAATTTCTATAATTTTAGATTTAGATCTATCAAGTTTATAGTTTTTAAGTTTTGTATTTGTAAATTCTTCAACTTTTTCTTGTAATTTAGTTAAAGAATCTGAAGAACCAGAAACGAATGTACCATCATCTAATTCATATGCTTCATTATCAATTTTATATTTAAATTTCAACTGAATAGTTAGACAATTATCATCCATTATCTTATTTTTCTTCATATCTATCTTATGTTGATTCATTGATACATCTCTAAGATTATCATCGATATAAATATGAAGATAATCTCCAAATTTCTTTATAGATGTATTTTTAATATAAAATTCTTCAAGAATGTCTATATCTTTACAAAGAAGATTTAAGAAATGATCGATTTTATCGACTTCTTCAGATGTAAAATATTTAGCTGATTCTTTAATCTGTTCAATATATGTTTTATTTTTATTATATCTATCTAAAATAGATATTCCTATTGCTGCTAACGTTAGTAAACCCATTGTAGCAAAAACAGCTACTTCTTGTGATCTATCGTCTTCTACAGCAAATATACTCTTTTTCTTCAAAAAGAAAAATTTATTGGGTTTATAGTTTGTAATAATAGACATATGTCTATCTCTTTTACCTTTAATCAAGAGATCTTCAGAAACATTATATTTTCTCTTTTGAATTAAACCTAAAGTAAAAAATTCAAATTTATTTACAACGCCTTCATCAATAGGTCTTATTTCAAAATCGAATTTTTTAAGTTTTGCTTTTATAGAATTTATACAACATTCTCTTAAAGAATTAAAGTCTTTTACACAATAATCAATAGGTAAACCTTGCTTAGCTAAGCGTTCATATCTTTCTTTTTTAAGATATATTTTAAATGCTACAGGTAAATCACATTCTAATACTGTACCAACTTTTCTATATTTTCCATCCATGCATACAGAAGCTTGGAATAAATATTGACTATATTCGCCTTTTTCAAATTCAGTAAATCTGGTCTTTAGATCTTTTGGTACAGACTCAAGATGATCTATAAACAAAGCTCTTAGATCATTAGTAAATCTACCATCAAGAAATAAATTACATACTTCCACAAATCTATCCCATTCTGCTTGATAACAATGAACTATTTGCTCCTTGTATTTATCACAATATCTCTCTAAGAAATTTTCTCTACTAGGAGCTATATATAATGTAGTATTTAATTTCTTTTTTCTTTTATTAGTAGTTTCCATGAAAATACCTCATTTTCGAATATATTATTTTGTCGATTTCTTAATTATTTCACTAAGATTACTTTCTATTGTATTGTAGATAAAAACAAAATCTTTGAAAATAAAATCCATAATATTATTATAAAGTCTCATTATAGAGTTAGTTTCACCAAAAAACATATCATTGATACTAAAATACTTAAAAGAATTCTTTATTTCATATACTTCATAGAAGTAGTATCGTTTTAAAGTATCTTTTTTAAGAGTTTTAATTGCTCCTAAATTTGCCATTATATCATCAGTAGATCTATTATCAATAACTGCTGTATTATAAATAATATCCTTTAATGAAGATAGAGAAGACCTAATAAATGCACATTCATTAGTATATGTTTCGATAATATTCATAAAACGTGTTATTTCTTTTTCATTAAGAATAGAATTACTAAAATCTGTAGTTGGTTTATAGATCTTTTCGAACAACATTTTATCTATAGCCCAAATAAATTCATCTATTTGAACAAAAATATCTTTTATAAAAGAAATCGAGGAATAAATATTTGGTAAATTTAAAAAGAATAATTTCATAAGATTTTTATTTTTTACCAAATCTACTTTCTTAATAGAAGATTCCTTATCAACCCCAAAAATCAGTGTTTTCATGATAGAAAAAATATCACTTTCATCAAAATATTTTATATCTATATTTCTTTCGACTAATGTCTTTTTTACAAAAGGAATAAATCTATTTTTTATATTTTCTGTTATTCTATACATTTCTTTATATATATCTAATTCATTTGTTTTATCTATATTTTCGGTCATATTTCCTCCTAAAAAATAAAAAAATATGGATATAGACAAACGAAGGAGACTTTTGAATCCCCTTCGTTTGTCAGAAGTGTAGATATAAATGATTATTGAATACTAGAATCCATATAACTATCCATATCTACATCCCAATCTTCTGAAGTATCCGAGCAAGAATATGTCTCAGTATCCTCCATATAGAATGGGTCGTATTCATCATCTTCATATTCGTTTTCGTCCATAATCAACTCCTAAGTAAAGAAATATATTTCGTTTATCTCTCTGCTCATTAATATAATATATAGCTATTATGGACGATCAAACAGGTTTATTGTCTAGCGAATGCAGAGCTTGCCATATATGCTGCGCCTGTTTCAAGCTGTTTAAGTTGAAGAGCTTCAACATCAACATTAGGTGGCATAAGAGAAATCATGTTTCCAACGTTAATCAATTCACCAACACTTTCTACAATAACTCTTAGCAATGCAGAATCTGTATTTCTTGGTACTATGATAGAAGTACTATTTGTAACATCATCTTCATAGAATACTTCATCCATATTTGTCATAATATTATAAATAGTTGGTTCTTCACGCTTTATACATGACATCCATTTATCCATTGCAATCTTTGGATCTCTATACATATTGTACAATGCATAACGATAAGCATTTCCAAATGCATATTGAATAGATTGCAAAATAATGCTTACAATTTCCCTAAGACTATTGAAATTCTGAGCAGCTGTAATATTAATCTTTACTGAATAAATATCGTTGAGAATCTTTTCTACAAGAGAATCGAAATTTTTTTCGATAAAATGACAGATAGACATGTTACCACCAATAGATACACCACCATGTTTAATAGCAGCAGCTACTGATGAAGTTGCATCTTCAATAATAAGTTTTCTTGAGAATTTAGCTTTTTGAGTTCTACCACCACAATAGTAGTATGTAGTTCTTGCTTGAAGATTATCGATACGATCATACAAATCGTCAGAATCATAATCGGTTTTATGGAATCTAACTTTATTGAGTTTTTCAGCTCTCGATTTAAGATCCGCAATAAGACTATCGAACCTTGCTTTATCAGGTTGGCAACCTACAAAATTTGTTTCACATCTACCACTAGAAATATGTTCACAATAACCAAGGAGATTCTTCAACTGGTCTTTACGAACTTCTCTATCAGTAGAGAATTCAGTCATTTTTGTAAGTTCTGTACTGAAAGCTCTTGAATTTGTCATAAGCAACAAATCTTCAAATCTAAATTGTTCTGTAATCAATTGGTTCTTCAACAATGCTGCACAAATACAAAGTTTTTTAGTCTTTGCTTTAGGATCAGCTTTTCCAGAATTAAGTTCTTCACCAAGTTCATTATAATAAGTACCATCAATACATTGACGAATATATTGAGCAATTTCATAATTGAAATTAGAAGCTACAACAAACAATGGTCTTTGAAAATCAAATGCTACAGTTTCTACAATTTGTTTAAAAGCTGGAAGATCTGTTTCCATAAGAGAACCATCAAACATAGCAATCATAGGTTTATCAGCTTCCCAAGTAAAATGGTCAGATGAGTTATTCATACGTGCTTCATCGAGTGGTCCAATAGGAACAGTAAAGGCATTTGTTTCTTCATAATATTCATCTTCAGTCTTTGATTCAGTAACAATAACAGAACCACGACCATCAAGTTTATTTCGATATAACTCAGCAATCTTAGTACCAGTTTCAAGATCATTATTTGCAGAAATTGTTGCTACTTTTGTAAGCCATCGTACAATGTCATCTTCTTTTTCTTTTGAAAGAACTCCATTTTCATCTGGTTTAGGGAATATTTTTTGATATTTTGTATTACCATCGATTTCTTTAATAATTCTTTCTGCACAAAGTGTACTAATATTTCTGATACCAACTGGAGAATAAGTCCAAGTTCCTTTAGTTTTATCATTAAAAATTTCAACAAATTTCTTAAGAAGAGCATTTTGGATAGGAATACCAGAAGATGTAGAATCTCCAACTTCCATTTGCATATATTCTGAAGCTTCACGAATTGTTTTAAAAATACCATTTGGAATAGGTTGACTATATTTCATATTCTGAAGAATAGTATAACCATCTCTAGTATTATAAATCGGAACTTCTCTATCAGCAAATGTTTGGATTAAAGTAGCATCAGCATAAGGTCCAATTGTATGACCTATAGCAGTTTCGGCAGCTTCAGAAATATTCAAAATTTCATTTATAACCGCATCATTTCTAACAATATTCGGTTTAGATGTTTTATATTCACCAACACCATAACCAATATCAGAAATACGCATGTCAGAGAAATTTCCCTCAAGCTGCATTCCTGCACTTTCATTAAAATCTACTCCGTCCATTTCTTTCTTGAGTTCCTCTATTTCATTTCTTTTTTCCATTTCCTTTCCTCCAAAACACCTTTTGTATTTTTAGAAATTGCTATATTATTAATAAATGTTTTTTGTGAACTAGTTTTACCAACGGAGATAGCAATATCATTTGTATTACAATAATCAATGATTTGATTTGCACTATTGGCATCTAATTCACTATTTATATCAACAATGATAGATTTATTTTTTCTATCTTGAGTAATTTTATTTATGGGAATATTGCTTTTGGCTATTTTACCACAATCTTCCTCAAATTTATGTAATGTAACATAGTGATTGGTATAGTTAACGTCATATGGACTATCATGTTTTCCATTAGTAGAAAAAACATTACAGGCTATATCAATCATAAAATCGATAAGTGATTTTGAAGAGTTCACCCATTAATCTCCATATTATTAAATCAAATACTATTGAGTAATTATTTAGTTAAATCTTTTAGAACTTTTTCATCAAGTTTTGTAGTTTCATTCTTTGTATATGCATTAATAGCACCATGTTCTTTAAATTCTTTATAAGAAACATCAATATTGTGAAATTCGTTACTAACCACATTTTCAAATGATGGTACATCTAACGCACATAATTGCTCAAAAGTAAACCGACCTTCAAGTAATTTTGAAGCATTCAAAATATTTTGCATTATTTTATCAGACTGTTTATCTAATTCTTCTCTAATTTCTTTGTCTTCAATCTGTTCTACTTTAAAGTATTCGCTTTCTGGTAAATATTCATCTTTTTCTTTTTCTTTCTTTTTATCATTTTTGTGAAGCACAGCATTTTCTTTCTCTAATAAACGAGCTCTTGCTGTGCGATCATAAAAAAAAGCGTCTCCGGTTCTACTGATACATTGCCTAATTCTGCTTTACATGTAGTTTCTGAACAAATACCACCTTTAATAGCATGTCTAATACCAGCAACCCTAACAAGTTTTTTCAAGTTTTCATCTGTTACAAGTGTCTTATAATCTTCAGGTGATAAGTTATATACAGAATTGAAAATAGCTGCTTTTTCATCAAAGTTAACATAAGAAACTTTTGCACTATTTGTTTCTTTATTCTCTTCAACAACTTGAGCAACAATAAGTTTATCAAGATATAGATAATAACGAAGTTCTATAAGTTCTGGCGGAAGACCAAAAGACGAATCAATATAAACTGTAGAACCACTATATTCTTCAGTATAAGAAAGATCTTTATCTCTAAATACTTCGATAAGATCTTCCATAGCTTTAAGAGCATTTCCAATCGTTGGAATCTTCAGATCATAAATGAATGCAGAATTCGGAAGAGCTTTTTTAGTACGATATGTAGTATTAGCCATCTCTACCAATTTTTCTTTCTGGAATTCATTATAAATCTTTGCAGATTCTGAAGTATCAAGTGATGATCCTTTTTCGATATAATATACAAGTTTATCAATATTAATATTTGTATTCAATAAGAAACAAAGATCTTTCGGTTTAACATAAACAAAGTTATCTGATCCACATGCTCCACAAGAAATATTAAATTGATGTGCTTTTGATTGAGAAGTGGTAGCATATGCAGCAAAGAATAATTGTTGGAAATCGGGGAATTTAAGAATCTTATTAAATAATTCATCATAAGAAGGTTTAGTTTCGTAACCAGATACAGCAGTAATATGTTTATAGAACAACTGTAATTGCTTCTTACGTTTCTCAATAAAATTCCTATTTTTATTGTAAATGTAATCTGGATCAGAAGGATCAAGATCTTCAAGTTTCTCTTCAATAAGACAAATTTCTTTAATATCTGGCCATGAGAAAGCAGACATACTAATTACTACACCAGAAATAATCATTGGAACAGCAATAATTGAAGGTTGAAGAGTTGGTAAAACTGTTTTAAGATAGACATCTTGTCTTTCTTGAGCAGTTTTTGCATTAATACCAACTGAAGTAATTTCACTAGTATCTTTTACATCAATGTTTCTAAGAATCTTTGCATTCTTCGAAACCTTTGTTTTAAATGCTGTTACTTCTCCATCTCCACCATAATACTGAATAGTTTTTTCTTTCTTCTTAGTAATTTTCTTCTGTTTCTTTTCTTTAGTTTCTTCACTAGAAACAACTTCAACTTTCATATCGGTTTTAGGTGTTTCTATTGTGCTATCATCACTATAAATGTCATCAAAAGCTTTATTAATTTCAGCATCAGTTAATTCTTTTGCTACATCTTTCTGATATAGATTACTGTTTTCATAAGTTTCACGATGTGATATTTCTACCTTTTCGTCAAGGTCATCGAAATTTTCAATAGAACTCTTTACTCCATTTTTGTTATTATCCGTTTTATTCTTAATTCTTTGGGCATCTTCTGGAGAAATAATATCTACCTTCTTGATCTTTTTAACAGGCTTCTTTTTCTCTTCTTTAGGAGGTTCTTGTTCAGGAATTTCTTCATGAACTCTTCCTTCAGGAACATCATTAGCATGCTCTACAGAATCAGTAATTGCTGCTTCTAAATCGTCACCAAAGAAGTCATCATCATTATTTTCTTCAATTGGTGGAACTATTTTTTCAGAAGCAGGTACATCTGTTACTAGGTTATATTCTTTTTCTTTATCTTCGGTTTCGGTTTTTGTTTCCTGAACATTTTCTTCTGTAGCTTCTACAGAATCCATATATGTTTCAGGATTTTCTTTTCTTTTTTCATTTGCTTTTTTAATCTTTTCAGTTTCTTGTTCAATTTCATGAATCTCAGACAACTGATTCATCATTTCTTGTCGTTTAACGACTTCAGGATTTTTATTTTCCGCCATATTTACTCCAAAAAAAAAGAAGAAAGGTATTATATTTATACCTTTCTTCTATTATGATTTAGAACGGATCGTAATCCGTATTTGCTGAGTAAGAGGGAGCTCCACCAGCATTCTGATTATATGAAGCAGTATCGTTTCTATTTCCACCTTGTCTTCCACTGAAACAAGCAGAAATATACTTTGTAATACTGTTTACTGCTGCATCCTGAATTCTGTAAATCATTGGAATAAGAGGATCTTGAAGCTCTTTTACAACATTTACAAATTCGAATGCTTGAATATCTGCATAATCAATATTATTAATCTTGCACTTTGATTCAATTTTTCCATTTGGAACTCTGCTATTGAATACGATTTCAATAGTATCATTCTTTTCGTAATCAGTATATGCAACACGAACTCTAGGAATACCGTCATACATTTCTGTATCAACAATAAGCATACCTGTTGAAACTTCTGTTCCATCACGCATACTTGTTGTAGGTATCTTAATAATTTCATCTGCATCATAATTCTGGCCAGCAGCAAAAGCATCTCTACGTCTAGCCATCATACCTTCAAACAATCTAGAGAAATCAAATGCTTTACTAGCAGGAAGATAACAATTAAGATCCAATACGTTTTCTGATGTAATTCCACGCTTAAAATGCAATGTCATCATACCATTATAGTAATTGACATACATCATAGCGTAAGCACCATTATCACCTGGTTTCTTATATGAAAAATATGTAGAGCTCATCTGAGCACTAATGTGATATGCATTATATTTCTTCTTTTCGTCTGCCATAAATTATTTCTCCTGTTTAAAATAGCGACGTGATCGATCGATCATTTCATCAAAAATCTTTCTCATACAATGAGGAACTTTCCACTGATTAACAGGATTTTCCATCTGATCTGGATCCATATCAGTATTAAAAGTATGATCTTGTGCACGTTGTAATGCAAGAGTAAACATTTCGGTCTTTGACTTAGGTCTATCTTCTTTATTTACAAAACAACATCCAAGAGTTTCTCTACCGATTGCGATAACACATCCAATAGGTCTACGCTCTTTGTCTCTAACATACTTAATAATAAAATTCATATTTATTCTCCCTTTATGAATTATATTTGATATCTTTTTTATGTTCACAAAGTGTATTAATCAACGTTAATACACTTCCATAATCACTGAATGGAAAGTCTTTATTTTCAGCATCAAACATATGAGTATTTTTTGCAAAAGCATATAAATAATCATATTCTTGCTTACTGAGTTTATAAAAAGTTTTTGCATCAGGATCGTATTCTAGAACCTTGATACGAAGAAGATCAGTATTCTTTAATCCTGTTGCTTTACAATTTTCTAGTAGAACTTTTCTAACAACATCTCTACATTGTTGTATTTGTTCAAAATACTCTAGAGTAAAAATATTATTGAATTTTTCATTCATATAATCCAAAGCATGAACAAAGTCTTTTTGATTATATGCAGAATATTCTTTCAAATTATCATCTAATGTTTCATTTATAATTGAATTACAAGTCATTTTAACCTCTTGAAAATTCTTCTGAAGAAGTATTATTATTTGATGTAGAAGAATCGTTTTCTCTACTCATTTCTTTCTTTGGTTCTTTCATAATACCATCCATTCCATCACGAATAGATTCATTAGAGCGAACATGTTTTTCATAATCTTCGTTATTATTTATATCCATAAAAATTCTCCTTCTATAATATATATTATTATGGGACGTTTTTTACTTTTTTATTCTTCTTCGTTCATTTTTCTCAATTTCTTCTTTTCTAAAAGCTTCATAATCTATTTCAGTTATTTTATAGTTAAAAACTTCTGATAAATATATCATTTTTTCTTTTATAAATTCATAATGCTTAATATCATAGTATTCCATTTTTGCTATACTAGGTATAAATTGTGGTAAATAATATTTTAAAACTAGCTCTAATCGTTTAGGATTAGAGCATTTATATACATGAAAAACTTCTTTTAGAAATCCATTTGTTTGTGAATTATTATACTCTTTTAATCTTCTCCAAATATTATTTGTTATGCCAAATTTTAATGTATCCTTTCCATGAAAGTTTACACATATTATATAAAAATACTTTAATTTTTTACTTTGAATTGGTATAGACCTAGGTCTTCCTACTCTATTCCTCATGTTTATCCTCAATATATTTTTTACTATTATTAGAAATCAAATCATGTATATTAGATTTATTTTCTTCGATTATCATAGTCAATTGTTGTGTAGCATTATTAATCATATTTATAGCTGATGTTATATTTCTTGTGAATCCTAATTGCTCTACTGATTTATCAATATATTCTAGTTTAGCTATTTCTCCATTATATTCGATATCGTTAATAATCATTTCAGAATCAATTGCATATTCACAATACTGTCTATATAATGGTTTTGATAATCTTATTTCTCTTGATATAGAGAAAATATGTAAATCACATAAAATAAATTGATCGGATATACGAGTAATCAAATAAAAGTCTGTTTCTAATTTTGTTTTAAGAAAATTTAATTTCTGATTAATTTTATTCATTAATTCTTCAATCAGGTAATCATTTGTATCATTACTAAATTTATAAAATTTATTCAAAGTAATTACATTTAAAGGTTTATCCAATCTAGAATCATATACAAATTCTATATTATCGAATGGTAAGAATAAATAACTTGTAAAGAATTCTGACATATATTCATTCAATCCCATTATATATTTATCGATAAATATTCCTTTTTGAACTTCATTATTAACTAAATTGATTACTGTTTCGTGTTCTCGTTTATTAAATAAAATTCTTGTTTTATTATCTACTAGTTCTTCTATTGTGTGTATCCTAGTTTCATGATTATTTTCAATATCTATATTCGAATAATACATAGGATTGTATTTTGACCCATAAATTACTTCTTTATACAACGAATTATTATTCCCAGAACAATTTATAATTCCAAATGAACTACAATCTTTCATTGAAAGATCTATCAAAGTTAATCCTAAATCAGTAAATGAATTATTTGATATTTCTATAATATTATTTGAAAATGCGTACAAAGGTATTGCTGTACATTTATCCAAACAATTCATAACTGAATTGGTTGTGCTGTTATCTATTGTAGATGGACAATCTAAATCACATAAATATACCGTTTTATTAAAATAAGTTTTAACAACATCCGATTCTTTTTTCGTATATTTACAAATATTTGTTACTAAACAACCTACATTTGTAACAACATTATTTCCTCGTATATTATATAGATTTTTATTTTCTTTGACAAATATAGTAATTTTTCGAGAAAAATCTTTATATCCTAAATCTCTCATATAAGAATCATAACTATCGAATCTATTAGGATCAAAACGTTCGATAATTTTTGAAACATTCATACTATTCCTCCATATATATTCACTATAAAATATATATTTGAATAAAAAATAAAAAAGATATAGCAGCTATAAAAAGCTGCTATATTTTTATAAAATTAATAATTATCTTCTTCTAGAATGATTATTTCTTTTATATGTAGTTTTCTTATTTGTATTTTTGTGTTTTATTTCATGTTTTTGTTTATTATAATTTATTTTTTGAAGATATGAATAAACTAAAATTATACCTTTGCTTAAATTTGGATTTTTCATGCCTGGTTTCAATTGAGTAAATGGATCTATATCTAATGACTGATCTCTTCTATCATAAGACTCTAATGCATAAAATTTATAAATACCATGTCTATGATCTTTTTTCCATTCTTTATCAAAGTTATCTATGCTAGACATATTATAATAAACGGCTGGTTCACTGGATAAATTTACAAGTTCCATAGAATCTATAAGTTTTGCTTCTTTCTTTTTAGTTGGATCTAATACATTATAAATCTTACTCTTGAAAGGTATAAAGTTCATTCTCTTTTTTTCATTTACTAACTTGTGATCACAATATCTACTGATCAATGTTTCTACATTAAAAGCTATAAACCATTTCTTAGTTTTGTGTTCACGATACACAAAGAAGTCTTCGTGTATTTTAATATTATGCTCAACGAAATATTCAAAATCTATAGTATAGAATTTCTTATTTATAGTATTTATGAAATCCATAATATTTTCATCTTTTACACAACAATCGAAACTAAATAGATCTTTCATATTGTAACAGATCAAACCAACATTCTTTTTTAACATATTAAACAATAGTTTTTTATGTGGTTTTTTAAGTTTTCCAAATAAATTAAACTCCAATGGAAGTCTAATAAACATTTTACATGAAGAACTACAAATAGATATTGTAGTTTCCTCACGAGTAAATCTTTTAATTTTTCTTTCACTAGGTGAAGAAACCTCTTTTTTCATATTATAAATATCCCCCTTAAAAGTTTATCAAAGAAGATAAACCCATCCTCTTTGTTGTGCTTTCTGACTTCACATATGAACATGGAGAAAGAAGCAACGATGGAAATAATGATACTATAGGCTGAAGATGCTTTTCACATAAGTCATTTATATCAATAAATGGAAGTATCCATTCAGGAATACTTCTTGTATCGCCATATGCCGGAACAACAAATGTTTTCAATCCAAACCTAGAGAAATCAAAATTTCCAAATGGTCTAAATACCGTCCGTCTAACTTTTTCTTTTATATCATTAAACTTCTCAGGTATTTTCTCTAAATCATCTTCTGTATATAAAGACGTATTAAATACATACATTGCATCACCAGGAGATATTGCGTCTTCCGGATATATGTTATTCCATATAATAGTAGCTCTAACATTAGATGTTGTTTCTGGATTTTTTATACTTTCGAAGCCATTGTATCTAGCATAAATTCCAAATTTCATATCTCCGCTTTTCAAACTATCTTCTATATGTTTTCTAAGAGCTATAACTTTTTGATAAACTATCAAAGGATTAAACTCTTTAGCTCTTAATACATCATTCTGTAAGATGTTTAGAATTTCTGAAGAAACGTATTCGTTTAATGTTCCAGATCCTAAGTTTCTACCTGTAACTGCTAATTGTTTATTCTCAGGAAGTTTTCTTCCTTCCTGAATAGTTTGAATACCAATATAATTCTTTTTTGTGTTATACAATAATACTATTGGGAAGAAGAATTCGTTTTTCATATACATGTAAAATTTTTCTCCTTCATTATATTGATTACAACAAACAACAAAGTTTTTACAAGCTTCATCCATAAGATCAGATACAACACTAATATAAACCATAGTCATTTTTGTCGAAGCTTTTGAATCAGACATAAGATTATCTAATCCAAATATTTTAAATGTGTTTTCTGTTATTTCGTAGAATGAAGGCATAGTTGAATCAGTATCACCAATTACACATGCTTTTCTTTTACGTGTTTTATATTTAACTACTCTATTATAATTTATAATAGTAGCAAAACAGAATATTTTTATTATATTTCTGAATTCAGTTAATGCTTCATAAAAATCTGCTATTTTAGTAGCTTCTTCTATTGAATTATTTTCAGAAAACATTTTTATAACTTCGTCTTTACTAGTATTATTTTTAACTTTTTCAAACATATATGGATTAATAAAATCAACTTCAGAATCTATTATCTTTTTAACTATTCTAGCTATTCTCGGATTAAGTTTTATTAATGATATAGGATCATAAGAATAGAAGAAAAATATCTTCTTCCAATTTTCCATCATATCAAACATTAAGAAAGAAGATTTT
>Ga0326513_10001600_pt1 | contig 17371 bp, 22 predicted proteins | sample 2_2465_0518_D_FD_203654 | JGI IMG/M metagenome (GOLD analysis project Ga0326513, IMG submission 203654) | Bovine rumen microbial communities from UC Davis, California, United States - 2_2465_0518 | ecosystem: Host-associated > Mammals > Digestive system > Stomach > Rumen | place: USA... | reverse complement strand
CAAGTCTCTGACAGGCGCAAGAAAGATCGCCGAAATGCTTCGAGACAGGACTCTGCGTAAGTTTTACAGGGCAGCAGTACTCGGAACTGTGAAAAAAGGCGGCAAGATCGAGGGATACCTGAGCAAGGACACGGTGACCAATACAGTCAATTTTACGGAAACCGCGAAAAACGGAGGGGACTGGACGAGGACGACATACGCACCTGTGATCACTGGCGGACGCTATTCGCTTCTGGAGATGGAACTGATCACCGGCAAGACACATCAGCTGCGCAGCCATCTCGCGCAGATGGGACATCCGATACTGGGAGATCCCAAATACGGTGACAGGAAAGTCAACGAAAAGATCCGCGGTGAATTCGGACTCCGGGGACAGATGCTCTGGTGCTGCAGGGTGGAATTTCCCCGCATGGAAGGGGATCTGGCAAGGCTCTCTGAAAAGGTGATCTGCTGTGATCCTCCCCGCATCTACACAGAGATCTGCGCTGTAAAGTAAAAGCCGGGCTATTACAACAGGACGGGAGTGGCTGATATGCCGACATGGAAATCAAGAGGACTCCGGGGTTCGCTCTTCGAGGACGAGATCAACCGGACCAATGAAAAATATAAAGAACAGAATCTTGCGCTCATTCAGAAAGTGCCTACTCCGATCACCCCGATGAAGATCGACAGCGAGAACAGGCACATTACGCTTGCCTATTTTGACCAGAAGAGCACCGTAGACTATATAGGTGTGATCCAGGGAATCCCGGTATGTTTTGACGCCAAGGAGTGCAGACAGAAGACGTTTGCGCTGCAGAATATCCACCCCCATCAGGTGGAGTTCATGAGATTGTTTGAGAAGCAGGACGGGATCGCTTTCTTTCTGATCAGTTATACGGAAGAAGGCTTTTATTACTATCTTCCTTTCAGGCACTTTCTGCCCTTCTGGGAACGGGCGGAATCTGGCGGCAGGAAAAGCTTCAGGATGGATGAACTGGATATGAACTGGGTGCTGCCCCACAAACATGGTATCCTGGTGCCGTACCTTGAGATGATCAACAGGGATCTCGCGGAGAGGGACAGCGACGCGTAAATTTGACAGGCTGAGCATATTCCTGTATACTTCCAATAATTTCACGTGCTATCGAATTAGCACTGCAGCACAATAAAGCGAAGGAGAACTCATGAATTACGCCAACAGAAAAGCGCAGCAGCTGCTGCATACTCCCGAAGGGGTGAGGGACTGCTATGGCAGGGAGAATACTGCCAGAAGCAGAACGATCGGTAAGATTGCGGAACAGATCCATCTGTACGGTTACAAAGATCTTCAGACTCCTTCGTTTGAATATTTTGACGTGTTCTCCAATGAGATCGGGACGACTTCCTCAAGAGAACTGTACAAGTTCTTCGACAAGGAAGGCAACACACTGGTGCTCAGACCGGACTTCACGCCTTCTGTAGCAAGGTGCGCTGCCAAGTATTTTATGGATGAAAAGCATCCCATTCGTTTCTGCTATCAGGGAAGCGCCTTCTCAAATACATCGGATCTCCAAGGCAAACGCAAGGAAACATTCCAGATGGGCGCCGAGCTCATTAATGACGCCAGCGCACAGGCGGACGGAGAGATGATCGCTATGCTGATCGAAAGCCTTCTGGCGGCAGGGCTTACAGAATTCCAGATCAGTGTCGGCAATGTCGAGTATTTCAAGGGAATATGTGACTATCTCGGAATGGACAGCGATATTGAGACAGCCCTTAGGAATGAGATTTCCGGCAAGAACTATTTTGCCGCCGAGGATCTTTTAAAGAGCGAGGGCTACAGCCGGAAGGACAGAGATCTGTTTCTCAGCTTCCGCGACTTTATTGAGACGACTGAGGATCTTAAAAAGGCATGGGAGTCGGCTCCCAATGAGCGGGCACGCAATGCAGTAAGACGCCTGATCGATGTCTTTGACGTTGTGGATGCATACGGGCTTTCAAGATATATCAGTTTCGATCTGTCGCTTCTTAGTAAATACAGATACTATACGGGTATCATTTTCAAGGGCTACACATATGGTACCGGCGAACCTGTCGCGTCCGGCGGAAGATACGACCAGCTCCTGAGCTGTTTTGGCAAAACAGCGCCGGCTATAGGCTGCATGATCTCCATTGATACGCTCATGGACGCGATGTACAGGCAGCATATTGTGGACGACGAGGAGCCCGAAATTCAAAAGATTTATTACAATGACTCAAACTACCGTGAGGCCCTCAAAACTGCCCGTATGAGCCGTATGGCGGGTTTCAGGACGGTTCTGCTGCCGGAATGCGCAGAGGAGTGAAGAGCGAACGGAGGACAGCGTGAACGATTACATAACCATTGCCCTTACAAAGGGACGCCTTGCGGATCAGACAATGAAGCTTCTGGGTGAAGCGGGCTATTACTGCGAAGAGCTCAAGGACAAGAGTTCGCGGAAACTGATCTTTGTCAACGAGGAGCAGAAACTCAGGTTTTTCCTCGCCAAAGGACCTGATGTTCCGACATATGTGGAATACGGCGCGGCGGACATCGGAGTGGTCGGTTCAGACATCATAATGGAAGAGAACAGGCGTGTTTACGAAGTGCTCGATCTGGGATTCGGAAAGTGCAGGATGTGTGTCTGCGGACCGGAAGAGGCGAGAGAACTCTTAAAGCACCACGAGATGATACGGGTCACTTCCAAATATCCGAACATTGCAAGGGAGCATTTCTACAACAGGAAACACCAGACAGTGGAGATCATTAAGCTGAACGGCTCCGTGGAGCTGGGCCCGATCGTGGATCTCGGCGATGTGATCGTCGATATCGTCGAGACGGGTTCGACACTTCGGGAGAACGGTCTTGCGGTGCTCGAGGAAGTCTGCCCTGTGTCGGCGAGAATGATCGTCAATCAGGTATCCATGCAGATGAAGACGCGCAGGATCAGGGAGATCATGGCGAATGTGAGGGACTGCCTCGAGTGACTGACAGTCAGAAAGGATATAGTGCACAGATGAGAATACTAAAGCTCGATGAAAATACAAAATCACAGGCGCTTGCCAGACTGATCGGACGGTCCGCTTCAGGATACGGGGACTATGAGAAGACTGTACAGAGTATAATCGCGGATGTGCGTGAGTCAGGCGACAAAGCTGTCATCGCATATGAAAAGAAGTTTGATCGCTGCGATCTGACTTCTGAGACTCTTCGGGTATCTGAACGTGAGATCGCGGATGCTTACAGAGAACTGCATCCCGCCCTGGTGGAAGTGATGAGGAAAGCCGCGGAGAACATCCGTGTATATCATGAGAAACAGAAGCGCTCCAGCTGGATCACAACCAGAGAGGACGGTGTGATACTCGGACAGAAAGTGACTCCTATTGAAGTCTCAGGCTGTTATGTTCCCGGCGGACGCGCGGTCTATCCGTCCAGCGTTCTCATGAACATTGTTCCTGCGAAAGTGGCGGGAGTTGAGAAGATCATCATGTGCACACCTCCGGGTCCTGACGGCAGAGCTGCCGCAGGCACAGTTGTGGCGGCGGATATAGCCGGTGCCGATGAGATCTATAAGGTCGGCGGCGCGCAGGCGATCGCAGCAATGGCATACGGCACAGAGACGATCCCGAAAGTGGATAAGATCACAGGCCCCGGCAATATTTTTGTTGCACTGGCCAAAAAAGCCTGCTTTGGCGTTACCGGCATAGACTCTGTGGCAGGTCCCAGTGAGATCCTGATCATCGCCGACAGCACCGCTAATCCAAGGTATGTCGCCGCGGATCTTCTCTCTCAGGCAGAGCACGATCCGATGGCCAGCGCGATTCTTCTGACAACTGACGAAAACATCGCAAAAGCTGTTTCTGAAGAGATCGACGGATTTTTGAAGACACTCTCAAGAGCGGAGATCATTCAAAAATCTCTCGATGACTACGGATATATATTTGTCGGCGATACGATGGAGGATCTTGTGGAGGCTGCCAATACTATTGCCTCCGAGCATCTTGAGATCATTACAGAGAATCCTTATGAGGTCATGACGAAGATCCGCAATGCGGGCGCGATCTTCCTCGGCAGTTATTCTTCGGAACCGCTCGGCGACTATTTCGCAGGTCCCAACCACATCCTGCCCACAAACGGCACAGCGAGATTCTTCTCCCCTCTGGGAGTTGATGATTTTGTCAAGAAGAGCAGTATCATTTCCTACTCAAAGGATGCTCTTCGGGCTGTTCACAAGGATATCGAACTTTTTGCTCTCAGCGAAGGACTCACGGCGCACGCCAATTCCATTGCTGTCCGATTCGAAGAGGAGGAATGATCATGGATAAGAGAACAGCTGAAGTCAGCAGGAAAACCGGCGAGACGGATATTTCCATGAATTTCTGCATCGATGGCAGCGGAAAAGCGGAGATTTCCACCGGGATCGGGTTTTTCGACCATATGATGGACGCTTTTACCAGACATGGCCTGTTTGATATGCAGCTCAAGGCGGACGGCGACCTGAATGTGGACGGCCATCATACTGTAGAGGACACAGGGATCGTGCTGGGACAGGCGATCAAAGAAGCTGTGGGTGACAAGAAGGGCATTAAAAGGTATGGCTTTTTTGTCCTCCCCATGGATGAAGCTCTGATCCTGTGTGCGGTTGACCTGTGCGGAAGACCGTATTTTGTCATGGAAGGAGCGCCGATCAACGCGCCCATGGTCGGAGACTTTGACACGGAGCTGGTCCGGGAGTTTTTCTATTCAGTCTCTTACAGCGCCGCGATGAATCTCCATTTCAGGATCCTTTCGGGCACAAATGCCCATCACATCATCGAGGGAATGTTCAAGTGCTTCTCCAAGGCCCTTGACATGGCAACACAGAAAGAGGAACGGATCACAGACGTTCTGAGCACCAAGGGGAGTCTCTGAGCCCCTCGTCGAGGATAATAATGGATACACAGTTTAAGAAGCTGATCCCCAGCATTTATCTGTATGAAGGAAAGGCAGTAAAGGGCCTCGGGGATTTGGATACAGTCAGTGAAGATCCCGCTGCTCTTGCGGCACAATATGATAACGGATTTACGGACGCCCTGATGATCTTTGACCTCTCTGATTCAGACAGTGAGCAGGAGATGCACAATGACATCATCCGTAAAATCTGCTCGTCGGCACGGATCCCTGTGATCGCCGCCGGAAGAGTCAGGAGGATGGAGGATATTAAGAAATTCCTTTACGCCGGCTGCAGCATGGCGTGCCTGAATCTTTCCAAGGACGCAAATGCGCAGATCGCGCAGGAAGTGGCGGACAAATTCGGCTCTGACAAAATAGCGTGCTGCTTCTCTTCTAAAGACCAGGTCGCTGAGAATAAGGATCTTATTGACGGTAATGTCTGCTGCCTGATCTATGTAGGGGACGAACCGCTTGATAGCCTTAGCGGTAACTGGACAGACCTTCCTGTGATCGCCCAGATCACTGAAAACGACTGCGTGAGAGTGTCTCTCTCCCATGAAGGAATCAATGGCGTGACCGGAAACGGCGTAAATAAGAGGACGGGTAAGCTTCAGTTTGTAAGAAATAAACTGCTCTCATCGGGAATTCCCGTGAAGGTGCGCACTGCGGCGTATGAGTGGGGGGATTTCAAGCTCGGTCCCGACGGACTTCTGCCGGTAGTCGTTCAGGAAGCTTCGACGGATCAGGTTCTCATGGTGGCCTATATGAACGAGGAGGCCTATAACCTTACCGTTGCCACGGGAAAGATGACCTACTGGTCAAGAAGCAGGAATGAGATCTGGGTCAAAGGTCTTACCAGCGGCCATTTCCAGTACGTGCAATCCCTGACTGCCGACTGCGATATGGATACTCTTCTTGCCAAAGTCGAACAGATCGGGGCGGCCTGCCATACAGGCAGTCACTCCTGCTTTTTCAACAAAGTCCTCGCAGAGGAAGGAAAAGAGGAGTTCAATCCGCAGACAGTTCTTTTGAGAGATTATCAGACGATCACGGACCGCAGAGATCATCCTAAAAAGGGATCCTATACCAATTACCTTTTTGACAAGGGCCTTGACAAAATGCTCAAGAAGCTTGGCGAAGAGGCAACAGAGATCGTGATCGCGGCAAAAAATCCCAATCCCAACGAGATCGTCTACGAGATCTCCGATTATCTTTATCACCTGATGGTGGTCATGGCGGAGAAAGGGATCACATGGGAGGATGTGACCGGGGAACTGGCGCGCAGACAGAAAAAAGAGGACTGACCGGCAGTTTGGCAGCAGTGCGAAGATAAATTTTGAAAAATCAGATTGAGGGCGAAAAAATGTCACGAATCATTCTTGACATGCTTTCGCCCTTCTGCTATGTTAATTAAGTATGCCGCATGATGAGGCTCTTTATGTGCTGCGCTGTATGGTACTGCAGGAACAGCAGCATGGAAAGCGTCCTGTTTACAGGACCGCCGTAATCAGCGAGTTTTTTTAAGAAGGAGGTACCAGAATGTACGCAATTATCGCAACAGGTGGCAAGCAGTACAAAGTTTCCGAGGGAGATATCATCGATATCGAGAAGATCGAGGGCGAGAGCGGAACAGAAGTTACTTTTGACAAGGTAATCTGCATCGGCGGCGACGCTATGAAGGTTGGCGAGGAAGTCGCATCCGCAACTGTCACAGGAACTGTTATGGATCAGGGCAAGGGCAAGAAGGTTGTAGTTTATCACTACAAGAGAAAGACCGGCTATCACAAGAAGAACGGTCACAGACAGCTCTATACCCGCGTTAAGATCGACAAGATCAACGGCTGATTAGAGATATTCCTATGATACAGGTTGTAATCACACGGCAGAATGGAAATTACAAGTCCTTTATCTGCAGCGGACATGCGGGGTTTAAGCCCAACAGAGGCTTTGGAAGCTTTTTGAAACCGCAGGGCGATGTGGTGTGCGCGGGAGTATCCGCAATAGTCATCAACACTGTTAATTGTCTGCAGGATCTTCTTCACGAAGATATCGGCTGTGATTATGACAGTGAGGAAGGCGGCCTTATCACATGCGCCTTCCGCAGTATTCCGACCCATGAAGCATCACTTCTCATCGACTCTATGATCCACGGACTACAATGGATCAGGAGTGAATACGGTGAGAGATATCTGAAATTCGAAATCGAGGAGGTATAGACATGTTAAATTTGAACCTTCAGTTCTTTGCCCATAAAAAGGGAATGGGATCCACCAAGAACGGTCGTGATTCCAATGCTAAGAGACTTGGCGCCAAGAAAGCTGACGGCCAGTTTGTCAAGGCCGGCAACATTCTTTACAGACAGCGCGGAACAAGCATTCACCCCGGCCTTAACGTAGGCATCGGCGGTGATGACACTCTGTATGCTCTGACCGACGGAATCCTTCGCTTTGAGCGCGTAGGTAAGGACAAGAAGAGAGCTTCTGTCCATCCCGTAGAGGCTCAGCAGTAATCACTGCAGGGAATACCGATGATTGTAAGGACTTCAGGCAGGCGCAAGGCACTGTCTGAAGTCTTTTGCGCATATTACTGATATGCGCCATACACCAGGAGATAAATAATAGGATGTTCATAGATAAAGCAAAGATCGTCGTGAGCAGCGGCAAAGGCGGAGACGGACACGTCTCATTCAGAAGAGAGAAATACGTGCCTGCGGGAGGACCTGACGGCGGTGACGGCGGCGACGGAGGCAGCGTAATCTTTGAAGTAGACGAAGGACTTAATACTCTGGTTGATTTCAGGCACAACCGGAAGTATCAGGCCGAGCACGGAGAAGACGGCAAAAAGCGCAGATGCACCGGCAGGACAGGAAGGGATCTGATCATCAAGGTTCCTGAAGGGACGATCATCCGCGAAGCGGCCAGTGGAAAGATCATTGCGGATATGTCCGGAGACAGGAGAAGGTATCTGATCCTTAAGGGCGGCAAAGGCGGCAATGGAAATATGCATTATGCCACATCCACAATGCAGGCGCCCAAATACGCGCAGCCCGGCCAGCCCTCCAGAACGCTGGAACTGCGCCTTGAGCTCAAGGTAATCGCAGATGTGGGCCTGGTCGGATTCCCCAATGTCGGCAAATCTACACTTCTGTCGAGGGCGAGCAACGCTAAGCCCAGGATCGCGAATTATCATTTCACTACTTTGACACCAATCCTCGGAGTTGTGGACCTTCAGGACGCAAGGGGATTTGTGATGGCTGATATCCCGGGCCTCATTGAAGGCGCCGCGGAAGGAGCGGGACTCGGGCATGAATTCCTTGCCCATATCGAGAGGACGAAGCTTCTCATTCATGTAGTTGACGCGGCGGGCTCTGAAGGAAGAGATCCCGTGGAAGACATAAAGGCGATCAATAAGGAACTGGCTTCTTATGAAGCAGAGATTGGAGACAAGAAGCAGATATTGGCCGCGAACAAGTGTGACCTTCTGCCTGAAGGCTCAGACGCGCTTGACCGGATCAGAGAGTATTGTTCTGAGCTTGGCGTGGAAGTATTTCCGATCAGCGCAGCTACAGGAGAGGGCGTCAGGGAGCTGCTGTATCATGTAAGCGGAATCCTTGCACAGATGCCTGCCGAGACGACAGTGTTCGAACAGGAATATGATCCCGAAGAGATGCTTCAGCTTGATGCCTCTGAACCTTTCACTGTTTCATATGACGAGAAAGCGAAAGAGTACGTCATTGAAGGCCCCAGGGTCGAGAGAATGCTCGGCTATACGAACCTTGAGACGGAAAAGGGATTCATATTCTTCCAGAAGTTCCTTCAGGAGAATAAGATCATTGACAGACTTAAGGAACTTGGCTGTAAGGAAGGCGATACTGTCCGTCTTTACGGTCACCGTTTCGATTATTATGATTAATTTGATAAAGGAGACAAGATGCTTACCAGTAAACAGAGATCGTTTCTGATCGGTCTTTCCAATCAGCTCGATCCGGTCGTTCAGATCGGCAAAAACGGTGTCAGCCCGGAGACTGTGGTCTCCACAGAGGAGGCTTTTAACACGAGAGAGCTTTTAAAGGGCGCCGTGATGAAAATGGCTCCCGTTGATCCCAGGGAAGCGGCAGAGACGCTTGCCGGACGCACACGTTCACAGGTTGTGATGGTCATCGGCAGAAAATTTGTACTTTACAAGCCGTTTAAGGAAAACCCTAAGATCGTTCTTCCTAAGTGAAAAGGAGCGGGATCATGAGAGAACAGACGATAAAAGCGGAGAGGATAGGGATTCTGGGAGGAACCTTTGATCCCATTCATCTTGGGCATCTGATCATAGCAGAGCAGGCCAGGGACCAGTATCAGCTCGACAGAGTGTTGCTTATCCCTTCCGGTCATTCCTATTTCAAGGATCACAGGAGCAAAAAAGTGCAGCCCGCCCAGGTGAGACTGGAAATGACCAAGATCGCCGCAGGAAGTTATAAACCCTTCGAAGTATCCGATATCGAAGTGAACAGGCCGGGCAATACCTACAGCTTTGAAACACTTGAGGAACTTAAGGCTCTGAATCCTGAATCGGAACTGTTCTTCATAGTGGGAGCGGATACGATCTGCTCCATGAGAACCTGGAGGGAACCGCAAAGGATCTTCGACGTCTGTACTGTTCTCGCAGCAATGAGGGAAGATCAGGTGGATCCGGAAGAGTTTCAAAGAGAGACTCAGGCTTTAGAAAAAGATTTCGGTGCCAGGATTTATCCTGTGTCAATACCGAATATCGGGATTTCATCGACCCAGATCCGCGAAAGGGCAGCTTCCGGAAAATCTATACATTATCTCGTGCCGGATGCCCTGGAAAGTTATATAATAGAAAGCGGGATATACAAATGAAATTCGAAACTGCAAGTTCGAATAATAAGGAGCATACCCTTGAACAAAAAAGAGCGCATTAATCTAATCAGAGAACTGGAATCGGAACTGGCATACGGCCGCTTTGTTCATACGCTGAATGTTGCCAGCACTGCTGCAAGTCTTGCCATGTGCTACGGCTTTGATGTTGACAAAGCCGAAACAGCGGGACTTCTGCATGACTGCGCTAAATGCATGAATCTGGGGAAAATGCTCAAGATCTGTGAAAAAGCGGGGCTGGAACTCTCTGAAATAGAGAAGGGCAGCGGATCGCTCCTTCACTCCAAGGCGGGAGCCGAACTGGCCCAGTCAAAATATGGTGTGAAGGACGAGGATATCCTCAACGCGATCAGATATCATACCACAGGAAGGCCCGGCATGAGTCTGCTGGAGAAGATTATTTTTACGGCGGACTATATTGAACCGGGCAGGGATTCCGCTCCCAATCTCCCTGTAGTGAGAAAACTTGCATTCGAGAGCATCGACGACTGCGTTCTTCAGATCCTGAGGGATACCCTCAGTTATCTGGGCACGACAGGAGCGGAAGTGGATCCCATGACACAGAAAACCTATGAGTATTACAGAAGATGTGATGAAGAGAGGAAATTCTATGAGTGAAATGGCTAACACCAAAGAGAGATCCGGAGAACTTGCCCGCATAGCGATCGCGGCACTTGAAGAGAAAAAGGCTGCGGATATCAGAGTGATCGACATCAGTGAGGTGTCTGTTCTCGCAGACTATTTCATTATCGCGAACGGTTCGAGCCGTCCGCAGATCCAGGCACTGTCTGACGAAGTGAGCGAGAAGATGGAAAAAGCCGGCGCTGTTCTCAAGCAGGTTGAGGGATATGAGCATGCTAAGTGGATCCTTCTCGATTTCGGCGATGTGATCGTTCACATTTTTAATCAGGAAGACCGCCTTCTCTATGATCTTGAGAGAATTTGGAGAGACGGCAAACAGATAGATCCTGACCATCTGTGATCGGAACTCCTGCCGGAGCGATCCATAGAATATACTGACCGGATGTAAATAATAAGAGAGTCTGTGAAGAAATGGATAGTTATATACTCATTTCTTCACAGACTCTCTTTTCGATATCACATTGTCCTGAAAACACCGAAGACTTTTCCGAGGATCAGACACTGTTCTACAATGATCGGCTCCATTGAGTCGTTCTCAGGCTGCAGACGGATATGACCGTTCTCTTTGTAGAAAGTCTTCACGGTAGCCCCGTCCTCTATAAGAGCGACAACAATCTCACCGTTTCTCGCTGTATTGCAGGAATTGACAAACACCAGATCACCGTTGAGGATTCCGGCGTTGATCATTGATTCTCCCCGAACCCTCAGAGCAAAGGATTCGCCGGGAGGAAGAATATCCGTCGGGATGGGGAAATAACTCTCAATATTCTCCTGCGCGAGGATTGGCTGTCCTGCGGCTACATTTCCCACTACCGGCAGAGATGCCATTTCTGTGCGGACCATTTGGAAGCTGTCGTCACAGATCTCTATCGCTCTCGGCTTAGTGGGGTCTCTGCGAATAAATCCGTTTCTCTCCAGGGTAGAGAGATGGGAATGAACAGAAGACGTGGATTTGAGACCGACTTTCTCACAGATCTCGCGAACAGTGGGAGGATATCCCTTGGAAAGAATCTCATCCTTGAGATAATCAAGAATTTCCTGTTGTTTCTTGGAAATCTTAGCGGGCATTGGCGTGACCTCCTGCTTTCTATAGTATTTTAAGAAAAATCTGGCTTATTCTGTCTTGATTATACAATCAAAATCCGAAAAAAGCAAACATATATTCAGAATATCTGTTCGATTTTTCTTGACATCAGAATGAATGTTCGATAGAATATAGACATGCAAACATAGGTTCGCGGTAATAGTGTACGGAAGAGGTGATATAAAATGAGTAAGTCATATACAGGGATTGACGTAATCGCGTGTGTACAGGGCAATACAGCAAGATCTTTCGATTTTATGGGATATAATGAGGGATCTGCCAAGGAACATAGAGACTGCGTAGTATATAATTTCAGGAGAGAAACTATCGGATCATCGAACTCTGACGGCAATGAGACGACCAGAAGAAGAGCAATTGCAAGGAAGAAAGCTGCAAGAGCCAGAGCCAGGAAGGTGCGCATCCTTCGCACAGCCCTCGCCGCGTTCATCCTGATCAGCGTGGTATTCGGTATCGGCGGTATCGCGTCAAGAGCTAAGAGTAAAGAGGTCCCGGCGGCTTACAAATACTACGATACGATCACGGTGGCCTACGAGGAGAATCTTCTGGATATCGTACAGAGATATGATGACCGGAACTTCTATAAGACGCAGAATGATTATCTGGAAGAGCTTTGCAGAATCAATAATCTGGACTATGATAAATCGTCCTATCCTGTCGTCACTCCCGGAACACATCTTGTTGTGCCTTATTACTCCACAGAATTAAAGTGATCTTTTCTGAACTTACAATATCTGCTGATTTAATTGCTGCCTGGTCTTTGCCTGACCGGGCAGCCTTTTTTCATAGTCACTATTTCAGATATTCTGCTATACTTGTGTCGTCTGATTTGAAATAATAAGGAGCTTTTTATGATAATTGATCTGATCACAGGTTTTCTGGGTGCCGGCAAGACAACCTTCATCCGTTCTTATGCGAGACATTTCATGAATAAAGGGAGCAGAATCTGCATACTTGAGAATGATTACGGCGCTGTAAATGTAGATGTAATGTTTTTACAGGATCTTCTGGGCAATCAATGCGAACTGGAGATGGTCATAGGAGGTGATGGCTACGAGGCTCACAGAAGGAGGTTTAAGACCAAACTGATCTCTATGGCCATGATGGGTTATGACAGAGTATTGGTAGAACCTTCCGGTGTTTTTGACGTGGATGAGTTTTTCGATGTGCTCAGGGAAGAACCCCTTGACCGCTGGTATACGCCCGGAAATGTGATATCCATTGTGAGCGCGAAACAGGAGAAGGCTCTATCTGCTGACGCCAGGTATCTTCTGGCATCTCAGATTGCTAATGCAGGATGTGTTGTTCTGAGCAAAGTCCAGGAAGCTGACGAGTGTGAGATCAGGGATACGATCTGCCTCATGAATGAAGTCATGAATGAATTCCATTGCAGCAGGACCTTTGGAGATGATGTAATACAAGGTAACTGGGAACTGTTTGGCGAAAGTGATTATGAGAAGATCAGCAGATGCGGCTATAGGCTCGAAAACCATGTCAAATATCAGGTTGAACAGGAAAACGGATACCGGTCGCTGTTTTATTTTTATATAAAAATGCAGGAAGCTGAGATAAGGGAAACAGCAGAGCGCATTTTAAATGATCCCTCGTTTGGAAATGTACACAGGGTCAAGGGCTTTGTTGAAACTAATGAAGGACATTGGCTGCTGATCAACGCTGTTCCGGGTCAAATTGAAATTGAAGAAAGAGAAAGAGGGCAGAATGCCCTCATTGTAATAGGAGAGCACCTGAACAGAGATCTGATCGACAAATGTTTTGCCCAAAGGGCAAAATATTATGGTGAGCTCTAAACAGGCCGTCACCTCATAGGGATATGGGAGAAAAGGAAAAACTGTCCCGCAGCCTCAGGCTGCAGGGCAGTTTCGTCATTCTTGCTTTCGATATCCGAAAACTCTTTTTTCATTCTGGCTGAACGGATCATGTCCATCAGCTGTTCGCATCTGAATTCAATATATGCGTCCTGATCCATCCGACCTCTTATCTCTATATCTATAATACGTGTGAACTCGGTCAGATTCAGCCGGTGGTCACGCAGGAAGATTTCCCATACTGTACGTCCGTCGTGACCTTTGCGGATGGAAACTTCAACATCGTTTCTGTCTGCATAGCTCATAACATCAAACATATAATTCTTTTTTTCCTCTTACTTTCCGAAGTGAGCGGATCGTTTCCGCTGTTCTGTTTTGTTTACAATGCGGATTCTATCTGAACTTCAAAAAAAAGAAAACGGAGTAATTTGACCGGCTTTAGGTCTTTTCTGTATAAATTCCTTCTATTATGATCAAATGATTCAAATATTTCGTAAAAATACTTGATTTTAAACATAGTAATTAAAAAAATAAAAATAATATTACATAAATATTAATAAATGCTTGCAATTATCATCACAATGTTGTAACATAACAATTGCCAAACAACTTTGTGATGATATTTGTGAGAGAGCGTATGCGTTATTCACTCCTTATATTGTCGCGCGTAACTATTAAGTCGATCAATTTATAAGGAGAGAAGAAGATGAAACGTGTACGTCTATTTGCATTGCTTTTAGCTTCTGCATTATTTGTATCAACAATCCCGGTGACGGGTGCAAGTGCGGCGCAGAAGGTCTCAGAACAGGAAAGCGTTATTGTTAAAGAAGATAATCAGGCAGCTGCTAAGCCTGCTGCTGTAAAGCTGGGCTGGGTTAAAAAAGGAAATAGCTGGTATTATGTAACTAATAAAGGAAATCACACCGGCTGGGCCAAGATCAACGGAAGATATTATTTTTTTAATAATGAAGGCGTTATGCAGACCGGTTTTCTCAAAAATAATGGGAAATGGTATTTCTTTACTACTGCCGGCTATATGAAAACCGGCTGGGAGAAGGTCAAAGGCAAGTGGTACTATTTTGACCCTGCGCGCGGCAACATGAAGACCGGCTGGGTCAAGTCTGACGGACACTGGTACTACTTGGATCCGAGCGGCGCCATGGCACATGGGTGGAGAAAAGTTGATGGTAAATGGTATTATCTTGGCGATGGCGGAGCAATGTATAAAGGACCTCACGTCTACAAGATTGATGGCGTTTATTATTTCTTCGAGAGTTCGGGAGCCCTTACAACCAAAACGGGAATACAGATTTCCGATATGGGAAATCCTTTCTATACGAACAGTAACGGTACTGTTGTGACCAACAAGGAAATTAACGGTAAGATCATTAACGCGGAAGGCATTGCGGTCAATAAAGTCAACGACGTAATGGATCAGAAGGCACAGTGGTACGATAGTGATACAAAATACCTTGTTCTCGCAAATCTTTCTGAGCATGAGCTTAGAGTTTATCAGGGAAGGAAGGGCGAATGGACAAGGATCAAGGGGAGCTGGGAGTTTTCGTGCGGTGCTCCTGCGACAAGAACCCCTACAGGGCAGTTCAAACTCTGCTGGAAGTATGAGACAGAATACGGATGGAAGAGATTTGAAAAATGCAAGGCTGCTTACTGCTACTGGACGACTGCCGGATTTATGCTTCACACTATCCTCTATGATAAGTATAGTGAAGGAAATCCGGAGTATGCGGACATCGCAGATGACAGACTCGGAATGAACATTTCCATGAGCTGCATCCGTCTTGCTCTCGAACACGCACGCTGGATTTACACAAACATACCACATGGTACCAGGTTGGTTGTTTATGAGTGAGAAATCACAAAGTTGAAAAGGCAGAAAAAGACTTCGGCGACGGCCGGAGTCTTTTTCATTTAAACTTAATGCTTTTTCCGCCAGTAATGGTATACTTATCTCTGTCCGGTCCGGGCAAAATATTAATCGTGGAGGGAACTGCAAATGCGATTTGTAATACAATGCGTTGATAATGCTGAGGTTGAGATCAGCGGCAAAATAGTGGGAAAGATCGGCAAAGGATATCTGGTCCTTGCAGGGATCAGTGATACGGATACCCGCGAAACGGCTGACCGCATGATCGAAAAAATGCTTAAGCTTCGAATATTTGAAGATGAAAACGGAAAGACTAACCTTAACCTCGCCGCTGTGGGCGGAGAGATCCTGCTTGTCTCACAGTTCACTCTGTATGCAGATTGCCACAAAGGCAACCGTCCTTCTTTTATAAAAGCGGGTTCTCCTCAGCGCGCGGAAGAGCTCTATAATTATCTGATCGAAAAGTGTGAACAATTGACGGGAAGAAAACCTCAGACCGGAGAATTTGGCGCTCTTATGAAAGTGCGTCTGACAAATAACGGTCCTTTTACTATGTTGATGGATTCTGAAGAACTGGGATATTAAGTTGGGGTGAAAATCAATGAAGTATGATTTTGAATCAATAATGAACAGGCACAACATGGATGCGATCGCCGTGGATGCGCTTGGAACCGGAGACAGGTCCTTTGTTCCGGATAAGCCTGACGAAGGATTTGATGTTATTCCTATGTGGGTCGCTGACATGAATTTCCCTACATGCCCGGCCATTCCTAAGGCGATCATCGATAGAACAGAGCATCCGGCCTATGGATATTTTGACATAAGAAAAGAATACTATGATGAGATCATAAAGTGGCATGAAGTAAGAAACGGTGTCACCGGACTGACCGAAGACTGCATAGGATATGAGAACGGCGTGCTCGGTGGAGTACTCTCTGCACTGGGGATATTCTGTTCCAAAGGAGATAATGTTCTCTTGCATTCCCCTACATATATAGGGTTCACAAACAGCTTAAAGAACAGCGGCTACAATATCATTCACTCGCCTCTGAAAAAAGATGCGCAGGGCGTATGGCGCATGGATTTTGAAGATATGGAAGAGAAGATAAAAAGCCGCCATATTCACGCTACAGTATTCTGCTCGCCCCACAACCCCTGCGGCAGAGTGTGGACCAGGGAGGAGATCCTTCAGTTCACGGAGCTGTGCCGGAAATATGATGTAAAGATCATATCAGATGAGATCTGGTCCGACATGACCCTTTTCGGGAACAGGCACATTCCAACCCAGTCGGTTTCTGAAGATGCAAGAAACAGGACTGTGGCGCTCTATGCTCCTTCAAAGACTTTCAATCTTGCCGGACTCGTTGGCTCTTATCATATTATTTATAATAAGACAATACGCGACCGGGTCCTCAAAGAGAGTTCACTGTCTCATTACAATAATATGAACGTACTTTCAATGTACGCGCTGATCGGCGCCTATTCTCCGGAAGGGTATGCGTGGGTCGACGAATTATTAAAAGTGCTGGGTCAAAACATTGACTATGCATGCGACTTTATTGCCAATCGTCTCCCGGGCGTGGAAGTCACAAAGCCGGAAGGCACATATATGCTGTTCGCTGACTGTTCGAAGTATTGCGAGAGGACAGGAAAGAGCCTCGATGATGTGCTCAGTGCTGCATGGAGAGTCGGCGTCGCGATACAGGATGGACGCCCGTTCCACGGAGAATGCTGCACACGGATCAATCTGGCGCTTCCGCTTTCAAGAGTAAAAGAAGCATTTGACAGACTTGCGGCCTATGTGTTTGTCGATTGACGTCGTAATCGTTCAGATTTGTTCGAACGTAAGTCGGTATTGTAAACACAATAATCAATCATTTCACCATAAATAAACTAATATTTGATTTTTGAAAATAGCACTTGCAAAGGGTGTTTGGGAGTGGTAACATAGCATTCGCCGCTGAAAGAGAGGCGGGCACAAAAGAGTTTTCGAGCCTGACGGCTCAAGAAAAACTTAAAAAAGTGCTTGACAATCGGAACGGCCTGATGTAAGATATCTGAGTTGCCGCTGAAAAGAGGCAGCACGGACAGCCTGCCGGACAGGCGTCCGAAATA
>Ga0326513_10001598_pt1 | contig 17389 bp, 28 predicted proteins | sample 2_2465_0518_D_FD_203654 | JGI IMG/M metagenome (GOLD analysis project Ga0326513, IMG submission 203654) | Bovine rumen microbial communities from UC Davis, California, United States - 2_2465_0518 | ecosystem: Host-associated > Mammals > Digestive system > Stomach > Rumen | place: USA... | reverse complement strand
TAGTGTGGTCTGATGACGGGAGATATCATGAGCTGTCGGCATGTAGTCACTACAAGAAGATACAGAAGGTGAAATGGAGAGCGCCGGCATGATGGTTCATAGGGAAGTTGGCGCAATTCGCCAACATAAGCAGAAAACATGTTTATATTGGAGGTCAACAAGTGAAAACGAGGCATAAGAGACTAATAAAGGTCGGGAAAACCGATGTTCGCCACGCCCTTGGGTTCTTCTGGCACGACCAGACCAAGATCTACGTGGCCGAGAACCAGGAGGCTGTTGACGAATGGAAGCGGCGGGGATACGGAGACTCTGATCTGCATCCCATGGCGGAACTTGAGAATGCGTTCAGGGAAAGCACGGCGCTCAAGTTCATATCGTGGTGCAAGTCCGGCGGCATTGTGCGCCAAGGCGCCCGTCAGGTCACATTCGACTACACCACCCACAAGGTAGTGCTGAGGATCAGATGATGGACGAGCAAGAGTTGGCAAAAGAGAGCCCCGACTTCGAGTCTGTAGGTCGGGACATGTCTGGCTCCACCTTTCTGGTCAAGGGAAGGGACCGTAAGGCCGAGCTTGAGCACAAGGCTCTTCTGCGCGCCGAGGAGATCGGAGTCATCGAGTACATGGTCAATGGGAACCTGATGGAGTATTGGTCGTTCTTCGGCTCAGAGGGATGGTACTTCATCAGGTATGATCTTGACCTGGGCAAGGAGGTGTTCCGCGGAGCCAACATCCCGTGGGATCCCTCCTTGGTGAGCCCTGTGCCGGCATTCCTTGTGGCCAAAAGTGGAGGTCTCCTGTACAACTACATGCAGGGATGAGGGAAGGAGCTGTCATGGATATTGTGATGGTAAATGAAGACTGGGAGCGTGAAGAGGTGAAGCGCGTCCTAGATGGGCATGCTGCCATGGTTAACACAGAGATATCTGCAGATGACTGGAGAGACGAACATGAATATCCGCGTAAGGTCTGGATATTCATGGAGCCGACAGAGAGCCTAGTGTGCGGAAATATGAACTTCATAGTGGTAGACAACCGAGAGGGCGAGTGCTACGTGGAGGACTTCGAGACGCTCGACGGGGCTATGCTGTACGCATGTGATGTTCACCTGACATGTGAGGGCCAGGAGTCGTGGGACTATCCTGGAGCAGTGAAGGATCGAGGAAGCCTTAATAGGGACGACGAATAGAAGGAGGCACGACATGACTAACATCGAGATGGATTTCATGCACACCATGATTACAGGAATCCGCACCATAGCCAAGGAGCTGAAGCGCATGAACAAGCTCAAGGCCATTGAGGTCAGAATCTTGTCTACGGCTCATGAGGCCTATGTCGACAGCGAGATAGACGAGATCATGCAGGAGGGCCAATGACGCTGTTCTTCAAGGAAGAAGAGGAAGCGGAATGACTCTCAAGCAAGCGCGCAGGCGTAAGCGCGAGATTCTGGGGGCATACTGTGGCTAGCTGCAGCAGCATATACGGATGGCAGGGCGGAAGGACAGATCCTCCGCCCAAGCCAGAGATGTCCAAGCGCACTAGGGCCATTCTCATAAACCGGTCTGGCCAGATGCTGTTCGACGCGCGTAAGGCCGCGTACAAATGGTACTGCAAGGAGTGCCGCGCATGGGGCGGAGAGCCGGCCGACGAGGAGAACTGGTTTATGCATGCGAAGATGGAATACTGTCGGCTCGTACGAGGCGAGAAGCATAAGAGCGCAATGGCCGAGAAGGAGGCCTCTGAAAATGCACGGGACAGGCGTGTGCGATTGCTGCGGAAAGAGCAGTGACGTCCTGATGCCTTCGTTCTGGAGCGACAGGACGAGATGGTTCTGCAGCCTCGACTGCCTTCATATCTTCAAGGCGCTTGCGATCGGAAGCAATTACGCTGAACAGGTGCTCGACGGAGAGCCGGGTACGGCAAAGGATCTGTTTGAAAAGATTAATCGGGAGGAAAGATAATGACGCTTGCTGAATTCATGGACAAGCTGAACGAACTCTACATCGGAAACGAGAGGGACTTCGGAAATAGGAACGTGATGGTCGCGACGGATGGCACGGAGCATCCGTTCGCGGAGTTCGTCATGTATCCAGGCGAGCTCGTCCTGTGCGACAAGGCGTCCGCCGAGGAGGACCAAGTCGTATTCGAGCACAGTTTCGTCGACAAGGATGGAAACGAGATCATGCGGGTGAAGGAGGGCGGCGTTCAATGAGCCAGGAAGAGAGGGAGTTATTTGCATCAGTCAAGTCCTACATGAGGGAAATCTCGAAAGAGCTGAAGCGCATGAACAAGCTAAAGGCCTTGGTGTTGAGTCTTAGGCTAGAGAATGGAACGTCCGAAAGGAACAGGTTGGACGAAATAATGGAGGATTGACCATGACGCTAGGAGATCTGATGGACCAGGCGTTCGACGAGACGTGGTTCTGCGTAGTTACTCCAGATGGCGAAGAGCATTTCTTCTGGAACGCGGACTATCTTGGCGGACACGACGAGACGATGGAGGAGCTTGAGCCTCTCCTGGACCGGGAGTTCGACGAGTTCGAGCTCGTGATCAGGAAAGACCCAGAGGCCGAAGACGTCGAGAATGCAGACATGGTCCCGATGGTATGGGTCGGGCTCCTCAAGACAGAGGAAGAACTAGAGCGCGACCGCATAGAGGCCATGGAGGGAGACGGCATATGATCAGCTGGATGAGCAAGAGGACTGACGAGATCACCAGCCGCCACGGAATGAGCGTAATCGGATTCCACAGGGAACGGGAGGTCGAGAAGGCATGGTGCACAGTCGGCCTGAACGGGATGGCCGAGGTGGTTGAACTTGGCAATGTCGAGGGCCTCACCGACGAGCAGATTGATAGGAGGTTCGTGGCCTCGCTACTGAAGTTTGCGATCAGCGCTGCGGAGAGTGGGGACAATGAAGGGTATGAGGTTCTTGACGAACTTCTTGACGGACTTAGCAGAAGGGAATGACGGAATGACAAACGAAAAACTTTTTGGGAGCGACAGGAACGCGCTGTTTGCAGCATGGAATGAGTACAGGAAGATTGTGGGGGATTTTATTGACAAGAACCCGAAGAGCGACAGATTCGCCAGGGTTCCGTTATGCAATCCATTCACCTGGCTTTGGAAGGCATGCGACACCGCGCTTCTTCCAGAATTTGAGCCCGGTAAGCTGGTAGTTGATTCGGCCGGACATTACGGAATTGTCGTGGAGAGAAGGCCCGGCAGTATTTACGACCACGAGTATCGAATGAACTGCGTCTTGGTTGACTTTAGGGGCACTGCAGGAAGAGTTATTATGGACGCAGACAAGCTGAAGCCTGCTGAATTCCCTCCCGAACTCATTGAGTTTGCGATCGGCGGGAAGAAGGATGGGCTCAAGGAGAAGGTTCACGAAAAGGTAGAGGAGGCGTTCAATGGCTGATAAAATGCTGTCGCAGGTATTTCTGAAAGTAGGAGAGACCGTCAGGGATGCAGACCTTTGCCCTCGCCTCATGCTTAGGAGCGCAGACGAGGAGGGATATCCGGCCAATCTGGTGAAGCTTAACGGGGTTGTTTTGGAAAAGGACCCCAAAGAGAAGTGGACGGAGGACGACGCATGGACTGTGGCCTCTAACATCGCGTCCATGTGCCGTGAGCAGACAGAGTCGGAGGGTAGGGCGCCGGCGCGCAATGCCATGTGCGAGCACCTGGCATACGCCTACAGCATTCTGTGCGACTACCTGAGGGAGACCGAAGGCGACTGGCTCATGTCGAAGGAGACATCGGAGACGCTCATACGCGGCGCCATAGACAGGATAGTCAGTGCCGGCAAATGCATCGGGTTCGAACTAGACAGGCATAGGAGTGACGACTAATGGCCGCTCAGATCCATAAGGCATACGCCGGCCTGCCCAAGTCGGACTTGGAGTACTGGGACAGACTCCTGAGGGCCGACAGGGTGGACTACTCGGCAGAGAAGCTGGCGCCGTATTCATGTGTATACTCATGGTCAGTTGAGTTCGACGATAGGTTCAGCGCGGACATAAGGGTGTGCACCGATTCGGCAGATAGCGGGAGCGTATGGTCGGAGATGATACTGTATGATCCTGCCGGCATCGAGGTCGAGCTGTCCCCGGTTAGCGACACGCTGTCAGGGGATTGGAGTTTTGACCTCCCAGAGAGCCGTTATTACGTTAGGGTTGGATTGGATCGGTTTGAGGCGATAGGAACCACCGAACGAAGGTTTAAGCAGATTCTGAGGAAGGAACTGCTATCCGGGGTCTCTAAAGAATACTTGGATGACATCGTAGATTGTATTGCCGAGCAGGTGGCAGAGGATGTGGAAGAGTGCGCAGATCCGGATAATTGGAACTCGTGTGACGTAAGCCTAGGAGCCGGGCGCGTAATACTGAAGGCCCTTGGCGTAGAGGTGTAGAGCGATCGGAGGCCTAACGCCGGTGGAGACGCCCCGAATGGGGCGCCTCCTTTTTTTAGCTATTGGACGGCGCAAATATTTTATGGGGAACCCCCATTGCATATTGTCACAATATTTGATATGATGTTTCTCGACAACCCCTAACAAGGAGAACCAATGGAAGAGAACAAGTGTTGTGATAAGTGCTCCAAGAGCGACAAGTACGGTGCCAAGATGGCGCGTGCCGCTTTTGACATGATGGAAAACGAGGCCAAGCATGAAAGTGCCCTTTCGGCCGATGCCAAGGCCTTCATAAAGGAGTGCCAGGAGGCGGGCAAGAACCCCATCGAGGTGGTCAAGTTCCTGGCCGGCAAGGAGGGCATCGAGCTCTCCGGAAAGGCTCCATCCGATGACGGCAAGCGTCAGGTGTACGATCTGCTCCGCGAGGTCGTGGACAACGTGGTAGAGGCGGCGTTCGCCTCCATGGACCAGGATGAGGATGACGACTGGGATGATCCTACCATCCAGGTGGCCAGGAATGTCCCTTTCAGGAAGACTCACGTCCTGAGGTATTGCTCATTCGCGCTGTAGCATGAATCGCGGTAAGAGGAGAGTCAGGTTCGAGCATCACCCCTCACAGGTGATGTTCGACCCCTCCTCTTTGCAGTTTGTGGTCACATGGTCGAAATGCGGCCAGCCCCCAGAGAAGAGGCTGGCTGCGCGGAGAGATCCTCTGACGTGGATTCCCTCTGTATCCGCGGTGGCCACTCTATACGATCGCGGGTGCGTACCTCAAGACCAGATAGTGTATGCCGCCATGGCGATAGGCAGGGCGTGGGCTGCCGGAGACAGGTTCCTCCTTGACACCGAGGGCGCCAAGAAGGCTGCCGAGCTCGTCCACGACCTGTCTTCCATGTGCGTCAACGCCAACAGCCCATCCGTAGCCAGAGACGTTGGCCAGGCCATGAGGCACCTCTTGGATGAGATGGCCGGCGTGAGGTTCTTGGGGCTTGACCCTTCAGAGCTGGAACACGATGCCGTCATCCCCTCTCTGGAGAAGGCCGCTCACGAATGCATGTCCGTGGATGACTTCTGGTCGTGGCCTCATGCATCCATGCGCCGGCGCTTCCTGTTCTGCCTGAACAGGAAGGAGCGCACTCAGGTCGCCTACACCCTCATATCCCTGCTATTCGACTCTGGGAGCTGCCCCCTGCTGTCCCTGTCAGACAGGCGTACCATCAGGATGATGGCCATAAATGAGTGCGGGATGAGCCCCGATTCGTCCATATGCGACGCCTCGTCGTTCTTTGGGGCGGCTCTGAGGATGATGAGGGAAATGAAGGCGGAAGGCCGCAGCAATCTTGCGGCCAAGATGACCCAGAAACAGCTTGCTGACAGTGTGGCCGACTCGTCAGTCTCAAAGGAAAATGGCTTTGTGTCAACATCAGAAAAAGGAACAGATCAATGAGATTCGTAAACATGTCCTCCCGCCCGGCGTACAGCAAGTTCACGGGACCGCTCGGCCCCGGAGAGGTTTCGTCCGACGGCGGCCCGTTCCGCACCCAGCTTGAGAAGGCTCTCTCCGACGTGGTGAATATCTGCGGTACCCGTCTGGGAATTAGGCTCAACGAGAGGGAGGCCGACCTCCTCGACAAGGTTCTCTCCCTCGACGAGAAGGGATGCGGATTCAAAAAGGAGTCGCTTCCGGAAGAGGTGCGCAACGATCCCGACGGCATGAAGAAGGCCGAGCGGATGGAGGATGAGGCCCAGAAGCGCCATCTTGATGAACTCGCCGCTAAAAACGCCGAGAATGCCAAGCGCGAGGCCGAGATCAATGGCGAGATCCTGGAGCGCAAGCCCAAGGGACCGGCCACCATGGAGGGCAAGGAGGTTGAGCCTCCCGACCTGAAGAGCGGCTTCGAGAAGATCATGGAGGAGAATGCCAAGATTGCGGCCGAGAAGCCCAAGATGGACGTCAATGAGGCCCTTGACCCTGTGGGCGCCCACGCCAAGGGCAATGCCGCTCCGGAGAAGCCCGCCGAGCCTGAGGCCTTCGACACCGGCAAGGCCCCTGCCGCTCCTAAGCGCGCCGCCAACGTACAGGGCGACGTGGCTCGCAACGCAGATGCCAAGGAGCCCGACACCGCTCCCCAGAACCCCAAGAACGCCATGGACAGGCAGGCTGCCGAGATGGCCAAGGGGCTCTCGGTCCTAAGCGCCCTCAACAACCCTCCCGCGGCCAAGGGCAAGGGCCGTGGCAAGGCCGGCAAGAAGACCAAGTAGCCGTATTCCTAGGTAATCGGAGGAAGCGCGATGACAGACAGGGATTTGGACTTCAAGGCCATGATGGCCGAGGCGGAGGCCAAGGGCAAGGAACTTGAGAACATCGAGGCCCGCAACAGAAAGCGCAGGGCCAAGGGCAGGCAGCCCCTGCTCGATCCGCAGGAGCGCGAAGACCGTAAGGTCTTGCTGAAGAAGCACCGCACCGGAGACCCCACCACGGTAGACGGAAGCGATGCCCTGAAGCTGTTCGAGCTCCGTAAGGCCGACATGGCCAAGGACGATGACGACGATCTGGACGGCGACGGGCTGTCGGAAGAGCCGGCACCCCAGGCTGCACCGAGAGGTGGCAAAAGAAACAAGACAAGGTCTACTCCAAAGAAATCACCTCAAGACGACAATACGGACGAGGAAGCCACCGAACGTGCTGTGAGGGAGGCCGAGGCAGCCCGTCGCGTCCAGGACCTTAAGAACGGCCGCATAGACCATGAGGGCAACTGGTCTGCGGATGGCCAGAAGATCGAGGGCGGGGACGCCACCAGACTGGTTGACACGTCCGAGGTCAGCAAGGCGTGGGGATTGGCGCCGGCCAAGCAGGAGGACAACTCACGGCCTCTCACCCCCGAGGATTTGGCCACAAGGATCAATCCGGAAGGTGCACAGCCACAGCCTGCCGACACCCCTCCCGGCACAATGGAAGCGTTCAAGGACGACCTCTACAAGCGTCTGGGGACCTCATTCCAGGCCATAGAGCGCACGCTCTCCGACCTTCAGGGAAGGGTCGCTGAGATCGTAACCGCTTCCGCCAAGAACTCCGCTCCGTCCCCAGATGATACGGACCCAGCTTCAGAGTTCGAGGAGCTCCTGTCCCGCAGAACCCCCGTGGTGTTCGACGTGGGCGGCACCCAGATGACATTCGATGCCATAACGGTGTTCTACGCCCGCCCCTGCATCACGCTGGTATCCAAGATAGGATCCGCGAAGATCACCCCCAAGCCGGGAGCCAGGCTCCTGCTCACCTACGAGATGGACGGCCAGACATACACGAACGATCCTGTTGTATTCCTAGGCACCAGGTTCGATCTGCCCATGTTCGGGCTGTCCTTCGTCGGTTTCATCAGAGAGTCTGACGCCGACATGCTGGACGCAGCCGCCGGCATATCGGAAGAGGCCGGGAGCGAATATGCCTGAAGACCCTGCCATTGCTCCCGTGGGCGGCCCGTCAAGCCAGGACGCTGATGTCCGGCATGGCGCGTCTGCGCTTAGCATCCTCCGCCTTGCCTCGGAAACCCTGGCAAGGCTGGCGGTGATAGCCAGGGCTTGCGTAGGCCGCGAACGGTCAAGGCAGCAATCGTTCCGTGAGCAGAACGGCCTCCCCAAGAGCGCCAAGCTCCCGTACGAGCCCCAACCCCTTACAGAGGTCGAGCAGGTCTCCATGGACATATCCCTGTCCGTGCTGTCCGCGTTGTTCGGCCCCCAGATAGCCTCATATGCCAGCGGACGCCTCTGCCATGCCATAGACACCGGTGACCTCAGATCCTTCAAGATACGCATACTGTTCCTCAAGATAAGGGACTCCCTAAAGGGCTTCCCCATATACCGGCAGTTCCTGGACGGCCTAGAGGACGCCATATCAGACTCCGAGAATATGGCAGGCTGTACGCCAGACTCCTCCCCCCGTAGGCTATCCAAGTGGGAGCAGGCCCGCAAGCTCAGGATACAGGAGCGCATAGTAGCACAGAACAAGATCCAACTGGAGCTCCCCCTACAGTGGCCAGAAGGAAATACCTCAGATGATACAGGCCACGACAATACTTGTGAACAGGTTATCAACAAGGGGAGCAGTGACCGCGAGCGCGATGTCTCCAAAGAGGCGAATTTACAATATATTGAAAATGGCCTTTCGGGGTTGGACCGAGACTCAAAAAATAATTCGCCTAAACATGGCGATAATGGCGCAGAAAAAGAAGATAAATTTTTTACTGTAAAAAGTGACACGGAGGGGAAATTTTACAGTAAAAATTCCAAGCCAAGGAAGGCGAGGAACTATGAGACCGTTGAGCAGATACTTGATGACATCGAATCCGGCGTGATCGCCAGGTATGAATCCACTGACGAGATCAAGGCGGATCTGAAATCTGGACTGATTACTCCGGTGGAAGCTCTGATGTTCGCATCGGCCTTAGACCGGTACAGCCAAGAGGATCAAGAGGGAGAAGCTGACGATATGTCCGACGAAGAGCTGGAGCGTGAGATTGGGGAAGCCTGCGACGCGGAAGACGATGATGTCGCAGATGATGAAGATCTGGATGATGACGACTTCACCGAGGAAGAGAGCCGGCCGCGGCATGGAGGAGGAACTCCTTTTTCTTACAACCCTCGGGGCTTCGCAGGTGTAGGCGGGAGAATCTCGGCCTCAGGGGACTGGAATAGGGACGACGCATGGTGACAGAAGATAGAGATCCTGACGAGGTGATGCTCAATCCTGGCTATCTCAAGTCTGAGCAGGAGACCGATCCTCTTGACTGCGCGCTGCGGCGTCCACTGACTGCCGAGGAGATGGAGGCCTTTGGCAAGGCTAGGCGCCGCCATGGATTTGGCATTGACTGGCATCCGGTGTTCTTCTTGAGAGAGATTGGGCGCAAGGACCGTAGGCCGGTTCGGGTTCCGATCGTAGGCATACATGTGAGATTCTAGGAGTTGACATGGATTGTCACCGATGCGAGAGAGTCTCATACGCAGGGTGCAGGTACGGGCGTTGCTCGCATCCTGGGCATAAAGATGTGGTGCTAAAGCTAACCAAGGGCGCCAAGCGTGCCTACAACAAGCAGATATGTCCGGACTTTGTGATGAAGCGCCGGTGCTCCAACTGCCGATACTGGAAAAGAGGGAGATACTTTGCCGACGGCGTTACGCCGGCCACCAAGGGCCGGTGCTCATTAGACATCTTGAGGGAGGCATCCGAATGCCCCATGTGGAAGGCAGGGCCAACCTCTTCACGGAAAAGAAAGGAAACAGAGAATGAAGAAGCCATCAAAAAAGACTAAGACAACTACCGACCTTGAACTTCTGGCTAATGGTCTAGGACTTAGCAAGGTCAAGGATGGAACTGCATCACTAGATAAAGCCTCCGAGGAATATGAACTTATCAAGAACATGCGGATGTCGGATCTTGTCGAGTGGGTATTCGCATCTAGGACGTGCGGCAAGCCTGACATGTCAGTGACTGCCAATAAGATAGACCTTCTGTCCAAGGTCGTAAAGAAGGCCATTTCTCTGATGTACAGGAATGCGGCCAAGGAGCTGGACATAAAGATCAAGGGCGATACGGTAGAGATGTCGTTCAAATGCGATGCGGACAATATCTCTCTTGCCGGCCACAGTTATGTGTATCCTTACATTGTGGAGCCGAAGCTCTCCAAGTCCAAGAAGAAGGTGGCCATCGACATCAAGAACGTAAGGTGACCATCTAGACGCAGCACTCTGACATTAGCCTTCGGGGTCCGTCCTTGAAGGCTAATTCAATATATTGTATAATTGTCCCGTTGTGCAAAGCCATAGAGGAACGACAATACATGACATGCCAATGGTGCGTTAACTACAGGCGCCGAGACGGGCGCATTATGTGCAAGTGCGCGGACGGAAAGGTCAGAGCCGTGCCGGCCGAAGTCAGGGCAGACAGGTGCAAGAGATTCGATGCCCGGAGGAACTGCACCACCTGCGGACACGGATGCTCACAAGACGACAAGAGCAATCGCCCCTTGAATGAGGCATGCCCCAAGTGGGAGCTCAGAGTCCTCTCCACCTGGGGCGGAAGCCGACGATGGCCCAAGAAGGCTAATCCTGAACCACTTCCCGAAGACAAACCAGAAAACAAGGAGACCCAGCAATGAAGATCATGCTCATAGCCGCGGCCGTACTGGCCGGCTGCGTTAAGACCCCTCAAGTGCCACAGGGCACAACGCCCAGTTCCAAGGTGTCGTATCTGTGCGTAGGCATGGAGATGTCCAAGCGATTCGGATCGTGCCCTGGATGCGAGTTGGACGCCAAGCGCCTGTCCACCCTAATGAAGAGCAAATATGGATATTCGGGGGAGACGCTCATATCCGAGAAGGCCACCAAGTCCGAGGTTGTCAAGCGCCTGAAGGCCGGAATCGAGGGCACCCCGGAGGACGGGCTCTTCCTGTTCTTCTATTCGGGGCACGGAGGGCAGGAGAGTCTAGGTGGCAAGGAGCCAGATGGCGCCGACAGGAAGGACGAATATCTGTGCCTGTATGACGCCCACATGCTGGACGACGAGATATGGGAGCTGGTGTCCAAGTGCAAGGGGCGCGTGTTCCTCTACTTTGACGCGTGCCACTCGGCCACCATGTATCGGAGCGTGTCCTTTGACCTGAAGGCGGCGCAAAGGTCGGCCAACGGAGCCAAGGCGCTCTCTTGCGACTCTGGCGATTTTACCACGTCAAAGGGATTCACATTCCGTCCGGAGAGGTTCGTGAAAGCGTCTGCCATGGATACTGATGCCTCTAGGCAGCCGATACGGCTCCTGTGCTGGAGCGGATGCAAGGAGGCCGAGTATTCTTATGGCGGCAACAACGGCGGCACCCTGACAATCTGTGTCGTGTCGAACTGGAAGGCTGGCATGTCATACTCCGACCTCTGGAGCAAGGCCAGGAAAGACGTGAAGAAGATGCAGGAGACTCAGAACCCCGTACAGACCTATGTGGGGGACTTCCCGTCCGGGGCGGAGGCGTTCAGGTGAGTCGCTCCCCAAAGATGCCTATAAGCCGCGACATCTCGGTGAAGAATCCATCCCTGCCAGATGCCGAGCAGGAGGAGCTGCTTGAGTCCAGGTCATCCCCAAATCTGGTCACGGTGATGGGCTTTGACAAGAATGATGTCCTGTTCAGGTCCGATAGCGTAGGCACTGTTCAGTGGAGGGATACAAGCGGGGAGATTGTGGCTCTCCTGGTAAGGCTAAGGCCTGATATATGGGGGTTCTCCAAGCGCGGCGATGACGACTGGCCAGAAGTCCTGAAGATGTATGGCAATCCCGACGCAGAATAGGAGCCGCCTTATCGGATGAATCTGCCCGAGCGAGAGCTTCTGGTTACGCCCGTAGACGATCCCTGCCAGTACAATCCAGCCTGGCGGTCGATTGTCGCGGGCTACCTGTTCTCCATAGGGGTGCGTACGGAGGAGGACCTCAAGTCCATAGCCATGACCGGCTGCCTCGTGGTAGAGGCACCCGATCCGAAGACGGATGATGGCCCGGAAAAGAAGCCCAAGAAGGGTAAGAAGAACGCCAAGAAGCCCCACAAGCGAAAGGACGTGCATAAAAAGACGCACGTCCCTGTCATTCCATTCTTCGAGCGTCCAGAGTATAGGGGCTTTGCCAACGATCGATGGATAGCCGCCCAGGTGTTGATGTGTTGCGAGCGGGCCGAGGGCCATGCGCTGTCTGACGAGTTCGTTCCCATTCGGTTGGCAGAGAGATGGTACGACGAGGCCGACCATGAAGCCGCAATGAAGAAGAGGCTGGACGCGCTCCTTCTTACCGAGATAGGCATAGACATCATAACCATGGATCTGATAGGCCTGCCTAGCGTGCAGCCGGCCGTCGAGGCCTACGAGAAGCTGTACTTCAACTGTAGGGACGAGAACTTCAACACCAGCCCCTCCATGCAGCTCATAACCAGATTCGCCATGCCGTTCGGGCCGATCAAAATGTACCTAAAGAAGTGGGAGGAGCTTGACGACGAGGGATTCTGCGTCCAGGACGGGCGCCCCATAGCCAAGGACAGCGATGTATGGAAGGCCGTAGGGGCGACTATGGGTTACGACGCGCTCATATACACGTGGAACTGGGATAAGCGAGCCCATGGCATAAAGGACACCAGCCTCCGTCATAAACTTGAGTGCACATGGCACGGCGCAATATCGAGGATAATGACGGCCCTGTTCACCGGAGACATGAAGCATGAGGATGCCGCCAGGATCCTGGCTACATGCACGGCCCAGCTCAAGTTCCTGTCTGATGACCGCAAGGAAGGCGGCGAGGGAGAGGACGACGCCCTTGCCCTTCTCGCCATACTTAGGACTGCGGCTCCCAGGATGAGGGTGCTTGAGGAAGGTGCCGCAGGAATGATAACCGACAACGACATCCAAGGCAGGATTGCCGCCCAGCAGGCGATAGACAAGCAGGGCATACAGGATGCCGGCGCCAATGTGGCGGAAGAAATCATTGACGCGCAGATCTCAAACGCCATAGATGGGGAGTGACATGGCAGAGCTTCAGCGAGAGTTTGTCAGGAGCATCCCTAAGCTCGTAAAGTCCAAGGAGATAGAAGAGCAGATCCGCGGGACTAACAATGCAGCTCTCCTGCCGCATCTGTTCCGTATCAAGGGACAGCCGTTCACGCTTGAGGATCGCCCGCAGTTCGACGTAATGTTCGAGAAAACCCTGTATCCGGACATGATAGTTATGTCCGGAAGACAACTTGGGAAAAGCGTTACCCTGTCTCGGAGCGAGGTCTATATGGCCCTCAGCATAGACCAGTTCCAGCTCCTCTACGTGGCCCCGCTGCAGGAGCAGACAAGGAGATATAGCGACCTATACCTTACTGAGGCGATAAGGTCGTGTCCTCTGGCTACCAGGTTGCAGTCCAAGAGGCTTGCCGGCATAATGTCAGACGCTAAGATCCTGACCGCGGTAGGGCACCAGACTTTCGCAATAGGCTCTGGCGTGCAGCTTACATACGCCAGGACATCCGCCGACCGAGCCCGCGGCATCATGGCCGACATGATAGACTTTGACGAGATCCAGGACCAGACTGATGAGACCGTTCCGATCATTTCAGAATCCCTGACATCATCCAAGTATGGGTGCCGGCGCTTTACTGGTACGGCCAAGGTGACGGAGAACTACATCGAGACGCTCTGGCAGAAGAGCTCGATGTGCGAGTGGGTGATGAAGTGCGAGGGATGTGGGACGTGGGCCATCCCTACGCTGGATCAAGGCGTCCTGAGGATGATCGGCGCCAATGGCATGCATTGCCTCCACTGCGGCAAGAGGCTGAATGTCAGGAACGGCAAGTGGATAGCCGCCTATCCGTCACGCCAATACAGTTTCAGGGGATATCATATTCCACAGGTAGTATGCCCGGCTATCGTGGATGACATGAACAACTGGCAGAAGCTCCTCAGGAAGCTTACCACCGGTACCCTTGCCACTTTCATCCAAGAGAACCTTGGCATATCCTACTCTGTAGGACAGAGACTTCTGACCAGACAGCATATCCAGCGTCAGAGCATCCTGCCGTCTAGAAAGCGTCTCCAGGAACTTCTCAAGGAGAACCCTAATAGGTATAGTTTCGTAGTGGCCGGCATAGACTGGGGCGGGGCGGAGCTCAGCTCGTTCACGGTGATCACAGTAATAGGTATCCGCCCTAACGGGCGCATAGACGTTCTTTGGGCAAGAAGGTATCGGGGGTACGATCCTGACGAGCAGATGACCGACATCGCCAAGATATGCCGGTTCTACGACGTAATAGCAGTCGCCGCGGATGCCGGCATGGGTCTGGACAAGAACCAGATACTGGCCAAGCGCTTTGGGCTCCCTATAGTTCAGATGCAGTACACCAGGCAGCTCAAGCTGTTCGGCAAAAACCAGTCCAAGGGCCGCACCAATACCGTACAGTGCTGGACCATAGACAAGGTAATGGCGCTCGACACCCTTTTTTTAGCCATCAGAAACCGCAGGATATTCTTCCCTAAGGACAACTTCGATATCTATACTGACGATCTGCTATCGCCTTATGAGACCACCACCGAGGTCGGCGGCATGACCCATCGCCTGTATCTGAGGAATCAAGCTCATCCAGATGACTTCTGCCATGCCCTGTGCTTTAGTAGCATGGTGGCCATGAAGCTTCTCGGCATGGCCATCGACGATATGATACCTGAGACGGCGTTCGGCGGCGGCAAGACGGATGACGAAGCTCCGATAGATGACATGCTGGATCCCAAAGAGGTGTGATGGGCCCAGCGGCAGATATCCAAGGGAGCGTACAATAGCTAAAAAATAGCTGCAAAAAACTGCCTTACAGCATGGGTTTAATGGCCATAAACGGCTTAAAAACACGTGTTTTCAGGTTATAATAATTTGGAGGTGATATGGTATCGCCTCTGCGTGGCGTCGATACACTTCGGAAAGTCGGCGCCGCGCTGTCTATTTCAGCCGAAAGGCAATTGCATCCCCGCCCCCCCCCGTTGGGGGGAATGAAGGCAGCACTTGGGAAGCGCATAAAGAAGGATGAAGAAAATGAAAGAAACAGAAAATGTCTCGGCTCTGGAGTTCATCTCTCGGATCGCCGCGTGCGTCGCTGTGAACGGCGCGCTCACCTTGAAAGGCGAGTACGCCGACAAGGAATTCCCCCATTGGGCTGTCCTACCCCACGGTAGGAACTGTTCGCCGATGACGCATATCACTATGCATAAACGGTGGTATCAGATGAAGTACCGCTGTACATATGGGACTGCGAACGGCGCAAAGGTGTCCGCCAAGCTCAGCCGCCGCGAGGCGGCATTGGTTGAGTGGATATTGGATGAGGCGGACGCCGCCATCACACTGGCCATGAAGAATCCATGGGCAACCATTGATTTCTGAAAGGAGAAGAAATGAAGAAGATAACGTTCGGAGCGTGGAGCCCCGGAGACAGAACATTCAGGAACGAGCTCTACGTCTACGACCTTAGGGGCGTGGACTCGTACCTCGCCGAGCAGGCGCTAGATGGAAATGGCGAGGAGAAGATCCTCGTCCACGACATCGGCAATGGAAACCTGCTAATTACACATTCTATGTGTAACTTCACGTTCTGCCCGAGGGGAGTGACAGGCGAAGGCTACGCCTTAGTCAAGTCCTCCTTCGAGGACTTCCTCGTGTCCCTCGAGGACTGGGAAGTATGCGAGTCCTACGAGGGGTATTCCCTTCGCAAGCTCTCTGAAGAGGAGGTAGAGCTCACTTAGTCACGTTCCCAGACCGCGGCACAGGCAGCGCGGGATACAAATACTGCCAGACGGGCGGCCTCAGGCCGCAGCCAGCGGGCAATGCTATAATCCCGCCCAACCCCAGGCCACCGTGATGGCCGGCCCTTCGACAAGGGTGCAATCAAGAGTTAGGGGTGCCTTGACGTGGCGCCTGCGAACGTAATACGCAGGCTCTGCCCGTGGTTGCACGGGACTCCGCCGGTGGAGTCGCCGGACAAGCCTCGAAAGGAGGCGACATATGGCGAATGCCATAAACGCCTCGAATTATTTCGAGGCATCCGTGGGGGAGTTTCGCAAGCTCCCCAGTAGGGTAACGCGTCTGTTCCTGGCTTCTGTCGGGGACGACGTGGAGTGGGCTAGAGAGCTCTGGAAGTTCAACTTCCAGAGCAAGAGCTCTTTCTACTGGACCAATGGAACGCACCTTGTCAGGGTGTCGGACCACTGGTCCCGCGGGAGTGTCCGCTGCGAGTGCGACAATGTCGCACGTTGCTGGTGGACGCTGGCGGACCGCTCGCGCAGTCTTAAGAAGGGCTGCGTGGGCGGTTTCTATGCTGGCGTAGTCCCGTTCGCGGGGCTGTCCTGGCGTAGATAGAAAGGGCCCCGCACCCAGCGGGGATTCCTTTTGGCGTGAGCAGTGTGGGCGGCGTCCCTTAAAAACCGCATGGAGACCGGGCTCCCCTGCCGACGAGCAGGAAAGAGGTCAGGCCCGGTGCATCTCGGCAAGATCAACAAAGGAGAAAACTATGGGGACGTACTACGGCGTAGCGCGCCGTACGAGCCCCTGGTCCATCCTTGCAACCTTCTCCTCTATGGAGGAGGCAGAGAGGTGGATCGGGGGGCAAAGGCACCCAGAAGACTTCACAATAGTAGAATTCTAATTCTGAGTGCGGCCGGCGGGCTTGAAACGCTTGGCGGGAAACCGCCTTTTAGCTATTGCTCTTTTTTAGCTATTAGACATGCCCTGTCATGAATAATGCAGCTAGAATAGATGACAGGCTGTACATAAATAGATATAATACATGTATGAATGTTGAATGGAAAGATTTCGTAAAAATCGCGGCAAATCCAGTCCCTGTATCTGCTTCTCCAGGGCGTCCTTCGGGGTATGCCGCCGGCGCTTTTTACGGAGGCGGGCTTAGGCGTCGTGTTGCTTCTCCTGATGAAATTCAGAATATGAAAGAAATGGAGTCAGAGCGTGAGCGGCAGAGAGCGTTCTGGGAAGATGTAAAACATCTTGGGTATGGAACTGCGGTAGACAAGTGGCATGGAGGCCTTAAGCCAGTATACCCAGAACTGTGGGTGGCAGATGTATTAGGGGCTACGCAGTTGGCGCGTGCCGGGATGTCAGTAGCCCAATCTGTTCTTGCTAAGCAGCTTCGTCATTCTCCTATATGGAAAGCCAGGCGCGTTCTGTCTGACATACCGATAGAGAAATCAAAGATAAGATATGGATATCCATCAGTCGAGTCGGTCATCCCCCCTAAGCCGGGGATGTCAAGGGTCTACCGTGGATCCGGCGTAGATGCCATGTCTGACCTGGAAAGGCCCAGCGTCCTTTCTCGGCCTCATGGGTATGACAATCATTCTAAGGGCTTGTATGGGTATCAAGGATGGAGAGGAAACTATGAAGACTACTGGGGCGGCTTCCCTGAAAGTGTAAAGTCCGAC